>Ga0209698_10007953_pt1 | contig 11014 bp, 11 predicted proteins | sample LitLauG_LLR_2012_FD_187203 | JGI IMG/M metagenome (GOLD analysis project Ga0209698, IMG submission 187203) | Freshwater sediment microbial communities from Pennsylvania, USA - Little Laurel Run_MetaG_LLR_2012 (SPAdes) (version 2) | ecosystem: Environmental > Aquatic > Freshwater > Creek >... | reverse complement strand
GAGTTGGCAGTGAGGGTTCAGGCTGCCCTATCATTGCCGACGAAGAAAGAGGCTGAGCATGTCGTCAACGTGCTGATCCAAAGCTTGGAGACCACGCTGCTCAATAATCTGCAAACGGATGGATTCACGCTGAAGCTCAACGGCTTTGGCAAGTTCTACGTGCGGCACCGGCCGGGGATTCGCCGGAAGATTGGGTTCACGGGAGAGACCATTCAGACGAAGATGAGGCGGAAGATCAGGTTCGTCAGTTTGGGCGTGCTCCGCCGACAGGAGACCGTCTGCACGAATTCCAGCTCAGATGCATAATGCTCTCGTGGCTGCGTCGCCAGGAACGTTCACGCCAGAGACCGCACGCCGTGTGATTCGGATTCAGGCGCTAACTCTCGTCTGGATGAGCGTGGAGGCGGTGGTGTCGTTGGGTGCGGCTTGGTTGGCCCGGAGCCCGGCGCTTCTCGGCTTCGGCGGCGACAGCGCGGTCGAACTTCTCTCTGCGACGGTCGTGCTCTGGCGCTTCTATTCGCCATCTCGCGGAGACCATGCGGAGCGGCAGGCGGCGAGAATCGCAGGCGGCTTGCTCTTTGCTCTCGCAGCATTCGTTACCCTCGCTTCTGTTCTGACGCTGCTAGGACACGTCGAAGCCCGGTCCAGTCCCATCGGAATCGTGGTGCTCATCCTTGCGGCAGTGGTCATGCCTTGGCTTGCGAAGCAAAAGCGGCAACTTTCAGCGGCTACCGCCAGCGCTGCGTTGAGGGCGGATGCCGCCGAGTCTGCCGTCTGCGGGTATCTGGCTCTGATTGCTTTGGCGGGTCTCGCCATCAATGCGATTTGGAGGCTGGGTTGGGCAGACTCCGTTGCCGCCTTGGCCCTCTTGCCCTTGATCGTGCGTGAGGGATGGGAGGCAATGAAGGGAAAGCCGTGCTGCGATGCGGTCTGAGCAGGGCGTCGCACTCCTCCTCGTGGCAATAATTCCGCCACTGCGCCCAGAGGCGATCACAGGCAGTGGCGACCCTCGCAGCATGGTTCCGGTGCGGAGTGCTGGTGAGGAGGTCGCCACAACCTTTTGGGCCAAGCTGGCGGGGCGTCCAGGGGCTAGAACGTCGATTCCATTGCTAACAAATCGGAGCGGAAAGGGCACAGTGGGCTTTCGCCGCCAATGAATGAATGACTTGGCCAAACTCCGGCTGGGCCGCACGTAGATCAGCGGTTAGAGCAGCGGACTCATAATCTCATCGTCGGGTACTAGGTATTCTGAATTATCAATCACTTAAGCCGAGGATTGGGGAGGATAAAAGGCTATTACTGGGCCATTTTGGGGGTTATGGGACCCGAATCGTGACCTATTTCTCAGCTAGCTAGGCTCTGTTTATCCGCTTCAACCAGATTTGCAAAAACCGATTTGAAGACGGATTCGATTTTGTCGTATTCCATACCAACGACTTCGTTGTGAGCTAGCATGTATTTGACGAAGTAACGCATCCTGTCCGCTATTTCCATAGCCGCTTTTGCGTCTTCGTATTTAACTTGAGCAGGAGTCTTTCCAACTTGGCCGTTATGCCCAAGACGCACGTAGAGCGCGTCCTGCTTCTCTCGGTCCAGTTTTCCGTCAGCCAAACTTTTTGCTACCGGGTCGTATGTTGGCTCAGCCGCCCAAACCCAAGTCGAGGATTCCCACCGACCAATCTTTTCGTGACGTAAGATGAAGATAGCGTCTGTGACGGCCTGGGGCAAGGAACGAAACTTTTTGCCTAACTCTTCGACTCTTTTCCAAATCTTGTCTCGTTCGCTGCTGTCCGATGAATTTTTGTATGCAGCAATCAGGCGCTTATGTTCTTCAATCTCGGCTAAAAATTCGTCAGACCGTTTTCTTTCTTCATCCCAGTCCGGGTTAAGGTGTTTCATTACCAAACCCAAGAGTTGTTTGCAGGTGTGATCGTAAGTCGCTCGACACACAAAGGAATTCCACGTGATAACGCCTCGGGATGCTAGCCACAAGAAGAAAGCCTTAGCGAACTCCTCTTGAGCGATTGTTGCCAAGGCAAAGGATGTCCCTGCGGGATGCTCCGGGGAACTTATAAAATCTGCATCGTAAAGCAGTCGCTCACCATTCGTGAAACACGCTTCGGCTGCTTCGATGAAGTGCGACTTGCCCATGGCAAATACTAGCAGAGATCGAAACGGGTTGCATCCGTGAGGTCGGGGGAAAGCGATGCCAATCACAACGATAGGAACTATCAAGCCAAGAAAAAGAAGCGTCGGCCCGTCTAGTAGAAATCTTAGGTTTGGTAACAGTGTAGCGCCGACCACGCGAAGTCTGTGTTCCTGTCAATTGGAAACAACGCTCCATCTGTTGCCAAAATGGGCCTTCAATAACTTTTTTGTCCGCATGCCACGCAAAATCTTTGTTATCTCTCGTTCGCGATGCGGATGGTCAAGGGCAGGAATGCCGCAATGCTTTGCGTACTCAGGGTCCTGTTCTTGATGAATACGAATTCTGCATTCGATGGTGCGAAGCGACAGTTTCTCGGCATTCATTGGTTCACCGATACAGAGAGTTTGTCCAATCGCATCGAGTACAAAACAGTGAAGCTGTTGCTGCTTGTCTTCCTGTTTGGAATGAATCTGCCGGAGGGCTTCGTTAGCGCCTGCATCTAGTAGACTCATGGAAGGAACCGCCTTTCCCGGACACTGTTTGCTTACCGAGAAAATATCGAGGCGTTCTCCCGCGAGGACGCCTCTGTCTTTCTGGTGAGACTCTTCTACTTTTTCTCCGTAGAGTTGCCCGAACCACCACCATTAGAACTTCCTCCTGAGGATCCGGAATTACCCGTCTGAGCGGTTGAAGGTTGCGCCGTCTGAACAGGCGTAATGCTGACAGGCTGACGCCCACGATCTTCTGCGCCCGGAACAGGCGTCATCGCTATTGGTGCTCGACCCTTCTCAAGACTCTGCTCAACGGGCGTAATCGCAATGGGTGTCCTTGCATCTTGTGTGAACGAACGTTTGTCATTGCTCAATGCCGTCTCCTCTAGCCAAGATTTTTTATGCAGAAGATGACTGTACAAATTATACCAGCAAGAAAGAGCAAAGCTGCTGTCCAGGTGAACACATTGAGCACAATCCCGGCTGCGCTCTTCTTCGTCAAAAACGTCTCGTCTTTCTTGTTGTAGTATTGCTGCAAATACTCCAGATGCTTGTTCATGGCAGCCACGCTCAAGCGAAACGAAAACACGGTAATCACGATGCAAGCGACAAACGACAACCATGAGGCGTAGAGAACAAAATGCCATGTGGCTGCTGGAAGATGAACGATGTCTTTGATAAACGCCACTTAGAATCCAAGCGCAGCACTTGAAACCGCCAGTAAGTTTTTGTCGAAGCTATCGGTAGAACTCTGAATATCCTGCCATGTCTGTCTTCGGTGCTCGTCCCACAAATCACGTCGGCGTTTGTCATCGTCCTCGGTCATTGGTGATTGCCGCCTTATCTATCCGAAGTATTTGTCGAGTTTCTTCGAGTCCACAAATACATCGAACAGTCTTTGGTCCTTCATTATCAAGAGAAGCGTCTTACGTAACAGGATTTCGGTACACTCAGCGAGTTGGTAGGCATACCCTTCATAGATTGGTTGACCGTGAGGGGTAAGCCATGCGTCGGGTATTGGGAGTCCGTGAGCAACAGCATTTCTCAGCTTGAAAATATCTTCCCCAATTGCCCACAACTTGTGTTCTGGCCTTCTTTGATGGCCTGGAACCGATACGAACTTATACGGCTCGAACTCAGTTCCGTGCAGCGTCCGAAGTCTAGGCACAATCGTGTAAGAGCCTCGCTTTCGGCTATCGGTCTTCGAAGCAAACAGAGAGTCGAGGGCCATCGCCCAAATGAACTGCCCCAATTCGCCAAACGCTTCCATGAGATACGCTTGCGCGAACATAATCAATGCTCGGTGTACCGGACCAGATGGGTGCCCCCACGAACCGGACGGAGCCGGGTAGAGCGCATGGAGCACCCTAGGCAGGCAGCTTTTCACCAGTTCGACATCTTCCAAAGTGACCATATGGTGCTGCTGGTACGCAAGTGAAGGATTAGGGTGCGAAATGTGAATCATGCCCAAGTCGTGCGATGAGGATTCGATCTGGCCGGAGTCGTCAGTGCGAAACCAATATTTTTCGAACCATCTTGTAGGTTTAGCCAACTGAAAAGCAACGAGAGCATTGATGAGCGTCGATTTGACTTGCTCCTCTTGAATCGAAGCGGGGTCATAAACATACTCGACGGCTATTTCTCTGCGAACGGCGTCCAAAACTGCTTTTACTTGATTCGGATTGAACATCGTTTCGAGGAAACTGCTGCTTGTCACTGTTGGGGCTACAAGCGCGAGCGGAGGCGAAGCTGACAACGCAATCGGGCCACTCGTCTGAATGGCCCTTCGCAATTCTCCCGAAGCGTCACCGAGTAATATGAACTGTTTCTTCATTCGAGTAGGTTGCCGAATCATATTAACTCGAAAGGCGACGTTTAAGCCGGGCTTGCTACCAACCAGCTGGCTTTGAAAAGGACCCTTTAGCGTCTTGAAGAGTTGTGGAGAACTGGCTTGCAAGCAGATGCCCCTGCCGAATTCTCTTCACGAATGTGGCGTACCGCTGTAGTTCCTTGCTGTGATGTTGGTGAGGGTTAAGAATTCCGACTGGCATTTGCAGTTCTTGAGAAACGATCCGTACCGGCTCTGCGAGGTCGGAATCGTTCGTTATGAGTACAGCCACCTCGAATTGTTTGCGGAAAGCATCTCGAACGAGATGCGATGCGAGGTTGACATCCGATCCCTTCTCTTCGGTTTTCTCGACCCAGACTCTTTGAGGGGGAGTGACTGCTGCCAGATACATGGGCACCGTGTGTGTAAGGAAATGACCATATTTGATCGTCAGATTCGGAAGTGTTCGCAGCGCTCGAATGTACAAACCTTGGTCGTGAGCCGAAGTCGGGTTGCTTGGCCTAGCGCTTACCCTTGCTGTGAAATATTTGATTTCTTGAATGGTGTCTGAGGGAAGGAGAGCTTGGCAAAGGCGGCCCAAATCGAGCCATTTGTACGGCGTCCCCTTTAACGCGCCGTAGTACAGATTGAATCCATCGATGTAAACGTTGACCTTAGCCACGAATTCTCCTGGTTGGAAGTCTGCCGAGCGGACCCCATTGACGCTACTCGGCAAGGGAGTATAATACGTTGTGTATCCCCCCTATCCCTTAGTGGGCAGGAAGCGAAGCCGACCTTTTGGGTCGGCTTCAGTGTTTTAACTCCTTTCAAAACCTCTCAGCGACCACTTAGCGCCCAATGTTGAGTCCCTGCGCCATGGTTTGCTCTGCCCCTTGTCGCAAAGTCGAGGATGGTTCGATCTTCTGCATGGTTGATTCCGACGCGCGGGTCTGTTCCGTCGCGGATCGGTGCGAAACGTCGCGCTCAAGTCCCTGTGCAAGATCGGCTCTGTTGTTGGTGTAGATTTGCGCGTCGTACCGTCCACGAGACACCGCCACATACGCCAATCGGCGATTCACGAGTTTTTCGCCTGCCTGTTCGGTATCCACATGCACTAACACCCGGTCGGCGGTTTGTCCCTGGCTGCTATGGCTCGTCACTGCATAACCGTAGTCGAGATGCGGATTCTTTTTGATGTTGAACGCTACTGCGCGGCCCGACTCGAGGCGCAGTTGCACGTTACCGCTATCGTCGATCTTATCGATGGTGCCTAGCTCGCGGTTGGAGATGTGTTGTTCTCGATTCGGTGCGGTGAACTGCACTCGTTCGCCTTTACTGAATGCGCGCCCTGTCTCGCGGTAGAGCGTCACGCCGTGCAACCGGCGCGGATTGTAACTCACTTGCTCTCCGTTCTCGCGTTTCACTGTCACCAGATTCTCTTTCTCGTTCGCGCGCTCGACGCGGGCATACTCTCCGGCCTTGATGCCGTGCGTCTGGCTGCCTTTTGTGTATCGCACCACGTCACCCTGTTCGTATTGCGCGGCCCACTGCCGGTCCGCTCCCGTGATCTCTTGCCGCGCAACCAGCACTCGGTGCCTGTGTTCGTGCCCGTCCACATGGCCCGCGTTCTGCATCGTTCGATGGATTACTTCGTTAATCTCTCTGCGCGATTGATTGTCGGGCGACACTACCAGAGTGCCTTCCGGTTTCGCCGCGTACTCGTGTGCGATTTCCCTTAGCCGCTCGTCGCGGTCGGGGATTTCATGCACGCGGCCCTGCGTATCCAGTCGTTCGATTGCTTCTCGCACATTGCCACGCGAGAGCTGCTCCACCACTTCTTTGAGTGCCGGGTCTTTCTGCCGTACGATCTCATCAAGCCGTGCCGTCTCGATCCCCGCTTCTTGGAGCTGCTGATACGGTCGGCCCGCTTCGACCGCCTCATGCTGGCGTGTGTCACCTACTAGCAGCACGCGGTCGTTTTCCCTTAGCCGATGGAGGAACTCATTCATCTGCTTCGTGCTCGCAAGGCTCGATTCGTCGAGGACGTAGAGCCGTTTCTGTCCATCGTGTGGCTCTTCGCTTTGGGTTAGATGCCGTTGCAACGTGCTCGATTCGATGCCCGCTTCTTTGAGTTTTTGCGCCGCGCGTGACGTTGGCGCGAAGCCTTCCACCTTGTAGCGGTCTCGCTCGGCGGCTTCACGGATCGCGGTCAAAGAAGTAGTTTTTCCCGTGCCGGCGACACCTTCAAGCGCTGTCACTTGATCGCGGCTCGATAGGATTTGCTCGACCGCCGCGCGCTGGCTCTCGCTCAGATGCGAGTGGTCTTGCTCGATCTCTCGGCGTGTCTCGAAACGCGCGATTGGTTCGTGCTGGTTCTGCCCCGCGCGCATCACTTGGATGGTGTCGCGCTCGTAGCCGATCATTTCCTCCGTGGTGAACGCGCGGCCCGGCGCGCGATTGCTCGTCTCGATGAACTCACCGGACTGCACGCGTTTCTCGAATTCCGCTTTAACCTCCGCAACCGTAGCGTCACCCATTGAACGCTTTAGCGCATCGCCTAGCAGCTCGCGCTCCTCGGTAACTGCTTCACGCTCCAGATTTTTCTCTCGCGAGTAGGCAACCGCCTGGTCGATTGCTTTCCCTCCGGGTTCTTCTTGTAATCGCTCTCTTTGGTCCCGTGCCGCTTCAACGACCCGCTTCGGTTGATTGCCAAACTGTACGGCCATTTGCTTGTGCCGCTCTTGCATGTCTTCGTGTGAGAGTTCGAGCTTTCCTTCTCGCGTCTGGTGCGCCGCGATCTGCGCCGCACCTGCTCCTCGCTGGTTCTCCTTTGCGAGATGTTCCTCGATCTGCTGGCGGCGCGGACTCGATGCCTCCAGATACTCTTTGCTGTAGCCTTTGATTTCCGGCTGGCTGCTCTCGCCGCGCTCAACTTCGTAGCCAAGCTCTTTCAACCGATGGGCCAATTCCGAGCGATACACCGCCGTCGCATACTGCTGCGTCTTGTACAACTCCCGTGGCTGTAGAGCGTGGGCATCTCCGTCGTCGGTCTCGGTAAGATTGAAAAAGACGACGTGCGTATGCAATTGCGGTGCGGCATAGCCGTTCACGGGCCTTGCGCTGTCATGTTCGAACTTCGCTGCTACCCACTTGCCTGTTGTCTCTGCCGGAAGATTCCCGCCGATGCGGGCCTGGACATAACGCTCTAGCTCATCAAGTGCGACGCCAACGCTCTCTCGATGCGCTGCTCGGACGCGCTCATCTCCGCCTACGAGGGCGGTCAACGAGATGCTCTTCGGGGCCGAAAACGTCGCGTCCCATCCCGCGCGGTGTTCCATCGCGCTTACCTTCTCACCGCGCCTGTTCATGTACTCTCTGGCCGCTTGGTGACGAATGAGTTGTTCGCCAGTGAGCGGGTGTTGTCCTTCCGAAAGCCGCTGGAAGTGCTCTTCACGAACTTCTCCGCGCAATCCCCACTGCTCGGCCAGTCTGCCGTGCCATTCGCCGTGTATTTGATCTGCTTCGGTGTAGTAGTTCTCGCGGGCGTTACCAAACTCTTCCGCGTGATACGACTGTGCCTGACCTGCGCTCAACGGTTTGGAGATGGTCAGCATGTGTTGGCCTACTCGAAAAAGTCTCTTTGCCTGCGCACTGGTTCTCGTTGGATTTTCTGGTCCTCACTTTGTTGCTGTTCATTGAGGACGAGTTTCTGCCCCTGAGATCCATTCCCCGACGGTTTGGCTGCTCCTGCCATGGCCGCCGCGACCTTCGGCGGTTCCTCGGGTGGCTGCTGTGCCGGGCGCTCAATGTATTGCGGCTCTTTGCTTTCAAGCTCGATGTACGGGAGACTCATCCGCGCCACGAGATTTCCGCATTTGAGATAACCATGCATCCTTTCGAGGCCGCTGATCTCGCTTGCCATCACCAGGGGCCTGATCTCGCGTTCGAGGTTATAGCCCTTCGACTTGCGCAATTGTGGGAACTGTTCATTTGTGCGGCTCTCTCGTATCCTCTCGATTTCTTGCTCTCCTATGGTGTCGCTAATCCATTTCGCTGCGTGCGGCTCGCTCGTGCACAGAAAGATTTTCGTCGAAGGCTGCGACATCATCGCCTCCGCTTCGTGCCCGTAACGCACTTCCAACTGGCTTCGTCCCTGAAAACCCAGCACCACCGGATTGTTGGATTTGCGGTTCTCCGTAATCGCCGTGTGCAACTGCGGCAACCGCTGCAAGGTCGCCAACTCGTCGAGGATGAACCAAACCGGACGCGGACTCATGCGGCCTTGATTCATCAAGCGCAGCACGAGCATGTCCAGCCACAAGCTGATGAGCGGCGCGAGGCGCTTCCGGGTGTCGGGCGTGCTCGTGAGAAAGAGCCAGCCCCTCCGCTCCTTCGACCATTCGAGCGTGCTCCAACGCCCCTTCGTCTCCGTTTCGCTCGGCAGCAGCTTCATGGCATCCGCGACCATGCTCAGCGAACCTAGCACGCCGTTACGCTGTGGTGGCGAATCCCGGTCGATCATCGCCGCGTACTCTGTCCCTTTCACTCTCCGGTCGATCTCCTCCGGGTGCGACATCCACGAGACCAACTCTTGCGGCGTCGGATGAAACCCCAACAAGTGCGCGAAGATTTTTCGCGGGGCTTCCACGAAGAATGAGTTTTCGTTATGCCGGTCGGGGAAAAGCGATGCGGCCAATGTGAGAGCGTCGGCCCCTTGCCGCAGCTCGTCTCCCGGAGTCCAGTAGGGCATTCGCTGATCTAACGGGTTGAGGATGAGATCGCCACGCGACGGAGTGAGAAAGTAGGGCACGTAGTCGGCGGGCGTCGCGGGATCGTACACGATGGCCGTCTCACCGCGCTCCTCGATCTGCAACAGGATTTGCCGAATCAGTGCGCTCTTGCCCTTGCCCGAATCACCCATAACCAGAATGTGGCTCGATTCAATGTCGCGCGGCAGGCGCAGCCAAGTTTTTCTGTGGAGTCTTTTTTGCGTGAAGCCCTGCTGCTGCAAGAAGCCGATACCGTCGGAACGGTTGCGGCGATTGAACGCACGCGCCGTCACAAGCTCCGGTCCTTTCAGCCGACGCCCATGTTTGCGTATCCTCCTTCGCGCCGCGTCCCTCGGAATCGCCACGACGATACTCACAATCAACACACCTAAGCCGCCCCATAGCGCCGGTTTTGCGAGATCGGTGAGCGTCTGGTCCTGATATATCCAGTGCCCCAGGAACTCATACAGCTTCGCATTGTCATAGCGTGCACGCTGCCATTCGAGCTTCAAGTCCCCGGTCTTCATCGCTGCTTCTGTTAGCGTGAATGTGCTCTCGCCCTTCTCTGTCACGAGAGGCTCTACTTCGTTGTCGAGTGCCAGTCGTGTACCCTTCCGCGTTACCACCATCAACAGCGTGTACCGGGCATCCGTCCGAAACGCTCCTGCTACTGGCGTCCCCGCGTAAGTCAGTAGGTAATGCCGTTGGAGCGGTGTCCACACCCGCATGTAGCGGTAACCAGCGATAGCGAACACACTGAGCAGAGCAACGCAGAACGCCCCGATACTCCATACCGCCCGGTCGCTCGGAAAGTCTCCCGCATCGTCCTCTCGGCCCCACTTCTGTTTCACGGCATACCCCCTGTTGTTGCTTCGGCAAGGCGCTCTCGCGCCTTGCTCAACTTGTTCAGGTCCGCCCGCTCGATGAGTTGCCGCATCTTCTCGTCGGTGAGCGTTTGCCCTTGGGATGCGGCGAAGTGGACGTTTAGCAGAATGGTTCGCAGCGCCAACACTTCGGCCAGGACTGTTTGCTCGCCTGCATTGGGCTTAGCTGCTTTCAGCAGAACATCACGCACCCACTCGCTGATCGTCTGCCCGCCCGCAAGGACTTCAAACTGGGCATATTCTTCGTCGGTGACTTTGGTGCTGATGGATTTGGTTCGAAGGGAGGGCATGGAGTTCACCCCAATAAATTCAACAAGTTCCCATACGGGAACCAAAGTTTCTGCGCGGCGCTCTGCTTAACGTGGCTCACCGCAAGCCACTGGATTTTCAGCAAGTTCCCCTATAGCAACCTTGGTTGCTCTGCGGCACCCGTTTGGGGGTGACGTGTCAGTCCAACTCCCGGTGCCGAAGGCACCGCTCTTCATAGCTCACCGTATTCGAGCGCCAAGCCGTCCCAGGCCATGCGCACTTCTTGGACATCCCACGCGCGCCGAAACAGCGCCTGGACGGACTTCCACTCTTTCTCCGCAAACCCGAACGTGATCCCATTGTCGTGAGCGCGAAACCAAAAATCTTTGCCCTTCTCTCTCTCGTCTTCCGGCTTCGCGGTGTAGCCAAAGAAGTGCTCACCATCCCAATGGGGAGTCGGACTCTCGGGACTGAGCGCCCCGAGCATGCTCCGAAACTCCCCGATTCTCGGATAACCACTAAACGGATACATGGGTGCTCGGGGGCCAGGGAAGCTGAGGAGCATGGAGAAGTCATGGCCCTCCCCACGGGCAAAGGAAAGTGTGTACCCTCCCTCTCTAATTGGGGCAATTGGGGTTTGGAAG
>Ga0209698_10007952_pt1 | contig 11014 bp, 8 predicted proteins | sample LitLauG_LLR_2012_FD_187203 | JGI IMG/M metagenome (GOLD analysis project Ga0209698, IMG submission 187203) | Freshwater sediment microbial communities from Pennsylvania, USA - Little Laurel Run_MetaG_LLR_2012 (SPAdes) (version 2) | ecosystem: Environmental > Aquatic > Freshwater > Creek >... | reverse complement strand
TGCTCGATGCTGAACTCGATGCTGTTGGCCTTGGTCGGCTTGAGGTCCGGGTTGCCCTCGGTGACCGAGTTCGTGCTGGGCGAAATCGAGAGTCCGCCGCTTACCTGCTGGAAGCCGGGTCGGGCCAGGGTCGAGGAAAATGCGCCGCGGCCGATCAGGTCTTCGCGCAGTGCGTAGCGGGCCTGGAGGGAAGGAAAGAAATTGACATAGTTCGTCGACTGGGAAACCGGCACGACGTGGTCGATGGTGCCATCGGATTTGAGAATGGCCGCATTGGAATCGTAGGTCGCCCTGGTGTCCTCCATGCGCAACCCGCCCACGAGCGACAGGGGCCCGAAGCCGAATTCATACTGGCCGTATCCGGCGTACACGTTCTCGTCCCCCGAAGTCGCCGTCGTGAGGTCGAGGTTTGGGTCCCCCTGCAGTGCAAGCCCGGCCATCAGCGTGCGGATCTTGCCGGCATCGATCGCGGGGCCGACATCGTAGCGCCCGCTGTAGAGGATGTTGTCGCCGCCGCTCTGGAAGGCGGGCAGCGTCAGGGCGGGATTGGGGAAATTCGCGCTCGGAAGCGAGACCGAAGGCTGTACATCCGAGCGCTTGCGAAGGCGGGCGCTCACGCCGGCCTTGATCCTCTCGTCCTCGAACTTCGTGAAGTGCGTCGGGATCGCGATGTCGCCGGCGAGCGTGTACTCCCGGTCGCTCAGCGTCTCGGTGCTGTTGCGCACCCCCGAGAGGGTGTAGTTCGACCAGGTGTAGGGGCTCGCGCCGACAGCGGTGAAACTGGGGTAGTTGGGATCCGTGATGTTGTTGTACGTGACCGTGGTCGGGATGGTGGGGACATAGGTGAAGGCCACGAAGTTGTCGTAGAACTTGTCGTACGCGCCGCGCGTATAGCCCAGGCGGTAGTCGACCGTATAGCCGTCGAACTTGTTCTCTCCACCCGCGGTGATGACGCGGTCGTTCGTGCGCTCCTTCTCGTCGCGAAGGGTCTTGTTCCATCCACCGGCGTTGACGGTGTCGATGATGAGCGCCGGATTGGTGGGGCTGACAGACGCATTGCCGTCGAAGTTCCAGGTCAGGATCTGGCGGTTCACGGTCTCGGTGTAGCCGGCGTCGAAGGCGCGCAGGTAGTACTTGTTGCGCGCATCGGGCTCGAAGCCAAGATCGAATCCGTAGCCGTGGCGCTTGCGGTTGTAGTTCGTGTAGTACCGCTGGTCGACCGAGCTGAAGGCTTTGCCGGGCAGTGGCGGGCTGTCGAGGTAGCCCGCCTCGAGATCGTCGATGCCGCGCTTGTCCTCGTAGTAGGAGGCCGTTACGACGATGCTGAAGGGGCGGTCCCGGTAGGCGACAAGATCCTTGTCGTCGCCCGTGCCCACGCCACCGAATCCGAAGCGCGTGCCGCCCGTTACGGAGAAGTCCTTGATCTTCGTATCGCGCAGGACTTCGTTGCCTGTGCCGACATGCCCCTCAACGAAGGGCTTGCCGCTGCGGGGCGCGGTCTTGGGCGTGATCTCGATCGTTCCGCCCAGAGCCTCCGCGTCCATCTCCGGAAGGTTGGACTTTGTGAGCGTGAGAGCGCCGATGAGGCCGGTCGGGATCGCGTCGTAGGCGACGGCGCGGCCGCTGCCCTGGGGCGATTGCGGATTCGAAGGCGGAAGGCGCAATCCGCCAAAGGTCGTACTGTTGAGGTCGGCGTCGAGGCCGCGGATGTAGATGAAGCGTCCTTCGCCCGTGTCGGTCTCGAGCGTGACGCCGGGAAGGCGCTTCACCGCCTCGGCCGCGTTCACGTCGGGAAGCTTGCGGATCTCCTCGGCGGTCGTGAGGCTCACGAGATTGAGCGCTTCCTGCTGCGCGCCACGAGCGACCTCGTACGGCACCGACTGCGACTCGACCACCACGGTCTCCAGCGCGCCGATTGCGTCCTCGAGCGCGAAGTCGGCGGTGGCGCCGCCGCCGGCGGCAATGGTCACCGTCTTCTCGACCGGGTTCGTGCCCTCGGCAAGGACCGTCACCGTATAGCTTCCGGGCGCAAGCCCCTCGAAGACGAAACCGCCGTCCGGCCCGCTACGCAGTTCCGTACCCGTCTCCTTGACGGATACGGTCGCGCCCACGAGGGGACGACCGCCCTTGCCGCGGACGACGTGGCCGGCGATCTGGCCGGCATCGGCGGCGTCGGCGGTGGCGGGAATGACGGTGACAAAGACGCTCGATACGGCAATGGCGCAAATCAGACGCTGCAGCGACGGTTGGGACCGGGGCATGGCTTTCCTGTGTTGGATGTTGCAATGCGGTGCATTGTTTGTGTTCCCCCTTTCGGCGCGGTTACGTGTCAATGAACGAATCGTGAAAAGCGCACGCATCCCCTGCCATCGATCGAGAATGAAACGCATTCAATGCAAGGATTGCGCGCGGCGGCTACCATGCAGCCCATGAAACGAAGCGCCGCGCTCCTTGCCTTCCCCCTCTGCTGGATCGCTTCTCTCGCCTTCGCCGGCGATGCGGCGGTTCACCCGGTTCCTTCGCACACCGTGATCGTGGTGCTGGAGAACCGGTCCGCTTCGCAGGTGCTGGGAAACTCCGGCATGCCGTTCTTCAACCGCATGGCGGCCGAAGGCGCGCTGATGCGCAACGCGACCTTTGCTTCGACGCCCTATGCGCGCACGCCCGCGGGCTACGAGGCGCCGCTACCCGCGCGACCCAGCCAGCCCAACTACCTCTATCTTTTTTCCGGCAGCAACCAGGGCGTGCTGCCGGAGAATTTCGAGTCGGCGCTCGAGGCCCCCTACCGGGGCAGCGCCACCAATGCCGGCAACGGGGATCGCCTCGCCAGGACGGCGCACGAGGTCGCGACCGGGATCGGCAACCGCCTCGTGCCCCTGGAACTGCGCCCCTTCACGACGCCCAACCTGGGCGCGGCGATCCTGGGCGCGGGAGGAAGCTTCGCGCAGTTTTCGGAGACCCTGCCGCATCCGCTTTTCGACGAGGAGAGCTTCAGCGCGGGTTCGGGCGCCTACCGGCGCAAGCACAATCCCGCCATCGACTGGGTCAACCTGCCGCAGCGCCAGGTCCCGGCGCCGCTTGCGCGATTCGTGCTTCCGGTTTCGGCCAACCTCGCCTTCGCGCCGACCCAGGATCCTTCCGGGCAGCGCTACCGGGGCTTCGTCGCCGACGAGGAGGGGCGGCCCCTGGGATACGAGAAGCTGCCCACGGTGTCCCTCGTCGTCCCCAACCAGAACCACGACGCGCACGATCGCTCGCTCGCCGAAGCCGACGAGTGGCTGCGCAAGAACATCGAGCCTTATGCGCGCTGGGCGATGCGAAACAACGGTCTGCTCATCCTCACCTTCGACGAGGACGGCTCGACCGACCATTCACACGGCGACGGCCGGACGACCGGGATGGACCGGGTCGCCACGGTGTTCTACGGACCGATGGTGCACGCCGGGACGTACGACGAACCGGTCGACCACCTCAACGTGCTCTCGACCGTGCTCTGGCTGCACGCCGACCTCGAAGCCTTCCGCCGCGACTTCGCGCAGGCCCACCCCGGCGACAAGGGCGTGCGGGAACTGGGGAATCTGCGGCCGATCCTCGATGTCTTTGGCGCGGGACCCGCGCTGCGTTAAGCGACCGGTATCAGCGCGCCATTTCGGCGGCGTGGGCGCGTTCGGAATAGCGCTGGTACTGGGGGATGGCGATCGCGGCGAGGATGCCCAGGATCGGAATGAAGATCAGCAGGACACCCCAGGTGGACCAGCGCCGCTGGATCCTGTTGAAGTGGTCGAGATTGTCCCAGCGCTTGTTGCGCCACGCGAGTTCGCGGCCCTTGACGCCCAGGTAGATCGCGACGATGAATCCGACATAGGGAATCAGGGCCGCCAGGCCGATCCAGGTCTTGTTGAAGATCGCCCACAGCCAGTTGAGGAGGAACGCTCCCCAGCTCCACCCCCTGACGCCTTCGGGCGGGACGATGCCCGGGCCTCCGCCGGAATTGTTCTCGCCCTCCGGGATATCGTCGACCCGCGCGGCGGGAGGCTGATAGGGATTTGCCATTTCCTTGCTCCATCTCGTCGGGGTCGAAGAAACGATTTTGCCAGCCTCTTTCTCAGATGGAACATTTCGGGCGGAAATTTCGCGTTTGTCCGCTACCATTTTTGCCGCGACCGCCTGCTCACCCCGGGGTTTGTCCCATGACGATGCAAAACGCCTGCCGACTCGGGTACTTCGCCGCCGCAATCCTGCGGGGGCTCCTCGCGGCCTGCGTGCTGCCCTGCCTTTGCATGGCCGCGGAGCCTGCCGCCGCCGTGCGCACCCCGATCCGTCACCTCATCGTCATCTACCAGGAGAACGTCTCGTTCGATCATTATTTCGCGACCTATCCGCACGCCGCGAACCTCGAGGGTGAGCGGCCGTTCCCGGCGATTCGCGCGCCCTCGGTCAACGGACTCTCCGGTCCGCTGCTCGCGAGAAATCCCAACAGCAGGCCGCCGTTTCGCCTCCCCCCCTCGCACGCGGCGACCTGCGACCAGGACCACAGCTACCTCGACGAGCAGCGTGCCTATGACCTGGGCCTCGTCGACCGGGTCGTCGAGTTCGAGGGCACGGGGGCCCGCCGGAGCTACGGGCAGACGGCCTGCGATGCGGGCGATGTCATGGGCTACTTCGACGGCAATACGGTCGCGGCGCTCTGGATGTACGCGCATCGCTTCGCCCTCGCCGACAATTTCTTCGGCACGACCTTCGGCCCCTCGACCGTCGGCGCCCTCAACCTCGTCGCCGGGCAGACGCATGGCGCGAATGGCGACTGTGGCGACCTCCCGCCCGAGGCGGGATGCGTGGCGACGGCGGACGGACTCTCCTTCACCGGCCGGGACAGCGTCGAAATCCTCGACCAGACCATCATCGGCGACCCGCAACCCGCGTTCGACGAGTGCTCGACGCGCGAGCGCGCGGCGATGTCGGGCACCAATGTCGGCGACCTGCTCACGAAGAAGCACGTACTCTGGGGTTTCTTCCAGGGTGGCTTTCGTCCCTCGGGGCATGCGGCATCGGGGCGCGCGCAGTGCGGGACCGCGCACCCGGGAAGCGCCGGGGGCAGCGTGCCCGACTACATCCCGCACCACGAGCCCTTCCAGTACTACCGCTCGACCGCCAACCCCGGGCACCTGCCTCCGACGCGCGCGGATCTCATCGGCAGCAACGAGGACGCCGCCAACCACCAGTACGACCTCGAGGACTTCTGGAGCGCCGCCACCGCGGGCCGCCTGCCCGAGGTCGCCTTCCTCAAGGCCCCCGCCTACCAGGACGGTCACGCGGGCTATTCCGATCCGCTGCGGGAACAGCAGTTCCTCGTGGAGACCATCAACCGCCTGCAGCGGCTGCGCGAGTGGCGCGACATGGCGATCGTCATCGCCTACGACGATTCCGACGGCTGGTACGACCACGTCATGCCGCCCATCGTGCGCGGCTCCGCGGGCGCGCAGGACGCGGTCTCGGGCGAAAGGCGCTGCGGGCAGCCTGGAGCGGCGGCGGTCACCGGGCGCTGCGGCTACGGACCGCGCCTGCCGCTCCTCGTGCTCTCGCCCTGGGTGCGCCCCGGATTCGTCGAACACCGCCTGCTCGACCAGGCTTCGATCCTGCGCTTCATCGAGGACAATTGGCGCCTGGGGCGGCTGGGCGCAGGCTCGGCGGACGAGGAAGCGGACACGCTCGACGAGATCTTCGATTGGGCCGCCCCGCCGCGATGGAACTGGCTCCTCCTCGATCCCGTCACCGGCGAGCGGCGGCACGAGGAGCAGCCGCTCGTGCCACACCGCTAGAGGAATCCCGACGATGTCCGAGCGCACCTTTCCCGGCGAGCACGCGCAGCGCCACTGGCTGATCGACGAGCTGCACGCGCGCCAGGCTCCGGAGCTGCCCGGCCCGGCGCGCGCGACCTTCCTTGCGATCCTCGTCGATCCCGCGGACCGGCAGCGCGAGCTCGATCACATCGGCCGCCTGTGCGCCGGCGTCGGCGCGTCCCCCCCCCGGCCGGGCATGGTGCAGTTCACGGCGAACGTGGGCGGCGTCACGATGCAGTGGGAGCCCCACGGCGAGTTCTCCGGTCTGACCTTCATCGCCCCCGGCCACGGCGCCGAGCCCTTTCGCGAGCCGGTCTCCGCCCTGCTGCCCCAGGGCTGGCTCTCCGCGTACCCGGGCAGCACCCTCGTTGCCGCGCATGCCAAGCTCATCACCGAGCCCGGTTTCGTCCCCGACCCGGCGACGCTCGACCGCCATTTCGCGGGCAATGTGGTCGTGGGCTCCAACGTCGGCGACGGCGCGGGGATGGCGTTCACCGATTTTCGCCTGCACGAGGACGGCTACTCCCGCTTTCTCCTCGTGAACCGGCACTTCACGCCCCGCCAGGCGGGACGGATGCTGCAGCGCCTGTTCGACATCGAGTCCTACCGCATGCTCGCCCTGCTGGCGCTTCCCGTGGCACGTCGCACGGCCCCGCGCCTGGACGGCCTCGGGGACACCCTGGCCGAACTCACGGCGCAGATCGCCCAGGGCGAACAGGGTGATGAGGTCCTCCTGCCCGAACTCACCTCGCTGGCGGCGCGCATCGAGCGCGAGCTCGCCCAGACCCAGTTCCGCTTCGATGCCTGCATCGCCTACCGCGAGATCGTGCGCGCGCGGGTGGCCGAGTTGCGCGAGTCGCGGCTCCCCGACCACCAGCCGATCGACGAATTCCTCTCGCGCCGCTTCGGTCCCGCGGTCGCGCGCGTCGATTCGGTGAGCACCCGGCTGCGCTCCCTCTCGGAGCGCGTGGCCCGTGCGAGCGCCCTCCTTTCCACGCGCGTCGACATCGCGACCGAATCGCAGAACCAGAAGCTGCTGGCATCGATGAACCGGCGCGCACACCAGCAGCTGCGGTTGCAGCAGACCGTCGAGGGGCTCTCGGTCGCGGCGATCACCTACTACGCGACCGGGCTCGTGGGCTACGCGGCCAAGGGGCTGCACTCGCTGGGCCTGCGCGTGCCGCCCGACGAGATCCTGCTCTTTGCCCTGCCTGTCATCCTGGTCTTCGTGCTGCTTGCGCTGCGCAGGGCGCACCGCGCGCTCGAGTCGCACGGGGACGAGAGCGCTGGCACCGGCGGTCCCGGTCTCCCCGGCGATTGACGTAGACTGCCTCCCGCGATGTCGACTCGCCGCACCCTCCTCGTTCTCCTCCTCCCGGTGCTGCTCGTTCTCGGGCAGCAGGCCGCGCTCGTCCACGAGCTCGGCCACACCGCGGTGCAGGCGAGGGAAGGGACCGCGCCGGGAAAGCAGTCGCACGCGGGCGGGTACTGCGAGAAGTGCTTCGGCTTCTCGCATCTTTCGGCCGGGTCGCCCACGGCGCCGCCCGCCGCCCTTGCGGTGCCTTGCGCCCAGGGCGCGCCCGCCGCACAGCGCTCCATCGAGACCCGCACCGAGTTCTCGGTCCGTCGCACCCGCGGGCCACCGATCCTTCTCTGACGTCGTGATTTGAATCGCCGGCAGCGCGCCCGCTTTGCGCGCGGGCCCGGCTTCCCTGCCGTCGATCGGAGATTGCCGATGTCCCGAACCGTCCCGCGGTGCACGCCGCTGCTGTGGCTTGCAGCCACCGCCCCCTTCCTCCCCGCCCTGTTCCCGGGCCGGGCTGTGGCCGAGACCGCGCCCGCGGTCGTGCCCGCACCGGATGATGCCTCGATCCCCGGCAATGCCATCCCGACGATCACGATCACCGCCGACCGCCTCGACCAGGCCCGCAGCGGGATCCAGACGCAGACCGGCGCCTCGACCTACACCATCGACGCCAAGGCCATTGCCGCGGCACCGGGCGGGGACAACGTCCTTCTCAACCAGGTGATCATGCAGGCACCCGACGTGGCGCAGGATTCCTTCGGCCAGTTCCACGTCCGCGGCGAGCACAACGGCCTGCAGTACCGGCTCAACGGCATCATCCTGCCCGAGGGCATCAGCGTCTTCGGGCAGGCGCTCGAGCCCCGCCTCATCCAGTCCATGAGCCTCATCACGGGCGCCCTCCCCGCCGAGTACGGGCTGCGCACCGCGGGCATCATCGACCTCACCACGCGCAGCGGCCACATCGAACCCGCGGGGACGGTCTCGCTCTACGGCGGCAGCCACGGCACCTTCGAGCCGAGCTTCAACTACGGAGGCTCGAGCGGCAACATCCGGTATTTCGCCTCGGTGGACACGCTGCGCAACCGCCTGGGCATCGAGTCCCCCGACGGGAGTTCCAACCCCATCCACGACACGACGCGCCAGGTGCACGGCTTCGGCTACCTCGAGGACATCCTCGACGAAGAGAACCGGCTGACCCTCGTGGCGGGGTCCTCTTCCGCCCGCTTCCAGATCCCCGACCAGGCCGGGCTGCAGCCGGGCCTGGGACTCACGGTCCTGGGGCAGTCGACGTATCCCAGCGCGGGCCTGAACGAGAACCAGCGCGAGCTCACCCAGTACGGCATCGTCAGCCTGCAGCACTCCTCGGGGCCGCTCGACCTGCAGACCTCGCTCACCGCGCGCTATTCGAGCCTGGAGTTCCAGCCCGACCCCATCGGCGACCTCCTCTTCAACGGCATCTCGCAGCAGGCCACCAAGCGCAATGTCGCCTACGCCTCGCAGACCGATGCCGCCTACCAGCTCGGCGCAGGTCACACCCTGCGGGCCGGCCTCTACCTGCAGACGGATCGCTCGACCAGCGACACGAGCTCGCAGGTGCTCGCGACCGATTCGGGCGGCGTGCCGCTCTCCGGGGTGCCGGTCACGATCGCCGACAACTCCGCCAAGTGCGAGACGATCACCAGCGTCTATCTGCAGGATGAATGGAAGGTGTCGGCCCGGGTGACCGTCAACTACGGCGGGCGATTCGACGAAGTGAGCGCCTATTCGCGCGCATCGCAATTCAGCCCGCGCCTGAATGTCGTCTGGCAGCCGACCCCCGACACGACCGTGCACGCCGGGTATTCCCGGTACTTCTCGCCGCCCCCCTTCGAGCTCGTCGGCACGGAGACGATCGCGAAATTCTCCAACACGACCGCCGCACCCGCCGTGGGACGCGCCGACACGCCCCAGCCCGAGCGGGCGAACTACTACGACGTGGGCGTGCAGCAAAAGGTGCTCGAGGGCCTCACCGTCGGGATCGACACCTACTACAAGCGATCGAGCCAGCTCATCGACGAAGGCCAGTTCGGCGCGCCGATCATCCTCACGCCCTTCAACTATGCCCAGGGACGCCAGTACGGGATCGAGTGGACGGCCAACTACGTGCGCGGGCGGTTCTCCGCCTACCTCAACCTTGCCGCCCAGGCGGCCAACGGCCGGCTCATCGACTCCGCCCAGTTCAACTTCCCGCAGTCCACGCTCCACTACATCGCGAATCACTCCATCGATCTCGACCACGAGCAGCGCGGCACTGCCTCGGGCGGGGCCTCCTTCACCCTCCCGGGCGTGCAGTGGAGCGCCGATTTCCTGGCGGGCACCGGCCTGCGCGCAAGCCAGACCCTGGCGGACGGCTCGGTCATCCCGAACGGGACCCACCTACCCTTCTACACCCAGCTGAACCTGGGCGCGAGCCATGTCTTCCACCTCGAGGGGGCGGGCACGCTGACCGCGCGCCTTGACCTCATCAATGCGCTCGACCGGGTCTACGAGATCCGCGATGGCACGGGGGTGGGTGTCGGGGCGCCGCAGTATGGGCCGCGGCGAGGGGTGTTCGTGGGGCTGGCGAAGTCGATTTAAGTACTTGCGGGGTGCCCGCCTTCGCTGCCTTCGGCAGCTACGGCGGGTTCGTCCAAGGTGATCTCCACATACTGCACGTTCAGCGTGATCGCCTCGCTCGCCCAGAGAACGAAGAAGTCCCCCTCGATCTGGTAATAGCGCGAGTCCTCCTCCGCCTCCGGGGCGTCGCGGTCGGCTTCGAGCGGGCGACGGTCGACCATCTCGAGGACCACGCGGTCGAGTTCGCCGTCGGTTCGCAGGTAGTAGTCGACGACGAGCCCGCGGATGACGAAGGGGTGGCCGCCGAAGTCGACGACCGCCGCCAGCAGCACGTCGGCGCCGCGCTCCATCGCCTGCACCCGCAGGAGGTAGTACCAGGGGGCGTCGAACCCGAAGACGCGATAGAGCGCATGTCCGGGGATGTGCCAGCGAAAATGCTCGGCGAGCCGGCGCACGAGCGGGGCGCCGAAGTAGGCCGCAAGGAGCATGGTCCCGCAGTAGAACGAGATGCCGCGCGCGTGCGCGGCGATGTGGTCGATCGCGACGCTCTGGGGCGCGGCGTCGGCGCCCAGGAGGTGCAGGAAATCGGAGACGTCGGGGCGATAGCCCAGGGCCCAGGGGACCGACAGCCACAGCAGATGCAGCATCGCCGCAAAGACGACGCCCGAAATGACGGCATCGCCCAGGGGGGCGAAATCGAGCGTGGTGCGTTCGACGCGCCGGTAGCGGGCGCGAAACGCGAAGCCCGGAACGACGATCAGGAAGACGGCGAGGGACGCCAGCGCGATGTTCATCGGCGCGGGGTCGCGCCGTCAGCGCGTGGGGATGATGCGGACGGAGAAGGTGAGGCCGCCGCTCGTCGAGACGGTGCCGACCGGCGCTGGTCCGCGCGGCTTCGCCGGGGATGGCGCTGCGGATCGAGGAGACGACGGCGCGGCCGCTTGCAGGGACAGGTGCGCGCCACCGGCGACCGCGAAGCGGCGCTGCTGGATGATTCCGCGCAACTCGGCGCGAGCACGCGAATCGTCGAGGATGGCGCGGCGGGCGGAACTCTGGAACGCCTTCATGGTGCGGAATCTATCGGAAGGCGCGGCAGCGTGCAATGCAGGAGGGTTCCCAGGACGGCCCCCGCGAGTTCGGCGGCCACGAATGCGGGAGCGCTTTGCGGGGCGATGCCGGCAAAGGTGTCGCTGAACATGCGGCCAAAGGCGGCGGCGGGATTGGCGAACGAGGTCGAGGACGTGAACCAGTAGGCCGCGCCGATGTAGCAGGC
>Ga0209698_10007951_pt1 | contig 11018 bp, 11 predicted proteins | sample LitLauG_LLR_2012_FD_187203 | JGI IMG/M metagenome (GOLD analysis project Ga0209698, IMG submission 187203) | Freshwater sediment microbial communities from Pennsylvania, USA - Little Laurel Run_MetaG_LLR_2012 (SPAdes) (version 2) | ecosystem: Environmental > Aquatic > Freshwater > Creek >... | reverse complement strand
TTTCGGGACCACGGGGTCGGAGGTTCAAATCCTGTGATTACCGAAAACTCGGTCCGCGCGCGACCGGCTTCTTTGAGGGGTTGTGGCTTTTCTTCGGCGGGCTGCCCGCGTGATGGTGTTTGGCGATTGGCGATCGCACCAGGACTCATGGGAGTTGGTGTTCGTGACTTGCTAAGACGGGAGTGGCCGTCCTGCGGAGCGTTCGCTCTTCTGCCAGAAGCGAAATGTCGGCGGCAATGCCTGCTCTTCAGGCCGCTAAGCGGCGCGTCGCTGGTATCGGTGGTGTAATCCCCCGACCTGAGGAATCGCCACCACGCACCCCCGTTCTGGCGGTTCCACTGCCCTGGGCTCCGGGGAGTCTTTGTCCAAGCTTAAATGCGTACGTGATCGCTGATAGTAGGCAAAATAATTGTGCAGAGTTCGACGCAACGATCTCTCATTCCACACGATAACGTGGTCCAGGCACTCGCGTCGGATGGAGCCCACGAGTCGTTCCAAAAACGGATTTTGCCACGGGGATCGCGGCGCGGTGAGCACTTCCTCCATTCCGATATCTCGGATCATGTCGGCGAAGTCTCTTCCGTAGATGGCGTCTCGATCGCGCAGCACGTATCGTGGCGCCTCGTCCCAGGGAAACGCTTCCCGCATCTGCTGCATGGTCCAGTCCTGCGTGGGATGTTCCGTCACTCCGAAGTGCACTACCCGGCGTCGCTCATGGGACAACACGACGAAGACGAACAGCACTCGGAAGGTCGCCGTGGGCACGGTGAAAAAATCAATTGCTGTGGTCTGTGCAAGGTGATTCGTCAGGAACGTTCGCCAAGTCTGGGAAGGCGGTTTGCGGGGCCGCGGCAAACACTTGGCTACCGTGGATTGCGCCACCACAATTCCCAACTTAAGCAGTTCGCCGTGAATCCGCGGTGCACCCCACAGGGGGTTGGCTTGGCGCATGCGCAGAATGAGATCACGAATGTGCGCGGCTATTTCTGGCCTTCCAGGAAGGCGGCGCGATTTCCTGGTCCAATGCCAGGCGAAAGCTCGGCGGTGCCAACGCAGGACCGTGTCGGGCTGAACCATGTGAAGACAGCGCCGCCAATCGGACCAGAATCGGTATAACACAACCCATAAGAACCGGTCGCAGCCGTGGAGCCGCAAGCGACGCGGCGCGTTGTTTTGGAAAACCGCCAGTTGGTGACGAAGCGCGAGGATCTCCGCCTGCAGAGCGGCACGGGTTCGAAAACTGGAGGCTACCAAAGCGAAAAGGGCGACGAAAAGAGAGCTCATCGTGGTAGCTACCACGATCTCACGAATGATCGGAACCTCTGTGTTTTCAGATCGGACGGAGTTTTCGGTAACCACAATCACGTCTTTATCACCGCAGAGAGGTTTTTAGAACAGCCAAGCAGGTGCACCCTGCTACGTGGCTGTGCGGCCACACTCACATGATCTTCACCGGTCCCATGACCTCCTTCATATTCTTGAAGATTTCAGTATCGACGATCGCGTGGTCAAACCGCCCCTTCGGATATTGGCGGGTGAGCTGGACGGTTAGAAAGCTGCCACGCAGGAGGTTGGAGTCGTGGTTCGACCAGATTGCGCTGCTCGTCCGGCCATACCTCTCAACCATCGTGTGAAAGAATTGAACCGCGCTCCGCGGATCATAGCCCAGATCAATGATGTTCTGCAGGCCCAACCGGTCCGCCTGATTCTCAATTCGGCGTGAATAGCCATTGACCACCGCTTCAAGCCCAAGTTGCCCGAGAAACAGGCCCAAATCACGAACGAAATAGGTGCTGGCCGCGGCCACGATGATGATCGCGACCCGGCTGGCTCGCGTATCGTTCGCTTCTCGCCACTGGTGCGCCTGCAGAACGTGGGCGATCTCGTGGCTTAGCACGAACGCCAGTTGCGATTCGTTCTCCACGGCCCCCAGCAATCCCGTGTTCACGAGCACGGTCCCATCGGGCAGGGCGGCAGCGTTGATACTGGGATCTTCTACCACATAAAATCGAAACTCCAATGCCCGCGCAGTGACATCCGCGGCGGGCGGCAGGAGCTTTACTCCCAAGGTTCTTAAGTAATCCTGGACTTCTTTCACATCGAATAGCTTCAAGCGCCCTTCCACCTTGTCGCCCTTGCGGATCTCAAGCACATCAATGCCGGTCTGGGGGTCATGGGCGCGGATGATCTTGCGATCGCCCGGAATTCGATAGGCACTCGCAGGAGGACGCGCGCCCAGTTCAATGTGCTCGACGGCGATATTGCCGTCGACACCCCGCACACCTGTATATCGGACTTCATCGCCGACGAACCGAGGCGCGGTCTCCTGATTGGGGGCACCAGATTGCAAATGAGGCGAGTCTTCAAGCTTCCAATTACGTTTTGTTTTGTCGTCGATCAAGAGCAGTTCGCCATCTGCTTTTAGGTGGGTCACCTGGTTTCCCGCGATGGCATCGGCTTCGGAAGGCTCCGTTTGTAGGTAAGCGTGACCATGAATCTCCCGCTCGAATTGCTCAGCGTCGCAGGTAATCTTCTCCGCAGCGAATTGGTGTCGGTCAATCCACTTCCCTTCTGCCTCGACGAGAGTGCCGGGTGACACCTCGGCGAGAGTCAACGGTTTCGCGCCCGCCGCGGAAGCGTTCTGCAAATCAAAGTGTGTAGTAGGGGAAAGATGGATGGCGTCATCCAGGACCAGCAGCGTGTCTGCATTGGGACGCGATGTAACATAACCACGAATTTTCACCTTCGAGGCTGCCAGACAAACCTGCGTCGGAGTCAGTGAGAGCAACAACAACACAGCGCACGTAATCCCTTTGCTCACAATTCTCCCCTTTCCTGCGAGCCACCCTGGCGCGGGACCAAGGAGCGTGCGGCCGCACGCTAGGATCTCGCACCGAGTGTTACGAGAGCTGGTGCTTCAGTTCCCGTGTGATTTCACCGGCCAGATATTTGGCCAGCTGTTTTGGGTCAAGCTTTGAGGAAGCGCGGACTTTTAGGTCCTTGTCAATGACCGCCTCGTTGTTGCTTCGACGGAGAACCTTGATGTGAGCGGTGAGACTGCGCAGGCCCATCCCGAATCCAATCAGGCTCTCTTTGACGACGCTCCCCTTCTTATACTCGAGGACGCTGCCTTCGAGGATCACCGATTGCGGCGCATCCGCCGCGTCAACTACCTCGTCTTCCCCGAGAAGTTGTTCCGCGAGCTTTTTCTTCTGTAGTTCTGCCCGCAGCTCAGCGAACAGAAAATCGCTGAATTCAGGCGGCAATTCCACTCCTTCCGCCTGTGAAAAATGCTTGACTTCGATTGACTTGAACTTCGGATGATCCTTGGCGCCGGCCAATGTGGTCAGCAGAAAGACAACCGCAAACAGCAAGTAGCATCTACGCATGGTCATGCCTCCGCAACGAAACTGAAAAATCCGTAAGGGGATTCAATTATGGATCCGGTACTCCGTGGCGGGGCGCCGCCGGTGTCAGGAGTCGCGGTCGACGGCTTCGCACCCGGTGAAGCTACGGCATCACGCAACTTCGTACCTCGCAGGAAATTGCGCAACGCGGCTTCCAGTGCCTCGTCGATATTCGCTTCCACATTCTTCAGAATGCTTTTCTTACGAAACGCGATCCCTTGGATTGCCGTGCCCATCGCCGTCACCGTCTGCGATTTCCCACTCGCCACTTCTTTAACGACCACATTCAAGTCAACTTTGCCGAAATACTCCATGCCGGTACCGCTGTCTAATCCAAAGTGGAACAGATACACGGTGAACAAGTAGTCGGCTGACGCACGCTCGGCCGCGAGCAAGTCGGATTTTTGCAACGTCTCCTGCAACGCCTGGCGAACAATTTCGGTCGGCTGTCGGTCCAGAAAGACACCTCCGCGCGGCTTGTATACCAGCAGAGGTTGCGGGTTGGCGCTGCGATCGACTACGTTCTCGATGAAGAACTTGATCGCCCGCGGAAACGTCTGTGGCTTGATCTCGTTTTCGAGTCTGACCGAAATTGTGTTGCTGGCAGTGGGTTTTGGTTCCTCCGCAACCGCGTTCAGTGCCGCGAACAGCTGGCCGAGCGCCACCACGCCGCAAAAGAGACTAAGCGCCCGCACGGATCCCCCCTTCTCTCAGCGGGAGAGGGTAGCCCGCGGCAGAGTGTAAGTCAAAGCTTATCAACATAAAATCGTTGGCCCTCGAAGCGTCCGGGAGCCGCGAATCACACACGCGGAGACGCTATTCGAATGGTGGCCAAAAGAGCTTACTCTGTGACATGTCTGGGTACGCACAAGCAGTATTTTCGCTAGACGAGGGTCAGGAATCAGGGATAATGTCGTCCATCTTGGGGGAGGAAGCCGACTCGATGGCTCCGTCTTGTGCGAGCAAGCCACCATGGTGCCGGACGACCTACGGTTTGGTGTTAGGCACCCTCATCTTCGCGTCGCTGCTAGCGGCCCAGCAGGCGCCTGAACTCGAGCACCACGCCACGGATTCTCCGTCCGCGGCACAAGCGATCACCATTCCTGACGGAACACCGGTGGAGATGAGATTCGCTCAACCCGTGCGCGGCAAGATGCTTAATCCCGTCGACGCCGGAACCGAGGCCCAGCCGGGTAACAGGGTCCGACTGGTGGCAGCAGCGGATGTGCGAATCGGAGAGTTGATTGTGATCGCCGAAGGTGCGATTGCGCAGGCAACGGTAACAAAAGTCAAGCGCCCGCTAACCACACTTGTTGCTACGGGTTTAGGCCTTCAACTCGACTGGATTGAGGACGTCGCTGGGGCGCATGTTCCGCTGCGGATTTCGCCAAAAGGTGAGCCGCAGCCGTTCATGATTCAAGTAGTGTCAACCCCAGGAGGAGTGATCGCCCGTCCTGAAACCCTGCGTGGCGACATTGTCGGGAAAAACGCCGTGGATGTGTCTCAAATATGGCGAGATAAACAATATATCCCGGCCGGAACTCGGATCATGGCCTACGTCCACGGCTCGTCGGCGCTCGACCGTGCGAAGGTGGAGGAAGCGCAAGCTCGCGTCTCGTATTCCCAATTCGAAAGCACCGCCGATGTAACCATCTATCGAACCAAGGGTCAGCGCGGTGAAAGGCCACGGTTTCTGTGTGATAGAAATCTCGGGCGCAAGATCGGAGAGCGAGAATACATCCGTCTCGACTTGACGCCGGGAAAGCATTCTTGCCAAATCGAAAATCAACCCCCAAAGGAGATTTCCGTACTTGCAGGACAGGAATACTTCTTCCACCTGCAGCGCGCCGGTTCAGGCTGGGAACTGAAACAAGTCACGGTCGGTGAAGGAGAAGACAGCATTGAGAATGCCGACCCGGCTCCCAAACTGTAGAAACGGTTCGCCGGCCACTCATTGCTTCACGTTGGATGGAGCGTCGGCCGCGTGCCGGATTGCTTGCAAGCGCAAGATGAGCGAACTGGCTTCGCCTGCCAGACGACCATCGATCGAAGCGGCTGAGTGAAATTCGGTTTCAGCCTCCTCAAGCTTGCCCAGCTGCAAGTACGCTTTCCCCATGTAGAAATGCGCGGCTTGAGCAACGGCTGGCTTCTTTCCTGCGAAAGCCGATTGCAATGCTGGAAGGGCATCCCCCGTTTTGCCTTCCAGAAGTCTGGAGATCCCAAGATACAGATTTGCTTCGGCGAACTGGGGATCCAACCGGACGGCTTCAGCTAAGAGATCGGCTGCCTCGCCGTAGTGCCGTTCAACGTACGATGTCATAGCGTCCTGGAAAAGGCCCTGCGGCGTACGGAAACCGCTCGTCCCAGAGCGTGCATTTGTCCCGGCGCTATCGGAAACAGCAGAGGCTGGCACGTGACTTCCTCTTGTGCTACCAGCGGTGAAGGCACGCGAGCCCGCCACTCCGGAAAAAGTGTAGGGCAAGGGTCGAACCGCCGCCAGTTGGGTGATGGCATCGCTGGCCTGTCCACGCGATGATGCCGCCTTCTCCGCGTCATTGCTGGCTGTCGAAGGGAGTTTACCAGGCTTGAGCGCGGTCGAATCCGGTCCAATTGCGGGGGCGCTGTCTTGCGCTGTCGTGGGGTTGGTACGGTCGATGTAGTTCCGGCCATTTGCAGGTATGGCATCCACGCTGTTCTTACCGAGCCCTTGGGGAACGCCAGCAACAGTTGTCTTCTCAGTTGTGACGACCGTCCGGGGAGGTTTGGACGGCGAACGTCCGGTGCCTGAACCAGCCGATTGCCTCTTACTCGACTCGTCCAAGGGGACGAGGTTGGATGGCGTACCAGTGGAAGAAACAGGAGCGGCCGAAGCAATGGGCGAACCTTGGGCGCCATGCTTGTCAGCAATGCCCTTGTCGGCGAGAGTCCCCGGTGAGGCTGCGCGATGGAACAATGCGAACTCCCGGAAGCCGATTCCACTGACAATCACAATCAGGGCAGCCACAGCTACCCAGGACCACCGAAGACGGCCTCGCGGAGACCTATAGGTCCGAATCTCATGCGCGCGCACCGCAACTTCGTCACGCACAGTCTGATAGAGCTCGACTGCTTCCTGGCAGGTCGGGCACTCCAAGATGTGCAATTCCAGCTGGTCTTGGGCCTCGGGGTTGAGTTGGCCGTTCAAGTACTTTGAAATGAGATCGTTATCTTCGATAACCCGGCAACTCATAATGCCCCTTGGTACCTATGTGGCTAGTACTGTCACTTCTGTGACGATTGGCCGAATTTTTTTGTAATCTTCCTGATCATCCTCGACCTGCGTGCCCGCACGGCATCATGCGACATGTTCAGCCGTTGCGCCACTTCCAGGAGGGAATGGCCATCTACCAGAGACAGCAAGAGAATCTGCTGATCCGTAGGGCTGAAACTCTGGAGTTCGCGCTTGACACGCTGCCGTCTGTCCTCGGATTCCAATTGTTCCACCGGGTCGGTCCTTGGCTCGTCGACACTATCCAAATCCGACTCCGGCCGCCGCGCCCTCACACGCAGGTAGTTGTTGATGATATTACGCGCGGTTCCATGGACGAAAGCACCAAGCTTTTGGGCATCTCGAAGTTGCCCTCCTCGGAGCGATTGCAGGACAGCGATGAGGATTTCCTGAGTCAAGTCCCGCGCGGCTTCACGGTCCCGGGTGCGCACGGTGGCGATCAGCAGAAGGCCGCGGCGGTAGGTCTTGACGAATTCTTCCTCGGCCAAGGGGTCGCCCGCCTGAATTCGTGGGACGAGTTGTGCACCCGCATCAACCCCGGCGGGCGCAGCGCCTGATTCGCTTTCCATGCCCCTCCCAACACCGGGTGACTGATTCCGCAGATTCTAACCTGAAGGAGATCGGTTGGCTAAGCCGAAATCGCCGGTAAGAGGTGACACCCAGGCCCTGCCGCCGTTCAGGCTAGTGGATCTTTCCCCATCCTGCTTTCTTGCAAGTGTCACACTCCCTACCGGAGTAACCACAAGCCTCATGACGGGATTGATTGCTGCAAGATATGGCAACCGGTCTCCAATTTCGCTCGATGCGGATAACCCAATTGCCTGTTCCGGGAGGAACGCAGGCGCGAGCGGGACCTGCAGATCGTTTTGAGGAGAAGAAAACAATGAAACGGGGAACTTTGGTGGTGGGTTTCGCGATATTTCTGTGCGCGGCCGCACTCGAGGCACAACAGAAAGCTGAGATTTTTGGCGGGTATCAATACGCCCGACCCGATGGTGGTGCGAACCTGAACGGCTGGAACGGCGCCTTGACAGGCAACTTCAACAAGTCGTTCGGAATCACGGCTGACTTCGGTGGCACGTATGGCTCTGGTGGCAGCGTGTACACCTACGCCTTTGGGCCGAAAGTGTCCGGCAATGTCGGTGCCGCCAGGCCCTTTGTGCATGCCCTGTTCGGTGGCGTTCGGGTTGGAGGCAATAGTCGTAGCACAACCGGTTTCGGAATGATGTTCGGCGGCGGCGTCGATGTTGGGCACGGGGCGCTGGCATGGCGCGTCGTGCAAGGCGACTGGTGGATAACGCGTTTTTCTGGTTTTACCGACAAGAAGAATGTCCGCGTCTCGACGGGTTTGGTGGTGCGCTTCTAGTAAGACAAACAAATGGAGGGAGAGGGAGGGAGCGTTTCTTGAGGTGCGCTATGCATTTGAAACGAACCACGTGGAGACAAGTTTTGTATTTGTTCGGGCTTGCTCTGCTCTCGTTCCATGTCGCTCAAGCAGACGATCCGTGTGCGAACGCGAAACGTCGTGCGCTTGTCCTGAGTGGCGGGGGATCCAAGGGGGCTTTTGAGACGGGAGCGATTTATCACCTCGTTGTTCACCGGCACTGCGATTTCCACGAATTCTCAGGGGCGTCAGCCGGAGCATTGAACGGGGCATTCCTCGCGCAGGCAGCTGAGTCAGTCGACACCAGCGAATCGCTCGCCAATCTTGCCGCTCAGACGGAAGCACTAGTCTCTCTCTGGCAGTCGGTCAAGGGGGCAGGGGACATCCGAAAGGGGCGGCACTTGGCAGGTTTGCGCTTCGGACTATTCGGCCTCGAAAATCTGAATGACTTTCGGCCTCTCCGGCGGCTACTCGACACCAACATCTCGACGGAGAAACTCGCAAAGGGACGGCCAGTACTCGTGAGCGTAGTGTCCTTCTGGGACGGTGGATATCGTGAACTCCTTGCCCAATCGCTGCTCTCGAAACGTGGCGGAACAACTTTTATCGATTACTTGTATGCCAGCTCCGTACCGCCCGTCTATGGAAAGCTGCCCAGGATCGTTGATGGCTCGGAGGCAGATAACCCAAGGTTCTGGCCGCAATTCACCGATGGTAGTTTGCGCCACATCACTCCGGTGGCCAGCTATTTCAAGATCTGCAAGATGCAAATGTCAGAGACGAGTGGAGTCGAGCCGGCGGGAAGAAAGAAAGACTGCACGTCGAGTTCGGGCTTTGCAGCGCCGTCTCATGAATTGCTACAGCAACTATTCGTGATCGTCACCAGCCCGTATTCCCGCGATTCCGATCTTCTCCCAGTTACAGACTCGAAATGCTGTCGCCCGGGCAGTCGACAGATCACCGACGGCCGCAAGATCTTGGGACGCACATTGGCCTTGCTAGACGACACCACCTATCGTTGGGACCTCGATTTCCTGCTGTTCGCGAACGACATGTTACGCTGGCGCTGGCAGGCATACAGTCATGTGGTCCTTAACACACCGTCCGCGCAAGTCGCAGAAGCCAAGCGCCAACTCCTGAGTGAAAAGGGGTTTGCGGTCGAGTCCTATAACCGCGACCTGCAGGATTCCGATGCGCCGTCGCTGCCTTACGAGATCGGCCTGGTGATACCAAAAAAGGAATTCGCCGACGTCGAGCATCTGCTGGTACTTTCGCCTGCGATCATAAAAGAGCAGCTCTACTGTGGATGCATGGCGGCAGATCAGATGATGCAGAGAGATTTCGATCTGCCCTCTCTGTCGAACCAATGCGCCCAGCGTTTCCCTTCCTTAGCAAAAGCGGGAAAGGGATCCGCACGTGCAATGCCAACAAAAGGTGAGTCCGCGGCTTGTGGCGGGATGGTCACTCCCGTTCCGGGCACCCACGAATCAGTCGAAAATTAGCGCAATATAGTTGCGGCGGAGCCACTCGCCGCCACTCCATCCGGAAATAAGTGATTTCGATCTCCAGCGGCCCTACTGTGATTTGCGTTTTAGCGGCTTGCCAATCGCAAGCAGGAAGATGGCACTCTTGTCTTTTGCGTGCGGTGAAAAGAAGTTGATTACATCATCGTCGAAGAAAGTCAGCCCGGTCGCACCCAGGTGCTGGGCATGCGCGGCCTTCCATTCTTCAACGACTTCCCAGAACTGCGTTGTGACTGGTTCTGATCCGATTTGACCCATTCTCAGCACGTAAGTACCACGCTTTTGTCGCCGCAACACTGTTTCCTAACGGAGCGCTCATGATTGATCCTGGCCAGATACATCCGATGATGACGGGTCCACCGTAGCTTCCGAGTTGTCGCTAGCCTTGATCGGAAACGCCTCGGGCACGACACTTCGCCGTGGAAAAAAAGTCGATCCGAGGCGTTTTCGATCAAGGCTAGCGACAAAGCGGGATTGGTCAACCCTTGCGCATTTCCCAGGACCGATCGGGCGAGGCGTCCACTAGCTTCCTCGAGTCCTGAGGTCTTTATTGTTGGGGAAATGATTCCCACCCTCCTCCGAGTGCTTTGTACAGCGCGATCAGATTCGTCGTCACTGCAGTCTGGCTCTGCGCCAAAAGGTCTTCATTCCCGTAGAGTTGCCGCTGGGCATCCAGCACGGCCAGGAAGTCCCCGAGGCCGGACGTGTAAAGCTCACGGGAGAGTTCAAGCGCCGTCTGGCTCTGCGACACCGCTGCCTGGAGTCGATCGCGGCGCTCCTGCTCCTCCGAGTAATTCACGAGTGCGTTCTCGGTCTCTTCCAATGAGGTGAGAACAGTCGAGTGATAGAAGAGTTGAGTCTGTTTCCAGCGGGCGTTTTGCACAGCTATGTTCGAGCGAATACGGCCGCCCGTGAATATCGGCAAGCTGATCGACGGTCCCACGGCAAAGAAATTCCCCATCGAGAGCGAGAGATCATGGAGCTGAGTCGCTTGCCTTCCCGCTGACCCCAACAAAGTGAACCTCGGAAAATAGTCCGCCCTTGCGGCTTTGACGTTGGCGGCGGCGCCAGCGATTTCATCATCTGCTCGGCGAACATCCGGCCGTCGCTTTAACAGGTCCGATGGCAATCCGACAGGAACCTCGGGCGGAACCACCGGCACTGGGGCGGACGTTGCCAACTCGTTTTCCAAGGCTGCGGGCTCCTGACCGAGAAGCACGCTAATGCGGTGAATCGAAGCCGCAATGGCGCTTCGCAGCGACGGGACCACAGCGTTCGTGGTCTCAAGTTCTGCAACTGCGCGCGAGACATCGAGCTGAGTCGCTAACCCAGCCGCGGCTCTCGTTTTCGTAAGGTGGACGGTATCTTCCTGTGTCTGAATATTTTTCTCGGCTATATCGAGCCGCAATTGAAAGCCCCGGAGATCCGCATAGTTC
>Ga0209698_10007950_pt1 | contig 11018 bp, 10 predicted proteins | sample LitLauG_LLR_2012_FD_187203 | JGI IMG/M metagenome (GOLD analysis project Ga0209698, IMG submission 187203) | Freshwater sediment microbial communities from Pennsylvania, USA - Little Laurel Run_MetaG_LLR_2012 (SPAdes) (version 2) | ecosystem: Environmental > Aquatic > Freshwater > Creek >... | reverse complement strand
TTCAAGCGCCCGGCTCCCGCCGTCTGGGGTAACGGCTTGTGGGGTTCTGTGGGGTGGAGCCGGGCGATCCTATGACTAGAAGGCCTAGTTCAATTGTGCTTATTTAATGCTGATTGCCTTTCTATTTCTGTGACGCTGGTCACAGTTGCGCGTGATCTTCATCATCAGTCGCCAATATCGGGACGAATCTCCATCCCTGCAAATGTGCCCTTTCCCTAGCTCACAACACGATGTGACTGAAATCACCGCTCCGATTCCCCGTCCCTCCTTACACTCACTTTGTACGAGCCGAGCGCTCATTTCATCCTGGAGACTGATTCATCATGGCCTACGTCATTACTGATACTTGCATCAAAGACTCCCTGTGCGTAGAGGTCTGCCCGACCGACTGCATTCATCCCAAGCAAGACGAGCCCGGCTTCGAAGCGGCTATCCAGATGTACGTCGACCCTGAGGGCTGCATCGATTGCGGGGCCTGCGTGCCAGCATGTACTTCGGATTCGATTCACGCTTTGGAAGATGTTCCGGCAGACAAACAAGAGTTCGTTCAAAAGAACGCGGCCTACTACGGAAAGTAGACTCCGCTGATCGAGTGTGTGCGCAATCGCCGGGCGTCGGATATCAGGTGAACCAGCCACTCCACGCCCGGCGGTTGTTTCTCAAGTCGCGGCCATGACTAGACATGTTAGGAAGTGGATATCGATCCTGGTCTTCTGGGTGCTCTTTGCCGCATCGATAACGCTTGCTACTCGCTACCTTTGGATCAAAACTCTGTGGTACCTGGCAGGGCTGCTAGTCATCGTCACGCTGTCGATTTACTCCCTGGCATATGCAATTCGGCATCCTGATGAAACGGGAGACCTCTCTGTGCAGGGAATCCCCCGCTGGGTTCGGCGCTTTGTCGAAGATGATGAATCTGGAGATGCCGATGCGAAATAGCGCCCAGAGAATACTTGCACCCGTGCGCACCGTTGACAGCCGCCCTTCCGCGAACTATCGTTCGCGCTATGAACGTCGTTAAAGCCACCCGCCAGTTCGAAGATTGGCTCGGACATCGCGCCGACATCGTCAAGAAAGATCTTCATCTGAAGCATGCCAACATGAAGTCCGGAATCTTTCCGTTCCTGCGCGCGACCTACTATCGATGGGCGCAAATCTGGTCCAAAGTCTGTCCCGAACTCTCTAAAGCGCCGCAAGTGCTGGCCGTCGGAGACCTGCATGTGGAGAACTTCGGTACTTGGCGCGATGTGGAGGGCCGTCTCATCTGGGGTGTCAATGACTTCGACGAAGCCTATCCCATGGCATACACCAACGATCTCGTTCGGCTGGCGGTGAGCGCTCATCTCGCGGTAGAGAGCGGACACTTGCCCTTCGAGCCGAAGGATCTCTGCGACGCGTTTCTTGACGGCTATCGTGAAGGCATGAGCAAAAGCGGCGAGCCTTTCGTTTTAGGCGAGCGTCACCAGTGGCTTCGCGTTATGGCCGAGAGTGAGTTACGCGACCCCATCCACTTCTGGGCCAAGATGGACGCATTGCCCACCGTGAAGGAAGCCGTCCCGGTAAGTGCAATGGACGCGCTGGAGCATCTGATGCCAGCGCGAGATCTCGATTTCCGCCTGGCCCATCGTGTCGCAGGCCTGGGCAGCCTCGGTCATGCCCGCTACGTCGCCATTGCCGACTGGAAAGGCGGCCGCATCGCCCGCGAGGCGAAAGCCCTCGTGTCCTCGGCCTGTTACTGGGCCAGTGGGTACGACGGACCGCCTGAGATCCTTTATCAGGCGATTGTCAGCCGCGCCGTTCGCTGTCTCGATCCCTTCGTTCAACTGCGTGGCCGTTGGATCGTGCGCCGGCTCAGTCCGCATTGCTCGCGCATTGAGCTATCTGATGTGAGAGGTTACGTCAAAGAACTTCGCCTGCTTCATGCGATGGGATGGGAGACCGCGAACATTCATCTCGGAACCAGGAACGCGCGAAAGTCGATTCTGCGGCATCTGGCGAAACAGAAGGGGAAATGGCTGCACCGAGCCACCGAGCAGATGTTGCAAGCGGTTCGCGAAGATTGGAAGACGTGGAAGAAGGAGGGTTACGAATAAGAGATTCACTCACGGGAACCGTTATCAAGACCCGTAAAGATCTTGACTCGGGAGGAAGGTGCCTTAGGCGCTCGGAACAACTATGCGCTGATTGCTGTGCCCGCAGTAGCTGCCGCAGCGTTGGCCGTCGGTCGTCGCAACGGCGTCAAGGCGAGCCCCCGCTCTTTGTCGTAGATGAGCGTCCAGACGCTAGCACAATCGTCGCACAGCCAGTAGTGCTCTACCTGCCGCTGGGGCTGGCGCGCTCGGACAAACGGGGGCGTCGCAGCTTCTCCCGGCTTCTTTAAGCGCGCGGTTTCCACCAGAAATAGTTTTCCTTCCCTCAACCTGAGGAACGGCTTCAAGCATTGTGAATTGGCACAGCGGCTGAGCATTTTTTTCTGACCTTTGGCTCGCAAAGAAACAGAACTGGTAGCGAATTCGGAAACCAAGCACTTTGTGGGCCACTTGGCCGGAATGTCCTGATATCTGCAACCTGCGAGTGACCAACATGGACTAACTGCGAAATGCCCGGCGTTTATGCCGACTAATCGTCGGACTTTGCCGACACTTCGTCGGAACGCGTTGCCGCCGTCGCCTTCGGAAGGCTACGATCATGCTATGTCCAGAGTTCTCATGTGTCCGCCGGATTATTTCGATGTAATCGATCAAAAAAATCCCTACATGACGCAAAACTCCCCAGTAGACCGCGTGAAAGCGCGCACGCAATGGGAGGCGCTCTGTAGCGTTTTGCAACAGAATGGATGCGCGATCGAGACCGTCGAACCCGTGCAAGGTCTCGAGGACATGGTGTTCGCTGCCAATCAGATTTTTCTCGGAGCCAAGTCCGGATACGGAAAATTCGTGGTGCCCAGCAGTATGGTGCATGCGTCGCGTCAGCGCGAGGTGCCGTTCTTCGTCGACTGGTGTCGAAATCATGATTACCAGGTCATCGAAATCGAATACGGCGACGATCATCTTGAAGGGCATGGCGACGTGCTGTGGCACCCCGACGGCTCCCGCATTTACGCGGGTTACGGTTTTCGTAGCACGCGCGGCGGTGTGGAAAAGCTTTCGCAGGCTATGTCCAAGTTGGGAATTCCAGTCGTGCCTCTCGAGTTGATCGATCCCCTCTGTTATCACCTCGACACGTGCCTGTGCCCTCTGAACGATGATGCCGCGCTGATTTATCCGGGCGCCTATTCGGCGGACGCACTTGCGGCGGTGCGCAAATTCTGGCCGCGACTGCACCTGCTTACCACCGACGAAGCGCATCAATTCATGGGAAACGGCATTGTGATAGGCAGCAGCTACATCGCCCCGCATATGAGCCCACAGCTGGAACGGATTCTTCGTGAGGAGAGTCTCAGCCCGGTCGTGGTCGACACTTCCGAATTCGAAAAAGCAGGCGGGAGTTGCTTCTGCATGACGACGTTCTTGCCGGAGTAGTTGTTGATGTTCTCAGTGTTTTCCGCGGCCGTTCTCCGCGACCCCGGTGGTTTAAGATTTTGTGACTGACCGGCGTGATTCCTTAAAGTGTGAATTTGGAATGAGCACAATCCTACCGACGAGGCCGGAGACGACATCGGGACTCACTCGCGTCGCGCGGTTCCCGCGCATGCGCGCGCTGGCTTGGTCGGGGGAGGCTCTGTTTGCCTCGTGTGAGTATGAACTCCTGCGAGCAAAAATAGTCGACCCAGCGAAACCCTGTTGGCAGCCGATTGCGAGGTTTCGTCCACCTTGGGGTCGCCGCCTTTCGGTCCAAAACAACCTTACTGCGCGCCTGTTCCGCGATGGTTTTCACGCGCTCGCCGTGCTTCCATCGGACCTTGTTGCTGCCGTGCCGGGGGCCATCGTGACCCTGCGGGGCGCCGAACGAGAGTTTCACGTTACACACACCATCCAGCGTGGCACACGCCCGCTCCACATCACGGCGGTTCCCGGCGGCGCAATTTTTTGGGGAGAATACTTCGACAATCCCTCGCGCGAGGAGGTGCACCTCTTCGCTTCCACAGATCGCGGCCAAACCTGGAGCGTCGCCTACACTTTTCCGGCGAAAGCGATCCGCCACGTGCACAACATCGTTCACGATCCCTGGGGCAACTGCCTGTGGATTCTCACCGGGGATTACGGTGACGAATGCCGCGTTCTTTGCGCCACCTGCGATTTGAAACATGTCGAGACGATTCTGCAGGGCAATCAGCAGGCGCGCGCTGTCGCTGCTGTCGCCACCAAAGAAGGACTCTACTTTTCCTCCGATACTCCGCTCGAGCAGAACTACATTTATCGCCTTGATCGAGCCGGAGCCTTGAGTTGCCTGGCGTCCATCAGCAGTTCGTCGATTTATGGTTGCCGGGTTGCGGATCGTGTGTTCTTCTCTACTATGGTCGAGCCAAGCGAAGTGAATCTCGATCGCAGCGTCCGGATCTATAGCGCCGCGCAAGGCGATGGTTGGCTTCCGCTGCTGGAGTGGCACAAGGACCGCTGGCCCATGGGCCTCTTCCAGTACGGCAACGCGTTCCTTCCAGATGGAGAGAACACCACCCGCTTCCTGGCGGTGAGCACAGTCGCAGTTACGGGCGATGATATGACGACCTCGCTGTATCGTGTGGCGTAAGTATCCCCTGTGCTCCTCTGTGCCCTCTGTGGTGGGTTTTTGTGATGCCGTAATATGAATCCTTGCCCACGCTGAGCTATTACCGCCGTATCTTTGCCGCCTACCTGCTAGGAGGCAAAAGCCAACTCACGTTCTGGCACGAAACTCCCGCCGAGAATCCCAACGCCAGTGCCACCAAACTCGGCGAGTACTACATGCTCTTCGACGAGAAAGCGGACTACGGGGGCGCCTATGATGCCTCTGGCATTCCGCAACTCGACTATCGGGGAAAGATCGGCTTGCGATACAACCCGATCGCCATCGCGCAATACGGACTAGGCAATTACAGCCTCTGGCGTCGTACGCAAGACTCGGATCGCCGCGTGAAGTTTCTCCAGATTGCGGATTGGCTCTCGTCTCACCTCGAGCAAAACCCGCACGGGCTCGCCGTTTGGAATCATCATTTCGATTGGGAGTATCGCGATACGCTCAAAGCGCCGTGGTACTCGGCGCTGGCACAAGGGCAGGGCATTTCAGTGCTGGTGCGTGCCCACAAGGAATCCGGAGAGGTGAAATATCTGAGCGCAGCGCACAGTGCACTCGCGAGCTTCTACAAACCCACGGCCGAAGGCGGCGTTACGTTCACCGATGATCGAGGCGATCTCTGGTTTGAGGAATACATCGTCTCGCCACCCACGCACATTCTGAACGGATTCATCTGGGCTGCCTGGGGTGTGTACGACTATTTCCTGGCCACAGGCGACGGATCAGCGCGGCAACTCTTCGAGCGTGCGGCGCAGACTATGCTCCAAAATCTGACCCGCTACGATCTGGGATTCTGGTCGCTCTACGAGCAATCCGGAACACGCCTCCCTATGGTCGCCAGCACGTTTTACCATCGCCTGCACATCGTGCAGCTCCGCGTCATGCACCGCCTTACTGGAGAAAGAGAATTTGCTCAAGTTGCCGACCGCTGGGAGGGTTATACCCGCAGCCGCGCCAATCGCACCCGCGCCTTGTGCTATAAAAGCGCGTTCAAGCTCTGCTATTACTAGAGCGTTCACCATCTCGTGAAAATCCTCTACGTCTCCCAATACTTCCCGCCCGAGATGGGCGCTCCCTCCGCCCGCGCCGCCGAACTCGCCCGCCACTGGGCGGAGTTGGGACATGAAGTTTCTGTGCTCACGGGATTCCCCAACCACCCTACTGGCATTGTTCCGGAAGAATGGCGTCCCCGCCTCCGCCGCGTGGTGTATCACGAAAGAGATGGCGCCGTAGACGTCTACCGCACCTGGCTCTGGGCGCTGCCCAACCGCAAGTCGCACGAGCGCGTGCGAAATTACGCTTCCTTCTGTGTTTCGGCGGGATTGCGGGGCTTAACCCTCCCTCGACCGGACGTGATCATTGCAACCTCGCCTCAACTTCTTGTCGGCCTCGCGGGCTGGTGGCTCGCCTTCGCACGCCAGATCCCATTCGTCTTCGAAGTCCGTGACCTCTGGCCGGAGTCGCTGACTGCGGTCGGCCTAGGGAGCGAGGATTCTCTGCTTCATCACGTCCTTTCGAAGATTGCTCGCTTTCTCTACGAGCGCTCGGACCGTGTCGTCGTCGTGACCCCCGCTTTCAAGGAGCGCCTGATTGAGGATTGGCGCGTTCCCGCAGAAAAAATCTCGATCGTCGAAAATGGCGTTGAGACCGATTTGTTTGCACCGGGGCCTCGCGAAATCTCGAATGAGATACGGCGGCAGGTGGGAGTCGAATACAGATTTCTCGTCAGTTACATCGGTACCATGGGCAACGCCCACGGGCTCGAAACACTCCTTGTGGCTGCCGAGCAACTGCAAGCTCTAGGCTCAAACGTGGCTTTTCTCCTGGTCGGGGAAGGCGCGGAAAAACAAAGAATCAGATCGCTGGCGCAGTCGCGCAATCTCGCAAACGTTCGCTTCCTCGACCAGCAACCACGGGAGAGAATTCCGGCCTACATCTCCGCCTCTGATGCCTGCCTTGTGCTGCTGAAGAAGACCGACGTCTTCAAGACCGTAATCCCCACCAAGATGCTCGAATTCATGTCCTGTGCCCGTCCCGTAATTCTTGGGGTGGAGGGTCAGGCGCGGCAGATCGTCGAAGAGGCGCAAGCGGGTATTGCCATCGAACCGGAGAACGCAGCACAGTTGGTCGCAGCCATCCGGCAACTCGTCGCCAATCCTGAACTCGCCACCACTTTAGGTCAGAGGGGAAGGGAGCACATCCAGCGGTATTTTTCCCGCGGAAGTACAGCAGAAAAATATGTGGAGGTTCTCGCCTCTATGGTGCAAGGGCGAGTGCTTCCCACCTAGCGAGAGTCTACGGGTGTATCGTGTAGAGCCCCACTGCAGTCGCCATCGTCATGGCGGCTTCCGCGGAGCGCGCGGCAGCGATCTTGGCTCCGCTTATTGGCACAAACAGGATATCGTCGGCCTGCAGCGTGATATCGGGCGCCTTCGCTTCAAGCATCTTCTTGAGTTGTACCTTCGTCTCGGTCATCCCGGTCGGGGTCTTGCGAATAATCCGGGCGCTGCCCATTTTCGCCGTGTGGTTCGTGCCGCCCGCCAGTGCGAGCGCTTGCAGTACCGTCAGCGTCCCGTTATCCACCAGGAAACCGCTCGGCCGTCCCACATCGCCCACGACGTAGATGATCGGTGCTCTGGGTACATTGATGGTATCGCCCGGCAAAACTTCTACATTCCCGCTCAAATCATCGGTGAGATTTCGGGGTAGGGAGATCTGCGTCGCTTCGGTCTGCCCCCGCCGGAAGATGGCGATTTTCCGCGACGCGGACTGCGTAAATCCACCAGCCTCGGAAATGACCTGGTACAACTTGCGATCCACGGGATCCGCATAGATCCCCGGCTTCGACACTTCGCCGATGATCGTCACACCCTGTGAACTGGCTTCATCGACGAAAATGGTTACATGCGGACTGCGGACGAACCCTCCACTTTCAAGCCGTTTTTCGATGACCGACTGCGCCTCTTCCTGCGTGAGTCCTTCCACGTGTACGTAGTCGATGAGCGGGAGATACACGTCGCCGGAATTGCTCACCCGCGCCTTGGTGGTCAGTTCTGGCACGTTGTAGACGCCAACCTCAAGCAAATCCCCAGGACCGAGCTTCACCAGGTCCGGCGAATCAGTGTTGGGCTTGCTCTCATTTGGCTTAACGCTGTTTTCCGGAGTTTTGGTCTGGGGATTCGAAGTGCTGGGTGCCGGTTGAGAGAGCGGCTCAGCCGCCGATGGCACCGCAGCTGGCACACCGCTTCCGCCCACAGGTTGTTGAGCGCGGACGCCGGCGGGTACTACGAGTGTTGCTGAAAGAATGAACAGAACCTGAATCGTGTCACCGAGTCTCCACCCGCGCAACCGCATCAAAGGACCCCTGAAGTTTCAAATGAAAAGTTGCCTTGCAGTCTATCACGGGAAAGGATGTGAAAGACCATGTCTTATGTACCTCAAAATTAGTTTTCCACAGGTTTTTGCGCTGTCCGCATTGAACTTCATCCTCCCGACTGCTAGAGTTTCAGGCACTCATCCGTTAACGTGCGAATCAGTTCAATAACTATGAACGGCGGTCGGTTACTGCAATACTAGTTTCTAACCTGCGGAGCCGAGCCGCGTTTTCGGCCTGAAAGCTTGCCGAGGTGTTGGTTGAGTGTAATTTTCCTGGCGATTTTTTTTGCGTCGCTGTTGCTCTCCTTCGTACTGACTCGGTACGTCCGAGACATCGCCAATGTCCGCGGATGGGTGACTGCGCCCACCCAGGAACGCCATCTTCACTCCACTCCCCTACCTCGTTTGGGCGGCGTCGCGATTTTCCTTTCCTTCTTTTGCTGCATGGGTCTAGCCGCGCTCTGGGCGGTCTATTCCTCCCGGATGCACGCCGTTCTTCCCTTTAAAACTCTGGTCACGATTCTGGTTCCGGCCAGCCTGGTGTTCCTGCTCGGCGTGGTGGACGATGTTCGCGGCGTCGGACCCTACTTCAAGTTCTCTGTGCAAGCCATTGCGGCAGCAATGCTTTATGCCGGTGGCCAGCGTATCGTCAACATACCTGTTATCTTCGGCGATCATCAACCACCCTGGTTCGTCGGACTCGCGCTCACCGTCCTCTGGGTTCTTGCCGTCACCAACGCGTTCAATCTGATTGACGGTCTCGATGGACTGGCGGCTGGCTCCGCGTTGTTCTCGACCATGGTGATGTTTGTGGTAGCGCTTCTGAACGGGCAGTCGCTGATCACCGTCATGACGATCGCACTGGCGGGCGCCATCCTCGGATTCCTGCGTTTCAATTTCAATCCCGCCACGATCTTTCTGGGCGATTCCGGCAGCCTGTTTATCGGGTTCGTTCTCAGTGCCTTGGCGCTTGCTGGCGCTCAGAAGGCTCCCACGATCGTCGCGGTTGCGATTCCGGTTGTATCCTTCGGACTTCCGATTCTTGAGACTGCGCTCTCCATTCTCCGGCGCCTGATCAGCGGACGCCCAGTCTTCACCGCGGACCGCGAGCACATCCACCACAAACTGCTGCAGCATGGCATGACGCACCGCCAGGTCGTCATCCTCCTCTACGGCGTCTCGGCGATCTTCGCGATGCTGAGCTTGTTCCTGCTCTGGCCCACGGGGAGCTCACTTGGACTTGTACTATCCGTATTGGGCATTGGCATCTGGATCGGCGTCCAGCACCTCGGCTATCTCGAATTCGGCGAATTGGCTCGCGTCGCACACCGCACCCTGAATCAGCCACAGATCTTCGTCAACAACCTCGCCATCCGCCGCGCCACCGAGGAGCTTAAAGTCGCCCGCGATTACGAGCAGGTTCGCTGCATCCTATTGGCTGCTTTCGGCAGCAACGATTTCGACGGCTTCGATCTCATCCTTAAAGTTCTTCCTGAGGAATCGGTTGCACTCGAATCCTTGGAAACAGGAACTCGTCGAAATCCAGCTACCTTTCGTTGGGTGAAGCCCGGTGTCCCCCAGGTCTTCGATCACAGTGCCGTTTGGACCATCGCGCTTGATCTGCTCAGTTCCAGTAACCGGCACCGGGGTACGCTTCGCGTTCATCGTTTTTACTCCGAACGCGATCTGCAGATCGACATCAACCTTTTGACGAATGCTTTTCCTGGTGCCCTTGCCGACGCGCTCGACCGCACGCTCTCCCCTTCAGCCCATGTGATTCCTCTCCCCGGGCAGGACACGTCGCTCGTGGCTGCCCAGGCCGGATAGCACGGACATTTATCGGAAGACGGCAGTGCGTCAAGGTCGAGTTCCAGCGTTGAACATTCTCGAAACCTTGAAACCTTGCCCTCCACAACAGCTACAATCTCCGATACTCCATGCACATCCTCCACGTCGTCGGTGCTCGTCCCAACTTCATGAAGGCAGCGCCTGTGCTGCGCGCTCTCGCAAGCACTGCTGAGGTCCGCCAGACACTGGTGCACACCGGCCAGCATTACGATTCTGCGATGTCGGGCGTGTTTTTTGAGCAGCTGGGAATGCCGGAACCGGACCGAAATCTGTGTGTGGGCTCCGGTTCTCACGCGCAGCAGACCGCCGCAATCATGATGGCCTTCGAACCAGTGATACTGGAAAGCAGGCCCGATCTGGTTCTTGTCTACGGCGATGTGAATTCCACGGTAGCCGCGGCTCTGGTCTGCTCGAAACTCGGGGTGCGCGTCGGCCACGTCGAAGCCGGACTCCGTTCGCGCGACCGCACCATGCCGGAGGAGATCAATCGTCTGCTGACGGACCAGATTTCTGACCTGCTGTTTACGCCGTCGGCGGACGGGGATGAAAATCTCCTGCATGAAGGCATCGCTCGCAATAAGATTCATCTTGTCGGCAACGTGATGATCGACACGCTGGCTCGCCTTCTACCGCGTGCCATCGAGTGCTTTCCCGCCGGCGTGGATTCACCGTACGCGCTTGTGACCCTTCATCGTCCGTCCAATGTTGACGACCTGCCATGGCTCCAAGATTTGCTGGCAAGTCTGGCCGACCTCAGTTCCCAGCTCAACATCATCTTTCCCGTGCATCCGCGCACTCGCCAGCGCCTGAAAGAAATTGGAATTGCCGATGCGAATGGCTCGCGCTTGCACTTGCTCGATCCGCTTCCATATCTGGAGTTCCTTGCCCTGCAGACGCGCGCCAGCATGGTCATTACCGACTCTGGCGGGATTCAGGAGGAGACTACATTTCTGGGAGTGCCTTGTTTGACAGTGCGCGAGAACACCGAGCGCCCGATCACTCTCACGCGCGGAACGAATCAACTTGTAGGCAGGGACCTGCGACGCCTGCGAGAAGGTGCCGCAGAAATTTTGAGAAGGAAC
>Ga0209698_10007949_pt1 | contig 11020 bp, 14 predicted proteins | sample LitLauG_LLR_2012_FD_187203 | JGI IMG/M metagenome (GOLD analysis project Ga0209698, IMG submission 187203) | Freshwater sediment microbial communities from Pennsylvania, USA - Little Laurel Run_MetaG_LLR_2012 (SPAdes) (version 2) | ecosystem: Environmental > Aquatic > Freshwater > Creek >... | reverse complement strand
GGCTGAGATGGAGAAGGGAAAAAGGAAGTCAAACGGCACGAAGTAGCACGCAGCTTTCAGTGTTCTCGCAATCAGGCGCTGGCGCAAGTGAGCGCTCGGAAAACTATCTTGACTCTCGGTTGATGAGTGATAAAGCGATTTTTCGCCAATTAACTTCAGGCCCTACTTCACTTGCTGAGATGAACCTGTTCCGGAAAGTCGATGTCGCCCCGCTGTGACCTTTGGTTCTATGAGGTTGTTGCAGCTACGTGCTTCTCCTTTGCGCCAATGATGGCGAGCCAGAGCATGATCGCCACCTCTCCCAGCAGGATGGGTTGGGCAAAGTTCCAAACTTTGTTTTCGTAGGTTGGAAATAGCAAGCCGGTAACACTAAGGGCTAAATATGCAAAACCGACCAGCATCAGCCAAATCTCTAGGACACGCGGCAGGAAACGTGACCTGTCTACCAGCAGCCCGAACGGAACATGGAATACGATCCAAAGGATCTTGCTGGCCAGATTGAGGTTGATGCAGATTGAGGAACAGCATGACGAACGCCTCCCGCTGCGCCTTGTCGAATACTGACAAGAAATCGGTGCCGCGAGCGAACAGCAGGGCACCTATATCATTTGCTGCATTGACGAAGAAGATTGGCGTAATCACCACGGTAATGATCATCATCAGCCGAGCGCCTGGTCGACGCCCTTGAGCAACCGATAAAGAGCCGACGTGACAAAAATCCACACAGCACTGCAAAGCAGGTAGCTGACTATGCCGATGCGGAAGAGCAGTTCGAGCCCCGCGATATTGTTGGCCGTCGTGGTCGCGTTCGCCGACGCGAACAGGGTGCTGGGAATGTAGATCAGTCGCACGAGACCAAGCAGCGAGCTCAAAATGTAAAGGAGCCCTGCGACCCTGGCAGTCTTGCTGAGGGAAGTCATGAGTCCTCCTGATAAGAGGTCCCATCAACCTCCAAATATATACGGGGCGACCGCACGAAATCTCAGCTGTTTGCCTCGTGAGAACCAACCACAGGATCTGTCAGAACGTTATTACTGTTTTCCCTCGAGCGTGTCCTTCTCCCACATAGCGGATAGCCTCGCGGATCTCACTCAACTTGTAACGCCTGTCGATCACCGGCGTCACCTCTCCGGTCGCCATGAGGTCGCGCATGAGGATCAGGTCCTCTCCCTTCGGTTTTGCCAGGAAAGTAACCAGCTTCTGACCCCCCAAGCGCGACAACACAAGCGCCGTCAACAAACGGGTCAGAATCCCGATCATCCTGCGACCGCTCCGCTCACCGACCAGCACACAAATTCCTTCAGAATTTAACGCGCGTCTGTATGCTGACAACGAATGGTTCCCAACGCAGTCGAAAAGAAGGTCGTAACGCTGCCCACTCTTGGTGAAATCTTCATGCGTGTAATCGATGACGTGATCTGCGCCGATGGATCGGACCATCTCCACACTCTTCGTACTGCACACCCCGGTCACTTCTGCCCCGAACGCTTTGGCGATCTGCACAGCGAATGTGCCCACGCCTCCCGCCGCACCGTTGATCAAGACTGTCTGTCCTGGCTGAATGCGTCCCTTGTTGCGTAGACCCTGCAGTGCGGTGAATGCCGCTACCGGCGCCGAAGCCGTTTGCTCAAACGTCACGTTGCCCGGCTTCATGACCAATGCGGACTCATGAGCGCACGCATACTCGGCAAAGGCCCCTTGCGGGATCCAGACTCTGAGACTCGAATCTTGCGGATCCCGGATACACACGCCGAACACCTCGTCGCCGGGTTTGAACTGCGTTACGTTCCTGCCAACAGCTTCAACCTGGCCGGCCACATCAACGCCGAGTCGCGTGAGCTTCGGTCTACGCAGCCCGGTCACCACGCGGCCGCCGCCTTTCATTAAGCCCTCGTCAAGCGGATTCACGGAAGCCGCGCGAACTTTTATCAAGACTTCATTGTCCTTGGGAACAGGCTTTTCGATGTCCCTGACCTCGACAACGCCTGGCGGGCCGTATCTGGTATATATGGCGGCTTTCATACGTGTAACCCACTGCACTCTTCAATCGGATTCACTTCTGACCGAGCCTGAAAAGTCTGTAGCCCACAAACAAGACCCAGACCGTGGCGAGAACGGCATTCATGATTATGGTCACCCAAAAGCCCGCCACGGAAACTATCCCAGAGATGCCCGTCGCCAAGCCCAAATAAGCTGTGGTCTTACTGAAGATTCCCTTTCCTTTCAGCATAACCAACCCGATCAGCAGAATCCCAAGCGAAAGATCGACAATGGCGTAGATAACTTCGGTGCGGGATGCCAGCACTGCAGAAGCATAATTCGCAGCCGCGACGTAGCCCGCCCGCTGGACATCATTCGTGGCTGCGGAGTACAGACCGCTGAGTGTGAGGAGCGAGGAGTAATTTGTCCAGGTGACTGCCAGGTCTAAGACAACGAATAACCCCACGAACGCGGTCGCCACGAGCATTGCACCTCTGCTGACCCGCATCAATGCAACGTAGAGCGATAACCCGACAGGCACGAAAAGAAAATCCGTTAGGACAGAGAGACCAAGGATAGCCCACCAAGCCGTCGTCTTCCCTTCGAGGTACTTCAGCCAAACCTCGCCACCACTCGGCGGAGCTCCCACGTGAGCGAACAACGGAATGATGATGATGTAAGCAATACCTAAGACGAGTGCCGAGATACCACCCACTCGATACAACCACTTCCCATCTGGGTCCACCGCATTCACCGTCATCGTATCCGCGCTCATTGATTCTTCTCCTTCAGCGCCGGCTCTGCATGTCAGGTGACTACTATCATTTCAGCCGTGCTGCGGTTGCGGCGCTGGAAACGAGGGATCAGCGCCAGCGAGCGCGTTCCCGCAATACGGGCAATAAACATCATCGACATGCACCGCGTGCTGGCAGCGAGTACAGTGCAGACTCAAATTCTTGCCACACTTCGGGCAGTATCCGTAGTCAGAATGAACCTGAGCGCCGCAATGCGGACACGCAACAGGCAGCGGCTGCCGCAATAGGAAATACAGGATGATGCCGAGCCCGTTGGGAACGCAGATGGCCAGCAGAGTCCAGACCACGCGCCTCATGCCTCGGCGTCCGGCATCGCGGTTCACGTAACCAATCAGCAGGAAGTAGCAGCCCACGAAGAGGGCGCATAGGACACCGAGCGCGACACGACCCCAAAACGGCGGCGCCTTGGGATCGTGCGCCATCATCAGGGTAAACAGAATCGGAACGCAGATGAGATTCAATCCGGCCACCACCCAGGCCCACCCGGGAATGAACCGCAACTCGTCGCCGAATCTAGTATGTTTGTCGCCTTTCACCTGCATGTGATTTCTCCCTTCTTACCCTCGCGACGCGCCGTTGCTGCTCAAGTGTGTCCCCTGCGCCAAGAGCAGGACGCTGGCGGCGATCGTGGGCGACATCCAGAACAGCACGAAACCGACTTGCCAGACCGGATTCGATAACTGCTGCCATCGCCCCAGCCATTCAAATCCCCGCCACACGAACTGCGTGCTAACCGCCGATGAAACCGCCACCAGCGCACACGACACCGCAATCAGCACGAACCGCTCCCGCGTTTGCCGCAGTTCACGGGCGCGCGAACGCACCCGCATTTGCGTTTTCATGACCAGGGAACGATCTGCTACCACCGGCACCGCGCGCAAAGATCGGACCAACTGCTCCGCCGTCTCCGCGTATTTCCGGCACGATGGGCAGCCCTCCAGGTGCGACTGCAACCACGCCTGCTGCGGCCCCGAAAGATCTTCGCCGCAGACAATCCACTCGCGCGCCTGCTCGTGCACATCCGGCGTCATTCTCTTACTCCCTTCAGACGTGGCATCAGAATGCTCAACCCGCGGTAGATCCGCGATTTCACCGTTCCCAACGGCGCCCGAGTGATCGTCGCGATCTCGTTCAGCGAGAGTTCTTCGTGAAACCGCAGGACCAGCGCCTCCCGGTACTCCGACGGAATGCCGTCCAACATCTTGTTCACGCGTTCGCTTTGCGCCTGTTCGGCAACCAGGTCGAAAGCGGTCGCCTGCCCGGTGTCAGGAATGTCCATGGGCGCCTCATCTTCGTCGTCGCGAGCATTCAGACGCGCCGGTTTCTTTCTGCGCAGAGCATCAATCGCCAGGTTTCGAGCGACGGCAAACAGCCAGGTACTGAAGTTGTGCTTTCCGTCGTACTGACCTCCGCGCTCCAGCACCCGCAGCCACGTCTCTTGGAACAAGTCTTCCGCCATTTCACGGTTACGCGTCAGATAGATCAGGAAGCGCAGCAAGCGATGCTGGTACTGCTCGATCAAATGGTCAAGCAGATCGGCATCCCGCCGACGCAGGCCGCGAGCGATCTCGGCGTTCTCGTTCTCCATCCCGATCACGAAGTAGCAGGCTGTCGCGTTCATGCTACTCAGGAATACGGCCCAGCTCAGAAAAAAGACGCAAAATCCTCCTGGTGCATCCGCCTTGCCTACTTTCTTCATTTTCAATAATTTAGGGAATTTCTGGATCGCTGATTTTCTTTGCGGCCTTTGCGGCTTTCTTAGCGCTCTTAGCGGTTCAAGCTTTTGACTCGCTGCCGCAGCACGGACGTATTCCGAGCCAGATCACCGCGCAGCGCCAGCCTGCTCATTCCATCGTTGAACGTTAACGCCGACCATCACGAGCCACAGAGCCAGTAATAGTTCCGCAACACCAGGTATCAGAATGTAAGGCACCAGACGGGCCGCGAGTGCAGGCGAGAGGAAGTTCACAAAACAGTTGACCAGATAGCACAAGCCCGAGAACGCCAGCAGCACGCCCAGAATTCGAGGAAGGAACGTCGACCTGAAAATGAGGCACCCGATCAGCAGGTTATATGATCCGAAAAATACCATGCTGATGGTGTACCCCTGCGCATGCAATTGCAGAAACAGGAGCGCGAGCGCCTGCAACTGTTCAACGCTAAATGCGCTCAAGGACTGACTGCCTCCCAGGATGACAAGCGGGGCCATTTGAAAGAGACAGATCACAGCCCAACCGCGCATCCCACGAGGCTGAAGAACGCCGCAAGCAGGGAGAGGTCCCGGCTCACCGGTTTGAACAAGTTGTATAGGAGGAGGGTGTAGACCACATACAAGAGCGCGATGACGTCCCCCACGAAAGCCAGCCGATAAAGCAGTTCATGCGTCAGGATGTTATCCGCCGTAGCCGCCGCGTCGCCATATACCACAAGCCTGCCGCGGACGATCGCGGCGAATCCTGACGTTGTGGTGATCCAGGCAATCACACCCGCCACCCTGGCCTGGAAGCTCGGCGACGCTTCTGCAATCTGTTCCCTTACTGCCGCTGTGCTCATACTCTGTTCCCCGTCCTCCATATACGAACGACATACCCCGCGCGTTTCACAAAATGTCAATCAAGCAGATTGACCGGACCCCTACGAACTGCCGTTCAATGTAGAAGGGAAGATCGAGTGCCCACTCGTACACTCCCTTCTTATCTCGACAGAACTGGCCTTTCAGTGCTCACGGTCAACCTGCGCTAATCAGGCTGCGGAAGCACTCTCCAATGCCCCGTTTCGGTGGAAGAGCGGCTCTTTAGAGCCACGTAAAGCGCATGGAATCGTTCCGGGCTTTAGTGTGTGCGTGACAACTCGCTTCTGAAAATCCGAGTGGAGCAAAATGGGGCGACTCACAGCCGCGAAGCGGCGTAAAGAATAGAGCCCCGGCGTGAGCCGTGGTGCAAGTGGGAAACGGGCCAGCCCCAGCGGGGCGAAAGAGTAGTTCTCACGCACACTCTTTAGCCTCGATGATCGTTTTGGGCGCGCCAACGGAATTTCCGCAGCCTGCTATCAGAAAAAAGAATGGTTGCGGCGCCCAAAGCGCGGTGTGAGACAACCGCGCCATGACTTTACAGGGATATTGCAAGAAGTTTACAAACAGCAAACATCATGCTTGCGGCAGGGCAAGTAGCCTAGACGTGATTACGGCCAACATGCGCATAGGACGCATTGTTACCAAGTCAATCTTATGAATTGTTTTCTTCTGACCTTCTGCCGAGGCACGCGCAAGCACCAACGCCCTCAGGCTAAGACGATTCTCGTAATGGCGTTTGCCCTGGCAACCTCATTGCCCGGTCGGGCCGCTGGTCCTAACGATCGAGTGACTGGCGTGGCGGGCGAAAGCTGGCTCAACCATCTCCACAGATCGTTGGCAGACACCAGCATGGGCAAAACGGGCCGCCTGGGTCTACCTACGTCTGTGTCAGAAGAGCAACCTCTCGGCTGGCAGCGTGCACTGGCGGAAGATTTCACCGGGAGCCCCATAACACTCAAAGGTGCAGACCTGTACCGGCTGAATTGCCAGGCATGTCACGGCGAATCTGGCGTAGGCGCTCCCCCCGAAATCAATTCCGTCATCAATCCAGTCCGATCAGCTTCCGTCGCCCTCATCATGGAGCGAATGAAAAAGGTTGGTATGGACATGAGCCGCGCGGACGCGGCGGTGCTGGCCAACCAATCCAAGGCCACATTGCTGCAGCGACTGCACAATGGCGGCACAGACATGCCGCCGTTCCCCCACTTAACCGAACCAGAAGTCCGCGCGATCCTCGCCTATCTGAACCAGTTGGCTGGCGTCCCCGGTGCGGAAAGGCAACAAGCGGTTGTAGAAGAATCGCCGGTCCGCGTGGGCGAGCACATTGTGAAATCTACCTGTCATATCTGCCACAACGCGGCCGGGCCGAATCCAAACCCGGAACAGATCTCGCAAGGCGCGATCCCCCCGCTAAGCACGCTGACAACGCGCACGAACCTGCCCGAATTCGTCCGAAAAGTCAGGAGCGGGGCGCCAATTGTAATGGGGACGCCGGCACTGCTGTGCAGGGGCAGAATGCCGGTGTTTTACTACCTCAGCGAGAACGAAGCCGCGGATGTGTACATGTATCTCAAGCGCTACCGGCCGTACGAATGGGCGGTTCTTGATCCCATAACAGCAGCGCCTCAACCAGCCCAGACAGCAGCGGGCAGCGCATTGCACTTCGCGTGGGACACCGAATCAACGAAGGCTCTCCCGCTCAGCAAAGTTCCCGGCCAGAAGATTGTCGCTGTGCCGCTGCTAGCAGAACTGTTCGTGGCCCTTCTGTTTGCAGGAGGTCTGGGATTCACATGGCGCGAATTTAGGAGGCTTACGGCCAGAAGCCGAGGGCGCAAAGTCATGGTGATGGGCCGCGGTAATGTCGCCCTGGATGCAACCCACTCTGGGTCCCTGGAAGATCGGTATCAGCAGGCCCAGGAAGTGACGGAATTCGAAACCTCCAACAACATCGCCGCCGCAGTGCCGGACGACGACCGTAAGGCGGTGAGTTATTTCGACCATCGCTTCTTCGAGAGTTCCTGGCTGGCGCGGCGCCTCGAGAAAGAGGATTGGGTCGCCTGACGCCGACAAAACGTAAGTCTCGAGTAGAGCCCAGCAGTCGCTGATTTTCTTTGCGCCCTTCGCGGCATTTCTTAGAAGCCTTCGCGGTTAAAGGCTTTTGACTTTGCTCGCTGCAGTAGCGATCCACTGAGCCTTCGCTTACCAGCTGCGACGGACCGCAGCGCAACCTACATCGCCCCAGAGTGTATTCTGAAACCTCATTGACACGCGCAGTTTAAATCTGCCGGTCCCGACCACCTTTGTGTTTTGAGCTTTCCGCTTGCCCCCTTTGGGTTCCCTTTCTCGCTCCCATTTTGGAATTCCATCAATGTCGGCCGCCGCTTCTTCATCGCAGTCGCCATTGGCCCGAGAATAAACTAATGGGTGCACCACAGCAGAACTCCCCAATCTGGTCTAGCGACGGCCGCGGGCGTCGTCTTTGCGTTGTTGTTGAGTGAACTCTCCCTGCGCCCATGGGCTGGCCAGCTCTACCGTTTCGACGTCGAACCGGTTTCGGCAGACCGAATCGAAGCCCCGACCAAAACAGTAAGGTATTACGGGGAAGGCATAGCTACATCCCACTTTTCGCCCAGCCGCGCCCGACTAACCGGCAGACCTCCCCTCGCCAACGCTCCTTGGATGGTGATCATGGGGGATTCCTTCGTGGAAGCACTCCAGATCAACGATTCCGAGACCATGGGCGCTGTTGTGGAACAACTGGCGCAGCCCTCCGCCCCCATCAGCGTTCGGCAATATGGTTTCCCGGGTGCATCGCCTCCGAAATACGCCATGGAAGGCGCGAACGTTTTGCGGCTCTGGAATCCCAGAATGGTGGCCGTGATTGCCAATGCCAACGGTTTCCGAGCGGCGGCGCTCGACACTCATTGGACGAAAGCCGAAATCAGGGCCGGCAACCTTCGAATCGAGCCCGTCGCCCCAGATAGGCTAACGTTGCCTGCAAGAGTCTGGTTCGCGATGAGGCACTCGGCCCTTCTCGAAGTCGTAGCCTCAAGGTTCATTCTCGACATTTTTCCAAAACTCCCACGTCTGCCTAATCTCGACACCGAGGCAGCACCGAGCCCGGCAACGGTACTTCCGAGCGATTCGGAAGTCCTCCCAATGATGGTGAAACTGCTGAAGGAAACTTACGGCGAACGCCTGTTCCTTGTTTATGCCGCGGAGCCGGCCCTGACATCGACGCAACCAGAACCGGAGGAAGCCGCGACCTTGCTCCAATGTCGCATGCAGGGCGTGCGCTGTGTTTCAACCGGACCTTTCCTGCGCGACGCTCTTACATCCCTGCAGTATTTCGGTAGCGGGTTTCCCAACACCGCACCTGAAAAAGGCCATTACAATGCGCATGGGCAGCGCCTGGTCGGCGAACTGATTTGGTCTGAGTACCGCTCGCGCATAGCCGGAGCTGCGCACTAGTGGTCTTCACGTCCTGGGCCTTCGTCGTCTTCTTGTCGTGCGTGCTTGGAGCCTTGGCGCTGGCTCGATCTCGCACCTCCCGTCAGCTGGTAATTCTGCTATCGAGCATCTTCTTCTATGGGTATTGGAACAAGATTTACCTCCTGCTGCTCGCCGCCCCCAGTGTCATCGACTATTACTGCGCCATATTTATCGCAGGGACCGACCGACCGCGTATGCGGAAGCTCTGGGTGGTCGTCAGCCTGGTCAGCAATTTAGGACTCCTAGCCTACTTCAAATATGCCAATTTTTTCCTGTCTAACTTCGCGGCGTGGTTTGGCCGCGATTTAAAGCCGCTGCACATTGTTCTTCCGATTGGCATCTCGTTCTACACCTTTAAGACTCTGAGTTACACGATTGATGTCTACCGTCGCGAACTCCCTGCCTGTCGGGACTGGTGGAAGTACGCGATGTTTGTTACCTACTTCCCAGAGCTGATCGCCGGGCCGATCGTTCGCGCCTCCGTCTTTCTGCCTCAAATGACGCGATCCCTGAAACCTTCCGGCAAGCGTGCAATCGTGGGCCTTGAACTGATCCTGCTTGGCGTTACCAAGAAGTTGCTCATCGCGGATCGCATGGCGGTCTTGGCCGATGCCGTCTTCGAACATCCGCACTTCTTCTCTCCCCTGACCGTCGCCAGCGGTGTAGTGGCTTACTCCCTGCAGATCTACTGTGATTTCTCCGGCTACTCGGATATTGCCATCGGTGTTTCGAGGATTATCGGCTTCGATCTTCCCGAGAACTTCAACATGCCGTATCTGTCCACATCAATCACCGAATTCTGGCGCCGCTGGCACATGACCCTTTCAAAGTGGCTCCGTGACTACCTCTACATTCCGCTGGGCGGGAATCGCCACGGTCGTTCCCGGACCTACATCAATCTGATGATGACGATGCTCCTGGGTGGGCTCTGGCACGGCGCGAACTGGACCTTCGTGATTTGGGGAGGCCTGCATGGTCTGGCACTCGCCTCCCACAAGCTCTGGATGGAGACGAACCGGGGGCGCTACAAGTTGCCGGGTTTTGTTTCGTGGGCCGCTACCTATGTTTTTGTATGCTTCGGCTGGATCTTCTTTCGCTCACCCAACTTCAAATCCGCAGCCGTGATTCTGCGAAAGCTACTGCTGCAGGATCGCTCTGGCATCGGTTATCTATATCTTCCTCTGCTGCTGGCGATACCTGTGGTGATCGGAGCTCACTTTGTCGGTCGGTACGTAGGAAACCTCGCCGCCGTGAGTGAAGGAGCCAGATACATCCGTCCGCCACGTTGGGCTCGATCCTTATACCGCGATTGTGGAGAGCGGTTGGCGTTGAAGCCCCATTCCGCAGCCGGATATTACATCTTGCTGCCTCTTCCTGGCTTTGTCGGTGGCTTTATCGTCACCATGTGGATTCTCGCGCTCTATTTGTTTTCATCTGTCAACACAAACCCTTTCATCTATTTTCAGTTTTGATAGACCTTTACGTCGCCAGAGGAAAACATTGACGATCGCTTCGTCGTGGAAGAGCGGCCCTTCAGGACCACGTCAACGGGTTCTCGAGAGGAACACGGCATCAGCCCCTGTGAAACGGCGCCATTGGCCCGGAGGTCTGTGGTCGACACACTTCGAAACCGTCAGCCTATCGCGGCGGAAGAAAGGATGGGCATAACTTAGGTCTATGCCAGTTCGAAATCCGAACACATTCCAAAACGGCAGGTACGTGATTCCCTGCGCGCACTGGCAGGCCTCTTGATCGGTTCCGCCTCCCCACGGGGCTAATAACTAGCTAATAGCCCTAGCTGCACCCGCTGGTGCTGCCGCAGCTCATGCATCGATAGCAGCTGCCGTTTCTGGTCATGATGCTGCCGCAGAAGCTGCAGGTGGGGGCGTCGCCCAGGTCGACGATGCTCGACAGGGCGTCGGCGGCGTGGACGGGACCCGTTCTCAGGTCTCGGTTCTCAGTTCTCAGCGGTGGCGTGGAGCCTCCGGCTTCTCCGTTCTCTGACGTCGGAGAGCTGACTCCTGACACCTTCGGCCTGAAATTCTCGAACAGCATTTGCTGTTGGCCGGTCAGGAAGCGCATCTGGAGCCAGCGGAAGATGTAGTCCATGATCGACTTGGCGTAGCCGATTTCGGGGTTGCCGCTCCAGCCGCTGGGTTCG
>Ga0209698_10007948_pt1 | contig 11022 bp, 9 predicted proteins | sample LitLauG_LLR_2012_FD_187203 | JGI IMG/M metagenome (GOLD analysis project Ga0209698, IMG submission 187203) | Freshwater sediment microbial communities from Pennsylvania, USA - Little Laurel Run_MetaG_LLR_2012 (SPAdes) (version 2) | ecosystem: Environmental > Aquatic > Freshwater > Creek >... | reverse complement strand
GCTGTTGTTCGCAGCCGGCCTCGGCACGTTAGCCCTGCTGCCCGACCATCCCTCGGCTACGGATATTGTGTGGCGAATGGCCCTGAGCGGCGCCGGCTTCGGCCTATTCCAGACACCTAATAATCGCACCATGATCGCCGCAGCGCCGCGCGAGCGCAGCGGCGGCGCCAGCGGCGTCCTTGGGACGGCACGGCTCCTGGGGCAAACGTTGGGCGCGTCGCTCGTGGCTCTGCTGTTGGCTCGTTATCCAGCGGAGGGCACTCAGATCTCTCTTATGGTCGGCGTTGGCTTTGCACTTTTCGGCGCGGTGCTAAGCATGCTCAGGTTGTCATCGGCGGGCGCACGAGGTGCTGAGGCAATACGGGTCCACGAGAGTCAGCGTCTAAAAGGCGAGTGATTGATAGCTTGCTTCTCGGGCGGAACCTTTTCAAATTTTGTAGGTTCCTCGAAAATGGCGGGTGTCAGGAACATCATTCGTAGGCTGTGGTGTAGCGAGCCCAAAATGTGATCCCACGCTAATGCGAATGGCCGATAAAGAGCTTCGCGTATGAAAATCTTAGCTGTCGATGTCGGTGGAACTCACGTCAAAATACTTGCCACCGGCCAGAAGCAAAAGCGGGAGATCGCTTCTGGACCAAAAATGACAGCACGGCAAATGGTCTCCGACGTTAAAAAACTTGCGAAGGATTGGGCTTACGAAGTGGTATCGGTTGGCTTTCCCGGACCGGTTCTCCACGGCCGTCCCGTCGCTGACCCTCACAATCTCGGACATGGTTGGGCGGGGTTCGATTTTGCTTCGGCATTCGGCCTGCCGGTAAGGGTCGTCAACGATGCGGCGATGCAGGCTCTCGGCAGCTACCGGGGCGGAAGGATGTTGTTCCTGGGATTAGGAACGGGACTCGGCTCTGCGATGATCGTAAACGGCATCGTCGAACCGATGGAGCTGGGCCACTTGCCCTACAAGAAGGGCACATATGAAGATTACGTCGGCAATAGGGGCCTCGAACGCGTGGGTAAAAAGCGCTGGCGGAAGCTCGTTAAGGATGTGATCGAACGATTGGTCGCGGCCACCGAACCCGAGGATGTAGTCATCGGTGGTGGAAATCTCGTGCACCTGAATAAACTGCCGAATGGATGCAGGGCTGGCAACAACACCTATGCCTTTATCGGCGGATTTCGCATGTGGAACAGCGCGTACGCATCAATCAACGGCGGCCGCGCAAAGACAAAAACATCTGGCTCGAGGAATCAGCGCACGCGAACTTGAAGAGAGTGCTGGCCGCATGTCCGCTTCGCTCCAGATGTGGGTACGTATGATTGAGCGAACGTATCGCAGCCACGGGCCGCGGGGCGCCCAAATTTATCCGCGAACCTCAGTTCGCCAGCGGATCAGGCCGAATCTGGATGTGCACGGCGCGCGGCATCGAGCCCTTGCCGCCTTCCTTGAGCCAGGGCGTGCGGTCGCCATTGGTGCTCCACAGCCCGCGGCCCTTCCAGCCGGCATTCGGATCGTCGATCCGCCCATCGAGGCCCTTGGCGTAGAAGCTGATCGGATAGGGAATACGGATCGTGATCATCTTGCCGTCCTTGAGCGCCACGAAGCCGTCACCCAGATTGGCAGTGGACATCGGGATGTTCTCGCCGAGTCCGAACGTGTTGTGCTGGTCGACCCAGGTGTAGTAGCTCGACTCGGCGCTGTTTTCGCCGATGCCGTCGAAGCCGGGGCCGGGATATTGATAGATCGTCCAGCCCTCGGGGCAATGATTGCCGGTAGCGGTCGGCCCGTTGAGCGGCCCTTTGCACTTGCGCCGGTCAAAGCTGCCGAGGTGACCGCTCGATAACGACGCCCAGACAACAGCGTTGCTGTCGATATCGCCGCCGCGGATTCCGAACGCCGGCGCGGGAACATAAAACACCTCCGACAGCCCGGTCGCCGGATCAAATCGCAGGACCCCCGGCGGGCCGCCAAAGATGCCTACGGTGTACCAGATCGAGCCGTCGACCGGCGACGGCATCACCGCGTAAGGTCGATCCGCTTGTCCTTGTTCGGATCGAGCGGGGCGTTGGGCTCGACATAATCGTCGCGCGTCGGATTGCGCCGGTCGGACGAAATCAGATCGTGAAGGTATTTGTCGGGCGTCGACCACTCCCATGAAGTAATCACGATATTGCGTTCGACGCCTTGTGGACGCGGCGGCTTACTCTTGGGCAGTTCGCCCTTGGCCACGCGATCGGTCCAATCTCCGAAATATTTGAAGGGGACACCGCCGAAATTGCCAGCGAGTTGGTTGGTCATCTGCTCACCGGACTGCCCCGATTGAACGCGCCGCATCCAAGCCGCCGCGCCGGAATCGAACTTGCCGAAAGCAGCTGGTATCGTGCGAGTGGCTTCCTGGCCGAGCTGATGGCACCCGATGCAGCCGATGTTCTTCATCTGCTTCAGCCAGTCAGTCTGGGTCAGCTTTTCGGGGATGTCGCTCTTGCCGCCGAAATCGCCGGCCGGCGGAATTTTCATCATCGCGTACCAGTAGATCGCCGGAGAATAATGCGCCGCCGCCTCGTTCGGCGCCGGCACCGCGGTGTGATTAAGGATCTGCCCTGGCTTTGCGGTGAGCTTGGCCGAATCCGCCAAGCCATAACCGCGCACCCAGACGCTGTAATTTGCGACCGGCAGATCGGGAATGAGGTAGCGGCCCTGATCATCGGTGACGACGATGCGCGCGAACTTCGTTGGCAGCTCGGTGGTCTCGGCGATCACCCAGACCCCGGCTTCGGGGCCTGCTGCGCCGACAACAGTGCCACCGATGTCGGTGGCGCCGATCGCTACGGCCTGCTGCGAATAAGATGCGGTGGGGATTGTACCTGGCAGCGCCATCAAGCCGGCAAATAGCGTCACCCGCGCAAGCACTCTGGTCACGAACACGGCTCGCCTTCCGGTATGAAACCGGCTCTTTGGCCAGTTTTTCATTGTCGCTATTTTAACAAAGAGGTCGGGAGCGTCCAATGGCTTGAATCAGCCTTTACTGACGTCCGCGTACTGGCTGACGCCCGCGATTCGTCGGACGTCCGCTTCGCGCCGATTTTGTTGCAAAAGCGAAAGTTGCATCGGTCCGAATTTTTGGTGAAATCTTAAAACGCGAAGCGATCGACGATTCGGATAGCCTCAGTCGCGTTACCGAAGTCGCCTATGAGTTTAGTGTGGGGCGATGAGGTCCCTCAGATCTCTAAACGAAAAACGCGCCTACGGCCCTCAGAATTTTTGACACCTTCGGCAAAACGACTTTTGCAACAAAATCCGCCATGAGCGGCCGTACACCGAGGGCGGCCCGTAATATCAGCCTGCCATAGCGGGGTGTCTGCTTTCCGCCCAAATCTATTTCAAAATCCTTTGGAGGCGGACATTGCTGCCCTCGGAGCCGCGTCAGCTTGCCATACCAGCTTGGCCGCCTACCTTGAGCAGGTCCAACGTCCTCTGGTCCCGCTTCCCGCCGTAGAACTTCGTAATGGCCACCGCGAATTTCGGATCGGAAGACACCGCGCCGAACAAGGTCATCAAGGAATGAAATTTCAGGTCGTCCGGGCTGCCGAGGATTTCCAAGATAGTCCGACCCTCGATTCCGTTGAGAGCGCAACACACTCCTTGAGTCGGGATCCAAGGACGCCATGCCCGAGATAGGCGACGGCCTCTGCGCGCGAGGCGATGGCCAAACGCTGCGCCATCGCACTGTGCCCAAGTCCGGCAAGCTGGGGAAAGATGAACCACATCCAGTGGCTTTGCTTCCGACCGCGGCGAAGTTCGTCGAGGACAAGTGGATAGACCGACGACTGAGCGTCGAGGAAGCGCTGGGGATCGAAGGGATCGGTCATGGCGCTGGTTTTGCTCCTCTACCTTGGAAGTTTCGTCAGGATTTAGAGACCGGCATGGCGCGGTAGAAAATCCGCTTTGTGATTTCCACGATCGCCAGATATGCCAATGTCGCGCCGGTCAAGAAGATAAAGAACGGCGGCGTGGGCGCGACGAACCCAAGCCACCGGCCGACGGCGGGGAGCAGCGGGAGAGCGATTGCGACAGCAATAACGCCAAGAGCCATGGCGACGAGGAACAGATGTGGCCTGCTTCGAAAGAGCGGTCGTCGCGTCCGGATGGCGAAGACCACCAGAACCTGGGTGGTTATCGACTCGATGAACCAGCCGGTCTGAAACAGCGCCTCACCCGCGCTGAACAAGTACAGCAGAACATAGAATGTGAGAAAATCGAACACGGAGCTGACCGGCCCAAATACAAGCATGAATCGTTCGGTGAACTTGACGTCCCATTTCACAGGCCCGGCAATAGCTTCTTCATCGACCTGGTCGAAAGGGATCGCAATCTCCGAGACGTCGTAGAGAAGGTTGTTCAGCAGGATCTGGATTGGGAGCATCGGCAGGAAAGGCAATATCAGTGCGGCCCCGGCCATGCTGAACATGTTGCCAAAATTTGAACTTGAGCCCATCAGGACGTACTTGGACACGTTCTGAACCGTGCTGCGCCCGCAGAACACCGCGTCGCGCACGACAGAAAGGTCGTGCTCGAGGAGGATCAGATCTGCGGCCGCGCGCGCGACATCGGCGGCGCCATCGACCGATATGCCGACATCGGCCGCGTGGAGCGCCGGAGCGTCGTTGATGCCGTCGCCCATGAAACCGACGACATTGCCGAGACGCTTCAGCGCCAGCAAGATCCGAAGCTTCTGCTGCGGGTTGACGCGGCAGAACAGGTTGGCCCGCGGCAACAGCCCGATCAGCGCCTCGTCCGAGAGGTTTGTGAGTGCGTCGCCCGTCAGCACCCCAGTCACCGGCACCCCAATCTCCGCGAAGACGTGGCGCGTCACCTGTTCGTTGTCGCCGGTCAACACCTTCACGGAGATGCCGGCTGCGGTCATCGCCTGGATGGTAGCCCCGGCGCTTGCTTTCGGAGGATCGAGAAAAACCGCGAAGCCGGAAAAGACGAGGTCGCTTTCATCGCTGATCGCGGCGGTCTGGTGGCTCGCATCGACGACGCGGCTGGCCACGCCCAAAGCGCGGAATCCCTGAGCACCGAGTCCATCGAGCGTGGCTTCGAAGGAGCGGCGTATCTCAGGGTCGAGGGGAAGCACCTTGCCATCCGCGTCCTCGTACCGCCGCGACAGGCGCAGAAGATCTTCCGGGGCACCCTTGACGATCAAACGGCGCTCGGCGCCGTGCTCGACCAGTACCGAGACACGCCTCCGCTCGAAATCGAATGGCACTTCGTCGATCTTCTTCCAGCCCGCCATATCGAACGGATGGGCGGAAAGGATCGCTTGATCCAGCGGGCTCTTCATCCCGGTCTCGAACTGGCTGTTGATATAGGCGTTGGCATATACGGCCTTGCTCTCGGCCCCGAGCCCGTCGATGGCGCGCATCAGCTTGATGGTGGCTTCGGTCAGCGTTCCGGTCTTGTCGGTGCACAGTACGTTCATGGCACCGAGATCGTGGATTGCGGTCAGACGCTTCACGATCACCTTTCGCTTCGACATCTCCAATGCCGACCGGGCGAGCGTGACGGTCACGATCATCGGTAGTAGTTCAGGTGTCAGTCCAACAGCCAACGCCAGCGCGAACATCAGCGACTCCAGCACAGGTCGGTGAAATGAGATGTTCACCACCAAAACGAAGAGCACCATCAATACCGTAAGGCGCATGATCAACAGGCCAAATCGGCGAATGCCGACCGCAAAGGCGGTGGCCGGCGGCTTTTCTGCCAGGCTCGTTGCGAGATGGCCCAGAGCCGTCTTGCCGCCGGTGCGGCAGATAACGATAGTTGCAGTGCCGCTGATGACGGAGGTGCCGGCGAAGACGGCGTTCGACGCTCCTGCGGGGTTTTCCGCGCCCGACGGGTCATCGCTGGCCAGTTTCTCGGCAGGGTACGGCTCTCCGGTCAGGAGCGCCTGATTGATGAAGAGATCGCGGCTTTCGAGCAGCCGCGAGTCCGCCGGCACGAGATCGCCGGCGATCAGTTCGACAACGTCGCCGGGCACGAGTTGATCGATCGGGATTGAGACGCTCGTTCCGTTGCGTCGCACAGTCGCTTGCACCGCTACCGACCGGCGCAGCGCTTCAACCGCATTCTGAGCTCGGACTTCCTGCACGAAATCAATCGTCATGCTCATCGTGACGATTGTTGCAACTATCAAGAAGCTCGCGACGTCGCCGGTCGCCGCCGACAGTCCGCTCGCCACGAGCAGGATGATCACCAGCGGGTTGCGGAAGCGGGAAAGAAATTGTAGCCAAAGCGGCGGTCGCCTGACGACGGCGGCGTCGTTGGGTCCGAAGGTTTTAAGCCGCGACTGGACTTCTGCGGCATCAAGGCCCGCTGCGGTCGTCGCGAGCCGTGAACGAAGCCGATCAAGCGGCTCCTTCCAGATTTCTTCCGCGGCGAGTTCGTCAATTGCGGGGTTCATCGCGCTTGCCGGCCGCGGATCTGAGCGGCGTCGACGCCATATCTCACGCCTCGCTTCAATGGGACATCAAGCAGCAGATCGGGCTTGAAGTCAGTAAATCGCGGGTCATTCCGCCGAAGATCCATTCATTGAGCCGAGTGTGGCCGTATGCGCCCGTCACCAGCAGATCGGCATCCTCGTTCTGAGTGAATTCAATAATCTGATCTGCACCGGATCGCCGTACCTGCGCTTCGGTCCGACCCTCCGCCTTGATCCGGTGTCGCGCTAAATAGTGGACGACGTCGTCGAGCCGGAGACGTGCGGCTTCGATTTGATCGTTCTCGCAGATCTCAATGACTGTGACGCGTTTCGCCTCATGGAGAAACGGCAATGCATCCACCACCGCTCGCCTCGCCTCGCGTGTGTCCTTCCATCCGATGACAACATGGGCCGCTTGAAAAGATTTTACGGTGGCAGGCACCACCAGGATCGGACGCCCTGCTCCCAGAATTGCCGCTCCGGCGTTGGCGACCCTGTACACATCTTCCGAAGATCTGCTTCTTTCGAGCAGGATCAAATCGGCACATCGTGCTTCTCTGATCAGAGTGTCGGTGGGTAGCTCCAGAGCTGCTCGCCACTCGATCTGCAGGCGGGCTCCCACGGCCGTCCGAAATTTGTTTTCAGCGTCCGCAAGTTTCGCCTTCATCTGCGCGATGTCGAATTCCGACGCGTTATCGACGATCACGAACCCTTCGGCGGCGACCGGCGGCATGATGGCCAAGGCCGAGACGCCGATCAGCCTGGCTGAGAATTTTTCTGCCAGTTCTGTTGCGACACCAATCAGCTGTTTCGAGACACGCTCGACGTTGAGGTAAACCATCAGCGTTGCATAGGACATGGCGGCATCTCATTTTTGGCAATGACACCGCGATGAGTTCACATCTTGGCTCAGCTCCCTTTGACCCAAATCAAATCCTAAAGTCCTGGGTTGTGGGGCCACACTGAAACCAGGCGAACGTTTGATCTCAAGCATCGCTGAAAAGATGCTTTTCAATTTCCCAGACCGGGTGCTTGGTCAGGTCCTTGTGTATCTCAGCGACGACGCATGCTTTGACATCGGAATGGAATGCGTCTCGCAAGTCCGCAAGCGTTCTCGGCGGAGCTACCACGACAAGGGCCTTCGCCTTGCTGGCGCGGACCATTTGCTCCATCGCAGCAGCGACCCTTCGCGCGAATCGATGCTCTTCGATTTGGTGCCAATCAGTGGGCTCGACTGCGCTTCTCCGGCCTGTTGCCGCGGACTCGGCAACGCGCCCCGGCCGGTCGGTGCCCTGCTCGTGGCTGGACGGATTTTCATCCTCAAAGACTTTCTCGGTCCGGAGATTGGGAAATGTCTCGTCGCCCTCGTTTCGCAGGAACAATGCTTTTCGGCCATCGCCGACAAACACCAGGGCATTGTGCGGAATTTTTGGCTTGTTCATATGCTTCTCCTGGAAATGGGCTCTCGGGCGCCTGCGCTCATGGTTTGCGTCAAACACCAAACGGATAGGTATCTGGAAGCCCCTTGATCTCGGCCGTATCAAGCGGGGTCACGGCGCTCGTATCATCGAACCAGATATATTCGTCGAATTGCTGCGGCAGATTGGCCTCGAAGTAGTGACTGGCGCGTTCAGTTTCGGGACGGTAGATCACGCCAATCGCCCGCTCTAGGCGCTGTTTGGCAAGACCCTTTATCCCAAATAATTCGCCGCGGCCGCGCAGACCCAGCATGAAACGCGCGAGCCCCGTCGCGTGACACAGCTGCTCATAGCTGTTGGGAAGCGCCGGCTGAATATTCTTGACTTCCATCGCGCCGCCCCATTCGGATGCCGCGGCGACGGTACCGCCATGGGTACCGAACCCGACCAGATAGGCCTGGTCACCGAACTCCTGGCGACAGAGCTGACCGATATTGAATTCGGCGCGGACGGCCATCTCGGTAGCTGCGGCGTTGCCCACATGCGAGTTGTGCGCCCAGACCACGGCCTTGCTGTCCTGCCCATGAAACGCCAGCAAATTCTTCAGCGTTTCGAACATATGACTGTCGCGCAAATTCCATGATGCGCGCGAGCCGTAGTACATGATGCGATAATAGCGCTCTGCATTGGCGACCAGGCGCGCATTCTGCTCGGCGTCGAGAAACCGTTCCCCGTCATGCTCAGCGTAAGCGCGGCGCTTTGCCAGGAGATCAGTAAGCGTCCGTACTACGTGAGACTCGCACGTTGGATAGGACCCGGTAAGGGCGGCATGGCCGTAGGTCGCGGGATCGCGTTGCCACGGCGTGAGGCAACCATAGCGTTCGCGAGCGACCCTTGCGGATCCCGGGTCGACCTCGTCGAGATAGTTCAGAACCGACCGGATCGAGTCGTATAAACTGTAGAGATCCAGGCCATGAAACGCGATGCGCTTGCTTCTGTCCACCGCGCCGTTGTGCTTGCGCAACCAGCTCACAAAATCGCGCACCTCGGTATTCCGCCACATCCAGGTCGGAAACCGCGCGAACGCGGTCCACTCCGAGGGTGGATACTGGAAATGCCGCACATAGTGATCCACCCGGGCGGCATCCGGCCAGTCCGCCTCGATTGCAACAAAGCGAAAACCCTTCCTGAGGATGAGATCGCGGGTGATGCGTTCGCGCATCTTGTAGAATTCGGAGGTGCCGTGAGTCGCTTCGCCGAGCAGTACGATGCGTGATGACCCGATGCGTTGCAGCAGCGGATCAAGATCGGCAGTCTCGATCGACGGAAACGATTCCGCCGCGTCGGTGAGGTTTCGAACCAGCGTCTCCTCATCCGCCGGAACGGGCCGGAGCGCCCGCCGGACACGTGAGCGAGTGTCTTGTTTCCCCGCCGATGCCCATCCTTGTTCGCCAATCAATGGAACGAAACGAACATCTGCAATATCTTCGTTGCGATATTCGTTTTTCGAAATGCGAGTGACCCGGACCAGTTCCTGACTGCGCTGATCGGCGCCAACCGGGATCACCAGGCGGCCACCGACCTTAAGCTGCTCTTTGAGGGATTCCGGAACCTGCGGCCCGCCGGCGGCTACAACGATGGCGTCGTAGGGCGCGTGTTCCGGCCACCCCCTGGTGCCATCGCCGTGCAGAACACGAACATTGCCATAGCCGAGATCAGCCAGTGTCGCCGCGGCCTTATCCGCGAGCTGGCCAAGACGCTCGATGGTGTAGACGTTGGCCGCGATCTCCGAAAGCACCGCTGCGGCGTAACCTGAGCCTGCCCCGATTTCCAGGACTTTCTCGCCACCCTTGAGCATCAAGGCTTCGGCCATAAAGGCAACGATATAGGGCTGGGAAATCGTCTGCTCGCCGGCGATCGGGAGTGGCGAATCTTCGTAAGCGAATTCACGAAGATTTTTCGGCAGGAACAATTCGCGCGGGACCTTGCCCATCGCATCGAGAACCAATTCGTCGCGTACGCCGCGTGCAGCGATATCCCGCTCAACCATCTCCTTGCGGAGCGATTTAAATGACGTCGCTTCATCCGAACGAGGTTTTCTTGAGGCCGGATATTCCATGACCACACTCCTCCCGGATCGAAGAAGCTATTCGCGCTGCAGTCGCCGCGGCTTGATCGAAATCAAAAATATCCCAGCGTATCGCGCTCATATTGTGGAAGAGCACCAGCGTGACGGAGACGCGACGGACGTCAGAGAGGCGAATCGATCCTCCGGGACCTCGCGTCGCCGGAGTGTACGCGGTCACCACAGATGCGTTCAGGTGTCGTGTCCTTCAGCCGTAAGCGACGCGCAGAATTGCCACTTTACGCGGCGTGATCGCATCGTCGGCCGAATGGCACTCAGGTTATGGCGCAACGACACCGCGCAACACGTCGATCGAATATTTTCCCGCACCAGTAATGTACAACAGCAAGAAGCCTCCCATAATGGCCAGATTTTTGTAAAAGCCATCCATGCTGTCGACTCGATCCGCACCTGTTATTGTCCAATAGCGATGCCCTATAAGCGCAGTTCCCAGCGTATAAATAAACATAAGTAAAGCCGACGGTCGCACGAACGCGCCAACAGCGACCGCGAACGCAACCGGGAGCTCCATGAAGGTCGCTACGGCGGCAGCCAGTACCGGCATCGGAACGCCAAGCTGCACCATTTGACTTACCGTGCCCGAATAGTCCCTCAACTTTCTCCAGCCGAAAATCAGAAATAGTGTCGCTAGAAAAAGGCGGGCCGCAAGAATGAGCTCGTCATTTATGCCGTTTATCATAACGCCACCCTCGCTCCCTGTTTTCTTGTCGCTACGACCGTGAACCGCGCTTGCGCAGTCCTCGCATGCCGATCCGTGCTTCCAATACGCATCGCGGCGGCTCGTCGGCCTGCTGCGGCATCGGAAGAAGATAAGTGGCGAGAACGCGGTGTTACGCAACGTGCTTATTCATCAGACCCAGGATCAGGGCGTCGAGGCTGTACGGCCCGGCGCCGGCCGAGACGACTATGATCAACATAAAGGCATAAAGCGTCTCCGGTAAATAGAGCCAATCGTCGATGCGATCCGCTTCATCGATCG
>Ga0209698_10007947_pt1 | contig 11022 bp, 9 predicted proteins | sample LitLauG_LLR_2012_FD_187203 | JGI IMG/M metagenome (GOLD analysis project Ga0209698, IMG submission 187203) | Freshwater sediment microbial communities from Pennsylvania, USA - Little Laurel Run_MetaG_LLR_2012 (SPAdes) (version 2) | ecosystem: Environmental > Aquatic > Freshwater > Creek >... | reverse complement strand
CGGCGCCGGAGCCCGACAGCGCCATCGGCACGCTCGCGGCGCCCATGCCCGGCAAGGTGCTGCAGGTGCTGGTGCAGGCTGGCGCCAAGGTCGTCAAGGGAACGCCGCTGGTGATCCTGGAAGCGATGAAAATGGAGCACACCATTGCAGCGCCGCACGATGGGCGCGTGGCGGAAATTCATTTCAAGGCGGGCGACCAGGTGAACGAGGGAGCAGAATTGCTCAAATTGGAGGGCTCATGACGTCGCTCGGAGGGTTGCCCGATCGGGTGCGCATCGTCGAAGTCGGTCCGCGCGACGGGCTGCAGAACGAGAAGGGCGAAGTGCCGACCGCCATCAAGCTCGAATTGATCGAGCGCCTGGCCGATGCGGGCATCCGCTCGGTCGAGGCGACCGCCTTCGTGTCGCCGAAGTGGATCCCGCAGATGGCGGATCACACCGAAGTGCTGGAACGCATCCGCCGCAAACCCGGCGTGTCCTACCCGGTGCTGACGCCGAACCTGAAAGGCTTCGAGGCCGCCAGGGCCGCGGGCGCGACCGAGGTCGCGGTCTTCGGCGCCGCTTCCGAGGCGTTTTCGAAAAAGAACATCAATTGCTCGATCGCGGAATCGCTGGAGCGCTTCCGGCCGGTCGTGGACGCGGCCGGAAGATCGGACATCAAGGTGCGAGGCTACATCTCCTGCGTCGTTGCCTGCCCCTACGAGGGCGAGGTAAAACCGGCAAAAGTCGCGCAGGTCGCCGGCGCGCTCTATGACATGGGCTGCTACGAGGTATCGCTCGGCGACACGATCGGCGCCGGCACGCCGAGGAAGATCCAGGCGATGATCGAAGCCTGCATGCAGCGCGTGCCGGCGGAAAAGCTCGCCGGACACTACCACGACACCTATGGCCAGGCGCTTGCCAACATCTATGCCTCGCTCGAACTGGGCGTCGCGGCCTTCGATTCCTCCGTGTCCGGGCTGGGCGGTTGTCCCTACGCCAAGGGCGCCTCCGGCAACGTCGCAACCGAGGACGTGCTCTACATGCTCGAGGGTCTCGGCATCGAGACCGGCGTCGACCTGTGCAAGGTCGTCGAGATCGGCGCCTGGATCTCGTATTACCTCAAGCGCGCGCCCGGCTCCAAGGCCGGGCGCGCCATCGCCGCCGGAAAAAACTAGAACATCGTCTTATCGCCGGGCTGCAGCACCATCACCTTGGTCGGCGTGTTGCCGAGCGCCTTCAGGTACTCCTCGGGCGTGCCCTTGAGCTGCGGAATGGTCCCGTAGTGGATCGGGATCGCGAACCTGGGCTTGAGCCACTCGTTGGTGACATAGGCCGCGGCCTTCGGATCCATCACGAAATGTCCGCCGATCGGGATCAGGATCAGGTCCGGCTTGTAGTACTCGCCGATGAACTTCATGTCGCCGAACGGCCCGGTGTCGCCCATGTGGTAGATCTTGAAGCCGTCCTCCAGTTCGATGATGAAGCCGACCGGCTCGCCCGCAGCATGGCTTTCGTCCTTCCCGGTCGCCGGATTCTTCCAGATAATCTCGGAAGAGTGTTCTGCGTGGACCGCGGTGATCTTCACGCTGTCGGGACCCCACGGGGCAATGGTGCCGCCCTTGCCAAAACGCAGCGACAGGTTCGCCGGCAGAACGCCGAGCGCGGTCCACACCTGATTCAACCCCGCCGGACCGTAAACCGGCGCATTGTTTTTCAGCGCCAGCGCCGGCGCATCGGCGGCGTGGTCGTAATGCCCGTGCGTCACCAGGATCAGGTCGACCTTGCCGAATGCATCGAGATTCTTGAACTGCGCCGGCGTCTTCGGATTGGTCGTAACCCAGGGATCGATCACGATCACCTTGCCGCCCGGCGTGGTGATGCGGAAGGCCGCCTGTCCGAGCCACCACACTTCGGTCTTGCCGCTGGACGCGACCGGCGGTGTGGCCGGCGGCGTGGCGCAGGCGGATAGCATCAGTACCGCAACGACGAGCAACAGCCGTTTCATAGCGTCTCCTCTCAGTTGTATTTCCTCGCATCTTCGATCACTTTGCCGTCGTTCGGCAAGGCGCCGGGCTCCATCAGCACGGCCTCGCCGCGCAATTTCGTGATGTCGCGCATCGAAGCGACCAGCGCCGCCGCCAGGCCTTCCGGACGGGTCTTCACCTCGCATTTCAGGGTCATGCGGTCATTGCCCGCTTCACCCTCGACGACCAGCCGGGCCTTGAGTATTTCCGCATGCCTGCGCACGATCTCGTTCACCTGCCTGGGCGTAACGAACATGGCTCGTACCTTGGTGCTCTGGTCGGCACGACCCATCCAGCCGCGGATGCGCGTGTTGGTGCGCCCGCAGGGGCTCGCGCCGGACAGTACCGCGGACAGGTCGCCGGTGCCGAAGCGCACCAGCGGGTAGTCGCGATTGAAGGCGGTGATCACGACCTCGCCGACCTCGCCCGCCGGTACCGGATCGCCGGTGCCCGGGCGCACGATCTCGAGCAGCACGCCTTCGTCCAGGATCATGCCCTCGTTGACGGAACCATCGGGCGCGAACGATTCGTAGGCGATGGAGCCGAGGTCGGCTGAGCCGTAGCTCTGCGCGACGCGAATGCCGCGCGCCAGCATCGCCTGCCTGAGCGCGGGCGGCAGGTATTCGGCGCCCACGTGCGCTTTCTTGAGCGAAGAAATATCGGCTTTCATCTCGTCCGCCTTCTCCACGATCAGCCTGAGAAAGGAAGGCGTGCCGATGTAACCGCTGATACCCAGGTCGCGGATCGCCGCAACCTGCAGTTCGGTCTGTCCGGTGCCGGCCGGCACCACGGTGCAGCCGATCGCCAGCGCGCCCGATTCGAGCATCGATCCCGCGGGCGTGAAGTGATAGGCGAAGGTATTGGCGACCAGGTCGCCGGCGCGAAAACCGCCGGCATGGAGCGCGCGCGCCGTGCGCCACCAGTTCTTCCCGCGCCCCTCGGGCTCGTAGATCGGGCCCGGCGACATGAAAATTTTCGCCAGCTTCGTCACCGGCGTCGCGTTGAGGCCGCCGAGCGGGCGTTGTTGCGCCTGCAGCTCGGCCAGGTCGGATTTGCGCGTGACCGGCAGCGCGGCGAGCGCTTTTCTCGAATTGACCCGGGCCGGATCGATCTTTTCCAGGATGCGGCCGAACCCCGGCGCGCGCCGCTTCGCGTGCGCGACCAGCCTGGGCAGCGCTGCCATGAGCGTCGCCTCGCGCTGCTTTGGCGCGCGGCTCTCGAGCCTGTCGTAGAACGCGGCGGGTGGTTTCTTCAAAGCCAGCGTTTGCGGCGGCGGTAGGACTTCACGTCGCGGAAGCTTCTGCGCTCGCCCGAGGACAAGCCGAGGTAGAACTCCTTCACGTCCTCGTTCTGCGCCAGGGACGCGCCCTTGCCATCCATCACGACGCGGCCATTTTCCAGGATGTAGCCGTAGTCGGCGAAGCGCAGCGCGATGCTGGTGTTCTGCTCGGCGAGCAGGAAGCTCACCTTTTCCTTGACGTTCAATTCCCTGACGATGCCGAAGATCTCCTCGACCAGCTGCGGCGCGAGGCCCATGGACGGCTCATCCAGCAGGATCATCTTCGGGCGCGCCATCAGGGCGCGGCCGATCGCGGTCATCTGCTGCTCGCCGCCGGAGGTGTAGCCCGACTGCGACTGCCGCCGCTGCTTCAGGCGCGGGAAATAGCCGTAGACGCGCTCCAGGCCGTCGCGCGTCTCCGCGCCGCTGCGGGTGTAGGCGCCGGTGAGCAGATTTTCCTCCACCGTCAGGTGGGCGAAGCAATGCCTGCCCTCCATCACCTGCACCACGCCGCGCTTGACCAGCTCGGACGGGGTCAGGCCTTCGATGCGCTCGCCGAGGTATTCGATGTAACCCTTGGTGACCTCGCCGCGCTCGCCCTTGAGCAGGTTGGAGACCGCGCGCAGCGTAGTGGTCTTGCCGGCGCCGTTGGCCCCCAGCAGCGCGACGATTCCGCCCTCGCGCACCGTCAGGGATACTCCCTTCAGCACGAGAATGACGTGGTTGTAGATCACCTCGATGCCGTTCACGCTGAGCATCGTCGCGGCTGCCGACATGTATTCCTCGCAAAAAAAGCGGCGCCGGGTCTGACCGGCGCCGCCTGTGCCTGTGCTTTTTTACCCTTCGGCGCTCAGCCGGATTCCTTGCCGCAGTCGCGCTTGGTGATCTTCTTTTCGGTCGCGTACTTCTCCGCGGAAGTCCGGATCATCGGCTTGATGATGCTGTTGTCGGCATGAAGCACGCCGGGATGCACCTGCCACTTCTTGCCGTCCCAGGTTTCGATCTGCGCCTGCGCCTCGCCGGCATGGTTTACGCAGCTGGTGCTTATCGGCGTCATAAAGCCTTCAAAGCCGAGCTTCTTGATCATGGCCTCGTCGATCGACAGGTTCTCCAGCCCCCAGCGCACCTGCATGCCGGTCAGCGGTTTTTTCCCGTAGTTCACCTGGGCCTTGCGCACCGCCTCGACCGTGACCATCGCCGCCGCCAGGCCGCGGTTGTAGAGCACCTCGCCAATTTCCTCCTTCTTGCCGGTGCCCTGCCCTTTGTCGTAGACGTACTTGATTATGTCCTTGTGAACCTGGCCCATTCCAGCGGGCGCAAGAAACACGAGCGCGTTGTACCCCTTGGCGCCGTCGCCCGCAGGCACGACGTCGGGCTCCGCGCCTGACCACCACACGCCGTACATCTTCTCGCGCGGGTAGCCGGTGGCAACCGCTTCCTTGATGGCGGTGGAATTCATGACGCCCCAGCCCCACAGGAAAACGTAGTCCGGGCGCTGCTGCCGGATCTGCAGCCAGGTCGCCTTCTGCTCCACGCCAGGATGAGTCACAGGCAGAAGCAGCAGCTGGAACCCATGCATCTTGGCCCGCTCTTCCAGCAGCGCGATCGGCTCTTTGCCGTAGGGCGAATCGTGATACACGAGCGCGATCTTCTTGCCCTTGAGCTTGTCCAGCCCGCCTTCCTTCTTGCCGACTTCCTGCACCAGCATGTCGGCCGCGTCCCAGTACGTTCCGCCGAGCGGGAAATTCCAGCCGAATACCGCGCCGTCCACGGAATCCGCCCGGCCATAGCCGGTGGTCACGATCGGTATGTGGTCGGTGAACGACTTGTCGGTAAGCGCAAAGGTGATGCCGGTGGACAGCGGGTGGAAAGCCGTAGCGCCGGTCGGCCCCTTGCCCTTCAGGCGTTCATAGCACTCCACGCCCCGGTCGGTAGCGTAGCCGGTCTCGCACTCTTCGAAAGTGATCTTGACGCCATTGATGCCGCCATCGCGCGCATCGATCAGTTTCAGGTAATCGACATAGCCGTTGGCGAACGGGATCCCGTTGGGCGCGTACGCGCCGGTACGGTACGAAAGCACCGGGAAGAACTGTTCCTTGGCCTGGGCCTGAACCTGCGCGGCGCCAAGCAGCGCCGCCGCCCCCGACACTGCCAGCGCTGCCGACAGCATTGCGGAATTCGACATCAATTTCATTGTCACCCTCCTCCGTAAATGTACAAAGCTGCTCCCGCATCCATAATACCTCCGTCAGTGTGGAAAAGGCCACAGGCGGAGCTTTTCCTTGCCGATGGCCCATAGCCGGGCCAGACCCTGGGGTTCGACGATCAGGAAAAATATGATCAGCGCCCCGAAAATCATGGACTCCAGGTGCGCGTTCAGGGCGGTCGGGATCGGCACGCCCAGCATCCTCGGTATCTGATTGAGCAGGATCGGCAGCGTCACGATGAAGGCGGCGCCGAAATAGCTCCCCAACAGCGAGCCCATGCCGCCGATGATGATCATGAAAAGCAGGTTAAGCGACAGGTTCAGGTCGAATGCGAGCGGCTCCCAGGCCCCCAGCTGCACGAAGCCCCACAGCGCACCGGCGACGCCGACGTAGAAGGAGCTGACCGCGAATGCGGTGAGCTTGGCGTAGACCGGCCGGATGCCGATGACCTCCGCCGCAACGTCCATGTCGCGTATCGCCATCCACTCGCGGCCGATACGGCCGCGCACCAGATTTCTGGCCAGCAGCGTGAACACGGTGAGCACGCAGAGCACGAACAGGTATTTGTCGAGCGGACTGTCGATCTTCCAGCCGAAGATTTCGATCGGCGCGGGGGATACCGACGGCGCGTAGTTGGTAAACCATTTGACGCGCGCGAACAGCCAGTCGATGAAAAACTGCGCGGCGAGCGTCGCGACAGCGAGGTACAACCCCTTGATGCGCAGGCTCGGCAATCCGAACATCAGTCCGACCACCGCGGCGATCAGGCCCGAGAGCGCCAGCACCACCAGAAAGTTGAGTTGCGGGATCCGCAACACCAGGTTGTAGGCGGAATAGGCGCCGACCGCCATGAACGCGGCATGTCCGATCGAGATCTGGCCGCAGTATCCGACCAGCAAATTGAGGCCGATCGCGGCCAGCGCAAGGATCAGAAACGGGATCAGGATCGCCAGAAACAGGTAGTCGCTGACGAATAGCGGCACCGCGACGAAGGCGACCGCCAGCAAACCGGCCATGAACAGGCGGTCCTGCAGGATCGGCAGCATCTGGAGGTCGGAGGCATAGCTCGATTTGAACTGGCCGTTTTCGCGGTAGAACATGCTCAGACCCGGTCGATGAGTTTTTCGCCGAACAGGCCTTCGGGCCGCACCAGCAGAAACAGCAGCGCCAGCACGTAGGCAAACCAGTTCTCGATGCCGCCGCCCGCGAGATCGAAGGTCTTGACCAGGATGGGGCCAAGAAACACTTCCGACATCTTTTCCCCGACGCCGATGATGAGGCCGCCGACGATGGATCCGGTGACCGAGGTGAACCCGCCGAGGATCACCACGGGAAGCGCCTTGAGCGCGACCTGCGACAGGGAGAACTGGACGCCGAGCTTGGAACCCCAGATGACCCCGGCGACCAGCGCCACGAAACCGGCGACAGACCAGACGATGACCCAGATCCGGTTCAGCGGAATTCCGATCGATTGCGCCGCCTGGTGGTCGTCGGCCACCGCGCGCAAAGCGCGCCCGGTGGGCGTTTTCTGGAAAAAGATCGCCAGTGCAACGACCAGCATCGTGGCGATGAGCGCCGCGACGAAGTCTTCCTTGTTCACCAGTATTCCTCCCTCGAACACGTTCTGCAGAATCATCACCGGTTCCTTGGCGATGCCCAGGTTGATCTCATAAACGTCGCTGCCCCAGACGATCTGGCCGAAACCATCGAGGAAGTAGGTGACGCCCAGCGTCGCCATCAGCAGTGCCACGCCCTCCTGATTCACCAGCGGGCGCAGCACGATGCGTTCGATCAGGAACGCCAGCACCACCATGATCGCCATCGCCAGCAAAATCGCCGCCCAGAGCGGCATTCTTTCGGCCATGCGCGCCACCGCGAGCGCCGCGAACAGCACCATCGTCCCCTGGGCAAAATTGAACACGCCGGAGGCCTTGAAAATGAGCGCGAAACCCATGGCGACGAGGGAATACAGGACGCCCGTCATGAGGCCGCCCAGCAGCACCTCGATGTAGAAGCCGGGTGCCGAGGCGCCGGTCGCAAGCGGCAGCGCCAAGCCGACCAGCAGCGCGACGCCGAGCAGAGCGACCGGCCAATTTTTTTTCAGCATCGTCTCAGTGGCTCACGCCGAGATAGGCGTCGACGACCGCCTGATTGACCCGCACCTCGCCGGGCGTGCCATCGCCGATCTTTTTGCCGTAGTCGAGCACCACGACGCGATCCGAAATGTCCATCACGACGCTCATATCGTGCTCGATCAGCACGATGGTGGTGCCGAACTGATCGTTGACGTCGAGGATGAAGCGGCACATGTCCTGCTTCTCTTCGAGGTTCATGCCGGCCATCGGCTCGTCCAGGAGCAAAATGCGCGGTTCCGTCGCCAGCGCCCGCGCGAGGTCCACCCGCTTCTGCAGGCCATAGGGCAGGCGCCCCACGGGCATCATGCGATAAGCCTGTATCTCGAGGAAATCGATGATCCCTTCGACGAAGGCGCGATGCTCGATTTCTTCGCGTAGCGCCGGGCCGACCCGCAGCGCCTGGAACAGGATGTTGGTGCGCATCTTGAGGTTGCGTCCCGCCATGATGTTGTCGAGCACCGTCATTCCCCTGAACAGAGCAAGCCCCTGGAAGGTGCGCGCGATGCCGCTCACGGCAACCTCGTGCGGATCCATGTCGTGATACTCGCGGCCGAGATAGCGGATGGTTCCGTGCTGGGGGTGGTACACGCCGTTGATGACGTTCAGCATCGAGCTCTTGCCGGCGCCGTTGGGCCCGATGATGGCCCGGACTTCGTGCTCGCGGACGTCGAAGGAAATGTCGCTGAGCGCCTTGACGCCGCCGAAAGCGAGCGATACGCCCTCCAGCGCCAGGATCACCCCGCCGATGCGGCCGGCGCGCCCATTTGACTTGCCCGTCATCAGGCCGCTTTCCTCGCCGCCGCCGGAAAGGTTTTCGTGTCGCGGATTTTCAGGTCCGCCGAGATCGACCCGGTACGCCCGTCCTCGTAGCGCACCTGCGCCTCGACATGCACCATCGGCTTGCCCGAGTACAGGGCGTCCACCAGCGACGCGTACTTCTCTCCGACGTGGAGACGGCGCACCTTGCTGGTACGCGTGAGCTCGCCGTCGTCCGCCTCCAGCTGCTTGTGCAAGATCAGGAAGCGGTGGATCTGCGAAGCGGCGATCTCCGGCTCCGCGGCGAGGTCGGCATTGACCTTCTCTATGCACTCGCGCATCAGCTCGTAGACCTCGTCGCGCGAGGCGAGATCGACGTAACCGGAATAGGGCATGCCGCGCTTCTCCGCCCAGTTGCCGACCGCCTCCAGGTCCATGTTGATGAAAGCGCAGACGCGGTCGCGGCCGTGGCCGAAGGCTACGGCCTCCTTGATAAACGGGAAAAACTTGAGCTTGTTCTCCAGATACTTGGGCGCGAACAGCGAGCCGTCGGCGAGCTTGCCGACGTCCTTGACGCGATCGATGATTTTTACGTGGCCGTCGGCGTCGAAATAGCCGGCGTCGCCGGTATGGAACCAGCCCTGCGCGTCCTTCGAAGCCGCGGTCGCCTGGGGGTTCTTGTAGTACTCCTTGAACAGCCCCGGCGAGCGGATGAGGAGCTCCCGTTCCGGCGTGAAGTTGAGCTCCACTCCCTTAACCGCCGGACCGACGGTGTCGGCCTTAACCTGGCCATTCGGCTGCACGCAGACGAACACGCTGGTTTCCGTGGATCCATAGAGCTGCTTGAGATTGATGCCCAGGGAGCGGTAGAAGCGGAACAGATCCGGCCCGATCGCTTCGCCCGCCGTGTACGCGACGCGGACGCGGCTCATTCCAAGCACGTTCCTGAGCGGACCGTAGATGATGGCGTCGCCGAGACGGTAGAGGAGCCTGTCGAAAGCACCGGCCGGCTTGCCGTCGAGGATCGCGCTGCCGACCCGGCGCGCGACTTCCATGAAGTAGCGGTACAGCGAGCGCTTGAGGGCGCTTGCATCCTCCATGCGGATCGACACCTGTGTGAGCAGCGCTTCGAACACGCGCGGCGGCGCGAAGTAATACGTCGGGCCGATTTCGCGCATGTCGCTCATCACCGTCTCGGCCGATTCCGGGCAGCAGATGCAGTAGCCGGTGACGAACGGCTGCGCGTAGGAAAAAATATTCTGCCCGATCCAGGCAGGCGGCAGATAGGCGAGCACCACGTCCGTGTCGTTCAGCCCCTCCATTTCCGCGGCTGCCCGGGCGCGATCGATCAAGCTGTGATGGGTAAGCACCACGCCTTTCGCGGTACCCGTGGTGCCCGAGGTGAAGAACATTGCCGCGGTGTCGGTGCCCGCGCCTTTGGCGATCTCGGATTCGAGGAACGACGGATTGCGCCGCTGCGATTCAGCGCCTAGTTCGACCAGCTTGCCGCAGCTCATCAGCAGGGGCTGATCGTAGTGGCGCAGGCCGCGCGGTTCGTCATAGTAGATGTGCGCGAGGGTCGGGCACTGCGGCAGGATCTCAAGCAGCTTGTCCACCTGCTCCTGGTCTTCCGCCACCGCATGGGTGATCCCCGCGTTCTGGATCGGGAACGCCATCTCCGCGGCCACCGCGTCCTGATACAGCGGCACCGGAATGCCTCCCAGGCATTGCGCCGCGCACATGGCGGCGTAGACCCGCGGGCGGTTGTCGCCGACGATCGCCAGGTGGTCGCCGCGCTTGAATCCCTGCGCCGCCAGGCCGCAGGCCAGCAAACGCACTTCTTCAGCGAAGCGCCGCCAGCTCCAGGTCTGCCAGATGCCGAGGTACTTCTCGCGGATCGCCGGCCGCTCCGGGCGTACCGTGGCGTGATGCAGCAGAAGCTTCGGAAACGTATCGCATGTAGCGTACGCGTCCAGGCCAGAACGATCCTCAGCCATATCCCCTCCTCTAGGGCAGCGCCGGATTTTATAATGCGAACCGTGATTGACGGTGAACTGAATCGGACGCAAGGATCAGTCCTTCCCGGGGTCGCGTTGTAAGCTTCCTGCGGAACCGGCAATCGACCGGTGGAGGGGTCCTCGCATGAAGCACGTCGCCATTCCGGCCATAGCGGTATTGCTCGGCCTCGTTTTGGCCGGTGGGTCATGACTCGCGCGATCGTCGAGGTGCTGAAAAAGGTCCTGAAGGCCCGCGGCATGACCTATGCGGACCTGGCGCGCGCATTGCGAGTGTCGACGCCGACGGTCAAGCGCCTGTTCTCCCAACGCAGCTTCACCCTCGAACGGCTGGAAGAAATCCTGAAGGTGCTGGAGATGGATTTCTACGAACTGGCGCGCATGAGCCACGGGCGCCGTTCCGGGCCGGTTGAACTGTCGCTGGAGCAGGAAACCGCGCTCGCGGGGGATGCGCGCCTGTTCTCGGTCTTCTGGCTGATCACCAACGAATGGCGCTTCGACGAGATCGTCGCCGAATTCAAGCTCGGCGCCGCGCAGATCACCTCCTACTACGCCCGGCTGGAGCGCCTGCGCCTGATCGACTGGCAGCCCGGCAACCGCGCGCGGCTGCGGGTGCCGAAGCATT
>Ga0209698_10007946_pt1 | contig 11023 bp, 6 predicted proteins | sample LitLauG_LLR_2012_FD_187203 | JGI IMG/M metagenome (GOLD analysis project Ga0209698, IMG submission 187203) | Freshwater sediment microbial communities from Pennsylvania, USA - Little Laurel Run_MetaG_LLR_2012 (SPAdes) (version 2) | ecosystem: Environmental > Aquatic > Freshwater > Creek >... | reverse complement strand
GAGCCAGAACGCGCGCACGCGCGCACTGGCCGACTTCAAGGAAGCCAAGCTGCAGGTGCTGGTGGCAACCGACATCGCGGCCCGCGGCCTCGATATCGAACAGCTGCCCCACGTCGTCAATTTCGAACTGCCCCACGTGCCTGAGGACTATGTCCACCGCATCGGCCGTACCGGCCGCGCCGGCGCCACCGGCGAGGCGGTTTCCCTGGTCAGCGGTGAAGAAGGCGGCCGCCTGCGCGACATCGAACGGCTCATCAAGCGCTCGATTCCGAAGGTGGTGATAGCCGGCTTCGAAGCCGGCCGTCCGGGCAGCCAGCCCTCCGAAGTTATCGAGTCCGACGAACGCCCCGCGCGCTCAAGCGCGCCGCGTTCGCGTTCTTCGGCGGGCCGTTCGGCGCCAGGCACATCTGCGCGTGGTCCGCGCGCAAGCGCCGGTGCGCCCCGTTCCGGCGCACCGCGCTCAGCTGCACCCCGCTCTGCCGGGCCGCGCAGCGCCCCACGCAATGACCGTCCGTTGGACGAGAACGGCGACCGCAACGGCAACACGATGCAACCGTACCGCGCCGAAGGTTTCCGCCCGGCGGGTGATCGGCCGGCGGCGCGTTCCGGCCAGGGTCCGGGAAGCCGTGGCGCAGGCCCGCGTCGCGAGGCCTATACGGGTCCGATGCGGTCCGGCAGCGAGTCGCGCATCGACGCGCCCCGCGGCGAAGTCGACGGCAACCGCGCACCGGCGCATGCGGACGGCAGGCCCGGCGCGCAGCGTTTCGAGCGCAACGGCTCAAGCCCGGGCTCGTCGGGCAGCGGACGCGGAACCCGGGGACCTGCCCGCTCCGGCGAGTCGTCCACGGTTCGTAGCAACCTTCCGCCCGGCTGGAATGCCGGCGCGCCGGCGCGCCGCGGCCGCTAGTTCCGGCCGCGGGCAGCGCATCGGGGGACGCCATTGCCCAGCAGCACAAGCGCATCTCCGGCATGTCCGGAAATGAGATCTACTTTCTCGAGCGCATGGGCTATCGGCCCGGACAGTTATGGGTGGGCAACAGCGTGGTTGCACTGGGCATTGCCCGCGGCATCGGGGCGGGCCTCTCCACGCTGGGCGGCGGCGAAATCGCCGAGGTGACGGGTCTCGTGCACGACGGGCGCAGCCGCGCCTTCGAGCGCATGATGACCGAGGCCGCGCAGTACGGCGGCATCGGGCTGGCCGGCGTTTCCTTCGACGTGATCAATCACGGCGGCAACCTCGAGTTCATCACCGTCGGCTCCACCATCCACCCCGCGCAGGGCGAGCACAAGGACGGGCTGCGCTTTTCCACCTCGGCCGACGTGGCCAAGCTGTTCTGCCAGGTCGACGCGGGGTTCCGGCCCATCCGGTTCGTCTTTGGCAACGTGGCCTATTCCATCGGCCTCGGCGGTTCGCTCGCCGGCGGGTTCAAGAGCATGGCGCGCGGCGAAGTGGCCGAATACACGCAGATCTTCGATCGCACCCGCCACCTAGCCCTGACGCGCATCACCGACGAGGCCAAGCGCTGCAATGCCAACGCGGTCGTGGGCATAGAGACCACCATTTCGCCGCTGCTGGGCGCGCAGGAAATGATCATGGTGGGCACGGCTTCGCATCATCCCGCCATCGAAGCCTTCGACCTCAAGCCCGTGACCAGCGACATGACCCACGAGGAAATGTGGAACATGGTCAATGTCGGATTCCTGCCCCTGCGCCTGGTCATGGGCGTGTCGGTCTACTCGCTGGGCCTCAAGGGCGGCATTTTCTCGACGCTGCAGACATTGGGCGGCGGTGAGGTCGCCGGGCTGACGGAAATTCTCTACGAGGCGCGCGAGAAGGCGCTGGCGCGCATCGAGGCCGATGCCGAGCGCTGCGGCGCCGACGAAGTGATCGGCGTGAAGACGCACATCTACGACCTGGGCGGCGGCCTTATCGAGTTCATGGCCATCGGCACCGCGGTGAAGAAGGTGGCCGGCATCAAGACCCGGTCCGAAACCCTGCCGCCCCAGGCCATCATCCAGGACCGCGACACCTTCGTCGATGCCAGCGACGCCCTGAGTCCCACCATCAATATCGCCGGTTCCAGCGCCGCCTCGGCGCGCCGGCTGCAGGGCGGGCCGCTGGCCATCATGATCACGATGTTCGCCATTACGTTCTACATCGCGCTGCGTATCCTGCGCCACTGACAGCGGCAGGCGCGCGATGTCCAGGGCCAAGGGGCTCATCTGGATGGCAGCGATCGGCGCGGCCGCTGCCGCGACGGCGGCCGGGCTGCCCTGGCTCGCTGGCAAGGTTCCCTGGCCGGTCGAGCGCGCGTTGGCAGGCATGCTGGGAGGGGCGCCGGCCGGCGAGCCCTGCCAGGGGCAGCCACCCTTCCAAGCCGGTAAGAACCTCGACCGGCTGGTGGCGCGCATCTACCCCCTGGACAGAGAAGACACGGAGGTCCCGATCCGCGTCACCGTGCTTCCCGGCAATTCCGTCAATGCGTTTGCCGTGCTGGGCGGGCAGATCTACATCTACGACGGCCTGCTGCAGCAGGCCCGGTCGCCCGAGGAACTGGCGGGCGTGCTGGCGCACGAGATCGAACATGTGCGCAACCGGCACATCATCCAGGCCATGGCCGTCAACCTGACCACGCTGGGCGCCGTCGGCGCAGGGGATGCATCCGCGGCCTCGCGCCTTGCCTACCTGCTGCTGACGATGAAGTTCAGCCGGACGCAGGAGGAGGAAGCCGATCTGGGCGGCCTGGAACGCCTGCGGCGCGCGCAGGTCGATGCCGCGGGGTTTACCGCGTTCTTCGAGCGGGCGGGAAAATCCGCGGAGCCGCCGGCCATACTCTCAAGCCATCCCGGCAGCGAATTTCGCGCGCAACGGGCAGCGCAATACCGGGGCTACCCGGTCCGGCCGGCGCTGGATCCGAACCAATGGAAGGTATTGGTGTCAATGTGCCACTGACGCTGGCACCAACGCGAGGGCCGGCACGCTGGAAAAGCGTCTGCGGCCGACCGCGGCGGCACGGCATTACTGGGCCGGCGCCCTTGCAGAATTGGATCGAACCCAGTCGACATAATCCGCTTCCTCAAGGCCTCCCGCGGCAAGTGCCATGATGTTTCCCACGGCGTCCGCCGGATTTGCGATCAGTCGCCGGCCGTTCATGGCGAGAAAAAGTCCCGTGGCGAGGAACGCGGCGCGCTTGTTGCCGTCGATAAAGGGATGATTGCGCGCAATTCCGTATCCATAGGCAGCGGCAAGCGCCTCGAGGGTGCAGTTCGGGTCGCAGGCGCGAAGATTCGCCGGGCGGGCCAGCGCGGAATCAAGCAGGCCCTCGTCGCGCAAACCTCTGGCGCCACCAAACGTCGCGAGATTTTCCTCGTGAAGCAACAACAACGCCCGCTTGTCCACCCAGCGGGGAATCCGCTTCATTCAGCGAGAATCTTGAAGGTGTCCCGATACTCCTTCATGAAGGCGCGCCCGGCTTCAACCTGCGCGGCAACCGCCGGATCAAACGGCGTCAGCAGGTAGCCCTCGGGCGTTTCGACGACATGCAGGGAGTCGCCGCGGGCCACCTTCATGCGGTTGAGCATTTCCTTCGGTATGACGACGCCCGTCGAAGTGCCTACGGCCGTGAGCTTGAGGGATGCCATACGCATCTCCTATTGACATAGTTATATTTATAATAATGTGGCGCCGAGCGTCGCGCAAGCGGCGGCCGTCGGTTGCGCAGGACCGAAAGGAGTCAGCCTTCGTCCGGAATGAAGCGCAGCGCCACGCCGCTGTTGCAATGGATTCCCGGCCTTCCGTGACACGGATATCGGTGCCGTCATGGCCGGTGCAGCCAGCCGCGCAAGGCCTGGCCGGTGGGGGTATCGAGCTTGGCCACGGTAGCCGGGTGACCCGCTCCCACGAGGCGTCCGCCCGCATCGCCGCCGTCCGGGCCGAGGTCGATGACCCAGTCGGCCTGCGCGATCATGTCGAGGTTGTGTTCCACCACCACCACGCTGTGGCCCGCGTCCACCAGCCGGTGCAGTGCCTTGAGCAGCAGTTCGACGTCGGCCATCGACAGCCCTACCGTGGGCTCGTCGAGCACGTACAGGGTGCTGCCGGTGGTCCTGCCGCCTGCCGCGCGGCCCGGCGGTGTCTGGGCCGTGCGCGCCTTGGAAAGTTCCGTGACCAGCTTGATGCGCTGCGCTTCGCCACCGGACAGCGTGGGCGAGGCCTGGCCCAGCGTCAGGTAGCCCAGCCCCACTTCCTTGAGCAGCTGCAGCGCGTGGGCGATCTGCGCACTGGTGGCGAAGAACTCGACCGCATCGTCGATCTCCATCTGCAGCACGTCGCCGATGCTCCTGCCGCGCCAGAGTACCTCGAGCGTGGTCTTCTCGAAGCGCCGGCCGCCACACTGCTCGCAGACGATCTTCACGTCCGGCAGGAAGCTCATCTCGATGGTCTGCAGGCCCTGGCCCTCGCAGCCCGGGCAGCGCCCTCCCGCCGTATTGAAGGAAAAGCGGCTCGCCGTGAAGCCGCGCACCTTGGCCTCGGTGGTTTCGGCGTACCGTTTGCGAATGGCATCCCAGATGCCGACATAGGTGGCCGTACAGGAGCGCGGCGTCTTGCCGATGGGCGTCTGGTCGACTTCGAGCACGCGCTCCAGGTTTTCCCATCCGCTGATCGCGCTGCATCCCTGCCATTGCCGGGGCGCCGCGCGGGCCCCCGGCGTCTTGCGCGCTAACTTGCGCTGCGCCTGCGCGTCGCCCAGCGCGTGGCGCAGGTTGGCCAGCAGCACGTCGCGGGCGAGGCTGGACTTGCCGCTGCCCGACACCCCGGTGACGACGACGAGGCGGCCCAGCGGGATATCGACGTCGACATCGCGAAGATTGTGCAGCCGCGCGCCACGTACCGCCAGCACGGGGGCATCGCGGTCGATGGGCCGTGCCGCCGCAAGGGTGCGGCCGGCATCGCTGCGCAGGTGGCGTCCCGTGACCGACGCCGGGCAGTCGATCAGGTCCTGCACGCTGCCCTGAGCCACCACGCGCCCGCCGCGCGAGCCGGCGCCGGGGCCGATGTCGATCAGGTGGCGCGCGGCCCGTATGGTGTCTTCGTCGTGCTCCACCACCACGAGGGTGTTGCCGCGCGATTCGAGCTTGTGCAGTGCGCGCAGCAAGATGCCGTTGTCGCGCGCGTGCAGGCCGATGGTGGGCTCGTCGAGCACATAGCAGACGCCCTGCAGGTTGGAGCCCAGCTGCGCGGCCAGCCGTATGCGCTGCGCCTCGCCGCCCGACAGCGTCGGCGCGGCGCGGTCGAGCGACAGGTAGGAAAGGCCCACTTCCATGAGAAAGTCCAGGCGGCCGGAAACCTCGGTGACCACGTCGCGGGCGATTTGCGCGGCGCGGCCCTCCAGGGCCAGCGACGCGGACCAGTCCCGCGCCTGCGCAACCGTCATGGCACCCACGTCGGCGATGGATTTGCCCTCGAAGCGGACCGCGAGCGAAGTGGGATTAAGGCGCTGGCCCCGGCATTCGGGGCAGGGCGTCTCCTCGCCCTCGTACCACGCGTTCCACCAGACTTCCTCGCCGCTGTGCTCGGCTTCGAAGCCGGGCAGCTGCAGGCCGGTGCCGAAGCAATGGGTGCACCAGCCGTGCTTGGAGTTGTACGAGAACATGCGCGGATCCGGCTCCGGGAAGGATCTGCCGCAGCCGGCGCAGGCGCGGTGCACGGAAAACACCCGCCGCTCGAGCGCGGGCCCGCTGCGGCCCTTGTCGATGGCGGCGCGCAGTTCCTCCATCGGCCACGCCACCTCGACCACGCCGTGGCCGTGCTCGAGCGCGGACTGCACGAAGCCGCGCAGGACTTCCTCGTTATCCGGGCTCACCCGCAGGCTGCCCACCGGCAGGTCGATCGCGTGTTCCTTGAACCGGTCGATGCGCTCCCACGGCCGCGTCGGGACGAAGCGGCCATCGACGCGCAAATGGCTGTAGCCCTTGGCGGCCGCCCAGCGCGCCAGCTCGGTGTACAGGCCCTTGCGGTTGACGATCAGCGGCGCGAGGATGCCGATCTCCTGGCCGCGCCATTCGCGCTGTATGGCGGCGACGATGGCATCGAAGGACTGCGGCTGCACGGGCAGCTGGCAGTCGGGGCAATACTGGATGCCGAGCTTCACGTACAGCAGCCGCAGGAAATGGTGCAGTTCGGTCTGCGTGGCCACGGTGCTCTTGCGGCCGCCGCGGCTCACGCGCTGTTCGATCGACACGGTGGGCGGAATGCCGTGGATGGCGTCCACGCTGGGCCGCGCGGCGGGTTGGACCATCGAGCGTGCGTACGCATTGAGCGACTCGAGGTAGCGCCGCTGGCCCTCGTTGAACAGGATGTCGAAGGCCAGGGTGGACTTGCCGCTGCCCGAAACGCCCGTGATGACCGTGAAGGTATCGCGCGGAATGGCAAGGTCGATGCCCTTGAGGTTGTGCTCGCGCGCATTGACCATCTCGATGGCCCCTGTTGCCCGGGCCGCATAGGCGCTGGCGGGTTCGGCCAGCGACAGCTGCGGCGCGACGGGGGCGAGGGCGACCGGCTGCAGGCTGTCTTCGTATTCGCGCAGCGCCCGCGCCGTGTGCGACGCGGGATGCCGCGCCACCTCGGCCGGGCTGCCGGCCGCCACAACGGTGCCGCCGCCCTCGCCGCCTTCGGGGCCCAGGTCGATGATCCAGTCCGATGCGCGGATCACGTCCAGGTTGTGCTCGATGACGATCAGCGAATGGCCGGCGGCCAGCAGCTTGCGCAGCGCGCGCATGAGGCGCGCGATATCCTCGAAATGCAGGCCGGTGGTGGGCTCGTCAAACAGCAGCAGTGAACCGCGGCCGGCACGGGCCGCGGGCCCGGCCTTGAGTGCGTCGGCCAGGAAGGCGGCAATCTTGAGCCGCTGCGCCTCTCCGCCCGATAGGGTGGGCACCGGCTGGCCGAGCCGCAGGTAATCGAGTCCGACATCGGCCAGGGGCGCGAGGGCGCGCACAACGTCGGCATCGCCGCCGAACAGAGCTACCGCCTCGGCAACCGTGAGCTCGAGCGTGTCGGCAATTGACAGCCGGCGTCCCTGGCGTTCGAGCTGCACTTCCAGGACCTCGGGCCGGAAGCGCCGGCCGTTGCAGTCCGGACAGCGCAGATAGACATCGGACAGGAACTGCATCTCGACGTGCTCGAAGCCGTTGCCCCCGCAGGTGGGGCAGCGTCCGTCGCCCGTGTTGAAGCTGAAGGTGCCGGCGCTGTAGCGCCGTTCCAGGGCGAGCGGCGCCTGGGCGAACAGCTTGCGTATCGGATCGAAGGCACCGACCACGCTGGCCGGATTGGAACGCGTCGTCTTGCCGATGGGCGACTGGTCGACCAGCGCCACGTCGTCGATCCAGTCGGCGCCCAGGCAGCGGTCGTGTTCGCCGGCAGGCGGGCCGGGCTTGCGCAGCGCACTGCGCAGCGCGGGGTACAGCACGTCCTGGATGAGGGTGGACTTGCCGGAGCCCGAAACACCGGTGACGGTGACCAGGCGGCGCAGGGGGAACTCCACAGCGATGTTGCGCAGGTTGTGCTCGCGCACGCCCTCGAGGACGATGCGCGGCGTGTGCGCCTCCACCGCCAGGCCGCCGGGCGCCTCGATGCGGCGGCGTCCGCCCAGGTAGATGCCGGTGGCCGTATCGACCTGCTGCAGCTGCGCCGGCGTGCCGTGGAACACGATCTGGCCGCCGCGGTCGCCCGGGCCGGGACCCATGTCGAGTATGCGGTCGGCGGCCAGCATGATCTGCGGGTCGTGCTCGACCACGATGAGGCTGTTGCCCGCATCGCGCAGGCGCTGCATGACGCCGATGACGCGCTGCATGTCGCGCGGGTGCAGGCCGATGGAGGGTTCGTCGAGCACGAACAGGGTGTTGACCAGCGAAGTGCCCAGCGCCGTGGTGAGGTTGATGCGCTGCACTTCGCCGCCGGACAGCGTGCGGCTCTGGCGGTCGAGCGTGAGATAGCCCAGGCCGACTTCGCACAGGAAGCGCAGGCGGGAGCGGATCTCCGCAGCCAGGATCTGCGTGGCGGCGTCCTCGCCGCCGGTGCGCGTGTCGACGCCGGCATCGGCTGGCTGGCGGGCCGCCTGTTCGCCGGAGAAGTCGACCGCCGGGGCACCGCCGGCTGGCGCGCCCGGGCCCGATGCCGCCAGCGCCTCGAAGAGGCCATCAAACAGCGTGCGCAGGCGCTGCGCCGGCACCAGCATGAGCTCGTGCACCGTGCAGCCGGGCTGGCCGTCCCCCAGGTCCAGGCGCCACAACAGGGCATCGGGCTTGAGCCGGGTACCCATGCACGCCGGGCAGGTGGTATAGGAACGGTACCGCGACAGCAGCACGCGGATGTGCATCTTGTAGGCCTTGGACTCCAGCCATTCGAAGAAGCGGTTCAGGCCGTACCACTGGGTTTTCCACTTGCCCGACCATTTCGGGTCGCCCTCGATCACCCAGCGGCGCGAGCGTTCGTCGAGCGCCTCCCAGGGCGTGTCCAGGCCGATGCCGGCCGGGCCGGCGTATTTCTGCATCTCGGCCTGGCATTCCTTGAAGCTGGCGGTCTGCCAGGGCTTGACCGCGCCGCCGCGCAGCGTCTTCGTGGTGTCGGGTATGACCAGGGCGTGATCGATGCCGATGACGCGGCCAAAGCCCCGGCAGCTGTCGCAGGCGCCCAGCGGCGAATTGAACGAGAAGGTGCTTGGCGTCGGCTCGCTGTAGCGGATATCGCAGTGGGCGCAATGGAGTTCGGTGGAAAAACGCGCCCAAGGCTGGGCGGGGGCGTCGGCCGCTGCAGCCGGATCGAGCCACACGTCGACGCGGCCGCCGCCCAGGCGCAGGGCCTCTTCGACGGATTCGCGCAGGCGCTGCGCCTGGCCGGGATCCAGGCGCAGGCGGTCGCGCACGACGTCGAGCACGCGCTGGCCCCCCGGCACTTGGCCATTGCCGGTGGTCTGCTGCCGCGGCTCGGAGCCGTCCTCACCATGCACCCGCGTATAGCCCTGCGCCTGCAGGTGCGCGCGCACCTCCTCGGCGGAAAAATTCGCCGGAACGTGCACGGGAAAAGTGATGACGAGCCGCGGATCCTGCTGCGCCTGGCGGCGCCGGAGCAGTTCCTCGACGATGCTGCCGGGGGTATCGCGGCGCACCGCACGGCGGCACTGGCGGCAGTACAGGCGGCTGGCGCGGGCGAACAGCAGCTTGAGGTGATCGTTGATCTCGGTCATCGTGCCGACGGTGCTGCGGGACGTGCGCACCGGATTGGTCTGGTCGATGGCGATGGCCGGCGGCACACCTTCGATGCGGTCGACGGCGGGCCTGTCCATCCGGTCGAGGAACTGGCGGGCGTACGGCGAGAAGGTCTCGACGTAGCGGCGCTGCCCCTCCGCGTACAGCGTGTCGAAGACCAGCGAGCTCTTGCCGGAACCCGAAACGCCGGTGACCACGATCAGCTCGCCGGTGGGCAGGTCGAGATCGAGATTGCGCAGATTGTTCTGGCGGGCGCCGCGGATGCGGATCCAGGAATGGCGTTCGGACATGGGGATGTGCAGCTTTGCCGCAGGGCGGCGGTTCGGTAGTGGCCGGAATTGCCTTCAGGCCATTGCCAGGAAATGGCCGGCGAGATGCACCCAGTAGCTCGCGCCGATGGGAATCAGCTCGTCGTTGAAGTCGTAGCTCGCGTTGTGGAGCGTGCAGGGGCCGGCGCCATGGCCCTGGGCGCGATGCTGACCTGCCGCAGTGCCATTGCCCAGGAACAGATAGGCGCCGGGACGCTGCTGCAGCATGAACGCGAAGTCCTCGCCGCCCATGGTGGGTTCGATGTCGCGCACCACCTTGCCGGCGCCCAGCACGGCTTCGCCCACCGTGGCGGCGATCTGCGCCTCGCGCAGGTGGTTGATGGTGGGCGGGTAGTTGCGGTTGAAGTCCACCTGCGCGCTGGCCAGGTGGGCCTGCGCCGTCAGCTGGGCGACGCGGCGCATGCCGTCCTCGAAAACCGTGGTGACGGCCGGATCGAAGGTGCGCACGGTGCCCGACAGCGTGGCGGCATTGGGAATGACGTTGTTCGCCTCGCCGGCGTGGATCATGGTGATCGAGAGCACGGCCCGGTCGATGGGGCGCTTGGCGCGCGTGACCAGTCCCTGCAGGCCCTGCGCAACCTGGATGGCAACAAAGACCGGATCAACGCCCAGGTCGGGCATGGCGGCGTGCCCGCCGCGCCCGTCGATGCGGATCTCGAAGTCGTTGGTGGAAGCCATTGCCGGCCCGAAGGCAATTCCCATCTCGCCCGCGGCCAGTCCGGGCCAGTTGTGGATGGCGAACACGGCGTCGCAGGGGAAGCGCTCGAACAATCCATCCTCGATCATGCGCAGTGCGCCCGCCCCGCCCTCCTCGGCCGGCTGGAAGATGAGCACCACGGTGCCCGCGAAATCGCGGTGCCGCGACAGGTGCTGGGCAGCGGCCAGGAGCATCGCCGTGTGGCCGTCGTGGCCGCAGGCATGCATGCGGCCGGGCTGCGTGGAGCGATGCGCAAAGCCGTTGACTTCCTCCATGGGCAGGGCGTCCATGTCGGCACGCAGCCCGATGGAACGCAGGGGCTTGCCGGCGTCGGGCGCGGTGCCGCGGATCACGCCCACGACGCCGGTGCCGCCCAGGCCGCGGTGCGTCTCGATGCCCCAGCCCGTGAGCTGCGTGGCAACCAGTTCGCTGGTACGGTGCTCGGCAAAGCACAGTTCCGGATGCGCGTGGATGTCGCGCCGGATGGCCTGGATCTGCGGCCGGGCGGCAATGATGTCGGCTATCAGTCGCATGCGGTCAACCTCGGGAATGCGGCGGCAGCGCCGGCGAGCCTATTTCACGACCTGGTCGATCGTGACGTTCACGCCATTGGCGCCCACGGCAACGGCCTTGCTGAAGCCCTGCATGTCGCCCGGCGCGGCGATGGCGTCGCCGGAGTGCGAAATGCGCGCGCCGATGATCACCGGCGAGTACTTCGACATGGTGAAGT
>Ga0209698_10007944_pt1 | contig 11023 bp, 8 predicted proteins | sample LitLauG_LLR_2012_FD_187203 | JGI IMG/M metagenome (GOLD analysis project Ga0209698, IMG submission 187203) | Freshwater sediment microbial communities from Pennsylvania, USA - Little Laurel Run_MetaG_LLR_2012 (SPAdes) (version 2) | ecosystem: Environmental > Aquatic > Freshwater > Creek >... | reverse complement strand
GTATAAGAAGGATGGCGGATGTAGCGATAGGGGCCGGCTTCGACGACGGTTTGGCCGGCGTGAACGGCTACTTGGTAAGTGAAAAAGCGTCCTAGAAGCGACATGGAGTAGAAACGGAAGGCTAGGCCGGCGAGCATGAAGGCGATTCCGACGAAGAAGACGGCGCGGCGATGCCACAGGATGGTGGCTTGCGGGAGGAGGAAGGGGATGGCGAAGGCCAGCCCGAGCGCGAGCCAATAGAGAAACGAGAGTAGCGTGAAAGAGCCGCGATCGTGAGGGTTCGCGGAGTCAGCGGAGCGTTTGGTGCGGGAGCCGATGGCTTCCAGAACAAGCCACAAGATGTAGGTGGTCCAGAAGACGGTGGCGTAGACGGGGCCACCGGAAAAGGGCAAAGGGTGCATGGAAGAGACTACTGTTTTTGAGTAGTGACGAGTTTGGCGGCGGGGGAGGCGGCGCGCTGCTCGGCGCGGCGTTCTTGTTCGACGTGCTGGGTGAAGTCGGCGATTTCGTCGTCGAGAGCCTTGATTTCGCGGGCGAGGTGGATGTTTTGAGGGTCCCTTGTGTAGATCTCGAATAGCGAGTTTCGCTTGGCTTTCAAATCGTCGCGCTTCTTTTTCCAAACACCGGCGGTAGCACCCATGGGTCTAACCTCGGGACTAGTGTGCGCTATTTTGTGGTTTGAGGATAGTGGCACGAAGCGAAGTGTTCAGGTTTGTGCAGGAAGAGTGTCGGTGGCGGAGTATGCCGAGGCGGGACGCTGAGATCTTGCCAAAAGGGGGCCCCGCCATGGCGGAGGCCCCTCCGGCAAGAGAAGCTAGGAGCGGAAGAGGACGGATTCGCGCTGGAACATTTTGATCGCGAGGAAGAGGGCGACGGCGGCGTAGACGCAGTTGGACGTGAAAATAATGGCGATGAGGTTCCAGTGATAGGTGCCGGCGACAAGCTCTTTGCACAGAAGGCTGGTGCCGAGAATCGGAACGAGAGAAAGCTTGGAGGTGAGCTCCACGCCGGGGAGCATGGCGGCTACGGCGGGGATAATGACGACAAAAGTCATTGGGGTGAGATAGCTCTGAGCTTCTTTATAAGTTTTGGCGAAGAGCGCGATGGTCATCAAAGTTGCCGAGAAGAGGACGGCGACCGGAAGGGCCATGAGGAAGACGGAGATGACCGTCTTGGGGCCAAGATGGAGAATGAGGCCCGCGGCAGCCTCGCGGCCGCCGGCAGATTGAGAAGTGTAGTGAGCCAAGACCGAAAAGGAAACGCCCATCGACAAAACGGAGAGAGCGGCGGTGCCCAGGGCAGCAGTGAGGATCAGAAAGAATTTGCCAAGGACGAGATGCATGCGAGAGATGGGACTGGAGAGAATGGTTTCCATGGTGCCGCGTTCTTTTTCGCCGGCGGTCAGGTCCATGGCGGGATACATCGCGCCGGTCATGCAAAGAAGGATGACCATATAGCCGATGATGCCGCCAAATGCGGCGCCGCTGACTTTTTCCGGGGGCGCAACGTTTTCCCGCTTGACCTCAAAGGGATTGAGAACGTTTTCCGCAAGATTCTTCGCGGCCAGACGGTCTTTCACCACTTTGTCGCGATACTCCTTCATGTACTTTTCGACCTTCTCGGTGGCAAATTCGGATTTCATCTCTCCGTCGTAGTCGTAGATTTTGACGGTGTCTGATTTCAGCTGATCCACGTCAGACTGGAAACCGGAGGGGATTTCCACGGCCGCACGGATTTCCTTGTTAATGATCTGGTCTTTCCAGCCGGAGGTCTCCGGGACAATTTCGATCTTGTCGAGTTTCTTGAGCCCTTCGACAACGGCGGGAGAGTCTTCGCCGCCACGAAGCATGACTTTGGGAACTTCTTCCTTGGCTTTGCCGACGAGGGCCACGGCAAGAGAGCCAAAGCCAACGCTCAGGACGGGGAAGAGCAAGAGGGGCACGAGAATTGTTGAGATGACCGTGCGGCGGTCGCGGAGAGCTTCGGTGAGTTCCTTGCGATAGACGATGCCAACGTTGCGCATGGACATGTTAGTGGGTCTCCTCGGCGACGTAGTGGGGCGCGACAATTTTGACGAATATTTCTTCGAGTTCGTGTTCGGCGTATTTATCGCGGAGCTGTGCGAGAGTGCCTTCGGCGAGGAGTTTGCCGGATTGAATGATGCCGATGGTGTCGCAGAGTTTTTCGACTTCGCTCATGATGTGGGTGGAGAAGATGACGGTTTTGCCGTTGTCGCGACATTCGCGGATGAAGGAGGTAATGGTGCGGGCGGTCATGATGTCGAGACCGTTGGTGGGCTCGTCGAAAATCATGACGGGCGGATCGTGGACGAGGGTGCGGGCGATGGAGGTTTTCTGCATCATGCCGGTGGAGAGCTTGTCGCAGCGGCGCTCACGGAAACCATTCATGTCCAAACGATTGAAAATGGTATCGATGCGCTTTTTCAGGGTGGCTTCGTCTAAACCGTTGAGGCGGCCAAAGTATTCGACAAATTCCTGTGCGGTGAGCCGGCGATAAAGGGCGGTGGCGGTGGAGAGGAAGCCGACATTGGCGCGGACTTTTTCGGGCTGCTCGACGACATCATGGCCGCAGACGATGGCGGTGCCGTCGGTGGGTTCAAGGATGGTAGCCAACATGCGGAGGGTGGTGGTTTTGCCTGCGCCATTGGCGCCGAGGAGGCCATAAATCTTGCCGGGCTGGCAGGTGAAGGTGACGTTATCGACGGCGCGGATTTCACCGCGCTTCTTGTCCTGGAAGCGCTTGGACAAGCCACGAGCTTCAATCATCGGAGGACCCTCGCTGGGAGTTCGTATTACAGGCGCAAGACCGTTCACAGTGTACTACGTGGGCAGCGGGGAAAAGTTACAGACAAGGGTATAGGGGTATAGGGGGATAGGGGCAGGGAGACAGGCGAGGAGAAGAGAATAGGGACTAGGGAACAAAAGAGAACTGCAAAACGCGGCTAAGCCTGGTGACGTGAAGACCGGGAATAACTCTTCGAGGTCAACCTTTGTGACAGACGGGGCACTGCTTGGCATCAAACCTGTCAGGAGTGACGCGGAACATGTTATTGCACTGGATGCAGACACGGTGGATGACAGGGCTTATGACGGCGCCAGGCTGGATGGGCTTGGCCAAGCTGCCCGAAGGAGGAGCAGCGGTTTTTTCAGGGTTGCTCTCTGTGGACATGGGCGGATTCTAGCATGGCCAGGTCTCCCGTCCATAGAGGTGCGACGGCATCCCTAGGATACAAAAGGCGCATCCTTATAAAGAAGGATGATAGATGCTCCATCCAGCGAAGAGGCGGGGGATTGCAGGGCGCAAAATAAACAACGCCTGCAAGGAATCTAGAGAAAGCCGCGCCGCTCTTGTTAGAATGAAATGCCTTGGCGCCTTCCTGACAGGGGTCAAGCAAGCCACGGACAAGTAAGAGATTGAACGCGCCCAAGGGATGTGCCCTTGCGTTTCGCGACGCGCGGGACGGCGCAGAAGCAAAATAGGAAGATATGGATCGAAAGCTGCGAAACCGAGTTTTGCTTTACCTGGCGCTGGCGGCGGTGCTGGCGTACGTGGGGATCGAATACAGTGGGCGAAAACCGGTGCCCAGCATTCGAGCGGTTACGCCGATGCGGGAGAACCTGGTTTCGTCCATCAGCAGCAACGGGAAAGTGGAGCCGATTTCGCCTTACGTGATGCGAGCGCAATTGGATACGTTTGTGGAGAAGGTGCGCGCGACGGAGGGACAAGCAGTCAAGAGGGGGCAAGTGATATTGGAATTGGATGTAAAGGATGCTGCGGCGCGGCTCTCTGAGGCAAAGAGCAAGCTGCTGCGTGCGCAAGATGATCTTCGGGCGGCTCAGGCTGGTGGCAGGACGGACGAAGTGGCTCGAGTCGCGGGCGACCTGTCGAAAGCGCAAGCCGAACGCGAGCGGTTGCAGAAGAATCGTGATGTGCTTCTGCGATTGATTAAAGAGCAAGCGGCGACGCAGGATGAACTTGCCGCAAACGATTTAGCTTTGACGAAAGCGCAAGCGGAAGTGACGCGGCTCGCGGCGGCGAAACAGGAGTTTGACCGCAGCGTCAAGCTGGACACGGGCCAGGCGGAACTCCACGTGCAACAGATCGAAAACGAGGTAGGCGCGCTGGATGAAAAAGTGCGACAAGGACGAATCGCGGCGCCGGCGGATGGAACGCTGTACTCTCTGCCCGTAAAAGCCGGGGATTACGTGAAGCTGGGGGATCTGCTGGCGGAGATGGCGGACCTGCACAAGGTGCGAGTGCGGGCGTTCATCGATGAGCCGGAACTCGGCGCGCTGGAAGCGAATGAGCCGGTGAAGATCACCTGGGATGCGTTGCCGAGCAAGACGTGGGTAGGGAAGACGGAGATTATTCCGAAGCAGGTAGTGCCGCACGGAACACGAAGCGTGGGCGAATTGCTCTGCGCGGTGAACAACGACAATCTGGAGTTGCTGCCCAATATCAACGTGAACGTGCGTATCAACTCGCGGGAGCGCATCGGAGTTTTGTCTGTGCCACGGGGTGCGGTGGCGGCCCAGGGGGGGAAACAATACGTGTTCGTAGTGAGAACCAACCAGCTGGGGGTGGGGAAATCCACGCTGGAAAAGCGCGAGATTCACGTAGGAATTGCAGACGCCACGAATTATGAAGTGGTCAGCGGGCTCAAGGAAGAAGACTTGGTGGCGCTGCCAGGGGATGTTGATTTGCGTGATGGCATGACTGTAACGGTCATTACGACGGAAGTTTCTGTTTTCCGAGAACGATGGAATGGTTAGGCGGATCAACTGGCTGGCCGCCGTGCTTTGCCTCGCGAGCGGCACGACTAGTGCGACAACGGTGAAGCAGGAAGCGAGCCTCGAAGCAGGAAGGCGCGCTTACGAAGCCAGCGAGTATAGGAACGCTATCCAGACGTTGCAGGCTGCGGCAGCCAAAGAACCTCAGAACGGCGAAGTCCAATTGCTTTTGGCGAAGAGTTATCTTGAGCTGGAGGAGCACGACCCGGCGATCAAGAGCGCGGAGAGGGCCGTGGCCATCGACCCGCAGAACTCGATCTATCACGAGTGGCTGGGAAGAGCTTACGGAGAAAAGGCGGATCACGCGGGGTGGTTCTCCGCGGTATCCTTTGCGAAGAAAACGCGCAAGGAATTTGAGACGGCGGTACAACTCGACGCCAGGAATTATTCGGCTCGTCAAGTCTTGATCGAGTTCGATTGCAGCGCTCCGGGCCTGGTGGGAGGCGGCGAAGAGAAGGCTCTGCCGCAAATCAAGCAACTAGCGGAGATGGACGTGGCCGAGGGGCATTTCGCCGCAGGGAATTGCCGGCGGCAGAAGAAAGATTTTGCCATTGCGGATGAGGAATTTACGAGAGCCCTGGAGAGCCATCCAAAATCGTCGGAGCTAGTCTACGAAATCGGGTTTTACGCCGTGAACCGCAGCCAGCCAGAGCGTCTGCTGGCAGTTGCGGACATGGGAGAGAGCCTGGCGCCCGTCGACCCGAGAGGGAAGTTTTACCGTGGCGTCGCGCTGGTCTTGAAGAAAGCAAATCCGGTAGAAGCAGAGCGATTGCTGAGGGAATACGCGAAGAAAGCGCCGGTGCGATCGGGATATCCGCGGCCGGCCGCGGCACACGCGTGGCTCGGCCGCCTGTTCGAAGAGCAGAACAAGATGGAAGAGGCCGAGAAGGAATTTGAGGACGCCCGGAAGCTGGATCCCAAAAACAAAATGGCGCAGGAAGCTTTGAAGCGGCTGAAGAAGGGCTAAAGAGTTTGGCAGCGGGCGCGGGATTATTCCGGTCAAGGGTCAGCGATGGATATCCGAGAAACGGTATCGGTGGCGATCGACGCGCTGCGAGCGAACAAGCTGCGCGCGATTCTGACGTCGCTGGGCGTGATCATCGGAAGTGCTTCCATCGTGCTAGTGGTCACCGTGGCCCTTACCAGCAAGACTTTCGTACTCTCGCAGATCGAAGCGGTCGGCTCGAATCTAGTCCAGGCGGAACTGGTTCAGAGGCCGGATAAGCCGCAGCCGCTTAGTTATGAAATGACGCTCGAGGACATGGAAGCCGCCAAGTCCATTCCCAATGTGGTTGAAGTATCGGGAAGCCGCGAACTGCCCATGACAGTGGTTGCTGACGGAGTGGAACGCCCCGTGAACCTGGTTGGAGTGACGGAGGGTTACCAGGAGATCCGGCGCCTTGTAGTGTTGCGGGGGCGATATCTCGATGCCGGTGACATGCAGATGCGCAGCAAAGTCTGCCTGATCACCGCGCAACTCGCGGACAAGATTTTCGGACAAGACGATCCGGTCGGAAGACAGATTCGGATGGGAGAGCTGACGTTCACGGTTATTGGCGTTTTTCGTGAGCGTGTGGAGACATTCGGCCTTTCCGATATTCAAGAAAACTCGGTCATTCTCCCTTTCACGCTCTTGAAGTATTACACCGGCATGGAAGTGGTGCGTTTGCTCAGCGCGCAGGCGGCGCGAGCCGAAGACGTTCCATCCGTCGAGCGACAGTTGCTCCAATTGCTGCGGGCCCGGCACCCGGCGGAAGCAGAATACAAGTCGCTAACGCTGACGGCGATTCTGAATGCGGCGCGGAACATCTCGCTGGCGCTAACGATCGTGCTGATCATCATCGCGTTCATCGCGCTGGTGATCAGCGGGATCGGCATCATGAACATCATGCTGGTGACGGTGAAAGAACGGACGCGGGAGATCGGGATTCGCAAAGCGATTGGAGCGGCGCGGCGGGAGATTATGTACCAGTTCCTGATCGAAGCGTTCGTGATCAGCGGGGGCGGAGCGGTCATCGGGATTCTAATCGGCATCGCCATTCCTTTGGCTGCACAATTATTTCTGCCGGGAAATCTGCGGGTACCAGTCTCGGGGCTCAGCGTGGTGATTGCATTTGTGGTGTCGTGTTCAACGGGGCTGTTCTTTGGATACTTGCCGGCAAACCAGGCGGCGAGCCTGCAGCCGGTCGAGTCCTTGAGGTATGAGTGAGGCAGAAGAGTTGGGGAATTGTGCGGGATCTAAGGAGTATGAAAATGGAATTACTGAGGCGTGTTGCGGGGATGGCTGCGCTGGTGGTGCTTTGCGGTGGCGCAGCAAGCGCACAAGAGCCGTCCACGCTGAAAACGAATCCGCTCGCCGCACAGGAATCGCCCAAGGACGGAGCTCCCGCAGCGCTGACGCTTAAACGCGCGATTGAGCTGGCGCTGCAAAACAGCACAGAGATTCAAGTCGCCAAGATTCAGGCCAGCGTGGCGGATCACGCCGCGCAGATCACCAAGGCGCAATTCATGCCCAATCTCTACGCGGGATCCGGCGCGGGCTATACCTATGGCATACCGGAAACGCCGGGAGGACGCGCCCCATCGATTTTCAACGTGCAGTACACGGAACAGATTTTCAACGAACCGTTGCGCGGCCAGGCGAAAGAGATGCAAGAGCAGTCCAAGGCCCAGAAGATTTTGCTGGAGGATACCAAGAACAGCGTGATCACTCGAACGGCGATGGCCTATCTGGAGCTGGGAAAAGTACGGCATTCGCTCGAACTTCTGCGCAAGGAACAGGAGAGCGCGGAAAAGATCCTGCAAGTAACGCAGGATCGCCAGGGGGAAGGATACGAACTGCCGGTGGAAGTGACAAAAGCGCAGTTGACGAGAGCGCAGGTAATCCAGCGGATTTTGCAGCTGGAGGCGCGCGAGGATGATCTGGAAGTGTTTCTGAGATACCAGCTCGGATTTTCCGAGGCACAAGCCATCGAAGTCACGCCCGAAGAATTGCCAGGGGAAGCCGAATTGGCGGGAGACAACCTCGTGGCCATGGCCATGACGCACAACGCCGGCTTGCAACTCGCTGAATCCGACGTGCGCGCGAAAGAGTTTCGGCTGAAGGGGGAACGGCGCGGCTATTTGCCGACGCTTGAACTCGTGAGTATTTACAGCGTGTTGGCGAATTTTAACAATTATTCAGAGTTCTTCAACCACTTTCAACGCAATAACTTTAATGCCGGCGTGGACGTACGAGTGCCGATCTTCAGCGCGCAGACGAAAGCAGCGATCGGCCTGGCGCAGGTGAATCTGGATGCCTCGAAGGTCAACCTTGCGAACAAGAAAACCGAGCTCTCTGCAGATGTCCGCCAAAAGACGCGGCGGGTACGCGAGAGAGATGCGGCGAAAGAGGTGGCGCGGCTGGAGTTGCAGCTCGCGCAGCAGAACGTCGCCGTGTTTCAATCGCAGTTCGCCGAAGGAAAGTTGAATCTCCGCGAGGTCGAAAAAGCGCGGCTGGAAGAGAATGAAAAGTGGATGGCGTATCTGGATGCGAATTTTCAGAAGCAGCAGGCGCAGCTGGAATTGCTGAAGACAGCGGGGCAATTGGATAAGGTGTGGCAGTGAGGAAGTGACGGTGATTCGTGACCCCGACCAGGTCGGGGCCGGCTGGTGAGGGGTGATGCTCGATCGCGAGAGTCTGGGCGTGTTCTCAGAAGTGGCGAGAAAGCTCGACAGTGGATTCGCAAGTCTGCCAGCTTTTGAAAATCAAGCGCCCGAGATGGCGCGTCTCGTGGAAGTGCTCGGGGCGACGGCCGAACGCCTGAAAGATAACTATCCGTATTTTCATCCGTTGTATGCGGGGCAGATGCTGAAGCCGCCACACCCGGTGGCACGGCTAGCGTATGCGCTGGCCATGTGGATCAATCCAAACAATCACGCTTTGGATGGCGGACGAGCCACCTCCGCGATGGAAAAGGAAGCAGTCTCGGAAATCGCCGCTATGTGTGGCTGGAAAAGTTTTCTGGGGCATCTGTGCGGCGGCGGAACGATGGCCAACCTCGAAGCCCTGTGGGTCGCGGGACAATTGCATCCGGGAAAGAAAATCCTGGCCAGCGAGCAGGCGCATTACACGCATGGACGGATCAGCGGGGTGCTGCAACTGCCGTTCGAACCGGTGGCGTGCGACACCCGGGGCCGGATGGATATGAATGCGCTGACGACGCGAGTAGAACGGGGCGATGTGGGGACAGTTGTCGCGACGCTCGGAACCACGGCGACTGGCTCGGTGGATCCGCTCCCTGACATCCTGGCACTTCGCGAAAAACACAGATTCCGATTACATGTGGACGCAGCGTATGGCGGCTATTTTGCGCTCGCGGAGAATCTCGGAGACGAGGCGGCACGGGCATTTGCGCGAGTCGCCGAAACAGATTCAATCGTGATCGATCCACACAAGCACGGATTACAACCCTACGGATGCGGCTGCGTGCTCTTTCGCGACCCTGAAGTCGGGAGACTGTACAAACATGATTCCCCTTACACCTATTTCAGTTCCGCCGAACTGCACCTGGGGGAGATCAGCCTCGAATGTTCCCGTCCGGGCGCGGCCGCGGCGGCTTTGTGGGCGACGCAACGACTGCTGCCACTCAAAAAGGGCGGAGAATTTGCCCGCGGGCTGGAACGCGGCAGGAAGGCGGCACTGGCGCTGTTCGAAAGAGTGAGCGCGGATAAGCGGTTTGTGGCGGCCTTCGCACCGGAATTGGACATTGTCGTATTTGCACCGAGGGCCGCGAGTATCAGCGAATCTTCCGTCTTGAGCCGCAAGATATTCGAGGCTGCGGCCAGGCACAATCTGCACCTGGCGGTGGCGGAATTGCCAGTTCGTTTTTTGGAGGCGAATCTGGGAGCCATGAATCATGATCGCCAGACCATTACCTGCCTGCGGTCTGTGCTCATGAAGCCGGAGCACCTCGATTGGGTGAACCGCATCTGGGACTTGCTTTCTTCCGCTTTGGATGAAGTGGCGGGTGCTTGCTGTTGATCTGCAACCGAATGCATGTAAGCTCCATCCAATGCTCCAGATGGCAGTTCGCTGCAGATAACAACCATTGGCAGAAAGGTTTGAGGCGGCAGAACGAAGTCAGGTAGAATATACCTATAGATGGGGGGCTCCAGTCCGCGCTTGCGCGACCCTTCCACTCTACAGGCTGTCCGTGGGACCCAGGCATTTGGGGCGGACCATTTTATTGCGCAAAGGCTGAGGGTGAAGAATGCCGGATGTAATGAAGACATTGCTGATGAATCCGCCGAGTTTCGAGAACTTCGACGGCGGGGCAAGTTCACGTTGGCCTGCAACACGGGAGATTGAATCCTACTGGTACCCGGTTTGGCTGACGTATCCCGCGGGAATGATCCCCGGCAGCAGGCTGCTCGATGCCTCTCCGCACAAGGTGAACTGGCAGCAAACCGTTCAAATCTGTAAAGACTACGAATTCCTGATTCTCTTCACCTCCACAGTCGGTTTCGAAAGCGACGTCAAACTTATCCGGAAAATCAAGGAAGCCAACCCAAGCCTGAAAATTGCTTTCGTCGGGCCGCACGGGCACATCAAGCCGGATGAGACGCTGAATGCCAGTGAAGACATCGATTTTGTGACGCGCGGGGAGTTCGACCATTCGGTGGTGGAGTACGCGCACGGGAAGCCACTGAGCGAGATCATGGGCGTCAGCTACCGCAAGGACGGAAAGATCGTCCACAACGCGGAACGCCCGCAATTGCATACAGAAGAGCTGGACGCTCTCCCGTTCGCCACGGACATTTACAAGCGCGACCTGGAGATAGAACGCTACAACGTGCCATTCCTGCTGCACCCCTATGTGTCGTTCTACACCACGCGAGGATGCCCGGCCCTTTGCACTTTCTGCATGTGGCCACAGACGATTTCGGGACATGCCTGGCGGACGCGTTCGACGGAAAACGTGGCGCGAGAAGTGAAGCAGGCGCTCGGCCATTTCCCGCAGATGAAAGAGATTTTCTTCGACGACGACACTTTTAACATCCGCAAGGACCGCGTGATGGATTTGAGCGCGAAGTTCAAACCGCTGAAGTTCCAGTGGTCTTCGACGGCGCGCGTGCACAGCGACTACGAAACGGTCAAAGCGATGGCGGAAGGCGGAGCGCGGCTCTTCATCGTGGGCTTCGAGTCCGGCGAGCCGCAAATCCTGAAGAAC
>Ga0209698_10007943_pt1 | contig 11025 bp, 7 predicted proteins | sample LitLauG_LLR_2012_FD_187203 | JGI IMG/M metagenome (GOLD analysis project Ga0209698, IMG submission 187203) | Freshwater sediment microbial communities from Pennsylvania, USA - Little Laurel Run_MetaG_LLR_2012 (SPAdes) (version 2) | ecosystem: Environmental > Aquatic > Freshwater > Creek >... | reverse complement strand
GAGTTTTATCACAACGGAAAAGAAACACCAAGAAGATTTGACAGCAACAAGAGGCACGAAAAGCCTTGTATGAATCGTTTCAAGCACTTAGCGCCTTGCGGATGCACCGTCGGAGCAGTGGCTGAAGCTGCCGCCCTTTTTTTCGATTACGGAAATGTGCCGACGCCCAAGAGAAGCAAGCGCGGCGAAATTATCCGGTCAAGAAGAGACGCGTGACAGACGACAAGTTACCGACTCACATGCAGTGCGCGTCAGTGCGCGGCCGCGACGGTTTTCGGCGGCGCGTCCAGATACTCAATCCAGCCATCCATCATCTCCGTCTCGCTCGCACTACCCCACCGCACAGCCTTCGTCGGGTCGGGGTTGATCGGATTGTTAGGTGAATTGTCAAAGGTGGCCAAGATCTCGACACGCGTACCCTTCGGCAACAGAATTGGCTCTTCCGCCCGATAGGTGATTTGCCAGTTGAAGCTATAGGCAGGCACGTAGAGCAGCGTCTTTTTCTCACCATTCGGGAGGTCGGCTACAATGCGCATCGATTTGCCGCGCAAATGCATGTGCGGTGTGAGGCTGGTAACCAAAATGTCCTTGTTGAAGGTGTGGCACTCGGTGACGGAGTGATCGGGGTCTCCGGCCGGGATCATGAACATGTGGTTCGAAAGATCGATGCGTCGTGAGATCTGGCGCGGCGGCTCTCTCGCGAAGATGAGTCCAACGCTAGTTGCGTCCACTTCCTTCTTTCCCGTTGTGCGCGAATAATGGATCTGAAAATTCAGGCTCGCACCGGCTGGAATTTTGCGCGCAGTGCCTTCCGGATAGACGTCCGGTGAGCGGCCAGGCAAATACGAACTGATCAAACTTCCCAAATCGGAAGAGTGCGTGCCGGGAAACGTCCCGTTGTCATCCACCGAACAGCCGTTGTCAATCACAGGAGCTTCGGGCCGAACCCATTCCAGGCTGCCCTGTTGAATTCTCAGCCACTTGGCATATTCTTTCTGCGGATCTTTTTCAGTGGACTTGTTCGCAGTAGCGCTCGGATCGGGCGGATCGACCACGAACACATGGGCGTGATGAACCACCTTGTGATTGCCGGGCCTTAGCTCTGAAGCCACAATCCAGCGATCCTCTTTGAAGTTAGTCGGGACAGTAAGGTAAACATACTCGTCTGGCCCACTACCTTCAATGACCTGCTCTGGAATTGTAATCACGGCGTCGGGCTTGCCAATCCTCCAACCGTCCGGAAAATCAGGCAGGGCCGGCATTTCCTTCGGATCGCCTTCGAGTTTGCCACCGTCGATCCAGGCTTTGATCGTTTCTATTTCGGCGTCGGAAAGGCGCGGGTCGTTCGACCACTTGCCAAAATGCGGGTCGGCTTTCCAAGGTGGCATTTTGCCGGAAAGAACTGCTTGCCGGATAGATGCGGCCCATGGACGCGCATCCTTGTACGTGAGAAGCGACATCGGTGCGATGTCATTTGGATGGTGGCACGCTACGCAGTGCTGGTAAAGGATCGGAGCTACGTCATGAGTGAATGTGACGTTCGTGTTAGCCGGAGATGCTGCCGAAAGGCACAGAGCGACAAGCGGGAAAACGGCGAAAAGGGAAACGATCTTCAACAGAATGCTCCTGGATAGAGCATACTCCAGAATTCGCAGGATCGACGAGGACACTGGATAGTAAAGGCTTCTGTCGTGAGGGACCGTATCTAAACAATAAGTGCTAATAGTTACAGCACAACACACAAGTGGGTTAACTACCGCGGAATTGGTTCGTTAATTTGTCTTGACAGTTGGCTGGAAATGAAAGAGAATCTTCAAACAGTAGGGGTCGGCTTGATACGTTTCAAGTCACCGAGAAAATTAAAGTCGGAAATGTCGCTCTTCAGGGAGGCTCAGTAGCCAATGGCGCAACAAGTAGGTCTCATCCGGTTTGCCAGACTTAAGTCTTTTGTCGCTCCGCACACATAAAATTTCCGCTTCATGCGTGCAAGGAGCTTGACCATTCGAAGAGTTTGCTTATGACAGCGCCCTTTTTTCGCGCGCCAGAATAACAGACTCATCTATGCATTGTTTTCAAGAAACGAGGAAGAATCCATGTTGAAGTACACCAAGTTTACGCAAGCGATGAGTTCATTATTAACGTTTACGTTAATCGCAACAGTTTTTTCAGTAGGTCTAGTTTTGGCGCAGAGCACCACGGCGACGTTGAACGGAACCGTGACCGACGCTGCCGGGGCTGTGATTCCCGATGCGCAAGTGACAGTTACCAACCAGGAGACCAAGCAGGAAGTGCAGACGCGGACGAATGGCACCGGTACCTATTCTCTGCCCGGTCTGACGAGCGGCACGTACCAAGTGACGGTCAGCAAAACAGGATTTTCGAGCCTGGTCCAGAAAGACGTTTTCCTCGGCCCAACCGTTGTTCGCACAGTGAACAGCGAGTTGAAGGTAGGCCAAGTGAACGAGCAAATTAGCGTAGAGGCGCAAGCGGATCAAGTGCAGGTGAGCACCGGCGAGGTCTCGAACGCCGTGGCGCAGCAGCAAGTGGAAACGCTACCCCTGAATGGACGTAACTATCAAAGTCTTTCGGCGTTGATGCCAGGTGTATTGAACACCGCGCAAGGTTCGGCGCAAGGGCAAGGCGGATTTGGCACAGGCAACACCATGTCGATCAACGGCATGGGCTTGAGCGGTACGCTGTACGAACTCGATGGCGTTTGGAACATGAACACCGGCAACATGACGCAAACAACGATCCTGCCGAATCCGGATAGCATTCAGGAAGTCCGCACGCTGCAAAACAATATCAGCCCGAAATATACGTTGTTGGGCGCTTCGGTTGTTCTCGTGCAAACGCGTAGCGGTACGTCGGAGTTCCATGGCACTGCGTGGGAATATTTTCGTAACAACGATTTAAACGCGCGCAACTTTTTTAGTCCGACGATTGGCGCCTATCACCAAAATATTTTCGGTGGAACGTTCGGTGGTCCGGCGATCATCCCGCACGTGATCAAGCGGAACAAGTTGTTCTTCTTCATCAGCGAACAAGGCGTTCGGCAGAGCGAAGCCAGCACACAAGCGGGCATTACGCCCACGGCGAACCAGCGTTCGGGCATTTTTTCCAACAACATCACCGATCCGACGACCGGGCAACCATTCCAGAACAATGTCATTCCCACCGCCAGGATTAACCCGAATTCCGTGAATCTTTTGAACGCTTTGGCAAACCTGCCAAATTACAACGCGGGTGGCAACAATTACATCAACACCAATCCCCAGGTCACAAATCAATTGGATTCGCAGGGTAAAGCGGACTACAATCTCAATGAAAAAGTCCATCTGATGGGCGAATATTTCGATTTGAGACAAACGCAAGGCCTGCCCTCGCAGGAATGGCTGGGGTCGCCGTTCACCACCAGCAAACAAAGCTTTACGACACGCAGCAAGCTGATTGAATTGCAAGGCACCGTGATTATTTCGCCGACGATGGTGAATCAACTTTCATTAGGGGCTAATATCTACGTGGTCGATTTGGGCACGTCGGGTTTGGTCTATCAAAGCCAGGTTCCGAATTTCCAAACAACGCTTCCTTACAACGGGTTCCTATCAAACCGGCTGCCAGATATCGGGTTTTCGGGCGGTTACGCATCGATCGGCGTAACGCAAACCCAACCGCTGATTCACGCCTCCGATTTGGAATCGACTTTGACCGACGACTGGAGTTGGGTAAAGGGCAAGCACACGCTGGAAGCGGGCTTCAACTGGGTAAACAGCACCAAGCGCCAGAATAAGTTTTCGCAGAGTAACGGAACCTGGAACTTCAGTGGACGTTTTACCGGTGATCCCATTGCGGATTATCTGCTAGGCGATGCGACGCAGTTTTATCAAGACAGCACGGAGCGGAGGCCCTATATTCACGGCAAGATCTTAGCTCCTTACATTCAGGATTCGTGGAAGGTCTCGAAGCATTTGACTGTGAATTACGGACTGCGGTTCACCTACATGCCGCTGCCGTCCGCACAAAATCAGTTTGAATCGATGTTCAACCCGGCGACATACAGCGCTTCGCAGGCTCCAATCGTTAACGCAAATGGAACCATCACTCCGACCGCGAATTACAACCCGTTGAACGGCATCATCATTAACGGCCAAAATGGCGTTCCGCGAAATTTTGGCACCGGGAAGGATACGTATGTGGATCCGACCGCGGGATTTGCCTGGGATGTTTTCGGCGATGGAAAGACCGCTGTGCGCGGCGGATTTGGCGTGACTGAAACGCGAGTGTTTACCGGCATAGATTGCACGTATACCTGCGCGGACAACTATCCATTTGTGCAATCGATTACTTTGATCAATCCGAAGTTTCCCAATCCAATCGGAACCGGCGCGGCGGCTCCTCCGTCTGCGCCGAACATTGCCGCCACCCAGTTAAACGCTCAGTCGGCGGCCACCATTTATTCCTATAGCCTCACGATGGAACATCAGTTCTCCGGTTGGCTGGCTTCCATTGGATTTGCGGGTGATCATACGACTCATATTCCCCTCGGACTTGACGTCAATCAGCCCGGGGCAACCGGTGGCTACAGCTACAATCCTGCCATCAACACCGGTACATTCGAGTACGTTTACGGACCCTATCCGGGTTATGCAAATCTGAGCACGAACGAAGCGATAGGTAGGGCGAACTGGAATGGCTTGGTGGCCTCAGTGCGTCACTCAACGGGCCACGGATTATTCGTGACGGCTTCGTATACCTACTCGCACGGACTTTCGAACTCCTTTTCGCAGAGCTTCTTTGACGGCGGAGGCGTTCAGAATACGTACAATCCGAACGGCGACTATGGCAACTCGGCAATCAACGTCGCTCAGGTTTTCTCGTTCAGCTACATTTGGGACATTCCCTTCCTGAAGAACGACAAAAGCTGGAAGGGCAAGTCGCTCGGTGGCTGGAAGTATTCCGGCATTACCGCGATCCAATCCGGTCTCTCGCTTACTCCAGGTTTGAGCGTTGCTAATCAGGGTTTAGCGAGCCGGCCCAATTTGATCGGGCCCATCTCGTATCCGAAGAAGCAGGGCGAATGGTTTAACACGTCTGCCTTCGCGGTGCCGGGTTACGGAACCTTTGGCAATGCGGCAAATGGAAGCCTTACCGGGCCCGGACTCGTTACATTTGACATGGCTCTCTATAAGGATTTCAAAATCGGCGAGCGTCAGTCATTTCAATTTCGTGCAGAATTGTTCAACATCTTCAATCACACGAACTTCAATGGCATCTCAACAACGTTGGGCGCGGGCAACTTCGGCCAAGCGACCGGCGCACTTGATCCCAGAATCGTAGAGTTCGCTCTTCGCTATCACTTCTAAACTGAGTTGAAAACGAAATCCCCACGTTGGTCATCCGATGCTAGACTGTCGGTGATGAACGTGGGGATTTTGTGCTTCGTGGCAGCCGCGTCCATCAGTTCGATTCTGGCCGATTGCCCACTCAAAGTGCCTCCCAACCTGCCGGTGTCAGAACGGCGTATCGCCTACGAGCGCTCAATTCGTCAGTGTCCAAATGAGGTCCATTTGTATGTCGAATTTACGTCCCTGCTCATAGCCAATCGCGAGTTCAATACGGCGCTGCCTTGGATTGAAAAAGGCCTGAAGCTTGCGCCCGATGACTCAGTCCTCAATTTACGGAAAGGAGAGGCGCTGGTCGGGCTCAGTCAGGGAAAAGAAGCCTTAACCGCGTTGGCGAAGGCGCCCGAAACCGGCGAAGCGGAGTTCTTCCGGGGATTGGCCTATCAATTAGTTGCCGACCATCGCGCCTCCCAAACGTGTTTTCTGCGTGCTTGGGAACAGGGCGATGAAGATCCGTATGTTCTGTACTCAGTCATGGTGGAAGACAAGGAACTCGGCGACAAAGCCTCGGGGATAGACCATTTTAAGATCATGCTGGCGCGTTTCCCCGATTCGGCATGGATCCATATTCTGTTAGGCGATGCCCACTTTCAGAAATCGGAAGAGGCGGAAGCGCGCAGCGAATATTTGGCCGCAGTGCAACAGATGCCAGATCTATTCGAACCCAATTTCCGGCTCGCTTATCTGGCATTCGAAGCTGGAGAAAATCATTCAGCCATCGAATATTACCGGCGTGCCCTGGCTGCGAAACCGCGCCATACCGAGGCCAATATCTATTTAGGTGAGGCGTTGCGCCGCGATGGGAGACTTCCAGAAGCAATCAACCAACTACGGCGCGCCATCCAACTCGACGCAAAGTCGGAACTCGCGTATGACTCTCTCGCGAAGTGCTTGTCCGATGCGGGCAGGCTGCCTGAAGCGGCCAACACTCTGGCTGCCGCCGAAAAGCAATTTCCGGACGAATCGAAATTCCCGGCGATGCTCGCTCGCGTACTGAGTCGTTTGGGGCGGACCGCAGAAGCGAGCCGAGCGGCCGCACGTGCAGCCCAAATCATCGATCAGAAAAACAAGAAAGTTGCTGTGGTGCCGCCCCAATGACCGCGTTGTGCGCCGCAGTGGCGTTATTGAGCCTCTCCGCTTCCGAAAACTTTCAGAAGTTGTCGCGCTGCGTCGAACGCAAGGACAAAGCCTGCGTGCTGGCGTCCCTAAAAGAAGGGCGCGCAGAGCATTCTGCCGAGTACTTGGAACTCGCCGCCCGCGGGTACATGCTGGTTGGGCAGAATCAGCAAGCCGTCCAATCCATCGGCCGAGCCGTCAAACTCAAACCGGAGAAGTTCGAATACCTCATGGAGCAAGGCTGGATTTATCAACGCTCGGGCGATCAGGTTTCGGCGATTGAATCCTTCTTGCTGGCATCGCACGTCAATCCGCAATCCTCCAGCGTCTTTTACGAACTCGGCATGAGTTTCTTTCTGGCGAAAGAATTTGAGCGTTCCACCCGACACTTCAACCACGCTCTGCAACTCGATCCGAAAAACGACAAAGCGGAGTTTATGAATGGTGTAGTGGAGATCTGGTTGGGCCATCTCGATCAAGCCAAGTTGCACTTTGCCAATGCTCTGAGTCTCCAGCCGAAAAACGCCCATTACTTGCTGCATTACGGCGTTTTGCTGACCATGCTAAATGAAGACGATCTGGCCATGGAAAATCTGCAAGCAGCCAGAAAGATCGACCCCTCCAACCCGCTGACTCATTATCAACTTGGCAAGCGCTATCGAACAGTAGGAAAGCTTTCTGAGGCGCGCGAGGAACTGGAAATAGCGGTCCGCTTGAAGCCCACTCTATCGCCTGCCGTGTATCAACTCGGGCAGGTGTATCAAAAACTGGGTGAGGCAGCTAAGGCGCGCGAAGCCTTTGCCAAGTTCGAAAAACTCTCGCAACAGGAGAGGAGTGGGGAAGAAGACCCTATTGACGTCAATTTGGAAAACTGATTACACGCCTTAGTGATGCGCGATACACTGAGTTTAAATCCCCCGAAGAGCTTTATATGACCATAGCCGAACCCACCATCCAATCGCGCGCCGCCGAATTTCGCAGTAAATTGCAATCGAAGATTGTGGTTGCCGATGGCGCTATGGGCACCATGTTATACGCCAAGGGCATTTTCATCAACCGCTGTTTTGATGAACTAAATCTGTCGGCGCCTCAGATGGTGAAAGAAATTCACCAGGAGTATGTGAAGGCAGGTGCGGAGATTATCGAAAGCAACACCTTTGGCGGCAACCGCGTCAGGCTCACTGCTTTTGGTTTGGTTGAGAAGTTGGCTGCCATTAATAAGGCCGGCGTGCGGTTAGCGCGCGAGGCCGCCGGCGAACGAGCTTATGTGGCTGGCGCGATAGGGCCGCTGGGTTCGAAGATCGAACCGCTCGGGCCAATGTCCTTCGCCGAAGCACGTGGCGTTTTCAAAGAACAGGCCGAAGCGCTTTTAAGCGCCGGCATCGATCTCATCGTTCTCGAAACATTTTCCGATCTCAGTGAACTGCGTGAAGCGATTTTTGCGGCACGCGAAGCAGCGGGTCCGGAGATGGTCATCATCGCGCAAGTAACAGTAGACGACGAAGGCAAACTGCTCGACGGCACCGCAACCGGAACCTTCACCGCTAAATTGAGCGAATGGCCGGTCGACGTCATTGGCGTGAATTGCTCGGCTGGTCCGAAAGTGGTTTTGGAAACCGTGGAAAAGATGCTGCCGCACACCACCAAGCCGCTCAGCGCCATGCCAAACGCAGGCCTGCCGTCTACCGTCGAAGGCCGCAACATATATTTATGTTCGCCGGAATACATGGCGCAGTATGCACGCCGCTTTTTGCAGGCGGGCGTCCGCGTCATCGGCGGCTGTTGTGGAACAACCCCCGAACATATTAAGACGATCTGCAGCGAAGTGCGCAGCTTGCAGCCTATGCAGCAGCGCATCTCGGTGACGGAAGTAGTCGAAGAAGGCAAGCCGCCCGTAAAGCGGATGGCCAAAGTGCCCGTGGCTGAGAAGTCTCAACTGGGCGCGAAGCTGGCCGCAGGCAAGTTCGTCGCCTTTGTCGAAATTCTTCCGCCTCGCGGCGTTGATCCGGTGAACGAAATTGCCGGCGCCAAGCTTTGCAAAGAGCACGGCATCGATTGCATCAACGTGCCAGATGGGCCGCGCGCGAGCGCCAGACTCAGCGCTCAGGTCACCTGCCAGTTGATTCAAGAGAAAGCTGGTATCGAGACTGTGTTGCACTTCTGCTGCCGCGACCGCAACATTCTCGGTATGCAATCGGAATTACTGGGCGCGCATGCCGTAGGTGTTCGCAATTTGATTTGCATCACCGGCGATCCGCCCCGCATGGGGACCTACCCCGATGCCACGGCCGTCTTTGACGTCGATTCCATCGGGCTCACAAACATCGTCAATCAATTGAACCAGGGCTTGGATATTGGCGGCAATCCCACCGGTTCGCAGACAGCTTTGCTCATCGGCGTTGGTGCCAATCCGGGCCATCTGAATATGGACGAGGAGCTGCGCCGCTTTGGCTGGAAGGTGGAAGCGGGCGCTGAATACGTGGTAACCCAACCCGTCTTCGATTTGAATTTGCTCGAAACGTTCTTGAAGAAGACCGAGCAATACAAAATCCCGTTCATCGCCGGTATCTGGCCGCTCACCAGTTATCGCAACGCCGAGTTCATGGTGAACGAATTGCGCGTTCCCGTTCCTGAGGAATATATGGAGCGGATGCGCCGCGCCGATTCGGCCGAAAAAGCGCGTGCCGAAGGCGTCGCCATTGCTCGCGAAATGTGTACCCGCGTTCGCAAAATGGTGCAAGGCGCCCAGCTCAGTGCGCCATTTGGCCGCTACGAAATGGCTGTACAAGTAGCGGAAGCACTGGGCTCGCGCTAGACTTACCTTTAAGCTGTTCCCCATAATTCGTGGCAACCGATTTAGTTGAAATTAATTTAGACAATCCGCAGCCAGAGATCATTGATCGTGCCGTTCGTGAAGTGGCGCGCGGTAAAGTGATCGGCGTTCCCACAGACGCGTTGTACGTCTTGGTGGCCGATCCATTGAATCTTCACGCCGTTGGCCGTGTCTTTGCGGCTAAGGGGCGTGAGAGCGTCCGCTCGCTCCCGCTCGCCATTTCCGATGTGTTGATGGCCGAAGATCTATCGAGCGAACTCAATAGCCGCTTCTATATTTTGGCGAGGCACTTCTGGCCTGGGCCCCTGACAATGATCGTGCCCGCGTCAGCCAAGGTGCCGCTCAAAGTGACCGGCAATACCGGGCGTTTGGCCTTGCGCAATGCCAAATCCAAAGCTCTCAATATGATGGTCGAAAAAATCGGCCATGCCCTAATCGCCACCAGCGCGAATAAATCCGGCAAGCCGACCATCAACAGCGGCATCGAATTGTTCGCTGAGATGGATGGGCACATCGACTTGGTGTTGGAAGGCGGGATGTGCAACGGTCCAGGCTCGACGACTGTGGACATAACCGACGCCTATTGGAAAGTGATCAAAGAAGGCGCGATTACTGAGAAAGAGATCGCGGAACGTTTGCAAGTCAGTTAGCTACTCTTGAATTATGCAGCTCATCTTGCCGGAACATACCGCCTCCGCAAGGTTGATCCTCGACGCGCCGGAAACAATGACGGAAGACGCGTATCTCTCTTTTTGTGAGGCAAACCCAGGTCTAAAAATTGAGCGGACTGCGAAGGGAGAGATCGTCATCGTGCCTCCTGCTGGCGGTGAATCCGATTACCGAAGCCTAGAGATAGCCGGCGAACTCCGTTCCTGGGCAAAAAAGGATGGTCGGGGAGTCGCGTTTGGCTCGAGCGCGGAATGTCTGCTTCCTAACGGTGCCGCCCTTGCACCCGATGCTGCGTGGGTCTCTCATGAGAAATTAGCGCGCTTGAGCAAAGAGCAGCGCCGAAAATTTCTGCGTGTTGTTCCAGACTTTGTGGCCGAAGTGCTGTCCCCTAGCGACCGGCTTCCTGCTGCGATGGAAAAGATGACGGAGTGGATGGCGAACGGAGTTATCTTGGGTTGGCTCCTTGACGGCGATAATCAGACCGTCTACATCTATCGCCAAGGCCAAGCTATGGAGCTGCTTCGTGGCCTAACGGAGTTGTTTGGCGAAGGCCCGTTGGAGGGATTTCGCATCAACCTGGCGGACCTCTGGGCGGGGCTTTGATCATCCGCCCTATCACCCTCGCGGACGCTCCGGCCGCTGCCCAACTCAGCGCCGAATTCGGCTACCCCAATTCCCTCGAAACCATGCGGCACCGCATCGCCGCCCTGCAAAATCGTACCGATCACCTCGTCCTCGTAGCCTGCATCGATCAAACAGCAATAGGGTGGATCGACGTCGGCATCGTTCATCATTTCCAATCCGAACCCTACGGCGAAATCGGCGGCTTCGTCGTTTCCGAGAAATATCGCAGTACAGGCGTGGGCAAGCAACTCATCGCCCGCGCGGAACATTGGATGCGCGAACGTGGATTAAGTCGCTCTTTAGTGCGTTCGCAGATCAAGCGCGAGGCCGCGCATCGCTTTTATCTCCGCGAAGGCTATGCACAAGTGAAAACGTCAGCTG
>Ga0209698_10007941_pt1 | contig 11025 bp, 8 predicted proteins | sample LitLauG_LLR_2012_FD_187203 | JGI IMG/M metagenome (GOLD analysis project Ga0209698, IMG submission 187203) | Freshwater sediment microbial communities from Pennsylvania, USA - Little Laurel Run_MetaG_LLR_2012 (SPAdes) (version 2) | ecosystem: Environmental > Aquatic > Freshwater > Creek >... | reverse complement strand
GTCAACCTGCCCGTCATGATTTGGGGCATGGACGCCAATTCCCGACCCTACACCCAGCCCGCCAGCCTGCGTACGATCAGCGGCGGCGGCGCGACCTTGCAATGCGTCGACGTCCGGCTCAAACCGGGCGATGTGGTGGATGTGCAGTACCAGGGCTCCAAGGGCCAGTTTCGCGTGGTCTGGTGTGGCCGCACAGGCACAGAGATGCAGGGCGAAGTCGGTATCGAAAGCCTCGCCGAAGACAAAGTTCTCTGGGATGTTAACCCAAAGTCCTGTGTCGCGGCCGCCGGCAGCAGCTAAACCCAGACCTGCAACGTGGAAGATCGGGCGCTTCGGCGCCGCGTAAAGCTCCGAATCGACTTGGGCTTCAGCCCCGGTTGTCGCAGCCCGGTTGCAATTTCCCCGCATATCCTTGAGAGTTCTCTCAGCACAATCAAATCATGCTCGTACTCATTCTCGGTTCGGCAGCCGGCGGCGGCTTTCCTCAATGGAACTGCTCCTGCCCCAACTGCAGCGGCTTGCGTTCCGGATCTTTCTCTGGCAAGGCCCGCACCCAAACTCAAGTCGCAGTTAGTGATGGCGGTCGCGACTGGTTCCTGCTGGGCGCATCGCCCGATCTTCACGCGCAGATCGAGTCAACGCCGGTGCTTCACCCGCGCGAGGGAGTGCGTCAGTCGCCGATCGCCGGCGCTGTGCTTGCCAACGCCGACCTCGACCACACGCTCGGCCTGCTCATACTGCGCGAACTGCAGCCGCTGCGTATCTACTCGACCGCCGCTGTCCGCCATATCCTTCGCGACGACAATTCCATGTTCGCCATGCTTGAGCGCGTTCCGAATCAGGCCGTGTGGACGCCCTTGATCCCGGGCGATGACTTCCAGCTGCAAACACCACCCGGTCGCGACACCGGCCTGCGCTGTCAGGCGGTGTCACTCGCCGATCATTTCCCTGCTTATGTTTCACAGGCGCGGCAACAGAAACTTCGCCCCGAGGAATCTTCCGTCGGCCTCATCGTCGCCGCACCTTCTGGAGCCCGCCTCGCATTCTTCCCCGCTGTGCCCGCGGTCGACGACGTTCTGCTCGCCGTACTCAACTCCACTGATGTCGTCTTCTTCGACGGTACTTTCTGGAGCGACGATGAACTCATTCGCACTCAGGGCAGCGGCCAGACCGCCCGTCAAATGGGCCACATGCCCGTGCGTGAAACTCTGGTGAAGTTGTCAGGATTATCGCGCCCTCGTAAGATATTTCTGCACGTAAACAACACCAACCCTATTCTGAACCACGACAGCCCGGAGTGTCGGGAAGTTCGAGCAGCGGGCTGGGAAATTGCCGAGGATGGATGGCAACTCACACTGTAAAAGCCGCTCCCGCAGCCACATCCGATGCAGTGCTCACTTTCGAGCAGCTGCGCGATTGCCTGCAGGACGTAGGCAAAGAGCGCTACCACCACCGGCATCCTTTTCACCTGCTCATGCACGAGGGCAGACTCACTCGCGGCCAGCTTCAGGCCTGGGCGCTCAACCGCTACTACTACCAGAGCATGATCCCGATCAAAGACGCCATCATTCTGTCCCGTGGTGATCGCGAATTCCGCCGCGCCTGGCGCAAGCGCATCGTGGACCACGACGGCGACGCGACCAACAATAACGAAGGCGGCATTCTGCGCTGGATCAAGCTCGCCGAGGCCACCGGTCTCGACCCGGCAAGAGTGGAGCGAGGCGAAGGCATCCTTCCCGCGACGCGCTTTGCCGTCAATGAATATCTGAACATCGTGCGCAGCCGCAGCCTGCTCGAAGCCGTCGCCTCTTCGCTCACCGAAATGTTTTCCCCCACGCTGATTACCCTGCGCGTCGAAAAACTTCGCGAGCACTACCCCTGGCTCTCAGGCGGGCTCGACTATTTCAAAGCTCGCATGACCCAGGCACCGGAGGACTCCGGTTTCGCGATCCAGTACGCCTACGATCATGCCAAGACGCGCGCTGAGCAGGAACTGGTGATTCAAGCCCTGCGCGACAAATGCGACATCCTGTGGGCGCAGCTCGACGCGCTCTATTATTCCTACGTTCAACCGGGAACGCCCCCGCCGGGTGCGTTCCTGATCGAGGACTGAACCTGTATAAGGCTTTGTCATTCCGACCGAAGCGTGGCGAAGCAAGCATCCATGCTTCTGTCATTCCGACCGAAGCAGAGCGAAGCGAGCATCCATACTTCTGTCATTCCGACCGAAGCAGAGCGAAGCGAGCGAAGTGGAGGAACCTGCTTTTCCTCGCCACCAGCAGCCCCATAGACCCTCATGACGCCCACTGACGACTCCACCCCCCGCCTCGCACCCGGCTGCCGCTGGGGAGCAGAAACTAAAACCGTCACCCCGCGCGAACGCGTGATTCTGTTTCCCGAGGGCGCCATCAAACTTCAGGGCACGGGATTGCAAGTGCTCGAACAATGTGACGGCCAGCGCACCTTCGGCGAAATTGTGAAGGAGTTGCAAGGTCAGTTCGTCGACGCCGATCCCGCCAAAATTGCCGCCGACATCGGCCAGTTCCTCGACCAACTGCGCAACAAGAGAATTGTGGACTATTAGCGAGAACGACTCTGCGGCCGGGCGGCACATCCATCCGGGCCTTCGGCGCCGGTCGTCCTCGGCTAGGGTTGGGGTGTTTCCACATGTCGCTCCTGAAGCTTTCTTGCTCTTGACTCTGCGTCCAGCGCCTGGCGCTGCGTTGTTTGATCCCGCCGCAAGAATTCAGCGTACTGGAGAAGTGTTTCCATGAGCTGTGAACCGTTGGGGCGTGATTTTTCCAGAATTGCGATCGCCTCTCGATACCTAGTATCAGCATCAACTCTACGCCCATGCTGTGCCTCATCTGAGGCGACCTCTCTTGCGACATATGCCTTGCAGGCCGGACTCGATAGAGTTTCTAGAATCTTGTCTGTCGGCACTACAAGCGCGATTCCAGAGTTTTGTTTAACCTCAAGGTCGGGGAAAAATCCCTTCATCAGGCCTAGAAGATAGTAGTGATACGATCGCAGATTCTGAGGGAAGGACTCGCTAATGCCTCCAAGCCGCAAGAAGACAGGCGATCCGCTGTTTCCTCCGAAGGACGTGACCTCCGCCAGGTAGACGTCTGTTTTCTTGGTTGGATAGGCCTGCTCCGTCGGAAGCTGCTCGTGCGGAATAAGAGCCAATTTTCCATGTCGGACGATGGGATAGTTTTTCGTAGCACCAAAGTAGCTCGTAAAGAGACCAGTGAACAGTACTTCATCATTCTCGTTCACGTGTTCATTATTGACAAATTCCTTTGTCGCCAGCATGTCCATACCGATTGTCTTGTAATCAACTGTGTCGGGGTTCAGATTGAAGGGTGTAAGGGCAACATCTGCGATCGGGTCTTCCTCGTCAACAAACCATGTAAGATCCCCGCGGTCGTCGACTATCGTCGACGTATAGGTGTCCCATCTACGACCGGACGAATCCACGGGACTCTTCGTGTTAAAGCGAACCACCACTTTCCGAGCGTAGGGACCAGGCTGCCCACTCGGAAGTACCTGGCGAATCATATGTTTTGCTGTCACCAGGTATCCAAGTCCCCTGTGATCCGTTAAGTCCAGCGACCCAATCCAAATCACGAAGCCTGTGCCGATCTCCGTCTTAGGCACTTGAGCCACTGCGTCTTGACCCGCAGCCTGCTGGGAACCAGTTTCAGTCCAACTAGTTTCTAGGAAAACGACGCTCTGCTTAATCTGATCGATCACCAATTCCGCTGGTTGAGGCGGCGCTGACGTCTGGGCGAATAAGCCGGACGCCAGCCCTAGCATTGTTATTAGAATGTTGGTGCTTCTTCGTATCATGGTTCCCTCTTCAGGCGGTGCCTGCTCCTTCACACCATCCTACGATCAGGGTGGCACAGAAGTCTGTTTCGCGGAGTTCCAAGGTTGCAACCAATGCGACATCTGATCTTGCCTTCCACGCCAACTCGAGTCATGATGGGTCAAGAGGGGCGAGCGTACCCTACCAACAGGAAAACAATAAGCCTAAGTTTTTCAATGTTTTAGCTGCAACGGTCCTTAGGGCTTCGATCCATCGAATGATTTGGTTCCACTCATGATCCCCAACCCGCTGGCCCTCATCGCCGAGCTCACGCACCGCTGTCCCCTGCACTGCACCTACTGCTCAAATCCGCTGCAGCTCACCGGCGTTCAATCCGAGCTGTCCACCGCCCAATGGCAAGACATTTTCCAGCAGTGCGGCAAGCTTGGCATGTTGCACGCCCATTTCACGGGCGGAGAGCCTCTTGCCCGTCCCGATCTCGCCGAGTTGATCGCATCCGCACGCACCGCCGGCCTCTACACCAATCTCATCACTTCCGGCCTCGGCCTGAACGAAGACCGACTAAGGGCGCTCATCGCAGCCGGACTCGACCACATCCAGCTCAGCTTTCAGGATTCGCGCGAGGATGCCGCCAACTGGATCGCCGGCGCGCGCGCCCACGCTCACAAAATCGAACTGTCCCGCGTCATCCGCCGCCACAAAATTGCCTTCACCACAAATCTGGTTGTCCATCGCCAAAATCTCGACCACCTCGACGAGATGATCCGTTTCCTCGAGCTGCTCAATCCCGACCGCATGGAAATCGCCCACACCCAGTACTACGGCTGGGCATTGGTCAACCGTGCCGCGCTCATGCCAACCGCCGCGCAACTCGAGAAAGCCGTCGCCATCGTCGCCGAGGCCGAGAAGCGCATGGCCGGCCGCATCCGCATCGATTCCGTCATCCCCGACTACTTCGCGCGCTATCCCAAGGCCTGCATGGGCGGTTGGGGACGCCGGCTGATGCTGATCGCTCCGTCAGGCAAAGTGCTTCCCTGCCACGCCGCGGAAGTCATCCCGGGCCTCAGTTTTGAAAATACAAAAGAAAAATCGCTGGAATGGATCTGGCGCGAGTCGCCGTCATTTCAGAAGTTTCGCGGTGAAGCCTGGATGCCTGAGCCCTGCCGCAGCTGCGATCGCCGCGCCGAAGATTTCGGAGGATGCCGTTGCCAGGCTTATCTCCTCACCGGTGACGCGGCCGCCACCGATCCCGTCTGCTCGCTCGCGCCCAGCCACCATCTGGTCGAGGTCGCACGCAGCGAAACCAGAGGCGATGCGGCGCAGCCTTCGGCTGCCTCTTCGTTTTCAATTGTGCAGCAGGCCAACCAGGACCTCTGGCGCTACCGCGCCATGAGCGAAACCTCTACCACCGAACCCCGATCGTGATCGGTTTGTTGTCGGTGGGCACTTTGTTGTGCGAGGCATGCTGATAACGCCAGTCAATGTAAAGCTCAGCCTTCTTTCCAATTTTTCGGGCAATGCCGCCTCCAAGGTTCACTCCAAGCTGATTCTGGCTTGTCTTCGCGAAATCCGAAGGCAGCGATATCGGACAATACGTCCACCAACTGAAAAATCCGCCGCAGGCCGATCCGGGAGGAATTGTGGACGAATTCAGCGTGCCATAGCGATGGTCGAAGCTGGGCCCCGCCACAAAATACCCGCTGTATTTGCTGGTGACCGGAATATTGAAAACCGGGCCAAGCGTCACGACGTAAACGCCGCTAGTTGCCGACGACGCCTGGGCCAATTCCAGCGCCGAGCTGCGCAGTGGCAGATTCTCCCACCAAAACTCGGCCTTCAGCCCGATATACTTGTTGGCATTTCGAGCCACGCCCACCGATGCAACCCCACCGCCGCCCCTCACGTAGGTATGCGTCGTTCCTCCGGGCAGGCTGGCGCCGCCACCCACGTTGACTTGCCACTTCTCATAATCCCGCACCTTCGCCTTGGGTTTGCCGGCGATGTCCGCGTCCGACGCCTCCTGGCTCGGCGCGGAAGTCGCTGGTGGCGGCGAGGGAATTGGCGCATCCTGCGCTCTGACCGCCACGGTCACCGCCAGAACAAAAACCAGCACCCACGTTGTCTTACCTGTCATCCATTCGCCTCACCGTGCGGGAATCGTTCCCTTGCTCGCAGCCGGCTGTGTCTGCTCAGCCAGGGGCTGCAAAGGAACTCGTTATCTTACCAACTTCGATGCCAATTCCGTCCACCGCGCAACCCTGGTCGCCCCGACCCCTTCGCGCAATGCGCTACTTCCACGTAATATGGATGAACCTTTTTTCGCCAACAGGACCAGCTTTGATCAGCGATTCCAACCCGGTTTGCGGTGTCGCGCTCGCCGGCTTTGGTACCGTCGGACGCTCCGCAGCGCGCATCCTTTGCGCTGGCATACACCCCGGCCTGCGTCTGACCCATATCCTCAACCGAAACGTCGTACACAAGAAGCAGCCCTGGGTCCCGGACAACGTCATCTGGACCGAGGACTTCAACGCACTCCTGAGCTCTGACGTGGACATCGTCATCGAGCTGATCGGCGGCCTGCACCCCGCCGGGGACATGGTTCGGGCCGCGCTCAGCGCGGGAAAGTCCGTCGTCACCGCCAACAAGCAGCTCATCGCCCGGCAGAGCCCTGAACTGATGGAGTTCGCGGCAGCGTCCGGCGCGCGACTGGAGTTCGGTGCATCCGTTGCCGGCGGCATTCCCATCCTGCCCGCGCTGCGCAGCGGCCTCTCAGGAGACCAACTCCAATCCATCGCTGGCATTCTCAACGGAACCTGCAACTACATTCTGAGTCGCGTCGAAGCGGCGCGTATTCCATTCAGCGAGGCGTTGGAAGAAGCGCAGGCACGCGGCTTCGCCGAAGCTGATGCCTCCGAGGACCTCGACGGTGGCGATGCCCGCGCCAAGCTGGTCATCCTCGCGCTCGCGGGGCTATCAGCTTACGTTGCCCCCGAAAGCGTTCGCGCCCGCACCATCCGCACCATCGACGCGGTAGATTTCGATTACGCCGCAGACATGGACTGCACCATCCGCCAGGTTTCCCGCGCTGAGAGGCAACACGACACATTGCTGGCCGAGGTCGGCCCCGCGCTGGTAAAAACGGGGTCGCCCTTCGGCCGCACCCGCTCCAATCAAAACCTGGTTCTGACCAATGGGAAATACGCCGGAGAAATGGCCTTCCTCGGTGCCGGCGCCGGGGGCGATCCCACTGCGGTCGCGGTGATTTCCGACGTCCTCTTTCTCGCGGAGAACCTGCGGGGCGCCACCTCCATTACCAGGTCGCACATCGTACGGCCGCGCATGAGTTCCGACTTTCTGTCTCCCCGCTATCTTCGTTTTTTTGTGAAAGACCAGCCCGGCATCGTAGCCCGCCTGGCGGCCATTCTCGCGGCCCACGGCCTCAACATTGATGCGCTGCTGCAAAAACCCGGCCACGAGAAGAATTCGCTACCGTTTGTCATCACCCTCGAGCCCTGCCGCGATTCGCAATTGCAGCCCGTGCTCGAAGAAATGCGCGTGCTCGACTTCTCGCTGCGCGATCCGCTGGCGTTGCCGATGCTGTAAGCGGTTTTTCTTCGCCATGAAAAGTAGCCACCAAAAAGAATCCTGTCATCCTGAGGACCGCCACTTCGCGGGACGAAGGATCCATGCACTCGCCGGCAGCACTCCTGCTGTCGGTTCGCTTACAATGTCCCATCTCATCGAGGGACCCGAATTTCATGAAATTCCGCACGTTCGGCCGCACCGGCTTTCAGATCGCAGACATCAGCTACGGCCTGTGGGGCATGAGCGGATGGACCGGCTCGGACGACGCGCAATCCCTCGCTTCGCTCCAGCTTTCCGTAGACCTGGGCTGCAACTTCTTCGACACCGCCTGGGACTATGGCGTCGGCAAGAGTGACGGACTCCTCGGCGAGATTCTCGCCCGCAACTCAACCAAACGCCTCTACGCCGCTTCAAAGATTCCTCCGGCAAATCTGAAGTGGCCCGCACTCCCTAGCTACAAGCTCCAGGAGGTCTTCGGGCCAAAGCATGTCTTCAAGTACGCTGACATGATCCGCAAGAAGCTCCGCCAGGATTCCATTGACTTGCTCCAGTTTCACGTGTGGGACGATTCCTGGGCCGACGATCCCGACTTCCGGTCAACCGTCGAGCAACTCAAACGCGACGGCATCATCCGCTCCTTCGGCTTGAGTCTGAACCGATGGGAGCCGGAGAACTGCATTCGTGCCCTGCGCACCGGACTCGTCGACGCCGTTCAGGTGGTCTACAACATCTTCGACCAAGCCCCGGAGGATGTGCTCTTCCCTGTTTGTCAGGAACTTAACATCGGCGTGATCGCCCGCGTTCCCTTCGACGAGGGTAGCCTCGGTGGAAAGATGACGCTTGAAACCCGCTTCCCCAAAGACGACTGGCGTGCCGGCTACTTCAGCCCGGAGCATTTGACGCAAACTATCCACCGCGTCGAAGCGCTGAAGAGAATCCTGCCCGCCGGAATGACTTTGTCCCAGATGGCTTTGCGCTTCATCATTTCGCATCCGGCCGTCAGTACGACCATCCCCGGCATGAGAAACGCAGAACACGTTCGCCAGAATCTCGCCGCCAGCGACGCCGGCCCGCTCGACAAGTCCCTGCTCTCCGAGTTAAAGAAACACCGCTGGGAGCGCGACCCAAAGAAATGGAAGGATTAGCTGGTCCCACGCACAATTCCGTGTCATGCCGGAGCTGAGTGAAGCAACGCCACCAGGTGGGCCTGCCTCCGGTCGCTCACCGTGCAACTTCGCGTTCCTCTCTACGACGTATGGTAGTAATTCCGTCCCGCCCCTAGTCTTTTTTACTTGGGCGAAAGGCATTGCGGCGCCCGTGGGAGACCCCTTCTGAAGACCGCCTGCGCACGCTCGATCCAACTGTTAGCCCTGGCCTGCTTCTTTACCTGTGCGCTCGCTGGCCAGAGTCCACGCGGTTCTCTGCGAGGGACCGTGCTCGACTCCACCGGCGCGCGCATCGCGGGGGCGAAGATCGTGCTCCAGTCCACCGGCTCCGCCCTGCAGCGCGAGGCCTCCAGCGAAGACCGCGGCGAGTTTCGCATGGACGATCTCCTCCCCGGCACCTATCACATTTCCGTCACCGCCCCCGGTTTTGCTCCGGCACAAACTGACATCGTCGTGGCCGTCAGTCTGGTTCGCGACCTCGTGGTCACGCTCGAGGCAGAAGCCCCGTCGGAAACCGTCAACGTTGAGGGTCAGGCTTCCTCCATCACCACACAGCCAATCGATCTTTCCAGCGCCGTCCATGGCGGCGTGGTCGGCAGCACGGACCTCCAAAATCTTCCGCTCCCGGCGCGCAGCTTCGCCAACATCGCCTATCTTGTTCCCGGTACTGAGCCTGTCGAGCCTTCCGATCCCACCAAGGCCCGCATCACCGCGGTTTCCACCGGTGGAAGCTCGGGACTGAACAACGAACTCTCTGTCGACGGCGCCGACAACTCCGACGATTGGATTGGCGGCTTCCTGCAAAACTTCTCGCCCGACGGAATTCAGGAATTTGCCGTGCGTACTTCGAACGAAGACGCTGACACCGGCGGTACGACCGCCGGCTCTGTGGTCATCACCACCAAGAGCGGCACCAACCAGTGGCATGGCAGCGGCGCGTTCTTTGACCGTCAGGCCGCGCTCAATGCCCGCTTCCCCATCGAGAATCCGGCTCCCAATCCCAAACAGCCATTTTCGCGGCAGAACTACGTGGGCACGATCGGCGGCCCCATCGTGAAAAACAAAGCATGGTTCTTTACCTCTTTCGAGGCCGTCCATGAAGATGCCAGCATCGCCTACAGCCCGGCCAGCACCACACAATTCAACGCGCTGGCGCAGTTGGCGTCACAGGGACTCATCTCCGGCGTGCCTTCCATTAATGTGCCGCCCAATGTTCCCATTCCGTTTCGCGACTACATCGGCTCCGTGCGCTTCGATTGGGCGCAGTCGTCCAAATCGCAATGGTTCCTGCGCATTTCCAGCGACAGCTACCTCACACACAACGCTCTGGTGCAGCAGGGGACGCTGCCCTCGACCGGCCTGACCACGCACAACAACTACTGGAACGCCGTCATCAGCAATACCCACACTTTCAGTCCCACATGGCTTGGCAATCTTGTTATCAGCGCCAGCCTGCTTCACCTCACCCAGACCCGCAACTCCGATCTGGGCTTCGCGCTGGCCTTCCCCTTCAGCTCCACTTCGCTCACGGTATCGGGTTTCGAAACCTTCGGCGACAACCAGTTCGCCACGCCCATCACCCTGTTTCCCGACCTGCGCGAGCAGGATAAATACCAGCTCCGCTATGACTTGAGCCACGCCGTTCGCGACCACGCGTTCAAATTCGGAATCAATTTCATTCATGAGCCCGTGCTGAGCGGCGCCTTCGCCTCCACCGCGGAGACATTCGCGCAATACGTCAACAACCCAACCTTCTACGTGCAGAATCCCGGCGTGTTCGGAACCTTCGCCCCACAGTGCGCCGGCATCGCTCCCACCGACGGCTCGACCTGCGCTTTCACTCCCGCCGGGAATGGCAATTTCTCGCAAAACGTTCAGCGCCTCGCGCTTTACGCTGAGGATTCCTGGCGTCTCAACGAGCACCTGACTCTCAACTACGGGCTGCGCTGGCAGACAACCTTCGGTCTATTCAACGCTTCAGGCGTAAGCCAAACCGCCAATCCTTCGTTCTCTCTCCTGCCTTCGCTCGGCTATCCGCTGGCCGTGCCGCACGATTACCGCAAGCAGATCGCACCCCGTCTCGGCATCGCTTATTCTCCCGGCAGTAACGGCAAAACGGTGCTCCGCGCCGGGTTCGGCATGTTTTACGACGATCTCGCCCAGAACGGCTGGGCTACGGCGTTCCAGGCGCTGAACCCGAATCCCGCCGCGCCGCCGTCGCTCATCGATCCCAACTACGAGACGCCCTACGCCATCCACATCACCGGCGGAGTCCAGCACGCCTTCAACCAGCGCTGGCTGATGAGTGCCGACTTCACCCATGAGCAGGGGAACCACGGGTATCGCGCGTTTCCATATCCCGCGGCCACCGTGTTCACGTCCAACAACCGTTCAAGCTACAACGCCCTGATGTTGCACGTGCAGGGCAACATGCACCGCTTC
>Ga0209698_10007940_pt1 | contig 11027 bp, 14 predicted proteins | sample LitLauG_LLR_2012_FD_187203 | JGI IMG/M metagenome (GOLD analysis project Ga0209698, IMG submission 187203) | Freshwater sediment microbial communities from Pennsylvania, USA - Little Laurel Run_MetaG_LLR_2012 (SPAdes) (version 2) | ecosystem: Environmental > Aquatic > Freshwater > Creek >... | reverse complement strand
GCGCAACGGCTTCCTCCCAGTCCCGCACCGGGGGCAACCGGCCGGCGTAGGCGCGGATGCGCGCGGCTCCGACCGGATCGATTTCCGGCCCGATGTCGTTGAGGATCATCCCGGAGACCGCCCCGGGGATCACGGACGGCAGCATCATCGCGAGCAATCCCCCCAGCGAGGTCCCGATGATGACGCAGCGCTTCACGCCGAGGTCGGTCAGCAGACCGATCAGGTCGGCGACATAGGTCCCTGGCTGATAGTTCTGCCATACCGGATCGCGAGCCGAGCGTCCCCGACCGCGCAGATCCGGGCAGATCACGCGGCAGCGGGGCGTCAGGTAAAGGGCAAGGGATTCAAAGTCGCGGCAGTTGCGGGTGAGTCCGGGCAGGCACAACACGGCGGGCACCGCGGATCCGGCCTGCTCGTAAACCCGGGCATGGAGCTTTAGTCCGTCCTGCGACGTCCACCAGTGTTCGCGAAAACCTGCGCTGTCATTCATTCGAATCCCCGTTCAGTGAACGGGCCGAAGGGCCCGGGCAGGACCTGCATACGGGATGCCCAGAAAGATATCCACACCCGCCTTGCGGAACCCATGCAGCGTCCCCTGGGCTACGGGCTCCGTTCCAAATGGCCGGTGATGGGCCGGTCGTGGGTCGGCGCGCCACGGGCGGTCAGTCGATTCTGGCACTACGCGTGAAGGTGGGCTCGTCCTGGCCGGGCATCGCCGGGGGCGGCCCAAAGTCGGGGGAGTCGACAAAGGCCGCAGAAAGGTCCAGGGGTCCGCGATAGTGCAGCCCGAAGTGGCGCCAGCTGAAGCACCAGCGGCCGTCCTCCTCGATATAGCGGTCGTAGTAGATGCCCAGCGTCAGCGCAGAAGTACCATCCCGAAGCCTGGCGAATTCCGTGACGGGCACCCGGCTCGTCGCGGCGCCGGGGCCGAGATCCAGGAGTGGAATCCCGAGGATGATTCTGACCCGCTCACATATGCCGAGACGCGCGGCGATCTGGCTGCGGATACTGTCTCTACCGCGCACATGCAGGCCGGCAATCTTCCACTCCCCGTCATTGGCGAAGCAATTCGCGAAGGCTTCGGCGTCCTTGCGCCATACGGCATCCTGAAAGCGTGCGTGCAGCTGGTGAATCGCACTCTCCACGGCAAGGTAATCGGACATGTTCTCAAGGCCCCTGTGCTACTTCAGTGGTCCGGGCTGGGCCGCGGCGGCGGCACCGGCCAATGAATCCAGCGTGGCCAGATCCTCGTTCGTCAACTCCAGGTGTATCGATTTCAGTATCTCGGCCAGCTGCCCGGTGCTGGTCGCGCTGGCGATCGGCGCTGCCACGGATGGGCGGGCCATCAACCAGGCGAGCGCGATCTGCGCGGGTGTGGCGCCGCGCCGCGCCGCCACAGCGTCGAGTACATCCAGGAGCCGCAGACCCCGGGGATTGAGATATTCCGAAAGCGTACGGATGCGCGGGCTTCCCGCGAGGCTTTCCCTGCTGCGATACTTCCCGGTCAGGAATCCACCGGCCAATGCGTAATACGCGATGACGCCGAGGCCGTGGTCCAGGCAGATGCTCTCCAGGCGGCCTTCATACTGGCTCCGCTCAATCAGGTTGTAGTGGGGCTCGACAAGCTGATAGCGTGCAAGGCCGCGGGCCGACGCGGCCAGCGCCGCCAGGAGTTCATCCGGCGTGTAGTTGGAGCATCCGGCGTAGCGGATCTTGCCCAGTTCAGCGAGTTTGCCGAGCGTCAGCAGCGTTTCCTCGACGGGAACCTGCGGATCGGCACGATGGGCCATGTAGACGTCGATGTAGTCCGTCTGCAGGCGTCTGAGCGAGGCCTCGCAGGCACGCGGCAGATACTCCCGGCCGAGCCCCGCCATGCCCGCGCCCATTTCGAGGCCTCCCTTGGTGATGAGCACGATGCGGGCGCGAACGCCCCGGTCCTTCATCCACTCGCCAATGACCGTTTCGGACTCCCCGCCCTTCAGTCCCGGCGCGAAGCGGTTATAGACATCAGCGGTATCGATGGCGTTGAAGCCGGCTTCGAGGAATGCGTCCAGGATGGCGAAACTCGCCGCCTTGTCGGCCGTCCAGCCGAACACGTTGCCGCCCAGAACCAGCGGTGCGATCTCCAGATCGGTCGTCCCCAGCCTTCGCAAGCGCATGGCCATCTCCCCGACATGTGAACATCGCCGACCCGGCGCTCAGCGCGGGCCTGCGTCTTCCCGCTGGCTGAGCCAGATCGAATTTGCACGCAGATTGTCCATGACCTCGGCGCAGGCGACGCCGTCGTGAAAGGACGGCGAGATTTGGCGTTTCTCCTGCACGGCGTCGCGAACCAATTCCGCCCAATTCGTGAACGCGGGCTCATGCATGTCCCCGGTCCACGGCTGGAATTCAATTCGCAGGTCCGCCTTGTCGGCCCGCTTCAGCTCGAGCACGGTTCCATAGTCCATGGCGAGCACGCCTTCCGAACCGAAAATCTCAATGCGGTAGGGCCGCGTCGCAGAGGCTGCGTAGGCCGCATCGATCACCGCCGACGCGCCGTTCCGGAAGGTAAGACAGGCGCTGAATGCATCTTCCGCCGTGCAGAGCGTCGCCACGCCTTCGGCATCGGGGCGACAGGGGATTTCGGTGCGGCATATGCCGGAAGCGCTCTCCACCTCGCCCACCCAGTAGCGCAGTGCGTCGATCACGTGCGAGCCGAAGGCGTTGATCCAGCCGCCACCGAGTTTTCGGTCCCAAAGCCAGCGATAGCGCTGCAATGGAATGCGTGAGCCGGACATGATCGCCGTCCACTGCACATGCTTGACCGCGCCAATTGCGCGCTGCTCGAGCAGTTCCTTGGCCTTCTTCCGGACGCCCTCCTGGCGAAACTCGAAGTTGAGAAAATGCAGGACGCCGGCGGATTCGGCGGCGCCGAGCATTTCCCGTGCCTGCGCGGATGTCAGCCCAAAGGGCTTGTCGCACACGACATTGCGGCCGTGTTCAAGCGCCAGTAGAACGTGCTCGCGCTGGAGGAAGGGCGGTGAGTGGATGGAGATGAAATCGGCAGGTGCTGCACAGGCGCGCCGCACCGCTTCAGCGTCCCGTGGCGAGACCACTTCAACTTCCACGCCTATCTTCCTGTAGACAGGCGCGACGACCCTGGCACCAAATCCCGTCCCGATTACCTTTGCCTTCACCTTCGCGCACCCCTCGTCGACGAGTCGCCGACAGCCCCACCACCCGTCAGTGGCCCTCGTCGCCAACCGGCCTGCCGGCGAAAAAGTCCTTCAATTTAACCGGGTCGGCTGAAAAATCCTCGGCCAGCCTGACACGCGCCACATTGGTCGTGTAGGCCGTGATCACATAGAGACTGATGACCGCGATCAACTGCACCAGCCCGCGAAAGCCGACCGCCTGCACCACTTCCCCGCGCGTGTGCTCGGCAAGCGTGGCGGTCCGCAGAAACTGGACATTGGCCTCGTAAATGATCCGTTCGGCGTCGTCCGTGAACGGTGGCACCGTGCCGGCGCCGATGGCCGCTATGACGGCATCGGGGAGGCCTTCGTTCCGCGCAAAGGGCACGTGAAACTCATATTCCACGCGCGCGTTCAAGAGGGCTGAGGTGGTCAGTACAACCAGTTCCCGAAACTTTCCGGGCAGTTCGGTGCGGGCACGAACCTCATCGCCCAGGCGCAGGATCAGTTTCCCGAACTCGGGAAACTGCAGCCAGGCGTTGTAGAGATCGGGCAGGCGCCGGGCGTCCGGACCGCCGGTGTAAAATCCGCGTGGGCCCAGCGTCAACTCATCCCAGAGGGAACGCTGTTCGGCATCCAGCTCATCCCTCATCAGAACAGGAAATTCCATTTTTCCGCCGTAATTGTGCGTTTCCGAGCATAGCAGCTTGTCACTCGACGTGTTTCCCCATGAAACCCAGCGGGGCGGCGACGAAGCCGTACACGGCATCCAGCTGCTCCGGAATCGAGGCGATCGCAAGCGCGCGCTCGGGGTCGGTGATATAGCCGCAGATATTTTCACCGTTCTCGAAGGTGAAGGGAGGCGCATATCCGGCTGCCTTGAGCCTCTGCAGTGCACGCGCAACGGGTTCCGCCCGCCGGGCCCGAGCGAAATATTCATGATGCCCTGGTCCGAGAGGCGGTAGTCCCCGGGCTTGGGCCGTCCCTCCTTCCAGGGGCAGGATCCTGAACTGGAGCAGGCCGCCGTAGAAGCCGCGGGCGGATTCCAGGTCCGAAACCGAGCTGGTCACGTAGGTGACGTTCGGTCCCTGCGGCTGACTCCGGCCGGATTCCACAATCTCGATGATCACACCGACATAGGGATCGCGTATGGCGACGTGTCTGTGGCCGCGCGTGGCGACCGCAGCGGTGAATGGCGTAATCCCCCGGCGCTCCAGTCCGTTCAGGCAGGCATCGAAATCGTCGACCGCCACGCCGAAACGGGTCCATCCGTGGTCGCAGGGACGCCAATCGGGAGGCAGCGGTCGCGGCACCGGATGCGTGTACTCAAAGACTTCCAGCTGGAAGAACTTCCGCTCGCCGACCAGCCACCACATGAGGTGGCGAGCGTCTGCGCCCAGCCCCTGTATTCGGGATCCCCACGAGCACTGGCCGCCGGCATTTCGAAAGCCGAGCGCCTCCGAATAAAGCCGCAGCGTTCCCGGGAGATCCACGGTGACCAGCGCAAGTTGAAAGCACTGCAGCATGTCGAGACCGGATCCTCATGGCACTGCCGTCCGCGATTGTACACGCGTGTACGGGTGCTTCAGCGGGCCGGGCGTGCAGTGAGCCCGCCGCCTGCAGGTCGATGCCCTGGACGCCATGGTGCACCCGGAGGGCTTCTGCTAACCTGATTGCGCAGCCGCCAATGAACCACACCCTGCACACAGCGCTCGTCGAGGGCGTATACACGATCACGCTGGCGCGCACCGGCAAGCGCAATGCGCTTGACGATCACCTGTATGGACTGCTGGCAGCGGCGCTGAGGCAGGCGAGCGAAGACTCCCAGGTGCGCGTCGTTCTGCTCCGGGGCGAGGGGGAGGATTTCTGCGCCGGCAACGACCTCGGCGACTTCCTGAATTTCGCTGCCTCCGGGAAATCGCTGGCCGACGCGGCCGTCGTCAAGGTGATCGAGCAACTCGCGACCATGGAAAAGCCGGTGGTCGCCGCGGTACAGGGGCGTGCGATCGGCATCGGATTCACGATGCTGCTGCACTGTGACCTGGTGGTCCTGGCGGATAACGCGGAGATGACGGCACCGTTTGTGCGACTGGGCATTACGCCGGAGGCCGCTTCGAGTCTGCTGCTGCCGGCGCGCATCGGTTACGCCCGCGCGTATGAGATGTTTGCGCTGGGCCGCCCGATGCCTGCCGCCGAAGCCCTCCAACTCGGGATCGCCAATCGCGTTGTGGCTCCGGCACAGCTTGCGGCGGAGTCGCGCGGTCTGGCCGAGGCATTGGCCGCACAGCCGCCCGAAGCGCTGCGCGCGACCAAGCGGCTGCTGCGTGACGGCGCGGCGCTGCTGAGCGTGGCTCACCAGGAACAGGTGGTTTTCGAGCAACGCCTGCGTTCGCGGGAGGCACAGGCCGTGTTCGCCAGCTTTGCCCGGCAAGGCCGGTAGGCGCCACATCCAATCCATAGCCCCTTAGAGAAGTCCCTTTCCTGCAGGCATTCCATCGGGAGCGTTTCCTATGACCAGGCTGGCCATCCTACCGATCCTCTGCTCGGCGACCCTGTGTGCCGCGCTGCCCCTGGGCACGGTACACGCCGCAACGGTGACCTTGAGCATGGACGTGGAGATTGATCAGGTTGCGCCCGAGGATGCCAAGATGTATCGGATCGGCGGCCACGATCTGGATCGGGTCAGCTACGACGATAATGCTGTCGATCCCGTGACGCATCGCGTTCGGGTCACCTCGGTGAGCCATTATATCGGCGGGCGCTGGATGTCCACGGTCCCCGCAGACGCCTCGGCACTCGATCTGAGCGGCGCTCCCTACCGCCTGAATTTTGTCTCCTCCGTGACTCATGGACGACCGATTGTCGCGCTGTTCGAAGGCGACACGATGCGGATGGCGATGCTCGCACGGCCTGATTTTCACGTCCTCATCGCCGGCCGGTACACCATCAATCCGGTACCGCTCAGCGCAGCAGAAGTCGCGGCACCGCCGCCTGGCGCGGACAGTCCCGATACGATGCCGATGCGTCCGGGCATGGCAGCGCCGGCGGGCGCGGCCGTGCCAGGCCAGTCGCCCAGGAAGATCGTGGCGCTGGATGTGGACATTGTCATCGATCAGCTCTCAGCGGAGGAACGAGGCCTGGCGATCGGCCAGCACCATACCGCAAGGGTCTTCTACGATGAGAGCCGGATCGATCCGGCCACCCATCGCGTTGCCCTGCTGCATGAACAGCACACGCCCATGCTGATACCGAAGCATCTGAATCCGGGACAGATGCCGATGTCCAATGCATGGCTGGATTTCAGTGGCAAGGCGATCCGATACCACTTCGCCGCCGCGCCCACCGTCGGATTTCCGTTTCCGTATTTCATTCTGTTTGACGAACAGGCCATGCGCATGACCATTCGCAAGCAGTCGGACGGCACACTGTTGCTGGCCGGACCTTATGCCGTGAATCCGACGCCGATTACGGGCCCGGACATCGATGCGACCGTCGCCTCATCGGATCCACCTGTGCCACCCTGGGTGACTTCGATACCGATGTCCAAGGTGCCGGGAAAGGGTGAAGGCGGCGAACCGGCTCGGAGCGTTGGCCGGGAGGCGGGGCCCGCCCGCGACCAGTAGCTGCACTTCGAGTATCCCCTCCGGCGGCAACCGGTGCATGGCCAATGACTGCAAGCGCTCGCAGGATCCGGTTCAAGGCGGCGCTCCTGCGGCCCGCCTCGCCAGCAAGGGGCGGCTCCTGGTGCTTTCTCGTTTTGCCGAGGGCCGCCAGTGCCAGGCTTCCCTCGCGGGGCCTGGCGACGGTTGCAGGCACCCTCAATGGCGTATCCTTCCGAGCGACGCTCGAGCCGGACGGCAAGAAAGGCCACTGGCTCAAAGTCAGCCGCAAGTTGCGCAAGGCGGCTGGCGCGGACCCGGGCGGCGTCGTCCTGGTGGATATCGCGTTGGCGGCGGAGGAGCCGGAGCCGAGGGTGCCGCTCGATCTCCGGAAGGCGCTCAAAACGGCACCGAAGGCGCATGCGGTGTGGTCCGACATCACGCGCGTGGCGCGGCGAGACTGGATCCACTGGATCGTGTCTGCCAAACGGCCTGAAACACGCGCGCGCCGCGTCGGCAATGCCTGCGCGATGCTGGCGGCCGGGAAGCGACGCGTATGCTGTTTTGATCGATCCGGTTACTACAGCAGGAGCCTGAGCTCTCCTGCGGTGGCGAAGGACATCGCGAACGGCTAGTCAAGCCGAAGCGGATGGCCTGAAGATCTGGTAGGAGAAGTCACCCGGCCCCCGCTTCCCGCGCACGGCGCCATCGAGATAGCGGGCCTGCGAAAGTCCGGCCGGTGCAGGCACCACCTCGTCGAAGCGCTCGAGATCGTAAACGACCGTTCGGTATGCGATGCGCCATTCGCCGTTCCTCCGTTCAAACCGGTCGACGTAGCGTCCGGCGTGCATCCAATCGGTGGCGCCGCCATCCTGGGGAATCCGGACCATCACGATGACATAGGATTCGCATCGCGCGCTATCGCCGTCGACTTCAATCAGCACATTGCAGATGTTGTGCATCGACGTGGTCTTCGATGGTGCACCCGCGCCGCCGCTGCGGGCCGCCTGCAACGTTCCGATGGCCTCGCGGAACGGCAACACGACGCCAAAGTGGTTGTCGATGGCGTCGTCGTGGAATGCGGCCAGGATCAGCTCCGGATCGCTGCGATCCACTCCCCGACAATACCGGACGATGACGTCGTGGATCGCCTGCCTGTCCTCGACAAGTCTCAGCCGAGCTTCAACCGTGCCGGCCTCAGGTCGCGCGCTCGCCGCTTCGTTGATCATGCCTCGCCTCCTTTCCCGGAATTCGCCCCGGGATGCAATCCCGGCGGCCTGCGTCAGAACTGCCCGGCCTTGCTCGCCAGGCGACCCATGAAACGGGCAATTTCGTCCAGCGACATGGGAGCCTTCATGCCAACCGGCATTGCGACCGCGAACTCGGTGATCCCCGCTTCCCGCATGGCCGGAACCGGGGCAAACGTGCTGTCCCAGTCGAGTTCGCCCTGTTCGCTCCGCTGAGCAAAAAGATGGCTCTTTACGACGAGCTCACGGGAATCGCGACCGGCGGCGGCGAACGCCTGGCGGTAGATCTGTACGCCTTCCTTCAGCCGGTCCAGCGACTTGCTGTCATCCGGACCCGATTCCCAGCCATCGCAGAGTTCCGCCACCAGTGCCGCATTCTTCTCGTTGGCCTTCGCGGCCAGCAGGATCGGAATCCGCTTCTGGACCGGCTGGGGCATCGAGAACAGTCCCTCGAAGGAGACGGTCTCCGAGCGGAAGGTCGCTGGCTGCTCGTTCCACAGCGCACGGCAGGCTGCAATGTTGTCGCGAAGAATCTGCCGTCGCTTGCTGTAATCGACGTTCAGTGATGCGTACTCGTCCCGGCTCCACCCTGTCCCAAAGACCGCCTGCAGCCGGCCGCGTGAAAGCACGTCGATGGTCGCGAGCTGCTTGGCCAGGAGCACGGCGGGCCGGAGCGGCGCCAGCATGATGCAGTGGGACAATTTTACGCGCGTGGTTGCCGCCGCGAAGCCGCCGTGGAGTGCCACGGGTTCCAGGTAGGGCTTTCGCCCTGCGTCTCCGTAGCGCAAGCCGCCTTCGTAGGGATAACCCTCCAGCGAGGAACTGAGCGCGATGTGCTCGCCGATGGCCACGGCATGCAGGCCGGCTTCATCGATGATCCTCGCGACATCGACGGCCTGGGCCATGTTCGCAGCGCCCAGCAGCCTGTCGAAGCTGCCCAGCATCATGGTTATCTTCAGCACGGCGGGCTCCCGGAGTGTGGCCGGATCCAGTATGCCGCGGATAACACCCGCATGGCCAGACGTCCGCACTTGCGGGCACATGCCGTTGCGACGGCCATGGAAGCGCGCTGCAGTACAGATTCAGTGCGAGCGGCCGTCGTGCTGCCGGCGAAGCAGCGCATAGAGGGCCACGATGGCAGCTATCAGGTCGGCCCGCGCAGAGGCGATCTCATCCTCCGCCATCGTCCAGTCGTGCGCACCGAACCAGGCACTGAATTCATGGCTGATGAACTCAATGTGTTCGTCGATGTGCTCGTCATTTGAGGCGGCAACCTGCTCGCGGATCCGTGCGATGATGGCTTCAACGGCTGCGAGCGTCCTCAGGTCCTCGGTTGGACCGTCGCCGATCAGCGCTGCCAGGGTCGAGAATGATCGTTCCATATCTGCACACTATATCGGCCGATGGCCTGGCGGATTAAGCTGACGCGACCGCGAAATTGACCCGATGATGCTGCATGGCGGGAGACCTGAGGGGCTCGGAGCCAGAGGGGCCGGATTCGCTGCGGGCCGGACAGGTCAGGCCCACGCCTCCCGCCCGCCGCCGGGTAGCTACGCGCCGCCCAGAGCGCGGCGAAGCTGGGCCAGGCTGAGCACCATGTACTTGCGGACTGCCGCTTCATCGGCGGGACCGGCGTCGGGGCCATACCAATCGTGAAAGGCGCTGCGTACGGCTTCCGTGGCCGCGGCCACCGTGCCCGCGGTGTAATCGTCCAGGGCAGCGAGAATCGCCCGAGCGCGCGTCAGCGCAGCTGCATCCGGACCCGGGGCACCATCTGCCAGGGCTGCCAGCTCCGCGAGTGCTGTGAACCGGGTATCGGGCATCGCCCGACGATACACCGGGTACCTGCGCACCGCCACATGGGTTGATTGAAGCGCGGACGGACCATGGCCGTCGGCGAAAGTTACGGGATGCGGGTGCCCGACGACGTCCAATATGCCGCCATCTGTTCTTCAGCGCCCCTCATATTGGATCGTCGCCAGGACAAACGCAGCGTAGCAAGGCGGCTGGACGGCACGGCCGGCATTTCGCGCCCAAAGACGGCGAAGACGTGACGGTGGTCACAACCCGGAGACCCGCGGGACGCGGGCATCTCGTTCGCCCATCGCAGGCCGCTGCGGCCGAGCCCATGCCGCGGCATCAACCGGATCGTTTGGCCACGCTTGACGCTTAAGTAAAATGCCCGGCCTTGGTATTCTGAGGCCATGGCATTGCGAATGGCCTGCCGGGCCAGCGGAGGGGGCCATGAAGCGCACCTGGACGATCATTGGCGTCGCCGATGTTGCACTCAGCCTCAAGTGGTATCAGCAGCTTCTAGGCCTCGGGGAGGCGACGCCGGCACATGACTACTTCGCACGAGTACTGGATGCCGATGGCACGGTACTGCTTTGCCTGCACCAGTGGGGCGCCCACGAACACCCGACCCTGAGCAGCCCTGAGCGCGCGGCTCCCGGCAACGGTCTGTTGCTTTTCTTCCGTGTGGACGATTTCGATGCGGCGCTGCCCAGGGCGCGCGCGCTGGTCGGCGAATTTGAGCAGGAGTGCCAGCTGAACCCCGCCACAGGAACCAGGGAGTTCGCGCTCCGCGACCCGGACGGCTACTACGTCATGGTCAGCGCTCTCTCCTGAGCGGGGGTGCCCGCGATCGAGCCGGGGAGACGCGGGCTGTGCTTCCGGCGCCGCAGCGAGGACCGTCGCCTAATGCGCCAGCAGCCCGAAGATGGCCACGCCATTCTGCGTACCCACAAACACCTTGCCGTCGGCGATCACCGGAGTGATGAACTTGTTGCCGGCACCGAACTGATCGCGCCCGTTGGCCGCCTGGGAACTGTTGTAGAGTTCGTGGGTGAGATCACTCGCATCATAGGCATGCAGCACCGCGGGGCTTGAGTTCTCGTGGGCCCAGACGATGCCGCTGCTGCCGCCGTTCGCCGAAACGGCCGGGGCGGCACCCGGGTAGGGAAAGCGGGTGGCGGTCGCCGTGGCAGCGGCGAGCTTTGCAGCAC
>Ga0209698_10007939_pt1 | contig 11028 bp, 9 predicted proteins | sample LitLauG_LLR_2012_FD_187203 | JGI IMG/M metagenome (GOLD analysis project Ga0209698, IMG submission 187203) | Freshwater sediment microbial communities from Pennsylvania, USA - Little Laurel Run_MetaG_LLR_2012 (SPAdes) (version 2) | ecosystem: Environmental > Aquatic > Freshwater > Creek >... | reverse complement strand
TGGAAGGTTTCCGACAAGCCCGTGAAGGCGTAAACTGTCCAGTTTGTGTCGCCCGCACGCTCACGCGTGGCGGTTCCTATTGGTTGAACCGCCATGCGTCAGCATGTGGGCGTTTCCCTCTAAAATAGGATCTTTATGGGCGAACCCGTCATTTTAATCGCCAGCGGCGACCTGCGCCTCTCGGCGAATCGCGTCTGCTGGCCTGCGCAGCACGCCATGGAACAACAGGTCATGTCCGCCGTGCGCACCGAAGGTTTCGAAATCCGCCGCGGCCATCCGGTGGACGATGCGGCAGGCCACGGCTTTATCGACAGCCAGAAGCGGGGCATGGAGGTTTTTCGAACGATCCCTCCCACCGCGCCCCTGATCGTCGCCGAGGCCGTTTGGCAGTACAGCCATCACGTGCTGCACGGTTTATACACGCATCGCGGCCCGATTCTGACGGTCGCCAACTGGAGCGGCCAGTGGCCGGGCCTGGTTGGCATGCTGAACCTGAATGGATCGCTCACGAAAGCAGGCGTGAAATATTCCACTCTGTGGAGCGTCGATTTTCAGGATGAGATGTTCAAGTCCGGGTTGCGGGCATGGCTGAAGGGCGGGGAACCGGCGCACGATCTTTCTCACGTGCGTCCGCTGTCGGCGTACACGTTGCCCGAGAACCCCGGAAGAGAAGTTGCGCGGGAACTGCGCTCGAAGAAAGCCATCATGGGCATCTTCGACGAAGGCTGCATGGGCATGTACAACGCCATCATCCCAGATGAATTGTTGCATCCGACCGGCATTTTCAAGGATCGTCTGAGCCAGTCCGCGCTTTATGCCGCGATGCGCGACGTGCCCGGCGCAGACGCGCACGCAGTTTACGACTGGCTGCTCAAAAAAGGCATGAAGTTTCACTATGGCCCCAATCCGGAGACGGATTTGACCGAGGCTCAGGTGATTGAGCAGTGCAAAATGTACATCGCGGCGCTGCAGATCGCCGACGATTTCGGCTGCGCGGCCATCGGCATTCAGTATCAGCAGGGATTGAAGGATCTTGCGCCCGCGTCCGATCTGGCGGAAGGGCTCCTCAATAATGTGGACCGTCCTCCGGTCTTCAAAGCAGGGCGTGAGCTCTACGCCGGTGAGGCTCTGCCGCACTTCAATGAAGTGGACGAATGCGCGGGGCTCGATGGTCTGGTCACGAATCGGTTGTGGAAGAATCTGGGCCTTGCGCCCGAGAACACGCTGCACGATTTACGATACGGCGAGGATTACAACGGCCAGTTTGTCTGGGTGTTTGAAATTTCCGGTGCGGTTCCTCCGGCGCATTTGACGGGAGGCTACGCGGGCACGGTCAGCGAGCGCCAACCGCCGATGTATTTCCGCTTGGGCGGAGGCACGGTGAAGGGCGTCAGTAAACCTGGCGTCGTCGTCTGGTCGCGCGTGTTCGTCGATGGAGGCAAGCTGAAGGCTGACCTCGGCTTGGCCGACGCGATCGCGCTGCCGCAGGCGGAAACCGAGCGCCGCTGGCAGATCACCACGCCGCAGTGGCCCGTGATGCACGCCATTACGCGCGGCGTGTCGCGCGATCAAATGATGGCGCGGCATAAGGCGAATCATATTCAGGTGGCGTATGCCGCCGATGAAGCGTCGGCCAAGCGAGCGCTGGCCGCCAAGGCCGAGGCGTTCGACGAACTGGGCCTTGAAGTATCCATTTGTGGTATTCCGGAGGATGAACTGTGCGCGTAGGCTTGATTGGAACGGGCGCCATTTCGCACAAGCACGCGCTGGCGTATAAAAATATCGGCTTCGAAATCGCCACCGCGTGCGATACCGCGCCTGGGCGCGCCGAAGAGTTCTGCGCGAAGTACGGAGGCGAGGCGGTCGCCACCTGGCAGGATGTTTGCCGGCATCCGAAGGTGGATTTCGTGGACGTCTGTACGTTCCCGGACTTTCGCCTGGAGCCGATCGAGCTGTGTGCGACGACAAAAAAGCACGTGCAGGTGCAGAAGCCAATTGCCACGAACCTGGCCACCGCGAAGGAGATGGTGGAAACGGCACACAAAGGCGGAATTGTTTTAAACGTCGTCAGCCAGCATCGTTTCGACGATTCAAGCCGCTTCTTAAAGAAGGCCATCAGCGAAGGACGCATGGGCAAGATCCTGCAAGCCGACGCATATGTGAAATGGTGGCGTTCAGAGGAGTACTATTCGCGCCCGATCAAGGGAAGCTGGAACGTGGAAGGCGGCGGTGCGCTGATCAATCAGGCGGTGCACCAGGTGGACATTCTGCTGTGGCTCATCGGAGGTGTGAAGACCGTCTCCGGCGAATGGCAGTTGGGCGCGCGCCACAAGATCGAAAGCGAGGACGTGGTCAACGCGCTGATGCGCTACGAAAATGGGGCTACCGGCGTGATTCAAGCCTCCACTGCGTTCTGGCCTGGCTACACGGAGCGCGTGGAGATCCACGGGAGCAAGGGTACGGCGGTGATGTCGGGCGACAAACTCACCACGTGGGACATCGAACATGATTCGGGTGATCCGGCTCCGTTGGAGCGCGAAGTTGCGAGCGGTGCGTCGGACCCGATGGCGATTTCACTCGAGCCGTTCGAGCGGCAGTTCCTGGACTTTGGCGACGCGATCCGCGACGGCCGCAAGCCGCTGGTGAGCGGCGAGGAAGGCTATCGCGCTCTGGAATTGGTGGACGCGATCTACCGGTCATGCCGCACGGGCGCGAAGGTCGTGCTGGGTGGCTGATCCCTCTTCTCGAGAAGCTTGGATGAAGGTCCGAGTCCCGGCCTCCAGCGCCAATCTGGGCCCGGGCTTCGATGCGCTGGGCCTCGCCTTGGACATTCAGCTGGAATGCCGCTTCCGGCGGGCTCCCGACCTGGTGATTCGCGCCACCGGGCGCGATGCCGATTGCATCTCGACCGCCGAGGATAACCTGATCTGGCAGACGGCTCTGCAGGTGGCGAGTGACGTTGGACGCGCCATGCCTCCGGTGGAGCTCGAGATTTTCAACGACATCCCGATTGGGAAAGGGCTTGGCTCCAGCGCGGCCGCTCTGACGGCGGGTGTGGTGATCGCCGCGGAAGCGATGCAGTTGGGTTGGTCACGCGACAAGATTTTGGATGAGGCTGCGCGCATCGAAGGCCATCCCGATAACGTCGCGGCGTGCGTGCTGGGCTCGCTGGTTGCCAGCGCGCTGGACGGCGAGGGAGTGGCGCGGGCGGTGCGCATGGAGATTCATCCGCATTACGGCGTCGCGGTGGTGGTACCCGATTTTCCACTTCCGACCGTGGAAGCGCGGCGCGTGCTACCGCTAAATTATTCGCGCGCCGACGCTGTATACAATGTGCAGCGCAGCGCTTTGTTAATTGCAGCGCTGACCTCAGGTACAACCAGCGCGTTTCCGGCGGCGCTGGAAGACAAGATGCATCAGCCGTATCGTTTTCCCCTGGTGCCGGGACTGGAAGACGCGACGAAGCTGCGTGCGCCCGGTCTGTTGGGCTGCGCCCTCAGCGGCGCGGGCCCGTCGATTCTCGTATTCTACGAGCGCGGTTCCGAACCCGTGTGTGAGCTGATTCGCGACGTATTCAAACAGCACGGTCACAGGAGCGAGATCGTGTGGTCGGAGGTCGACAAGATCGGCTACGAGCTTTTTATGTGGGGCTAACCCGGTTTTTCGAGCCGCAAGCGGCCTAAAGGACATCCGATAGCTAATGAACCGCCTTGCTAACGAAAAAAGCCCGTACCTGCTGCAGCACGCGCATAATCCCGTGGACTGGTATCCCTGGGGCGACGAGGCGTTTGAAAAAGCTGCGCGCGAACAAAAGCCCATCTTTTTGTCAATCGGCTATTCCACCTGCCATTGGTGCCATGTAATGGAGCGCGAGTCCTTCGAGGATGAAGCGACCGCGCGCGTCCTCAACGAGTCTTTCGTGCCCGTGAAAGTGGATCGGGAAGAGCGCCCGGACGTGGATCGAGTGTACATGCTGTTCGTGCAGACCTCCACAGGCAGCGGAGGGTGGCCAATGTCGGTATGGCTGACGCCGGATCGCAAGCCATTTTTCGGAGGCACCTACTTCCCGCCCGATAATCGCTACGGACGCCCCGGATTCCGCGCCATTCTTGAGCATCTGGCGAAGGCTTGGAAAGACGACCGCGCGCGTATTTTGGAATCCGGCGCGGCTGTGGTGGAGCAACTGGCGCAATACTCCGCCGTGGCGCGTGGCAATCAGGTGGTGGATAGGGCCGCACTCGATTCGGCGTTTTTTGCGTTTCGCCGTATGTTCGACGCTCGATTCGGAGGCTTCGGACCCGCGCCCAAGTTCCCTCGTCCCAGCGTGCTCAACTTCCTGCTGCGTTATGGCGGCGAGGAAGCTTTAGAGATGACGCTACTCACCCTGCGCGAGATGGCCAAGGGCGGGATGCACGATCAGTTGGGCGGAGGTTTCCATCGCTATTCTGTCGATGGACGCTGGTTTGTGCCGCATTTCGAAAAAATGCTGTACGACCAGGCGCAACTTGCCGTGTCTTACCTGGAGGCGTTTCAAATCACGCGCGACGGGCAGTATGCATCGGTAGCGCGGGATATTTTTTCCTATGTTCAAAGGGACCTGACGCATCCCGAGGGTGGATTTTATTCCGCTGAGGACGCCGACAGCCTGGAGACCGCCGATGCGAAGGAAAAGCGCGAGGGCGCCTTTTACGTCTGGGCGGCCGAGGAGGTCGGCGATCCATTGTTTGCGCAATGCTACGGCGTGAAGGCCGCCGGCAACGTGGATGAAGACCCGCACGGCGAGTTCGCCGAAAAAAACATTTTGTACCAGGCTTGTTCTGTTGAGCAAGCTGCGGCCGCAAATGGTCTGAGCGTGGATGACGCACGGGCGTCGTTGCGCGCTACGTCGGCGAGACTGCTCGCGGCTCGCGCGAAGCGTCCGCGCCCGCATCTGGACGACAAGGTTCTCTCGGGCTGGAACGGGCTGATGATTTCCGCCTTCGCGAAGGGTGCCCAAGTCCTCGGCGACGAGCGATATTTGAAGGCGGCCGCCGCGGCGGCGCGGTTCGTGCGGACGCGGTTGTGGGACGATTCGCGCCAGGTGCTGCTGCGCCGCTTCCGCGACGGCGAATCTGCGATCGACGGGTTTCTGGATGACTACGCGTTCTGCGCGCTGGCGTTTCTGGACCTTTATGAAGCCGGGTTTGATTCCTCCGATTTGCGATTTGCCGTCACGCTGGCCGAACGCGCGCTGGTGCTGTTCGAGGATCGCGACAATGGAGGCTTCTTCTCCACAGCCGAGGGGGTGGAGAATCTGGTGCTGCGGTTGAAGGACGACTACGACGGTGCGGAGCCGTCTGGCAATTCGGCGATCGCTCTTGCGCTGCTGCGCCTGGCGCGGTTGTCGGGCCGGGGGGACTTCCGCAAAGCCGCTGAGACAACGCTAGAAGCATTTGCAACGCGATTGACGTCGGGCGGCGCGGGCGTACCCCAGATGCTGTGCGCGCTCGCTTACGCGCTTGCGAAGCCGATGGAGATCGTGCTGGCCGGACCGTTGGATGCGGCGATGCTTGCGGCGATCCGAAGGCGTTTCCTGCCCAACGCGGCGATTGCGGTGGCTGCGGATGCGCCTACCCCGATGCCGGCGATCGGAGCAAAACCCACCATTTATGTGTGCGAGAATTTTGCCTGCCTTCTGCCCGTAACGGAGATTTCCAAGCTCGACGAATTGCTAGAATAGCCGTATATGCATACGCCAATTGAACGACACGGTGGTACCACGTTAAAAGGAAATCCGATGACCCTGATCGGCGCAGAGTTGAAAACGGGCGACAAGGCTCCGGATTTCCAGGCCGTCGACGACGGATTGAAGCCGGTGAATCTGGAGAGCACGGGCCACGGCGTGCGGATTTTCAGCGTGGTCCCTTCGCTCGACACGCCGGTCTGCGACGCGCAGACAAAGCGATTCAACGACGAGGCGGGGAAGTTGCCGGAGTTGAAGATCTACACCGTCAGCATGGACCTTCCGTTTGCCCAGAAGCGCTGGTGCGGGGCGTACGGCGTAGACAACGTCAAGATGATCTCGGATCACCGCACGGGGTCTTTCGGCGAGAGCTACGGCACTCTGATTAAGGAACTGCACATCCACAGCCGGGCGATCTTTGTACTGGACAAGGACAATACCGTGCAGCATGTGGAGTACGTCAAAGAGGTGGGCGACCATCCGAACTACGAAGCGGCTCTGGCGGCGGCGAAGAAGTTAGTAGGAAGTTCGGCGTCGGCGTAGAAACAGGCCCTCGAAAACAACAATGGCCGGTCACCCCAGAAGGATGACCGGCCATTTGTGTGTCAGAAGGAGGAAAGGAGTTTACTTCTTGGCCAAGCGGCGGCGTCCGAGGACACCCAGACCGGCCAAGCCGAGTCCGATGATGCCGACCGTGCCGGGCTCAGGAACCGAGGTGTTGGTGATCTCGATCACCGCATCCTGGAAGTCGCCCTGGTTCTCGTTGTACAGACCATTCTGCCCAGTGAAACCGACCACAATGTTGCCATTGGTGGTGGTGAACAAGGCAAAGTGGTTCCAGGTATCGCCAGCGAAGCCAGCGCCCCCGAAGGCAGCAAAGTTACCCTGCGTGCTGGTGTAGGTTTCGCACCCGCCTTGGGCGTAGCAGACGATGGCGAAGAAACCGTAAGAAGCAGTCGGGCTAAAGTTCGTCGCAGACAGAGCAGTCGTAGTGTTGGACAAGTTGCCGTACAGAATCGTGGAGTTCGACGCCGTCGCGCTGGTGAAGGTGCCCGTATAGTAGCCGATTTCCGTCCCAACCTGAGTGGCGCTGGGCGCTTGGCCGGTGTTATCACCGCCGCCCGCAGCGAAGATCAGGGCGATGTTTTCAGAGGCCGCGGTCTGCGTGATGCTGAAACCCGACGGGTCAACGCCGCCTGCTCCCACAAAATCCTGGCTGACAGAGTCGCCCGGAATAACGTTAATGGCTGTCGTGGCAAATGCCCCGGTGTCCGTCAGCAAGTAGCCGATGTTGGCCATGTGCTGCGTCGTGCTGAGTCCCGTCCCAAACGTGTCGTACGATGGGTTATTCCAGAACGGGTTTCCGGTCGCTGGATACGGCGGCGTCGCCGAATAAGCTGTGGTTGTCAACGGAAGGGTAGGGAAAGCAGTCAATGAACCGCTTGTCGGACCTACGCTGGAAATTGTGTCTGCATACAAACCGCCGCTAAGCGCAACGGCTGCGGCTGCGGTTAAAAAGATTTTTTTCATGTAAAGTGTCCCTCCGACCCTGATCTCAAACCCATCGCTCTATCATCGGCAGAAACTGCACCAAGTTTAGAACTTACAGGATAGTATCACAGGTAGGGCTCGGATGAAAAGCCCTTTCGTACCTGTTATTCTCCTATTGTGGCAGTACTTGAGTCCCAGGACCACCAGATATGGGGGTCTCAGCGAGGCGCGCAGGCGGACGCGGAACGGCCCAGTTGGTTGAAGTACTGGACCATGCTCTTTATTCCTTCTAAGTAATTGAGAATATGAAGCTTTTCGTTGGGCGCGTGGATTCGGTCGTCGGGCAGGCCGAAACCAGCTAAAACGCAAGGCAAGGAGAGTGTTTTTGAAAGAATTCCGACTATCGGGATGGATCCGCCGCAGCGAATATATGCCGTCTGGCGTCCAAAAACGGCTTCCATTGCATCCGCGGCGGCTGCCAGGAAGGGATTCTCCGGGTCGATGCTCCACGCGGGTGAGGAGCTATACAACCGAAATTCAGCCTGAATTCCGGGAGGGCAGGCGGTGCGAATGGCATCCTCCAATTGCTTCTGAACCCGCTCGGGATTCTGGTTTGGCACCAGGCGCAGGCTGATCTTGGCGGACGCTTTGGCCGGGATTACAGTCTTAGCGCCCTCGCCCGTGTAACCTCCGCGGAATCCGTGGACCTCCAGCGTTGGACGAGCCCAGACGCGGGTGAGGACGCCGAAGCCGGGCTCGCCTGCCAGTTCCTTGGAACCGACTTCGTTCCGGCGAAACACCTCTTCGTCAAAAGGCAGCTTTTTCCAAGTCTCAAATTCGGCAGGAGAAGGAGGCAAAACATCGTCGTAAATGCCGGGAATTAAAATCCGGCCGTCAGGGGATTTTAGCGCAGCGACGATCTGCGCCAAAGCCTCCAGGGGATTCGGGGCCGCGCCGCCGTAATCACCCGAATGCAGGTCGGATGCCGCACCTTGGGCCAGGATTTCCCCGTAAATGATGCCGCGCAGCCCGGTTGTCAGGCTAGGAATTCCGGGCGCGAACATGGCCGTGTCGCAGATCACAGCGGCATCGGCGCGAAGCTCGCCTACATGCGCCGCAACGTATTCTTCAATATGACCGCCTCCGGATTCCTCCTCGCCTTCGATAATAAATTTCAAATTGACCGGTAATTGGCCGTCATTTAATCGTAATAATTGCGCCACGGCTTCCATCAGGATGAACAACTGGCCTTTGTCGTCGGCCGCGCCCCGGGCGTATAAATTTCCATCGCGAACGGTGGGCTCAAAGGGCGGCGAAATCCATTCCTCGATGGGGTCGGGCGGCTGGACGTCGTAATGTCCATATAAGAGGACTGTCGGGCGTCCGTCCGCGTGCAGCCAATCGGCGCAGACCAGCGGATGCGCGCCACTTTTTTCAATCAGCCGCGTGTGTTCCAGGCCCGCGCCGGCCAGCCAGTCGCGCACGAATTCGGCGGCGCGGCGGATGTCGGCCGAGTAGGCGGGGTCGGCGCTGATGCTCGGGATGCGCAGAAATCGGAGGAGGTCGTCCATTTTCCGTACAATGGTATCGTTTATAAATGGCGCATAGGTAACCCCGAAATGGCTCCGAATACCTTCAGAGTGGCGTTGATGATCGAGTTTCTGGTGGCTCTGGTGGCCATTTTCGAAACCTGGAGCATGGCGGGTGGGCAATCGCATCTGGATTTGATGCCGTGGTACGCGAAGCTGGCTTATAGCTTCGGGCTGGCGCTGACCGTCGTCATGGGCACGAGCGCGGCCGCGTCGCACGAAAAAGCGTGGAATGCGAAGACGCTGGCGTGCCTGCTGCTGGCTATGTTTATTCTATTGGGGATGGCAGGGACGACCTATTACTATCACGTCCATGAGAATGACGATCAGGGTCCGGCAGATGGTTCCGTCACGTGGCTGATCGCCCCGCATCGGGAGATGCTGGGATGAGCGACGTCAAGCTGGCGGCATGGGCCCCGCCTGAAAGCCCGATTACCATCGAATACTCCCTCATCGTGATTGAGGAAATCCGTCACGCTGTGGCGGAAGGATTTCAGAGGCTCTCGCGCGGCGGGATTGAAGTAGGCGGCATCCTTTATGGAACTCGCGAGGATCGTACGGTGCGGATTCTGGCTGTGCGTCCCATCGCGTGCGAACACGCCCGCGGCCCGGCGTTTCTCCTTTCCGATAAAGACCGTAAGGCTTTGAACGAGCAGATCGCGGCCGACGCGGCCGATCCCCATCTGAAAGGCCTCATTTCGGTGGGCTGGTTCCTGTCGCATACGCGCAGCGAAGTTGCGATGAGCGAATCCGACCTGGAGCTGTACTCCATCTTCTTCCCGCTGCCATGGCAGGTGACGCTGGTAGTGAGGCCGGGACGCGGCGGCACGATGCGGGCCGGATTTTTCGTCCGCCAAGCCGACGGCACGGTTAAGGTCGAACGCAGCTATCTGGATTTCAGTTTCCCCGACCGGCTGGCGGGTGTGCTGGCTACGCCCGGATCACGTCCGGTCGAACGGGCTCCGGGCGAGAGGCGCTTGAACGCGATGCCTCGTGAGGAGGCCTTCAAAAGCTCTTCTGGTGCGATAGCCGCCGCGCGAAAGGACTTTCCGAATGAGCCGACGGAGGTCGCCGCGCCTCATTTTCTTCCCGCGCCGCCTCCGAAAAAGAAATGGCCGTGGCTGGTGGGATGGGCGCTGCTGGTCATTCTCGCGGTGGTATTTGGGCTGCGCTATTGGACGACCAAGCCGGTGGCCGAGCCTGTGGGGCTTTCGGTGCTGGAACGCGAAGGCCAGTTGCGCATCGAATGGAACCGCGCCGCGCGTCCTGTCACCGCGGCGGTGCGTGGCACGCTGGTGATCAACGACGGAAAAGATACACAGACATTCGCGCTCGCGCCGCGTGAGCTCACCATGGGCAGCTTCACCTACGCGCGCAAATCCGGCGATGTCGAAGTGCGGATGCAGGTGGAGGACGGCGAGGGCGCGAAGATTCAGGAGGCCTCCAGATTCCTGGGGCAGCCGCCCGTGAAGATCGATCCGGCGGAGTTGAGCGATCTGAAGGCCACGCGCGCCGAACTGGAGGCCGAGGTGGAGCGGCTGACCAAGGAAAAACAGCGGCAGGAAGAAAAAATTCAGGAGCTGCAGCGGACCGTCCAGATCATGCAGGCTCGCCAGGGCCTGCCAAAGTAGGTCGCGCCATTAAATTTCCCCCATCCGGCGACATTTGCAGCGGGCAGGGGTTCATGAAATTATGTAGGTCATCCGATGGACCCATCGGGACCAGGAGAATTGACATGAAAACTTCAATAGCCGTTCGGAGCACCGTTTTTGCGTTGGCATTGAGTATGCTGCCGGTGGCTTCCCAAGCAGGAGTGTTCGTATCCGTTGCGATCGCGCCTCCGGCGCTGCCGGTATACGTGCAGCCCGCGATTCCCGCTCCAGGATATTTGTGGACTCCAGGCTATTGGTCCTACGGTCCAGATGGATACTTCTGGGTTCCGGGGACGTGGGTGCTGCCTCCGCAACCGGGACTGCTTTGGACGCCAGGGTATTGGGGGTGGCGCGGCGGGTTATATGTGTGGAACGGCGGATATTGGGGTCCCCACGTGGGCTTCTACGGCGGCGTGAACTATGGCTTCGGATACGGCGGCGTGGGCTTTTACGGGGGACGCTGGGCGGGCGGAGTCTTCTCGTATAATTCGGCGGCGTGGAACGTCGGCGGAGGCGTCGTGGTGAACTCCTATCACGAAAGTTACGTGGTGAACAATATCCATACCAGCTATAA
>Ga0209698_10007938_pt1 | contig 11029 bp, 7 predicted proteins | sample LitLauG_LLR_2012_FD_187203 | JGI IMG/M metagenome (GOLD analysis project Ga0209698, IMG submission 187203) | Freshwater sediment microbial communities from Pennsylvania, USA - Little Laurel Run_MetaG_LLR_2012 (SPAdes) (version 2) | ecosystem: Environmental > Aquatic > Freshwater > Creek >... | reverse complement strand
ATCCGGCGACGCTCCTCACGGGCCGCGGCCGCCTTGTCGGCGGCCAGGACACGCTCCTGGTCGAGGGCCGGCATGCCCGACACCAGCTCGGCCACCCGGGCCGCGTCGCGCCCGATGCGGTCGTCGAGCTCGGCCCGGTTGCGGCGGATCTCCTCGAGCTCGGTGGCCAGCAGGGCGCGGTCGGCCGACACGCGTTGGTGGCCGACGCGGGCCGCCTGGTGGGCCACCTCGTTGCGGTCGTCGGCCCGGACGGCCTCGGCGGCCGCCTCACGGGTCGTCTCCACGGCGGCACGGGCCGCCGTGCGCTCCTCGGCCGCGGCCGTCGCCTCGGCCGCCGCCACCATCGCCCGGTCGCGGGCCTCGTCCACCACGGCGGCGGTCACCACGCCCCCGCCGGCCCGCACCCGCCAGCCGGTCGAGGAGAAGCGGTCGCCGTCCCGGGTCACCACGACGAGGTCGGGGCGGGCCAGGGCCAGGTCGATGGCGGCCGACCAGCCGCGCTGGGCGCAGCACGACCCGTGCAGGAGGGTGTCGAGCACACCGTCCAGGCCCGGGAACTCCCGTCCGCCGCGCCGGGGCCGCACGTGGCCGCGGATCGACTCGGTGCCCTCGGGGGTGGCCGGTCCGGCCAGCTCCACCCGACGGGCGCCGGCCGACCCGGTGAGTGCCAGGACCGCCCCGGTGGCCCCGCCCTGGCGCAGGCGGGACAGTGCGGCGCGGGCGGGCTCACTGCCGGACACGACCACGGCGGCCAGGGAGGCACCGGCGGCGGCCTCGAAGGCCTCCTCCCACCCGCTGTCCACCTCGACCAGGTCGAGGAGCGTCCCGACCACACCGTCCACGCCGGCCAGCAGCTCGGCACCGGCGGCACCCCGGGCCTCGTCGAGCGCCCGCTCGAGGGCGTCGGCCCGGGCCTGGGACCGGGCGTGCTCCTGCTCGGCCTGGCGCAGCGTCTCCTCGGCCAGCTCGAGCCGGCGGGTGGCGGCCACGTGGGCGGCCTCGGTGGCGGCCCGGGCCGCCTGCAGCCGGTGGCGGGCCTGCTCGGTCTCGGCCAGGCGCTCGCCCAGCTCGTGGTCCTCGCCCTCGAGGACGGCCGACCGACGGTCGACGGCCCCCTGGCGGGCGATGAGCTGGTCCAGGGTGCGCCGGTCGCGCTCCAGGGCGTGCTCGAGCGAGGCCAGCTGGCCCCGGGCCACGGTCACGGCCTCCTCGGCCCGGCGCAGGTCGGAACCGTCGCCGCGGGACGTCAGATGGGCCTGCAGCTCGGCGGCTGCGGCCGCCTCGGCGGCCACCAGGCCGTCCTGCTCGGGGGCCAGGGCCTCGGCCTCGAGGGCGGCGGCCTCCAGCTCCTCGGCCAGGTGGGCGCCCTCGGCCTCCAGGGTCGACACCACGTCGGCGTCGGCGGCGGCGTCGAGCGCCCCGGCCAGCGACCGCTGCCGCTCGCGCAGCACGCCGGCCAGTCCCCGGGCCCGCTCCACCATGCCCTCGGTGCGGCCGAGGGCCGTGGTCAGGTCGGACTCCCGCTCGGCCGACAGCTCGTCGGCCGTCCGCTCGGAGTCGGCGTCCAGCTCACCCAGCTCGCCCTGGAGCCGAGCCTCGTTGGCCCGCTGCTCGTCCTGGAGCCGCAGGCACGCCGTGCGCTGGCGGTCCAGGGCCTCGAGCTCGGTGCCGGCCACGTGCAGCCGCACCGCCCGGAGCTCGTCGGCCAGGCCGGTGTAGGAGCGGGCGGCGGCCGCCTGGCGCTCGAGCGGCCGGATCTGGCGCTTCACCTCGCGGACGAGGTCGAACAGTCGCTCGAGGTTCTCCTCGGTCGAGGCCAGGCGGCGCTCGGCCCGCTCGCGGCGGCGCCGGTACTTGAGGACGCCGGCCGCCTCCTCGATGACCGAGCGACGGTCCTCGGGACGTGCCTCCAGGATGGCGTCGAGGTGGCCCTGGCTGATGATCACGTGCTGCTGGCGGCCCACGCCGGTGTCGGACAGCAGCTCCTGGATGTCGAGCAGCCGGCACGGGGTGCCGTTGATCGAGTACTCGCTGTCGCCCGAGCGGAACAGGGTCCGGGTGATCGTCACCTCGGCCAGGTCGGCGGAGAGCTTGCCGGAGCTGTTGTCGATGGTCAGCGAGACCTCGGCCCGCCCCAGGGCCGGCCGGTTGGCCGTCCCCATGAAGATGACGTCCTCCATCTTGGCCGACCGGACCGTGCGGGGCCCCTGGGCGCCGAGCACCCAGGCGACGGCGTCCACCACGTTGGACTTGCCGCTGCCGTTCGGGCCCACGACGACGGTGACCCCGGGCTCGAACTCGAGCACCGCGGGGTCGGCGAAGGACTTGAATCCTTTGAGGGAGAGGGACTTCAGGAACACCGGGCGCTCACCCTATCGGCACCCACGGGACACCGCGGGAGTGCCAGGTCAGACCTGGCAATGTTCGCAGAAGAACGTCGAGCGGCCGCCGGCCTTGACCCGCACGATGGTGGACCGGCACCGGCGGCAGGCCTGCCCCTCGCGGTCGTAGGCCTGGTGCTGGTCCTGGTAGTCGCCGATCTCGCCGAACAGGTCGCGGTACTGCTCGTCGGCCAGCGACGATCCCCGGCGCTTGACCGCCTCGGCCAGCGTCTCCACCATCGAGCGGTAGAGGCGGCGGACCTCCTGGGACGACAGGGAGTTCGACTGCCGGTCGTAGCGGAGCCCGGCGGCGAAGAGGATCTCGTCGGCGTACATGTTGCCGATGCCGGCCACGAACTCCTGGTCCATGAGCAGCGCCTTCAGGCCGGCCTTGTGGGACGACAGCAGGACCCAGAACTTCTCCCAGCTCATGATGTCCTCGAGCGGGTCGAAGCCCAGGTGGGCGAGCTCGGGCAGGGCCCGCTCGCCCTCGGCGGGCGCCGCCGACACGAAGAGCTCGCCGAAGGTCCGGGGGTCCACGAAGCGGAGCTGGCCGCCCTGGGTGAAGGTGATCACGGCATGGGTGTGCGGGACCTTCGCGTCCTTGGCGTTCTTCACCCGGTGGAGCTGGCCGCTCATCCCCAGGTGGACGACCAGGGTGGCCCCGTCGTCCAGCACCAGCAGGATGTACTTGCCGGCCCGGTTGACGGCGGTGATCGTCCGCCCCTCGAGCTGGGCGCGGAAGTGCTTGGCGCTCGGGTGCCGGCGGACGGTGCGCCCGTTGCGCACCTCCACGGTCTTGATCTTCCGCCCGACGACCTCACCCTGGAGGTCCCGACGGATGGTCTCTACTTCAGGAAGCTCAGGCATCTCCCCCGCCTCTCTCGGCTTCCAACGATCCGCAGGCGGCCTGTGCGGCCACCTGCTCGGCGTCCTTCTTGGATCGCCCCTCCCCCGTACCGAGGCGCTGGCCAGCAACGTACACCGTGGCCAGGTACCTCCGGGCATGGTCGGGGCCCGACCCCTCCACCTCGTAGCGGGGCACCCCCCGGCCGAGGCGGACCGTCTCCTCTTGGAGTCGGCTCTTGTGGTCCGACTCGCCGGGCTCCCCCACCGCGGCGGTGATCCGGGCGCCCAGGAGGGAGAGCACCAGGTCACGGGCGCTGTCCATGCCCCCGTCGAGGTACACCGCCCCGATGACGGCCTCCATGGTGTCGGCCAGGATCGACTCCTTGGCCCGGCCCCCGGAGGCGTCCTCGCCCTTGCCCAGGCGCAGGTGCCCGGGGATCCCCAGGCCGGCGGCCAGCTCGGCCAGCACCCGGGCGTTGACCACCGAGGCCCGGACCTTGGACAGGACCCCGTCGGACAGCTCCGGGTGGGTCCGGAAGGTGTGCTCGGCCACGATCAGGCCGAGGACGGCGTCACCCAGGAACTCGAGGCGCTCGTTGGAGGCCGCCCCGCCGTGCTCCGAGCACCACGACCGGTGGGCCAACGCCTGTCCGAGCAGGTCCGGGGCGCTGAAGGTGTGGCCGAGCCGCTCCGCCAGGGCGAGGTCACCGGCCGGTCCCCCGGCGCCGTCCGGGGGCGCCATCGGGCCCCTCAGGACGCCCCGAGCTTGGCGTCCACGTAGTCGACGGCGTCCCGCACCGTCCGGAGCTCCTCCAGGTCCTCGTCGTCGATGCGGAAGCCGACCGAGCGCTCGCCCAGCTCCTCCTCGAGGCCCTCGACCAGCTCGATCAGGGCCAGCGAGTCGGCGTCGAGGTCCTCGGCGAACGACGAGGACTCGCTGATCGTCGACGGGTCGATCTCCAGGATGTCGGCCAGGAGCTCGCGGATGAGCTCGAGGATCTGCTGGCGGTCGAGCGGACCCTTCTCCACGTGGGTCTCAGCGGGCACGGCGTCTCCTGTACACGGTTCTGGCCGGGCCGGAACTCGGCCCTGGACTGGGACGATGATACCCGAGGCCCGGCCCGGACCCGGGCCAGGGGCGTCCGGCCGACCGGCAGCGGGGGACCGCCGGAAGGGGGACAATGGACGGGTGCCACGCATTCACGCAGCAGAAACACTCCGGCAACGGTTCCGACGCAACGGTCCGCGACACTCGTGGGCGTGACCGCCCCGACGGACACCAGCGCGCCCGGCGGCACCGCCGGCGGCTGGCCCACCTACGACCCGCGCCCGCTGTACGACGAGCTCGTCGGCCCCGACGGCCTCCCCCGCCCGGCCGCCGAGGCCCTGTGGCGCCACCTGTCCCGGCTGGGTCCCGAGGCCCTGGCCGAGCGCCAGGCCGCGGCCGACCGGGAGATCCGGGCCATCGGGGTCACCTTCACGGTGTACGACGGCGGGGTCGGGGTGGACCGGCCCTGGCCCTTCGACATCCTCCCGAGGATCATCCCCCGTGACCACTGGCAGCTGATCGAGGCCGGCCTGGTCCAGCGGCTGGCCGCCCTTAACCTCTTCATCGACGACTGCTACCACGACCAGCGGGCGGTCAGCGAAGGGGTCGTCCCGGCCGACCTGGTGACCGGCTCGCCCAACTTCCGGCGCGAGTGCGTGGGGGTGGACCCGCCCGGCGGCATCTGGGCCCACATCTGCGGGAGCGACCTCATCCGCGACGACCAGGGCTTCTGGTACGTGCTCGAGGACAACCTGCGGGTCCCGTCCGGCGTCTCCTACCTGTTGGAGAACCGGATGGTGACCAAGCACATCTTCCCCGAGATGTTCCGCCACTACAGCATCGAGCCGGTCGACCCCTACGTCGGGCGCCTGGCGGCCACGCTGGCCTCGGTGTCGCCGTCCTCCGGCGACCCCACCATCGTCGTGCTGACCCCCGGGATCTACAACTCCGCCTACTTCGAGCACGCCTTCCTGGCCCAGCAGCTGGGGGTCGAGCTGGTGGAGGGCAACGACCTCGTGGTGCTGGACGACGACTGCGTCTACGCCCGCACCATCGACGGCCTGGAGCGGGTCGACGTCATCTACCGCCGGGTGGACGACCTGTTCCTCGACCCCGAGGTCTTCCGGCCCGACTCGATGCTGGGTGTGCCCGGTCTGATGCGGGCGTGGAAGGCGGGGCGGGTGGCGCTGGTCAACGCCCCGGGTGCGGGGATCGCCGACGACAAGAAGGTGTACTCCTACGTCCCCGACATCATCCGGTTCTACCTGGACGAGGAGCCCATCCTCTGGACCATCCCGACCTACCGGTGCAGCGACCCCGAGTCCCGCGCCCACGTGCTGGCCAACCTGTCCGAGCTGGTGGTGAAGCCGGCCAACGAGTCGGGCGGCTACGGCGTCATGGTCGGCTCCCAGGCCACCGAGGAGGAGCTGGCCGCCACCGCCCGCCAGGTCGCCGAGGACCCGAACCGCTGGGTGGCCCAGCCGATCATCCAGCTGTCCACCGCGCCCACCCTGTGCGACGAGGGCATCGCCCCCCGCCACGTGGACCTGCGCCCGTTCACCCTGCTCGGCCCCGACGGCGCCTACGTGACCCGGGGCGGACTCACCCGGGTGGCCCGGCGCAAGGGCTCCCTGGTGGTCAACTCGTCCCAGGGCGGGGGCAGCAAGGACACCTGGGTGGTGGACGCACCGGCCGACCCCGACGTGTCGGCCGGGTTCGGGTCCGGCGACGGGGGTGCGCCGTGACCGCCGCACTGCACGACGACCGGCCGGCGGCGGACGCCGACGGCGACGGGGCGCCCGAGGGGGCGACCGACGAGGAGAGGAGCGACACGATGCTGCTCGCACGCATGGCCGAGGCCGTCTACTGGGCCGGCCGCCACCTCGAGCGGGCCGAGGGCACGGCCCGCATCGTCCAGGTCCACACCGACGCCCACGTGGACATGCCGGTGGGCGAGGACGTCGGGTGGGAGCCGCTGCTCGCCATCGCCGGCGTCGACAACGAATTCGCCGAGGCCTACTCCACCGCCACCGGGCCCGACGACGCCCGGGCCGCCGAGGAGGACGTCATCGAATTCCTGCTCCACGGCGACGGCAACGCCTCGTCGATCCTGGCGTCGCTGACCGCCGCCCGCGAGAACCTCCGCACCGCCCGCCCGGTCGTCCCCCGCGAGGCGTGGGAGGCCTGCAACGACCTGTGGCTGTCCAGCACCGACCACCTGGCCGAGGCCGACTCACGTGAGGGCCGGGTCCGCTGGCTGCGCCGGGTGATCGCCGGCTGCCAGTGCATCCACGGCATCCTCCTCGGGACCATGAGCCGCGACGAGGCCATGTCGTTCCTCGTGCTGGGCCAGAACATCGAGCGGGCCGACCTGACCACCCGGGTCCTCGACGTCCGGGCCGAGTACCTCCACCCCCGGGGCGCCGACGACCCCTACGACGTCGTCCACTGGATGGCCGTCCTGCGGTCGCTGGCCGCCTACCAGCCGTTCCGCCGGGCCATGCCGGCCCGGCCCCAGGGCGGCTCGACCCTGCGGTTCCTGCTCCAGGACGACCGGTTCCCCCGGGCGGTCGGCGCCTGTCTGACCGAGGCCCGCGCCCAGCTCAAGGCCCTCCCCCACTCCGAGCGGGCCCAGGAGGCCTGTCAGAACGCCTCCATGGTGGTGGCGGCCGCACCGGTGGCCCGCCTGGCCGTCGGCGGGCTGTCCGAGTTCCTGGAGGAGGTCCAGCTGGCGCTGGTCGAGATCCACGAGCGGATCGAGGACACCTACTTCCGACCCAGCTTCGTCGGCTGGGAGCCGGCGACCGCCGCCCCGTGACCACCACCGCGCCGGTGGGCCCCCCGGGCCCGCCGGGCGACCCGTCCGCGCCGCCACCCCCGGTCGCCTCCTACGCCGCGCCGGCGGGCGGCTTCGACGAGTTCGTCGACCCCGAGGGCGCCGTGCGCCCCCGTTGGACCCGGGTGGCCGAGGCCCTGGACGGCTTCGGCGCCGAGGGCCTGGCCACCCGCCACGCCGAGCTCGCCCGCCTCCTGCGCAACGAGGGGGCCACCTACAACGCGGTGCTCGACGGCCGCAGCGTGCGCCGGCCGTGGACGCTGGACCCGGTGCCCCTGGTGGTCGAACACGACGAATGGACCCGGCTGGAGGCCGCCGTGGCCCAGCGGGTGGCCCTGCTCGACCTGGTGGCCGCCGACCTGTACGGCGACCGCATGCTGGTGGCCCGGGGCCTGGTGCCGGCCGAGGTCGTCCTGGCCCATCCGGCCTTCCTGCGGGCCTGCACCGGGATCGACGTACCCGGCGCCCACCGCCTCTTCACCACGGCCGTCGACGTGGTCCGCGAGCCCGACGGCGGGTTCCGGGCCGTGACCGACCGGGCCCAGGCGCCGTCCGGGCTCGGGTACGCGCTGGTCAACCGGTCGGCCCTGTCCCGGGTCTTCCCCACCCTCCACCGGACGTCGGGCGTCGAGCGCCTGGCCGGGTTCGTGCGCGCCATCCGGGCCGGGGTGGCGGCCGCCGCCCCCGACGGCGTCGACGAGCCCCGGGTGGCCATCCTCACCCCGGGCCCCCTGTCGGAGACGTACTTCGAGCACGCCTACCTGGCCGCCTTCCTCGGCTACCCGCTGGTCGAGGGCCGCGACCTGGTGGTGCAGAACAACCGGGTCTGGCTGCGGTCACTCAGCGGCCTCGACCCGGTCGACGTGCTCATCCGCCGGGTGGACGACGCCTGGTGCGACCCCGTCGAGCTGCGGGCCGAGTCCCTGCTCGGGGTGCCGGGCCTGGTCGAGGTGGTCCGCCGGGGACGGGTGGCGGTGCTCAACCCGTTGGGGTCGGGGATCCTGGAGAGCCCGGCGCTGGCCGGCCTGCTCGACGACCTGGCCCCGGCGCTGCTGGGCGAGGAGCTCGCACTGCGGGGACCGACCAGCTGGTGGTGCGGGCGCCCCGGCGGCCTCAGCCACGTCCTCGCCCACCTCGACGATCTGATCCTGCTGCCGGTGCTGCCCTCGGCGGGCACCGGGCCCGTCCTGGCCTCCGAGCTCGACCGGGCCGGCCGTGATCTGCTGGCCGACCGGATCCGCAGCCGGCCCGGGGACTGGGTGGGCCAGGAGATCCTGACCCCCTCGACGGCCCCGGCGGTGTCCGAGGACGGCAGCCTGGTGCCCCGCCCGGTGGTGCTGCGCACGTTCGCGGTGGCTGACGAGACGGCCGGCGGGGTCCCCGGCCACGGCTTCCGCCTCCTGCCCGGCGGCCTCACCCGGGTCGGGGTCGACCCGGCCAGCCCCGTGGTGGCCGGCCGGGGCGGCGGCACCAGCAAGGACACGTGGGTCGCCACCTCGGCGCCGGCCTTCCAGCAGAGCCCGTGGCTGCCGTCGGCACCGGCCGAGCCCCGGCCGGTGGTGGTGCCCGAACTGCCCGCCGCCCTGCCGGGCCGCGTGGCGGCCCAGCTGTTCGTGCTCGGGCGCAGCGCCGAGCACGCCGAACTGGTCATCCGGCTCATCCGCACCGTCCTGGCCCGGCTCGACCAGCCCCTCGGGTCCGGCGGCGACGACGGGGCCCAGTCGCTGCAGGTACTGCTGTCGGCCCTGGGCGACGCGTCCGGCTTCGATCCCGGGTCCGCCACCCGTCCGGCCAAGGTCGCCGACGCGTCGGTGGCCGAGGGCGTCCTGCCCAACGACCGTGCCGCGCTCGCCCTCCTGTTCGACGGGGGCGTGGCCGGAAGCCTGGTCTCGACCCTCGGGATCCTGGTCGAGTCGTCCTACTCGGTCCGGGAACAGCTGTCGGGCGACACCTGGCAGCTGGTCGGCGACATCGAGGAGGAACTGGGCCGGTTCCGCCGCCGCCCGCCCACCCAGTTCGTCGGGGCCCAGCCCAGCCTGCTGCGCCTGCAGCGGTCGCTCCTGGCGCTGTCCGGTGTGGCCGCCGAGAACATGGAGCGCGACCCGGCCTGGCTGTTCCTCGACGCCGGCCGCCGGCTCGAGCGGGCCCAGGGCCTGGTCCGCCTGCTCCGGTCGGTGCTGGTCGAGCGCCGGGCCGGGGTCATCGAGGACCTGCTGGTCGAGTCGCTGCTCACCACCTCGGAGAGCCTCATCATCTTCCGCCGCAGGTCCGGCTCGATCCTCCACGTGTCGGGCGCCCTCGACCTGCTCGTCTACGACGTGGCCAACCCGCGCAGCGTGCTCTTCCAGCTCGACCGGCTGGTCGCCCACCTGGCCGAGCTGCCCAAGCAGTCGTCGGCCCAGCGGTTGGCCAACGAGGAGCGGCTGGCCCTGGAGGCGACGACCCTGCTGCGGCTGACCGACCCCGACCGCCTGGCCGTCGTCGACACGGCCACCGGGCGCCGGCCCGAGCTCGACCGGGTCTTCGCCACGGCCGACGGCCTCCTCGACGACCTGCTCGCCTCCTTGCGCCGCACCTACTTCACGTCTGAGAGGCTGTCGGTGCTGGCCGGGGGCCGGCCCGAGGACGCAGGGGGCAGGCCATGAGGTACCGGATCGAGCACCGCACCGCCTACCACTACAGCGCCCTGGTCAGCCGGTGCCGCAACGAGGCCCACCTCCGGCCCCGCGACACCGAGCGCCAGACCTGCATCGAGCACGACCTGGTGGTGGACCCCACCCCGACCGGCTGGGGCGAGCGGGCCGACTTCTACGGCAACCCGGTGACCAGCTTCGTGGTCGACGGGCCGTTCGACGCCATGACGGTGACCGCCACCAGCGTCGTCGAGGTGACCGATGTCGACCCCCTGCCGGCGGTCGGCCCGGGCTGGACCGAGGCCCTCGACCTGCTGACCAACGACCTGTCGCCCGACATGCTCGACGCCCGGGAGTTCTGCTTCGAGTCGCCGCTGGTGTCGACCGCCACCGTGGTCCGTGACTACGCGGCGCCGTCCTTCACCCCGGGCGCACCGCTGGTCGACGTCGTCACCGACCTCACCGAGCGGATCCACCGGGACTTCGTCTACGACCCCGGGTTCACCACGGTGACCACCCCGCTCGACGAGGTGCTGGACCACCGTCGGGGCGTCTGCCAGGACTTCGCCCACCTCGCCGTCGGGTGCGTGCGGTCGATGGGCCTGGCCGCCCGCTACGTGAGCGGCTACCTCGAGACGGCGCCGCCGCCGGGCACCGAGCGCCTGGTCGGCGCCGACGCCTCCCACGCCTGGCTGTCGGTGTACGTCCCGGGCTGGGGATGGCTGGACCTCGACCCGACCAACGACCGCATCGTGGGCAACGACTACGTCACGACGGCCTGGGGCCGCGACTACGCCGACGTGTCGCCCCTGAAGGGCATCGTCTTCGGCGGGGGCGACTCCCACACCCTGGACGTGGCCGTCGACGTGGCCCGGATCGAGGTCCCCACCCCCTGACCCGGGCGTCGGGCCGGCACGGCACGACCGCCACCACGACGCCCACCACCGCTCCGGGCCCGCGCCGTCAGGCGGCCAGGGCGACCTGCATGTCCGCCAGGCCCCGGACCAGGGCGGCGGCACCGTCCCCGTCCAGTGCGGCGAACGCCGGGCGCAGCAGGTCGTCGGTCAACGACTCGGCCGCCGCCAGGGCCGCCCGCTGCTCGTCGCTGACGGCGATCTCCACGTCGGCCGGCCAGCCGAACGCCGTCATCAGGCCCGGGGCCTTGGCGTAGTGGGCCGTCCGGGCGTCGACCCCACTGGCCCGCAGCGCCAGCAGGTGGGCGCTGCCCCGCAGCTCGCGCAGCACGACGACGACCTGGAGGGCACGGCCGGGCACGTCGTCG
>Ga0209698_10007937_pt1 | contig 11031 bp, 12 predicted proteins | sample LitLauG_LLR_2012_FD_187203 | JGI IMG/M metagenome (GOLD analysis project Ga0209698, IMG submission 187203) | Freshwater sediment microbial communities from Pennsylvania, USA - Little Laurel Run_MetaG_LLR_2012 (SPAdes) (version 2) | ecosystem: Environmental > Aquatic > Freshwater > Creek >... | reverse complement strand
CAGGTGCAGGGTGTGCTCGCCCCACGGCACCCGCACGTTCTGGGCCTTGATGGTGATGCCCCGCTCCCGCTCGATGTCCATCGAGTCCAGGTACTGCTCGCGCATCAGGCGGGGGTCCACCGCGCCGGTCAGTTCCAGGATGCGGTCGGACAGTGTCGACTTGCCGTGGTCGACGTGGCTGATGATGGAGAAGTTGCGGATACGGTCGATGGGGAGCACGGGGTGCCCAGCGTACCCAAGGCGGGGCGGGACCCACCCCGTACCGGCCCGGTGGGCCCGCTGGGGCCCGAACTGCTATCCTTCACTGTCTCCGGTAGGTGATCCCAGCACGGGATCCCGGGGACCCGATGCAGCCCGTGGGGGTCCCCCACGCCTGCGACCCGGACCCGACGCACGAGGACGACGAGGACAAGCAGTGGCCAACATCCGTAGCCAGATCAAGCGCAACCGGCAGACGCTCAAGCGTCAGGCCCGCAACAAGGCCGTCCGGTCGGAGTTGCGCACCCGCACCAAGAAGGCCAACGCCGCCATCGCCGAGGACGTGACCGCCGCCGACGACGCCATCCGCCTGGCCGTCAAGCGCATCGACAAGGCCGCCGCCAAGGGCGTCATCCACAAGAACCAGGCGGCCAATCGGAAGTCCAAGCTGATGAAGCGTGCGGTCAAAGCCGGCGCCGACGCCTGATCCACGGCGCCGCGCCCCCCGTGCCGACGCCCGCGTGAACCCGCCGGGGACTCCCGGCTGATGCAGTGCCCCGCCTTCGGTGGGGCACTGGTCGTTCCGGAGGGACCCGGATCGCCCCTCCCGGCACGCACCCCGGGCAACGACCGGGCAGAGCCGATCGGGCCTGACTAGGGTCGGTCTGGAGGCGGAACTGGAGGCGGACCGATGGCGTACCTCGTCACGCACTTCTATGCGGGTGGCACCGAGGAGCAGTACCGGGCGGTGCTGTCCGCTGCCCACCCGGCCGACGGACTGCCTCCCGGTCAGACCTACCATGCGGCCGGACCGACCGAGGACGGGTGGCTGATCGTCGCCGTGTGGGACTCCAAGGACGCGTTCGACGCCTTCGTCACCGGTGCGCTCCTCCCGACGCTCGGCAGGCACTCGGGAGGATTCACCGGACCACCCCAGGAGCGCGCCGGCCCGGTCGTCAACCTCGAGACGGCCTGAGCCCGTGCCGGCGTAGTACGGTGCGCCGTCCCGCCGCCCGTCGGCGGGACGCCACGAGCGCGCAGCTCCACGGGCACGCAGTACACCGGTCGCCGACGGCGACCGCCTCCCGAGGGGGATCGGGAGGGGGAAGGGAGGAGATCCATGCCGGCGACCAGACGGACCCGGGACGAGCTGCGTGCGACGCTGGTCGGGGAGGGTCGCCAGATCCTGCTGACCGAGGGACTCGGGTCCGACTCGAGCAACCTCACCTTCAAGCGGGTCTTCGCCCGGGTCGAGGCCAGTACCGGGGTGCGGATCACCAACGCCTCGGTCATCAGGCGGATCTGGCGCAACCAGGCGGACTACCAGACCGACGTCGTCATCAGCATCGCCGGGGACGAGGCCCGTCGGGCCCAGGGGAGCGAGCAGCGGGTGACGGCCCTGTTGGCGGCGTTCGACACGTCCACCCCGACGGCCCGCGCCCGGGCCCTGCGCGAGGCGTGCCGGGTGGAGGGGAACGCGAGCAGTGCGGCCATCGACCGGGCGGCCAACTGGCGGCTGTGGCTCGGCATCGTGGTCCTGGGGGTGTCGCGGTCCGCGCCTGACGACCGGGCACGGATCATGGCCGCGGTCGACGAGGGCTACCAGGCGGTGACCGCGTTGTGGCGCGCGAACATCAGGATCGTCATGGACATCCTCGGGTTCCGGGTCCGGGAACCCTGGACCGTCGACGACCTGGCGGCGGCGTCCATCGCCCTGGCCGAGGGGTGCGCCCTCCGCCAGTTGGCCGAAGGTGACGCCCCCCTGGTCCTCCGCCCCACCGGACCGGGCGGCCAGGACCAGCAGTGGTCGCGTTTCGCCGTTGGGTTCGAGGCCCTCGTCAACCAGTACCTCGAGCCGGACCCGGCCCACCCGGATCCGGCACCCACGCCGGACGGGTGTGCCGACCACCTCGGGCCGGGCGACCGGTAGCCGACTCACCGCCGGTGCGTGCCCCGTCCGATCAGTACGGCGACGGATAGATCCCGGCGGTGCAGATCGAGTACGTCGTCCCGTTGGGCGCCGCCGACTGCAGGTTCGGGAGGGCGAAGGTGGTGATCCCGTCGCCGCCGTACTTGTTGCCGATCACCGAGAACAGTGGGTAGTTGCTGGCGACGGTGAGGACCTGCCCATCGGCGGGCACGCCCTGGTAGTCGGTTCCGGCATTGAGGATGAGCTGGCCCAGGGTGCACGTCGCCCCCGTGGCCGACGTCGTCGCACCACCACTGCCGGTGCCGAACCGGGTGTCGGGGAGACCGGAGGGACCCTGTGGGCCGGCCGGGCCCTGGGGTCCGGCGTCGCCGGGGAGTCCCTGGGGCCCGGTCTGGTCCCACGAGATGACCGTCTGGCTGCCCGAACACGTCGGCGGGGCGGTGCCCACCTTGGACAGTGCGCCCTTGGCCGACAGGCAGCCGTAGTAGGTGGTACCCGAACCTGTCGCCCCGGCGTCGACCGCCAGGGTCGCGCCTCCGGCGACGACACCACCGATCAGGATCCCGACGGCCAGAGTCGCCAGCCGCTGTCGCTTGTCCATGATGCCCCCTCGCTCGACCGGCGCACCGCCGGACCTGGCCAGCATGGCACGGTCGACCGCTTCGGCGTCGGGTCGTCCGACGGCTCAGCGCCCGGCGGCCGGTCCGGCGTCCGGCTCCGGCGCCACCCCGTCCTCGGGCTGCGCCTCGATCAGCTCCGGCCCGTCGTTGCGTACGTTGCCGACGGCCCGACCGACGGGCCGGTGCACCAGGATGCCGGCGGGAGACGGGACCAGCAGCGACTCGAGCTCGGGCCTGTCGCCGTTCGCCGGGTCGAGCCACTCCTCGAGCACGTCAGGCTCGAGTACCACCGGCATGCGGTGGTGGATGTCCCCCATGTCGGGGCCGGCCTCGGTGGTGATCACCGTGCAGGTCCGCAGCGCCGGCCGCTCGGCACCTTCGGCGTCGGACGCACCCGGGCCACCCCACCACCGCTCCCACAGGCCGGCCAGCGCCAGCGGCTGCCCGTCGGCCCGGGTGAAGTAGTAGGGCTGCTTCACCTTGCCCGGGCCCGGCTTCCACTCGTAGAACCCGTCAGCCACCACGGCCAGTCGGCGGGCGGTGAACGCCGCCCGGAACGACGGCTTGGTCGCCACCGTCTCGGCCCGGGCGTTGAACGTCCGGTTGCCCATGGTGGCCTCCTTCGCCCACGGGGGCACCAGCCCCCACTTGTAGAGCCCGAGCTCGCGGTGCACCGGCCCGTCGTCGTCGGCTACCTCGGCGAGGGCCAGCACCCGGCGCATCGGCCCCACGTTCCAACTGGGCCGTCCATCGGTCTCCAGCCCGAGCTCCAGCTGGGCGTCGAAGATCCGGGCCAGCAGATCCGGTTCCGAGTACAGGGCGATCCGTCCGCACATGGTGGGGTCAGCCTAGGACGGCCGGCCCGGTGGGGGCCGACCGTCGCCGACGCACGGGTCGCCTCGCACTACGGCTTGAGGGTGAAGTACGACCCGTCACACCGGTAGCCGTGGGTCGCGCCGGTGACGGGTGGGTCGTCGAGCCGCTGGAACGTGCCGTTGGACACCCGGCTCATGACGTAGCAGAAGCCGGGCACCTTGCCGGCCGGGTTCCCGGTGGTGATCAGGTAGTCGCCGTTGAACGAGGTGATCTTGGCCAGTTGTTGGAGCACGCTGCCGCGGGTCGGACTCGTACCGGCCGCGAGGAACGCCTGGGCGAACAGCTGGGCCGACAGCCAGCCGAACAGTGTGTAGAGGTCGGGCTTGAACCCGGGCGACGCCTTCTGGACCCAGTTCAGGAACGTCTGCACGGACGGCAGGGTGGTGGCGTCCTCCCCCAGGTAGAGCGGGGTGAGCTGGTAGAGGTAGTCGCCGTTGGTGGCCGCGGCACCGCCCGCATCCGGGATCAGGCTCTCCGAGTAGGTGGAGGCGCCGAACACGACGACCGGGTGGAACGACTGCTGGTTGAGGGCCTTGATGACGGCCGCCGCGTAGTTGGCGGGCATCTGGTCGAGGAACAGGATCTGCACACCGGCCTGCTTCATGGCCAGCACGTTCTGGGTGAAGTCCGTCTGGGTGATGTTGAACTGCTGGTCGTAGATCACGTCGTAGCCGACCGACTCCATCGCCCCCTTCTCCCCTCCCCACTTGGTGATGGCCGACGGCTGGTCGGCCACCAGCGACGCCACGTGCTTGACCGCGGCCGGGTACTTGGACTTGAAGTAGAGGAGACCGCCGGTCGGCCACCCGATCTTGCCCGGGTCGGGGCTGAACAGGTTCGGCAGGTCGGCCAGCGCCTGGTCGAGCGGGACGGTGACGTCGGCGACGCCGGGGTTGGCTGCCATCACCGTCTCGCCGTAGCTGTCCTGCAGGGAGAAGCCGCCGACCTGGGCGAAGTCCTTCTGGACCACCTGCTCGTGGGCCTGCTTGTTGGGCGCACCCTGGTAGCCGTCGTCGTAGGAGTCGACGAGCAGTTTGCGTCCGTCGAGGCCCCCGGTGGAGTTCACGTAGGCGGCGTAGGCCTGGGTGCCCACGAGTGACCCCTTGAAGAGCCCGGCGTAGAGCGTCGACACGTTGCCGACGGTCACCGAGTCGGCGGTCAGTCCGGTGGTGTCGCTGAACGCCGCCGCCGGGATCGCCGGGGAGCCGGCTGCGGTGCCGGTCGTGCCGCCTCGCGCCGCGCTGGTGGTCGTGGTCGACGGCGTCGACGAGCACGCGCTCAGTGTGGCCGCCAGCACCAGTCCGGCTGTCGCCAGCACGACGGCGCGCCGGCCCGGCCCGACGGTCGACAGGTCGGTGGATCGGGTCATCGTGGTATCCCCCTGGTCGTGGTGGCTCCGGCACGTCGTGGACGTGTCCCCCCGGACTGGTGCGACGAGGGGAACTCTAGGGACTTCCCACGCTCCCCGCGTGGCAACCTCGCTCAGGCCGGATCGTCGTGCCGGGTCCGCATCCGGTGGAGGGCGGCGATCTTGTCCCGGTCGATGTTGACGAACTCCCCCACCGCCTCCACCGTGACCTTGCCGTTCTGCAGGAGCGCGCCACGGCTGTGGGTCCTCCGGTCGTCGACCCGGGTGACCTCCGCCTCGAACAGCGACTCGACGCCGATGAGCGTCGGCCGCCTGTACCGGATGGTCAGCTCGACGGTCGGTCCGGCGGCATCGGCCAGCACGTTGGCCGCGGTGAGGATGATGTCGAAGGCGGCGGCCAGGGCTGCGCCGTGCACCCAACCGGGCGCCCCCTCGTAGGTGGGGGCGAAGACGACCCGCCCGCGGGCGACCGGCGGGTCGAACCACAGCTCGATGGGCGGGGCCAACGGGTTGCACGGTCCGGCCACCATGTCGAAGGGCATGGAGTCGGTGAGGCTCCCCCGCTCCTCGAGGTCGACGTCGTACCCCGCGAACCGGGGCACCGGCTCGGTGTCGTCGGGCACGGCGTGCTCGATCGCATCGGACAGCGCCTCGACCCCGGCGGCCACCTCGGCCAGCACGCCGGGCGGCGGGGCGGAGGTGACGGTCAGCTCCATGAGGCGCCGCACGGCCGCGGCCAGCTCCTCGCGGCCGCCCCCGCTCCACGGGCGCCCGGGCGGTCCGGCCCGGCGGACCTGCTCGTCAGCCACGGTCGCCCCCGAACCGCTCGACGTAGGCGGCGTGGGCGTCGAGGACCGCCAGGACCGACGACCGGTCGCCCGCCGGCACCCGCAGCACGACCTCGTCCACGCCGAGGCCGGCGAAGTGCTCGAGCTTGGCGTCGGTGGGGATGGTCCCGAAGGGCACCACCCGGGCCCCGTCCGGGTCCCGGCCCGCGTCCTCGAACGCCCGCCGCAGTCGGGGGACCGCCTCGCCCAGTCCGGACCCGCCGATGGGCATCCACCCGTCGCCGTACTCGGCGACGGCGGCGAAGTTCCCGTCGGTGGCCCCGCCGCCGAGCAGCACCGGCACCCGGCCCCGGACCGGCTTGGGCCAGCTGAAGCACGGCGCCAGGTCGACGAACTCGCCGTGGTACTCGGCCTCGTCGTCCCGCCACAGCGCCTGCATGCACCGCACGTGCTCCCGGGCGATCCGGCGCCGGGCGGCGAAGTCGACCCCGTGGTCGGCGGCCTCGGTGCGGTTCCACCCGAACCCGATGCCGAGCACGGCCCGGCCGCCGCTCAGGTGGTCGAGGGTGGCGACCTGCTTGGCCAGCACGATCGGATCATGCTGGGCGACCAGCACCACCCCGGTGCCGAGGAGGAGCTGCATGGTCACCGGCACCGCCGAGGCCAGCGCCACGAACGGGTCCAGACTGCGGCGGTAGTCGTCGGCCCTGACCCCCTCGACCAGCGCGGGCGGGGTGTCGTCCCGCACCGGGAGATGGGTGTGCTCGGGCAGGTAGAGCGAGGTGAAGCCGCGCTCCTCGGCGGCCGTGGCCAGCTCCGCCGGCGGCAGGTCGCGGTCGGTCAGGAAGCAGGTGACGCCCAGACGCACCGGCTCAGCCCCCGAGTCCGGCGGCCAGCCCGGCGCCCGGGTTCACGTCCGGGTCGGCGAACAGTGCGGCGAAGGCGGCCTCCTCACGGCCGCGTGCCTCGGTCACGGACGCGCCCCGGCCGGCCAGCATCAGCCGCTTGATCTGCCGGGTGGCGTGGCTCGGGAACGAGGCGATGGTGCGGGCCAGCTCGAGCGTCTCGGCCAGCACCGTCCCCTCGGGGCACGACCGCAGGGCCAGACCGCACGACACGGCCACCTCCGCGGTGATCCACTCCGAGGCGAGCAGCGCGGCGGACGCCTGCTGCCACCCCATCCGGGCCGGCAGCAGCACGCTGGAGCCGGCCTCGGGCGGCACGCCCATCTGGGCGAAGGGGACCTGCAGACGGGCGGCCTCGTCCATCAGCACCAGGTCGACGTGGCCGAGGATCGAGCAGCCGAGTCCCATGCCCACGCCGCGGACGGCGGCCAGCAGCGGCTTGTCGAACCGTTGCAGCAGGTCGAGCAGGTCCTGGAAGCCGAGTCCGGCGCCGGCGGCCGAGTCACCGGTGGCGATGGCCACCATCTCGCGCAGGTCCTGGCCGGCGGTGAAGGCCGTGCCCCGCCCGGTCAGCACCACGGCGTGGACGTCGTCGTCCTCCAGGGCGCCGGACAGCGCACCGGTGACCGCCCGGTACATGGCGGTGTCGAACGCGTTCCGGGCCTCGGGCCGGTCGAAGGCCACGACCAGGACCTCGTCGAAGAACTCGAGTTCGATCCGATGGACGTCGTCGGTGCTCACGAGCCGCCCCCGTGCCGTGCCGTCACGGGCGCACGACCTGGCCGCCGTCGACGTTGAACACGTGGCCGGTGATCCACGACGCCTCGTCGGACAGGAGGAACAGGCACATCCCCACCAGGTCGGCGGGCTGGCCCATCCGCTTCAGGGCCAGCCCGGCCAGGATCGGCTGCATGAAGGCGTCGGGCACCACCGTGCGCGACGCCTCGGTGTCCGTCGGGCCCGGGGCGATGGCGTTGGTCCGGATGTTCGACCCGCCGAGCTCGTGGGCCATCTGCTGGGTGATCGAGTTCACGCCCGCCTTGGCCAGCCCGTAGAACCCGGCGTACATGTAGGCGGCCGTCGACGACTGGTTGACGATGGCGCCGCCGCCCCGTGCCTTCATGGCCGGGTAGCAGGCGCGGACACAGTTGAGGGCGCCGAGCATGTTCACCGACAGGAACCGGTTGAGGTACTCCCAGTCCACGGTCAGCAGCAGGTCGAGCTTCATGCCGCCGAAGATGGCCGCATTGTTGACCAGGTAGTCGATCCCGCCGAACTCGGCGACGGTCGCCGCCGCCATGGCCTCGGCCGAAGCCGGGTCGGCCACGTCCGTGGGCACGCCGATGGCCGAGCCCCCGGACGAGCGGATCCCCTCGGCGACCGCCGCCGCCTTGTCGCCGTCGATGTCGGCCACGACGACCGAGGCCCCCGCTGCGGCCAGTGCCTCGGCGTAGGCCTGGCCGATGCCACCGGCCGAGCCGGTCACGATGGCCACCTTGCCGGTGAAGTCGAACGTCGTGGTGGGTGCCGCGTCGGGCATGGTCAGGACTCCTCGTCGGTGGTGGCGTCGGCTGCGGCCGCCGCCTTGCGGCGTCGGGCGATGATCTTCTCGGCGGCACCGCTCATGCCGGTCGACAGGGGCCAGCCGATGTAGTGGGTCAGGTGCAGGACGAGCTCGCGCAGCTGGTCCTCGGTGAGCTCGCCCCGCTCCAGCGCGGCGTCGAACTGGACCTCCAGCAGCCCCGGCAGGTTCTGCGCGGCCAGGACGCCGATGGTGGCCATGCGTCGGTCGCGCAGGCCCAGTCCCTCGCGGGTCCAGATGGCCCCGAACAGGTGGTCGACGGTGACGTCGACGTAGGGGCTCTCCAGGTCGGCCGGGTCGACGGTGAATCCGTAGACCTCCTGCATCTTGGCCATGCCGGCGGCCCGTGCGTCGGTTCCCGGTTCACTCATGGTGCGGTCACTCCTCCTGTCCGTCGTCGTGCCTGGTCCGGACCGGTCACGCCGGCTCGGCCAGCGACTTGGTCTCCAGGTACTCCTCGAACCCGGCCACGCCGGACTCGCGTCCCACGCCCGACTGTCTATACCCGCCGAAGGGCATGTCGGGACTGAACCAGAGTCCGCCGTTCACCCCGACGGTGCCGGTGCGGATCCGGTTGGCCACGCCCACCGCACGGGCGCGGTCCCCACCCCACACCGACCCCGACAGTCCGTAGACCGAGTCGTTGGCCAGGGCCACGGCGTCGTCGTCGCCGTCGTGGGGGATGACCACCAGGACGGGCCCGAAGATCTCCTCCTGGGCCACCCGTGAGGTGTTGGGCAGGCCGACGATCAGGGTGGGCTCGACGAAGAACCCGGACTCGAGCCCTTCGGGGCGGCCGCCGCCGATGACGAACGACCCGCCCTCGTCGGTGGCCATCCGCAGGTAGCCCTCCACCCGGTCGCGCTGGCGGGCGCTGATCAACGGCCCGCACATGGTGCCCGGGTCGGTCGGGTCGGCGGCGGGCAGCATGCCCATCACCTTGGCGGTGGACTCGACCGCCTCGTCGAACTTCGCCCGGGGCACGATGAGGCGGGTGGTGATCGCACAGCCCTGTCCGGCGTGGGTGCAGACGGTGAACGCGGCGGTGGCGCAGGCACCCCGCAGGTCGGCGTCGTCCAGGATCACGAAGGCCGATTTCCCGCCGAGTTCGAGGAAGACCTTCTTGATGGTCTGGGCGGCGGACGCCATCACCTTGCGGCCGGTGGCCGTCGACCCGGTGAAGCTCACCTGGTCCACCCGGGGGTCGGTCGACAGGATCGCCCCGAGCGCATGGTCCGAAGAGGGCACCACGTTGACCACGCCGGGTGGGATGTCGGTCTCCTCGGCGATCAGGCGGCCGAGCACGGTTGCACACCACGGGGTGTCCGGAGCCGGCTTGAGCACGACGGTGTTGCCGGCGGCCAGGGCGGGGCCGAGCTTGGCCAGGTTGATCTGGTGGGGCACGTTCCACGGGGTGATGGCACCGACCACGCCGGTCGCCTCGCGACGCACCCAGCGGTGGGACGGGATGCCGAGCGGCTCGGCACGCCCGAGGTCGGTCTCCCACTCGTAGGACTCGGCCAGGTCGGCCACCCACCCGAGCCCGCCGACGGGCGTGTCGAGCTGGGCCGAGTAGGTGAACGACAGCGGCGACCCCGTTTCCGCCACGGTCATGGCCCGGATGGCGTCGGCATGGCGCTCGAACGCGGCCTGCAGCTGGCGGATGCCGGCCACCCGGCGGGTCACGTCGGTCGACCAGTCGGTCGTGTCGAATGCCCGGCGCGCCGCTCCGATGGCGTCGTCCATGTCGGACGCGTCGCCGTCGGCGGCCACCCCCAGCACCTCGCCGGTTGCCGGGTTGGCGGTCTCGAAGACCCTGCCCGACCGGGCCGGGCGCAGCTCGCCGTCGATCAGCAGCCGTTCCTCGCCGGTCACGGTGGTGCTCGTCGTGGTCATCACGTCTCCTCCTTGTCGATCCCGCGGACGCCGAAGATGTCGTCGCAATGCGCTTCCGTGAGCACCGCCAACGGCAGGTCCACGTCGAGTTCGGCGGCCAGGGACAGCGCCGCCTGCAGATCCTTGTGGGCCAGGCCGGCCCCGCCTTGCATGGCCCGGACGAAACCCTTGTCGTCGGCCTCGGTGAAGGGCGCCACGGTCGGCCGGAACATCAGTGCGGAGGCCCCGCCGATCAGCGCGTCGCTGGCCTTGATGACCTGGGCCAGCTTGGCCAGTTCGACCCCGGCGGCCTCGGCCAGCAGCTGGCCCTCGTAGGCGGCCAGCCACCCGCCGTACTGCACCAGGTTGCGGGCCAGCTTGGCCGCCAGCCCGGTCCCGAACGCACCCATGTGCACGGTCAGCGACCCCATGGCGTCGAGCAACGGGGCCAGGCCCTCGATGACGGCGGCGTCGCCGCCGGCCATGCACACCAATTTGCCGGTGGCCGCGGCCGACGGGCCGCCGCTCACCCCGCAGTCCACCATCGGGACGCCGAGGGCGTGGGCCTCGGCCCCCACGTCGGCCACACAGGCCGGGGTGATGGTGCTGACCACGACGAACGTCGTATCCGGGCCGCCGGCAGCCAGCGCCCCGTCGGGACCCGACAGCACGGTGTGCACCTGCTCGTCGTCGACCACGGCCACGACCACCACGTCGGCCAGGCGGGCCACCTCGGCCGGCGAGGCGGCCACGGCGGCGTGGTCGGCGTGGCGGTCGGTCGCCTCGGACCGGACGTCGCACACCACCAGCGGCAGGCCGGCGGCGTGCACGCTGGTGGCCACCCCGTCGCCGATGGCGCCCAGGCCGATCACCCCGACGGTCGGTCCG
>Ga0209698_10007936_pt1 | contig 11034 bp, 9 predicted proteins | sample LitLauG_LLR_2012_FD_187203 | JGI IMG/M metagenome (GOLD analysis project Ga0209698, IMG submission 187203) | Freshwater sediment microbial communities from Pennsylvania, USA - Little Laurel Run_MetaG_LLR_2012 (SPAdes) (version 2) | ecosystem: Environmental > Aquatic > Freshwater > Creek >... | reverse complement strand
AGACCGACCTGGATACAACCAGTCATCCCAGAGCTTGCCATACTATTTTATGCCGACAGGCGGGTCAGGCTAAACCTGCCATCGCATAGAGATAGATCCCCTAATACTGGCGAATCGTCGGCAAACCTTACCTTACAGGAGGGAAGAGTTGCCCGTCAGAAGGTCAGCCAACCGAAACTGTCGCGCCGGTTCGCTTCCGATACAGCTCTAACGTTTCTGGATAATCTGGTCGGTCAACCGCCCGAGAGCAGACCGAATGCGATAGTATTTTCGGATTTCTGCCGTGTAGTCGGGCTGGGATGCCATGCCGCCCACTCCGCATGGATGCGGGTCAAAGTTAGCGCGGCCACAAGACGCAAGACTCAGGTTGCACGAGCCGGATGCCTCACCTTGCGCCGCAGATTCAATCATGCCCCGCGAGGGACGACTCTAAAGCTTGGGACTTGCCCCCGGCGGTGTGCCGAAGCGATAAGCACCAATTCACTAACCCAAGAAGGTCAAATCGCAGCCAAGGCATTCAAAAGCTTCACACCATCCGGGACGCCCCAGCCGCTAACGGCATCGAACCCTGGCCCGGCCTTATAGCCTTTCCCCGGATCGGGATGAGACGCATTATTGCCGACGGTAATATCGCGCGAGGAGCTCTCTCCAACGGACTGGCCGCTGCCTCCATTCTTGTACAACAGCGGCGTCAAGAATCGTTGCTGTTTGGCGGCTGGGAGGTTAGTGCTGACTCGAGCGATGAGCGCCGCCCAGAGCGGTGCCGAGGCGCTAGTGCCCCCGTTCGGCGCATCTTTCCCGACGAAGATGAGATCGTAGTACGGCGGTCCGGAAAGAGCAGCAATGTCGGGCGCGACGCGACCATCGATGCTTCCCGAATTGAGCGACTTGACCTTAACGTTCTGCCAGGAGGGACGAGGGAATACCGTGCTGACGCCGCCGCCAGTCGCTCCCCCACCGTTTTGGGTCCTGCGGCCTGGCGATTGCCACCAAGTGACCTCGTTAATATTGGAGCCCGACTTGGTGAACATAGTTCCGCCAACGGCCAGCGAGTTCGGACTGGAACTGGGAAAGTCGATGTGGGCATGACCGTCATCGACCTGGTCTCCCGAACCGTCGTCTCCCGACGAAACGCAAGTCGTGATGCCCAGCAAACGGGCTGCGTTCAGCCGGTCATCGATGGCCGCGACGGCATTCGCCGACCAACTGGGATCATCTTCGGCCAATCCCCAGCTGCACGAAAGCGCAACCGGCTTGGCGTTGATTACCTGGTTGAGGAGATCGACCCATCCACGCTGATCGAAGGTGGAAAAGTAGACCGAGATACTCGCTTGAGAGCACAGGCCGGCGATGATCTCCACGTCCATCATTACTTCGACGCTGTCACCCAACAGCTGATTTCGCTGTTGCGTGGGAAGCGCGAGAATCTGCTGTAAGGTGTAGGCCGGAGAATCGATGGCGACCGCTTGAATATTCGGTACCGTCCGCTGGAACTTGTTGCAGTAGGCAGTCACATCGTCCACGAAATAGCCGCCTCCGAATTCTGCGATCACGATACTTTGGCCCGCGCCCGCGCCGGGCGGAAAATTGTAGCGCTGCTCCAGATCGGCCGGCGCCAATGGAGATAGTTTTGCCGCTGCGCCAGCGGACACGGCTGCTCCCGACCTGCGACGCGCCATTCGCCGTTGATCGAGCCCGAAGACTCCGGTTACGATGCCCTTGAGTTCTGCGGGGATCTGAATCGCTCCCTGCCGCCCGCGATATTCGGCGTCGCGAGCCGAGCGCATGATCGCCATGCCGGGTTTGAAAGCTGATTCCATAGCCTTGGCTGGTCCACTGACACGCATACTGCGGGTTGCAAGCGAAACGTCTTCGACCTTAAGGCCGAATTTCTGGAGCGACTTTGCTACCTTATCGGCGTCAGCCTGCTTGGCGCCAAATTTTTCGGCCAACTGCTTGGGCGTCAAAGTTTGTCCGACGTATTCGTCCGCCCCCGGAAGCTTCGGGCCGGCCAGTCCGATGGTGACAACGACCTGCTCCTGCGGATCAACGTCGGCAACCCGAGTGGCGGTGGCGTCCTTTCCGCGTTTGCTGCCAGGCAGTACCACGTGCGCTTTGCTTGCCATATTGGATCTCCGATTCTTCAGGATTTGATGGCCTACACGACCTAGCGTAACTCCCAATCACGATGCTACCGCAGGCGTTGTAAACGGCCAACGACCATGCCTGCCGCGCGTCTGCCGGTAATCGTCTGATTATCGTGAGGATAGTGCCGACAGGAGGGCCAGCGTTTCACTCCATTTTTCAAAAAAGCGCGCAAAGAATGCGGCGACACCAGTGTAGTCGTCCTAGCCTGCCCCATATTACACTTCAAGCCGTATTCCCAGAACGAGAACTATTTGCTGGTTCAGTTGCCCGAAAATTTGTCCTTGCATCGTCAACCAGGCGGAGAAAATGCCAGTTGTCACTGAGCTTGGTGCGCGGCGATCTGGAGAGCAATGGAACTGCTGTTATCGGGGAGGGCGCGATTCAGGTGCTCGTGATCGAGTACCCAGTTTGTTGGGTAGGGCGGTCTCGCACCGGAGATTGCCAGGCGACCGCCGGGTGGAGGGATGGCTCCTAGCTAGCAGGCTACTGAAAAATTGATGTGCAGCGGCCCGGAATCTGTTGCAGCATCATCAGCGCCGCGTCGCGTTCCGCCGTTCCGTTGGCCTGGAAAACTTCTGCCCCCAGGATCAGTCCGTTGCGGTTCTCCACCAACAGGTTCCCGCTGTAACTCAACTTGGACTCCTTGCCCCCACTTTTGCGCGCCAGCAGAGAGTCGGGATCCGTCTTAGACTCATGGGTTTGGTTCGAGTGCTTTTCCCCACGGAAGTTCACCGTGGGATTGCCGGGATCATCTGGCGGCTCCTGTTTCCCGACTTCTGCCCAGAACACCTCCCGTTTGCCCTTAAATCCTGGCCCGACAGGTCAATAGACACGACACAAGAACAGTTGCGTGATCCTCAATGACCCCGGTCGTGGGGAACCGTAACAACCGTGGCCGCCGAGCCGAGGTTGCCGGCGAAATCCTTGGCACTGACAGTGATCACGTACTGTCTCCCGTCCATATCGTTTCCATTTCGTGACGCCTGGAGTGAGACTGTGAACGAGTAACTTCCCCCAGATCCTAAGGTCACTGGCCCGCTCGGTTGAACGCTTCCATACTCGTCCACCACGATAAAAGCAACGGTGCTGGGGTTGACGCCTGACAAATTGTCCGTGATCCTGCCGGAGACAGTGACGGGAACCATTTTGCCGTTGGGCGGCCACAGCGACGACGGGCTGGCGGTTACAGTCACGCCCGGAGGCGTCAAATCAATGTTCACCGACTGGCGCACGAGCGAGCTGATGTTGCCGGCGTTGTCGAGTGCACGCAGGCTCACCGAGTTCGTGCTCTCACCGCTGATTTGTGTCGAGGCACTGCTCCCCGCGACGACCGTCACCGGACCGTTGTTGATCCAGTAGCGGAGTTGTTGGACGCCGCTGCCGGAGTCGGTGGCGCCCAGATTCACGGCAACTGGACTCGAGTTGATCCAGCCATTTCCGTTGGCGGAAGGATTAGTGGTAATCGACCCCACCGGCGGTACGAGGTCCACATTCACCGGCGCAGGCAGCAACACGACTCCTGTGTCGGCTGCAAGCGTAACTGCCACGTTGCCTCCACTCACAGAGTACGTGGCCCCGCTGATGGCATCCTGCAGTTGCGTGCCATCGCTGAACAGGCCGCCCACCGGGATGGTTGCGGCGTTGCTGGCCGAGCCGTTGTTCAGCACCACCACTGCGGTTTCGGAGCCATTGAGCGCGCGCGCATAGGCGTAAGTATTCGGTGCAGTCGAGGGTTCTTGCGTGTCGCCGGTCAAGAGCGTGACAAACGAACCATCCCGTAGCGCCGGATACTGCTTGCGCAAGTGTGCCAGCGTCGTGTAGTACGACTGCACGGTGGCATCCGGCGGTCCGTAGATGGTGGGATCGCCGGGCTGGTCGGTCCACGGGTACGGCGGACGGGTATAGGGATCGCCTATCGGTCCATTGCTGCTGTTGGCCAAGGAAGGCGAGTTCACAGCGACCTCGTCGCCGTAGTACACCATTGGTGCACCGACGTAGGTGAACTGGAACAGCGCCGCCAATTCAAGCCGCTGCTTCGCCTGTACCAGGCCGGTATCGCCGATTTCAGTCATCACATAGAGAGCGCGATTCACGTCATGCGAATCCAGCAGATTCAGCATCGCGGCCGTGGCTTGCGGAGGATAGTCATCCCGAACTGCGCGTATGGCGTTGTCGAACAAGCTCGGGGTGAGTCCGGGGATGTCATTCGTGCCGTTGTTGTTGTCGTCGTGCCATTCAGCGTTGCGCACAAACCCGGTGATGTTTTTGCGGAAGCGATAGTTCATCGCCGCATCCATCTGGTCGCCTGCCAGCCACTGGCTGGCATTGGGCCAGATTTCGCCGATCAGCGGACCGTTGCTGTTGTAGGACTTGGCGTACGTGCGATAGTCAACCCACCAGGCATGGGGAAAGTTGCCATCGTCGGCGACATCAAAGCGCCATCCCGACGCACCCTGGCTGTACCAGTATTGGGTCACGTTGCCGGGAGCACGGTAGAAGAAGTCCTTTACCCCGCCGATCGTGTGGTTGAAGGTAGGGAGGCTGTCGAGACCGAACCATCCGATATAGTCAGCAGTTTGGCAGGGCACATTGTTATCGGTGAAGTTGAACCACGTTCTCCACTGCGAGCCCAACGACAGACAGGCTCCGATATTGGGAGCCGTGCCACCGTAGCGGTCATAGCGGTCGAAATACGTACCGTCGGACGAGGCATGGTTGAACACACCGTCGAGAATAAGCTGCATGCCGCGCCGGTTCGTTTCAGCAGCAAGCGAGGCAAAAGCGGCATCTCCGCCGAGCGCCGGATCGATGTGCAGGTAGTTGTCTGTGTCATACCGATGGTACGAGCGTGCGGAGAAAATCGGGTTCATGTAGATCGTGTCCATGCCCAGCGACTGAATGTAGTCCAATTCGTTTTGAATGCCGAGCAGGTCGCCACCGTAGAACTGATCGCTGAATTCGCCGAAGCAGCCAGAGGTGGAACTGCGAGGATCGCAAATCGGGGTGTTCCACTGGCTATAGGTGAAAGCCTGCTGGCTCCCGTAGTAGGTCGGGCACCCCGTCGTCGATCCCGGGCGGCAGTAGTCGTTGGTCTGGTTGCCGTTGCGGAAGCGGTCGGGCAGGATGTGGTACACGTTCGCTTCATGCAGCCAGGCCGGCGTTGCGAACGCCGGATTGTAGACCGTGATCTGGAATGAGGGGAACGGTTCGCCGTCGCTGGCGGCGCCGGTGCCGTCTTTGTGAACGTTGTCGTAGTCATCCAAATAGTCGTCGCTGTACCAGCCGTTGGTCGTATCCCGGTTGATCTTGAATTTGTAGTAGTAGACCGTTGAGGTGGATGGCATCGTGAGGGTTGTTTTCCAAACGTCGTATTCGGTCCCGTTGACGGTGATGTTCTGATCAAACGGCATACCCGTGTCGACTGGACCGGTGGTTGTGTCCGACGCGGTGTCGAACAGGTACGCGCGGAGGGTCAAACCCCAAATGCCGCTGGAGTGCAGCGTGCGGAAGCGCAGCGTGACCTGCGTGTTCTCGGGAACTGCGCCTTCCTGATCGCGATAGAACGGGTCAAACGCATTGTGGTAGAAGCCGGCCTTATCGGCGGCGTTGAAACCCGTCGGCTGCTCCATCGAGAACGGTGGCGTGCTCGTCCCGTTCCCTGTATTCACCACGGCGAAATATTGCGTGGCTGTGGCGCTGGTTCCGGCGAATCCTCCTATGTTGTTGTCGGTGGGGACTTGACCGTAGATATAACCACCACTGGAGGTCAGATACCCGAAGAATACAAAGGTAGAGGGTATTCCACTGCCGCCGGTGATGGCGCTCCAGGGAATCGCGACCTCGCGCGTGTTTGTGTTGCTAGGGTTGCCAGCGTAGGCGCCATAGTAAGAAGTTGCCCCGCCCCAGTTGCCGGCTCCATCGGAAGTGCGGTATTCACGATAGACGCTGTTGTTGTTGACTGTATCGCCCTTGAGATACGTCACAAATTTCGCGCGGAAGGGCAGCGAGGTGAAATCGGTTCCGTCATAGTCGAAACCGGTGAGGTTCCCATCCGTGTTGCTGCAACAGGTGGGCGCATTTTGCGGATTACCTGCGACGTAAATCACCGCGCCTTCGCTGAGATTGGCGTTCACAATCCCGACGTAGAGATTCGTGGCATCCCATGTCACGTACCAGGTCTGGCCGGTGTTACCGGCATTGGACAGCGAATTATTCGATCCATACTCGCCGGGCGCAATGTAGCCATCGACGGCCGGAGTATTCCACTGCGCCCAGACGGGTGCCGCAGCCACAGACACGATCGTGAAGAGGAGAGCAAGTCTCAACGCAGTACGCCGCATATAATCCCTCGCGAATTGTTTGGCGATTGAACAGCTAGAGGTTCCGCGGAATGTTCCGCTCTCGTTCTTGTCGGGCCCAAAGTATATACCCGTCGAGGGATTCCAGCGCCCATTTCCGCAGGGCCCGAAAACTCGTTAGGTTTGGGCTTCTTTGAATATGCAGTGTTCTGCGGCTAAGTTCGCAACCGGCCTTCGACCATTCCGAAAGAAAACTTCAGAATCGACCACCTGCTAATGAGGTCCTCTCGCCTGATCGAACCAAGTCCTTCAGATCGTGTGTGGTCAACCAAGCGGATGCTATCCACAAACGGGCTTGGGACAGATCAACTGCGAGGTGCTCGAAGCCGACTGCTGGCCCGCGTGGCTCGCCACGGTCAAGTTCGGAGTAGCCCGTCACTGGCTCTCAGACAACGCCCAGTACAAATGGGGTGAGCTTCAATTTCCACAAGGCCGATTTCAAGACAGCTTGCCAATCGCATCCCCCAAGGCATCTGCCGCTATAATCCCGGCAGTGGCTTCGCACCCATCGCCATCGCCGGGTCAAATCCTTCGCATTCACTGCATTAAGGTCTTCGTCCGTGATCAGGACCAAAGCTTACGGTTTTACGTCGACCGACTCGGCTTTCGATTGGTCGCGGATACCGTTCTTCAGTCCGGCGAACGCTGGTTGGCCGTCGCTCCTCCGGATGGGGACACAGTGCTCGCGCTCGTCGCTCCTAAGCCCGACTCGAAGCTGTCTCAGCTGGTCGGCCGACCCACCGATGTCGTTTTCGTAACTGACGATGTCCTTGCCCGCTACCGAGAATGGTCACGCCGCGGAGTTAAGTTCTTGTCCACTCCAAAACTGAGGCGAGTGAAGTCTGTCAGCGAGACCTCCATTCCGCCGGGGATTGAGGCGCCTGTTTGGGGTGGAGTATTCACCCATTTCAAGGATCTCGACGGCAATTCATTTTCACTTGTGAGCTTTGACGAGGTAACACATGCGATCGAGGCGCAGCGGCGCGCCGCGGCAGAACGAGACGAAGCCGAGCGCCGTGTTGCCCAGGAGCTCGATATCGCAAAGCAAGTGCAAGCTAGGCTCTTTCCTCAAGATTTGCCCGTTCTGAGAACCCTGGAATATGCCGGGATATGTCAGCAAGCTCGTCAAGTGGGCGGAGACTACTACGATTTTCTTGCCACAGGTCGAGAGCGACTTTGCCTAGTAATCGGGGATGTCGCCGGTAAAGGAATCGGCGCGGCTCTACTCATGGCGAATCTTCAGGCGAATCTTCGCAGCCAGTGCGCCATGGGATTCGACGAACCGGCCCAGCTCATGCAAAGCGTTAATCGGCTGTTCTGCGAAAACACTCCCGAGAACGCCTACGCTACGTTTTTCTTTTCAGAATACAACGATCAGACTGGCCGCTTGCGCTATGCCAACTGCGGACACCTACCGGCTCTCATTGTCCGTGCTGGCGGAGAGTTAGAACGTCTGGAGTCTACTGCCACTGTACTAGGACGCTTTCCGTGCTGGGAATGTTCGATTGGCGAAACGAGTCTCTTCGCAGGAGACACTCTGGCTCTTTATACAGACGGTGTCACAGAGCCTGGCAGTGCGGACGGCGAGGAGTTCGGTGAGCAACGCCTGCTGAACTGTCTCGAGCTCCATCGAGACCTTTCCTCCAGTGACATGGTCTCCGCAGTGATCGACGAAGTGCGTCGCTACACTCCGCACGAACAGCTGGACGACATCACTCTCATCGTCGCTAAGTGCCGTTTCGACCCAAGCGGTGATCAAATGGGATTGCCCTATGAACGGTCCACCTGAACTGCACCAAGCTCCGCAGAGTCAGACATTGGTGAGAAACGGGCTTCGCGGAGATGAGTAGCGATCTCGTCGAAGCCGACTTCGAGCCGGAACAATTTCCGGCTAGGCCGCGACTCGACAAGAACCGAACCCGATGAGTGCAACCGAATCACGTTTTCCGGACCGAATTACACGGGCAGCGTGTCGGTTGCGGATTTCAGGTTCAGTCTAGTGCACTCGTCGTTAGCTATCGCGATAGAACTTCCTCAGATCTTCGGTCCGAAGGTGAGAAAAGCCCAAACTCAACGTAGGCCATGGGTGGCGTAGAATCGGGGGCTGGCAGGACGAGCCGTCGCCCGCTGGAGGAAGGTACATGTGCATCTCCCAGAGTGTGGGGCTAGACGCTCCGAATCAGAATGACGACGTCACCCTGATTCAGGCATTGTTGAACTTGAATCTTTCCCTGCTGACGGGTGTGTCCTTCCTCACGGAAGATGGTGTGCTGGGCCCACACTCGCAAGCGGTCATCCAGCAATTCCAGAATCTGGTGGCCACGCCTGGAGCCGCTTCCGGGGTCATTGATCCCGGCAGCGTCACTCTCACTGCGTTGCGAGCGCCTGTCAACGGCCAGTTCGGCTCCAATCTGCTGCAGATCCTAATGCCGCTGACTTCCCAGGAGCAGGCGGACAGCTTCGCCGCGCCGCTGGTGGCTGCTATGAGTGCCAATCAGATCAATACTCCGCGTCGTCAGGCCCACTTTCTCGCGCAGCTTGGTCATGAGAGCGGCAGTCTCCGTTACACTGCCGAGCTGGCGAGTGGCGCAGCCTACGAGGGCCGCACTGATCTCGGCAACACGCAACCCGGTGATGGCCCGCGTTTCAAAGGGCGCGGGCTGATCCAGATCACCGGCAGGATCAATTACACCAACTATGGCAACGACAGAGGCCAGGATTACACCACCGGCCTCAACCCCAACCTGCTGGCCACCGATCCCAACATCGCGGCCGATTGCTCGGGCTGGTTCTGGGCGACGCGCCATCTGAACGAATTGGCGGATAACGATGATCTGCTTACCATTACGAAGCGGATCAATGGCGGCACCAATGGCCTTGACGATCGCGCCCGCCGGTTGAAACTTGCCAAATGCTTGCTTATCCCATAGCTCCTGTCATCGTGCTGTAAACCCTCGCCGCCGCACCTCACGCGGGACCTCAGTATGTCGAACGCTGCGATCCTTGCAATCATCCTTGATGATGTTCCGCCCGCTGATTTTCGTTTCGAATTGGAGACGGTTCCGCAGGGACGTGTGGTGAAAACCATCATTTTTGAGCGCGGCGGTGACACCGTGCAGAAGCTGGACGTTCCCTCGATGACACCGCTCGCTCAAGATGAGTCTTTCTTTTTTGGGGCGCAGGAAATCAACTTTGACGGCTGGCTCGACCTTTTGCTTATGACCGAACGGGATCCGACAATGCGAAGGCTGAATACTGGGTGTATGACCCTGCGGCTGATCGCTTTCGCGACCTTGGCGAGTTTCCGATGTTTCGCGTGGATGCGGTCCACAAGCGACTGAGCACAAAGTCAGCAACGGGCCCGCAGGACTTGACTTCGAAAAACGCGACTACGCCTTCGAGGACAATGAACAGAACACCCTTGACGCTCATGTCGCGGTAGAAACCCTCGACATCGGCGACAGTGAAACCCAATTCGACTTTTCCTGCTGGATTCTTGTCGGAAGCCGGGTGCAGCGCGAGGAGTGGTGTCGCCCGTCACGAACAGCGCTCCAACCGGACGACTCGAACTTCACCTTTTTAGAGGTCGTTGCCAAAGTGGCAGGACGGAAACGCTTCATTATAAGTGATAATATTTAATATAGTATATAGCTAATAGCTATAACACCCGCCACCAAAAGTTTTACGAAACGAAGCCAAGAATTCCCTCAGTTTCGAGTAGATAGATTTTCACGAAATGCACATCGTGTGTGTATCGCCTATGATGATCTATCCGAGACGGCGTCGCCCGACTGATCTCCGATGTCTACGCCGGCAAGCTTCACCCTCGGATCGCGGCGGGACTGGCCCCTCTGATGCATCTGCAGCTCCGAGTGCTGGAGAAAACGGAAGTCGAGAAGCGCCTCGGAAAACTCGAACGGCTGATGAGAGAGGGAATCATCCACGTAAATAATGGCTTCACACGCATGCACTTGGATTACAAGACTTGAGCATGGCCCTTCTCAGAACGTCTCTATTACAAGGGCGGGAAACGACATTCGATACAAACGCTCGTCCAGAGTAAGAAGGCGGCAACCCTTGGAGAGCGCATGAGCCCCAATCAGGAAGTCTGCAAGGATACGGCGCGTTCTTGGATCGCGCTGTTTACGACGCCGTTGAGCATATGCCTGGAATGCTCGTCCCGCCGAGCGCCATATCTGCTCTCCTAACTCCCAGTCGACCGCAATCCCCGTCTCCTCGAAAAATGACCCGACGAAACTCTCGGTGCGCCCGGGCGCAGCGATCAATTCCGCGAACACCGGAGCGGCGGCGACCAGACTACCACGATGGAATGCTGCCTCGAGGGCGTTCTGCGCCGCCAGACTGAGTGCGGGATCCTTATCCCACAAGGCAATAACTACATTGGTATCGACGGCCGTGGTCATTGTCCACGTATCCCGCGCAGCCATTTGTCAATGCTCTTTCTGCCCGTCGCGATTCCCGGGTTGCCAATGCCGCGGTATTTGGAAAATGCACTCCTGCTCCGAAC
>Ga0209698_10007934_pt1 | contig 11037 bp, 6 predicted proteins | sample LitLauG_LLR_2012_FD_187203 | JGI IMG/M metagenome (GOLD analysis project Ga0209698, IMG submission 187203) | Freshwater sediment microbial communities from Pennsylvania, USA - Little Laurel Run_MetaG_LLR_2012 (SPAdes) (version 2) | ecosystem: Environmental > Aquatic > Freshwater > Creek >... | reverse complement strand
TCAGCACCGCCTGGTACTTGCGGTAGGTATTGGGCTTCTTCAGCGTGTCGATCTGATCGAGGTACCGCCGGATCAAAACGGAGAGTCGTATCGGTTCCGGCTCCGGTGTGAGCGAAGGCTTGTATCGCTGGAGGATTCCTACCTCTGTCGCTGCCAGTTCCGCCAGCTTGATGCGTTGCGCCTCAAGCGCCTGGGAAACGGTGTGGCCGGCGGGCAAACGCATTCGTTTTCCCCCTTCGCGCCACTCGATGAAGTAGCTCCCGTCCGGCAGCGCACTCCAGTCGCGTTGGCCGTTGGGCTTTCTGGGGATCGATTTCAGGACCCAACCATTGGCGGTTTTGAATTGTTTGAGGAGATTGACGTGAGCCATCCGTGTGCCATCCGAATCTCACGATTTCGGATGAACTTAGACGGCCAGTAAACTGGACAGTAAGGCGTGTAAATTAAAGAAAATAAAGGGTGAGACGGGAAGCTGGCATTCTTCCAACTGAATTACTCCCGCTCAACCGACAGCTTAAATATCGCACAAAGAGCAACTTGCGGGCAACACCAAAATCCGCCGGCCCGAGAATCCGGATTCCACCTCTCACAATCATGCTGTAATTGGTTTCAATAGCTTAGAGGGAGTTTTCATCGGGTTGGCATTGAAAATGGACAGCAAATCCACTATCGGGTTGAGCGTCTGCGACGTCGCGGCGGGAACAGCAGACAAAGTGCTTATCCAGGTTCCAGGGACGCCACACATTCCGCGATTCAAATGACGATAGCGGTCGTCACATTCTCCAACGTATAGTTCGGAAGGAACGACGCACCTGCCTACCCGGCAGGAGCCTTCCCTCCACGGCTTCAATCGGGCCACGGAGATTGTCCTTAAGGACCGCCGCGGCTCCCTGCATCTCGTTGGGCAACTAGTTCGAACACTCCCCGCGTTAATTCCAAACGATCAACAGGTGGGGCTGGGGGACGTTGTTGCTTTGTGAAAGCCTGCCGATAACGCGCGAAAATAGAGCAATACTCGGTTATACACATCCGGCGTGCCGAGGTGCGAGTCGAGGGATTCCGACATGGATCTCATCAAAACGCGTTTGATCGAGTCGGTGTTCGCGGGCGGCGAGATGGGCGCAGGGTTGCGCCCACTCGACTGGTCGGCAACGATTCTGGCCCCGTTGCGTAGCGCATTGCTGGCGGCCCATCGTCGCAAGGACGCGCCTCCAACGCAAATCGAACCAGAGAAGGAGATGGGCAGATGAAGGCGTCCGTCTTGTTCGGAGCTGGTTGGGAGAACGACTCGCTAGAGGTGCTGTGGCGAGACGCCGGCCGCGCCTTCTGTAGAATGTCGCAGAATGATGCCGACGGCGGGCGGTATGCGTTCATACCCATCTCTTCGGATGCTGGGCATCCGATCGTTGAAAACGTCAATCGCCTCGCACGGGAATTCGAACTTCGGGAGTACCTGGACAGCACGTGGGCATTGCGGCCGCTTGAATTGGTACGCGAGCGCGGGCAGACGATGCTCGTGGTCGATTACACAGGAGGCGAGCCGCTCGACCGCCTGATCCGCGCGCCGATGGAGATCGAACAGTTTCTCCGACTCTCTGTGGCGCTGACCAGCGCAGTTGGTCAGTTACACGGACGTGGTGTGATCCACAAGGACGTCAAACCCGCCAACATTCTGGTGGACTCCACAACTGGACAGGTCCGTCTCACCGGCTTCGGCATCGCATCACGCCTCCCCCGCGAGCGTCAACCGGCCGAGCCTCCGGAGTTCATCGCCGGAACGCTCGCGTACATGGCGCCCGAGCAGACGGGAAGAGTGAATCGCTCCATTGATTCCCGCAGTGACCTGTACTCACTTGGTGTCACGTTCTACGAGATACTAACCGGCAGTCTCCCGTTCACGGCATCCGATCCGATGGAATTGGTGCATTGCCACATTGCACGACAACCTGCCGCTCCCAGTGAGCGGCTGGCGAGCGTTCCGAGGGCTGTGTCCGCTATCACGATGAAGCTGCTCTCGAAGACAGTCGAGGAGCGATATCAGACGGCCGCAGGAGTCGAGCGCGATCTACTTCATTGCCTGTCGCAATGGGAGTCACAAGGGTCCATTGATGTTTTCTCTCTCGGCGCACAGGACACTCCGGACCGCCTCATGATTCCCGAAAAGCTGTACGGGCGAGATCGTGAGGTGGACGTCCTGCTTACGGCGTTCGATCGCACGGTCGCGGGCGGCCGGCCAGAGCTGGTGCTCGTCTCCGGATACTCGGGTATCGGTAAGTCCGCTGTCGTGAACGAACTTCACAAGCCGCTAGTCCCACCGCGAGGCCTGTTTGCGTCTGGCAAGTTCGACCAGTACAAGCGGGACATTCCGTATGCGACGCTGGCGCAAGCGTTCCAGAGCCTTGTCCGGCCACTCCTCAGTAAGGGCGAAGACGAGCTGCGCAAGTGGCGTGACGCACTTCAGGAGGCACTGGGGCCGAACGGGCTGTTGATCGTCGATCTGGTCCCGGAACTGAAGCACGTCATTGGCGAACAACCACCCGTTCCTGAACTGCCACCGTCGGAAGCGCAGCGACGTTTTCAGTTGGTCTTCCGGCGATTCATCGGCGTATTCGCACGGCCGGAACATCCGCTCGCACTCTTCCTCGACGACCTGCAGTGGCTGGATGCCGCGACACTCGACTTACTCGAAGATCTGTTGACCCGCGACGATCTGCGGCACCTATTCCTTATCGGCGCATACCGGGACAACGAGGTCAGCGCCACGCACCCGCTAGTGCGCAAGCTCGATGCGATACGTCAGGCTGGAGCGGCAGTGGAGGACATCGTTCTGACGCCGCTCGGCCAGGACGATCTGCGCCAACTGATGGCGGACTCTCTGTACTGCGAATCTGAACGCGCTGCTCCGCTCGCGGGATTGATTCATGAAAAGACCACAGGCAATCCCTTCTTTGCCATCCAGTTCATTTCCACGCTGGCAGAGGAAGGCCTGCTCAGCTTCGGCTACTCGGAAGGCCGCTGGGTATGGGACATGAATCGCATTCACGCGAAAGGCTACACCGACAACGTCGTGGAACTCATGGTGGGAAAGTTGAACCGCCTGTCTGGAGACACGCAGGAGGCACTAAAGGGGTTCGCCTGCATGGGAAACAGCGCAGAGTTCGATATGCTGGCGATGGCCTACGAGAAGTCGATCGAGGAACTTCACCAAGACCTTTGGGAATCGGTACGGGCTGGACTTATCTTCCGCTCTGACGATTCTTATCGATTCCTGCACGATCGCGTGCAGGAAGCAGCCTATTCCATGATTCCGCAAGACTTGCGTCCTGCGGCGCATCTGCGCATTGGGATGCTTCTGGCTGCGCACACTCCGGCGGCGAAACGCGAGGAGGCAATATTCGAGATCGTTAACCAACTCAACCGCGGGTCTCACCTGCTCACGTCGGTGGAGGACCGCGAGCACGTCGCAGAGTTGAATCTCATTGCGGGTCGACGCGCCAAGGTTTCAACCGCATACGCTTCAGCTCTCAAATATCTAAGGGCTGGCCGGGCGTTGCTGACGGAAGAGACGTGGGCGCGAAACTATCCCGTCATTTTCTCGACAGAGTATCTGATGGCTGAATGTGAGCTGCTGACGGCAGACAAGGATGCGGCCGAGAACCGGCTCTCGCTATTGCCGCAGCGTGCGAACAATCGCCACGATTTCTGTGTGGCCACGCGCTTGCGACTCACGCTATACACCACACTGGATCGGTGTGACCGCGCTGTAGATGTGTTCGTTGAGTGGCTCCGCAGCGAAGGCACGGTGTGGTCGAACCGTCCGACACGCGATGACGTATTGCGCGAATACGAGCGAATCTGGGATCTGCTCGGCGGCCGGCAAATTGAAGAGCTGATGGATCTGCCGCTAGTCCTGGACCCGGATGTGCTCGACACGCTCGATGTCTTCACGGAGATTGTCACGCCGTCGATTCTCTTTGACGAGCACTTTTCGACATTGGTCGTCTGCCGTTTGGTAACACTCAGCCTAGAGTACGGCAACAGCGACGCCGCGTGCTTCGCTTACGTTTGGCTTGCGATGTTTGCCGGCCCGCGCCTTGGAAACTACAAAGACGGATTCCGTTTCGGGCAACTGGGCTATGACTTGGTCGAGAAGCGTGGGCTAACACGCTACCAAGCGCGAACGTATATGTCTGTGGGCGCCATGGTCAGGCCATGGGCCCAACACGTCGCTAGCGGACGTGAGCTGGTGCGTCGCGCGTTCGATGCCGCATATCGTATTGGCGATCTAACTTTTGCGTCCTATAGCTGGGACCAACTCATCACGATTTGTTTGGGAGTCGGAGATCCGCTCGCAGAGGTGCAGACGGAGTGCGAAAACGGCCTGGCTTTTGCGAAAAGAGTACGCTTCGGTTTGGTCATTCACCTTTGCGGAGCACAGTTGGGCCTCATTCGTACCTTGCGCGGAGTAACGCCAACGCTTGGACGCCTGGATCACGACGATTACAACGAGCCGGAGGTCGAGAGCAATCTAGCCAGCAATCCGAACTTGGTATTCGCCGAGTTCTACTATTGGACCCGCAAAGTCCAGGCTCGCGTTTTTGCCGGAGACCATGCTTCGGCGGCTGAGGCCGCGTTCAATGGGCAAAAACTATATTGGACATCGGCGGGTATGTTCGAGACGGCCGAGTTTCGCCTCTATGCTGCGCTCGCTCACGCGGGCGCTTGGAATATTGCGTCGCCTGGAGACCAATCGAAACATTTCGAGGCTTTAGCGGCACACCACAAGCAGCTCCAAGTGTGGGCCGAGCACTCGCCTCAGACGTTTGAGAGCCGCGCGGCGCTGGTTGCGGCGGAGATCGCACGGATCGAAGGGCGAATTCTGGACGCGCAGGACCTCTACGAAAAGGCGATTCGATCCGCGCACGTGCACGGCTTTGTCCATTGCGAAGCCTTCGCCAATGAACTAGCAGGATTGTTCCATGCCGCGCGTGGGCACGAGAAAATCGCCACGACCTACCTTAGGGAAGCACGCCACTGCTACGTTCGTTGGGGAGCGGACGCGAAAGTCCGGCAGCTTGACCAGCTTTACCCTCGAATCAGGCCCGAGAGATCGGCCTCGGATACGGCGGCTACAATAAACACGCCGGTCGAGCAACTCGATTTGGCGACCGTGATCAAGGTGTCCGAGGCGGTTTCGGGTGAGATCGTGCCAGACAGGCTGATCGAGACCATCATGCGCACAGCACTCGAACACGCAGGCGCCGAGAGAGGTCTGCTGATTCTTTCTCGGGATGATGGCTGCCGCATCGAGGCGGAAGCCACGACCAGCAGTGATTCGGTGACAGTCGTCCTTCGACAGGCAAGTGTTACCGCCGCGGATCTACCCAGTTCGGTTCTTCAATATGTCCTTCGGACCAAAGAACGAGTTCTGCTGGACGACGCATCCGCTCAGAATCCATTCGCCGCGGACGAATATATTCGCGGGCGCCACGCACGATCTGTTCTCTGCCTCCCGCTGCTCAAACAAGCGCGCCTGATCGGGCTGCTGTACCTCGAAAACAGCCTCACCCCTCATGCGTTCACCCCGGCGCGAATGGCCGTCCTTAAGTTGATTGCCTCGGCGGCGGCGATTTCCATAGAGAACACGCGTCTCTATAGCGATCTTCAAGAACGCGAAGCCCGCGTCCGGCGACTGGTGGATTCCAATATCGTCGGAGTCATGATCTGGGACCTCGACGGACGAATCGTTGAAGCGAATGATGCCTTTCTTGACATGCTGCAGTATCAGCGTGAGGACATTGCCTCGGGTGGCGTGCGCTGGACCGATTTGACGCCGTCCGAATGGCGCGAGCAAGACGAGCGCGCGACGGCGGATCTGAAAGCGACCGGGACCGTGCAACCGTACGAGAAGCAGTTTGTCCGGAAGGATGGTACTCGGATTCCCGTACTCACGGGCGGTGCGCTGTTTGATCGGCGAGGCAGCGACGGCGTCGCCTTCGCCTTCGACTTGAGTAAACAAAAACAGGCTGAAGCAGAGATCAGGACGCTCAAGGATCAACTTTACCGGGAAAATCTCGCCCTGCGGGACGAGGTTGACCGCGCTCTGATGTTCGAGGAAATTGTCGGTTCCTCCAAGTCATTGAAGACGGTTCTCTCAAGGATTGCCAAAGTGGCGCCGACGGATTCCACGGTGTTCATCACGGGCGAGACCGGCACCGGCAAGGAACTCATCGCGCGCGCCGTCCACAAACGATCCCAACGAGCTGGACGTGCCTTCGTCAGCGTGAACTGTGCTGCTCTTGCGCCCACGCTGATCTCGTCGGAGTTGTTTGGTCACGAGAAAGGTGCCTTCACAGGAGCCACACAGCGTCGGCTAGGCCGCTTTGAGCAGGCTAGCGGAGGCACCATCTTTCTGGATGAAGTAGGTGAGCTTCCGCCCGACACCCAGGTCGCGCTCTTGAGAGTCCTGCAAGAGCGCGAGTTTGAGCGAGTCGGGGGAGCACAAACGATCCGAGTCGACGTTCGAGTCATCACGGCGACCAACCGTGACCTGACAGCGGCTGTTGCCAATGGAAGCTTTCGCCAAGACCTCTTTTACCGCCTCAATGTATTTCCCATTGAGGTGCCACCGCTCCGGGACCGTACTGACGATATCTTGCTGCTCGTCGAGTACTTCGTCCGGCGCTACGGCAGGCGCGCGGGGAAGAAGTTCGCATCGATCGACAAGAAGACATTGGAATTGTTACAGAACTATGACTGGCCAGGGAACATCCGTGAGTTGCAGAACGTGATTGAAAGGTCGGTGATCCTGAATTCAGGTGATGTGTTTGCCGTAGACGAGTCATGGCTGTCGAAACAACCAGCCCGACAACGATCTCAAGCTGCAACCGCGCCTCGCGAAGGCGAGCGCCGTTCCGAACGGGAATTTATCGAGGCGGCCCTCGCTGCAACTCGGGGCCGTGTCTCTGGGCGATCAGGAGCCGCGGCGAGGCTCGGCATTCCGGCATCCACGCTGGACCATCGCATCAAAGCGTTGGGTATCGACAAGACGAAATTTAAGTTTGGCTGATCGTTCCACCAATTTCTCCAAATTCACCACATTCATCAGATCCGCCAAATTCGCCGCGCCGCAGGCGCCTGAATCTCTCGACCTTTCAATCACATTCGAATGGCGTGCGGTTTGCCCTTGAAGTCGGCGGACAGCATGCGAGCCAATGACGTATCGAATCGACCGACTTCCAACTGAACACGGTCTGGTTCTTTGCATCAGCGGTCGGCTCGCAGAGGAAGATCTGGAGCTCGTTCGGATGGCGCTCGATGGACGCCGAGTCGTCGCCATCGAGCTCGCAGAGGTAGAACTGGTCAGCCGTGATGCTGTGAAGCTTCTGATTGCAGCCGAAGCCGAAGGCATCGAACTCAGGAGTTGCCCGGCCTACATCCGCGAGTGGATCACGAACGAGCGAGAGAGCAGCTAGCGCTTAGAATTTGACAAATCAACTTCAAAGGAGAGAGACCATGACACCAACTACTGCCACCCAACGAGGCGCGCACCAGGGCTCTGACAAGAATGCCATCCGGCCGTTTCAAGCGAACGTCCCGGAAGCGGAACTCACTGAATTACGCAGGCGCATCAACGCGACGAGATGGCCCGAACGAGAGACTGTCACCGATGCGACCCAGGGAGTACAGCTTGCGACAATGCAGGCGCTGGCGCGTTATTGGGCGACAGATTATGACTGGCGCAAGATCGAGGCAAAAATGAACGCCCTGCCGCAGTTCATCACCGAGATCGATGGGCTGGACATTCATTTCATTCATGTCCGTTCGAAACAGGAAAATGCGATGCCGCTCATCGTCACGCACGGATGGCCCGGCTCGATCATCGAACAGATGAAGATCATCGATCCGCTGACCAATCCCACTGCACACGGCGGAAAGGCATCCGATGCATTCGACGTGGTGATCCCGTCAATGCCGGGCTACGGGTATTCCGGCAAGCCGACCACCACGGGCTGGGAACCCGCCCACATTGCGCGTGCCTGGGTTGTGCTGATGAAGCGCCTCGGGTACGCGAAATTTGTGGCGCAGGGTGGCGATTGGGGCGCAGTCATCACCGAACTCATGGGCGTGGAGGCGCCTCCGGAATTGCTGGGCATTCACACCAACATGCCTGGCGCGGTTCCGGCCGAAATCGACAAGGCGGCGGCCACAGGTGCGCCAATGCCGTCCGGTCTCTCACCCGAAGAGAAACTCGCTTTCGAGCGGCTGCAATTCGTGTACAGCAAAGGCGTCGCCTACGGCTACCAGATGGGGTTGCGCCCGCAGACATTGTACGGAATTGCAGATTCCCCCATCGGTCTGGCCGCCTATTTTTTGGATCACGATGCGTGGAGCTATGCTCTGATCGCGCGCGTCTTTGCTGGAGAGGCTGCCGGTCTCACCCGCGACGATGTTCTCGACAACGTCACGATCGCCTGGTTGACGAACACGGCGATTTCTGGAGCCCGCCTCTACTGGGAAAACAAGTTCGGGTATTTCAGCGTTAAGGGCGTCTCCGTCCCAGTTGCCGTAAGCAGCTTTCCGGACGAGATCGATCTTTGCCCGCGCAGTTGGGCGGAACGAGCGTACCCCAAACTGATCCATTACAACAAGCTCGCGAAAGGCGGTCACTTCGCAGCTTTTGAGCAGCCCGAACTCCTTTCAGAAGAGATTCGCGTGGGCTTCAGATCGCTGCGGTAGGGTTCTTCACAAGCGCACAGGACGCCGCGGCGTTCCGTTGTGCGCGTCTTCTGGAAAGAGATGAGGAGATGCACCATGCCTAACCATTCGCAATTCAACATTGACCGCACCTGTCCGGGCTGCTGGACGATCACCTTCAGCAATCCGCCGATTAATATGTTTGTTCCCGAAACGATCTTCGAGTTGGGAGCGATAATGACCGAACTTGAGGGGGACGCGTACTTGAAGGTCGTCGTGTTCCAATCGGCGAATCCCGAGTTCTTTACTGCCCATCTCGACGTCGCCAAGGCAGTAGAAAAGCCAGGCGTGCTGGACCTCTGGCGCGAGTTTGTGCTGCGCCTTTCTTCCGCTCCAGTCGTCAGCATCGCCAAGATTCGCGGTCGTACGCGCGGCATCGGCAACGAGTTCGTGCTGGCCTGCGACATGCGCTTCGCCAGCCGGCAGAACGCCGTGTTCGGCAACCCCGAGGTCGGCGTAGGACTGATTCCAGGCGGTGGGGCGCTGGAATGGCTTCCGCGTTTGATCGGCCGCTCGCGGGCACTTGAGTTCGTGCTCAGCGCCGATGATTTCGACGCTGATATCGCCGAGCGTTATGGCTGGGTGAACCGCACGCTGGACGATGCCGACCTCGACTCGTTTGTCGATACTCTCGCCCGGCGTCTTGCTTCATTCGACCGTGAAGTGCTTGCCGCGGCGAAGACCCAGATCAATCGCTTCGGGATGCCGACCGCTACCGAGCTTCAGTCGAGCAACGACATGATCTTCCCAATGTTGGCGTCGCCTGATGCGCAGGCGCGCCGTGGCAAGCTCCGTAACATCGGCTACGGCGTTCGGAGCGATTTCGAATTGAACTTCGGCCGGTACCTCCCTGGGTTTGGGCAGGCGGACGAGGAGCACACGGAGAAGCAGACCGCATAACAAACGTTAGTGAGGAGTTTCGTTACATGAGCGCGATAGCTTCCACATCGATAAACGCAGAGGCGAAAAACGCACCGACGTCGGGTAGGCTCTTCTTCCTGAACCTCAGCGCCGGTCGCGTACTTTCCGCAAACCCTGATGGCTCCGATCTGAAGACCATCATCGACGAAGGGCGGAAGTTGCCCGATGGCCTGGCGCTCGACATCGCTGCCGGGCATATCTACTGGACCAATATGGGTGATCCCAAGAGGAACGATGGCTCGATCATGCGGTCGGATCTCGATGGCAAGAACATGATCACCATCGTTCCTCCGGGCGGCACGTTCACGCCGAAGCAGCTCCAGTTGGAAAAGAGGAGCGGCAAGCTCTACTGGTCGGACCGGGAAGGCATGCGGGTGATGCGGGCAAACCTGGACGGGTCGGAAATCGAAACTTTAGTGGATACTAGCCGTGGCGATTCGCGGCCGGGATCGGACCAGAGAAAGTGGTGTGTCGGCATTGCGGTGGACGCGGAAGGCGGGAAGTTCTATTGGACCCAGAAAGGTGGCCGCGACGCGGGTTTCGGTCGAATTTGCCGCGCGAATATCACAATTCCGCAAGGTCAGTCGGCCGAGAACCGCAGCGACATCGAGCTTCTTTACGACAATCTTCCGGAGCCCATCGATTTCGATCTCGACCCGGCGAATCGGTTACTGTATTGGACCGATCGCGGAGACCCGCCGCGTGGCAACACGGTAAACCGTGCACCCATGGACCCAGACACTGCCAAGGCACCTGAGATCCTTTTCACCCATTTGATGGAAGGCATTGGCCTTGCCTTGGACCTGAAGGGCGGTCGAGTGTTCGTTACGGACTTCGGCGGTTCGGTATACAGCGCCAATCTCGATGGGTCCAACCGGAGCACGTTGCTATTCGCTGAAGGAAACCTCACCGGCATTGCATACGCGGAGCTGCCGTCCGGGTCTTGCCGACAACGCCGTGATCTCTATTGAGCAGATTCAAAGGAAAATATGAAAGCCATTGTCTTTGCAGCAATCTCATTGACAGCGGTCGCCACTACAGTCGCCTATATCGGCCCCGCTTATGGACAGCCAAGCAACGAAACAGCACCCATTTTCGTGCGCAATATCCCCCCAGGATACCGGGACTGGCGGTTGATCTCCGTGGCTCACGAAGAGGGAAGCTTTAACAGTTTTGCCGCCGTTTTGGGCAACGACGTAGCCATCAAGGCATATCGTGAGGGGACGCTACCCCGTTTCCGGACGGCGCAATCATCGCGTCTTTGCATTACAGCCACACTCCATCCGACGAAAACAACAAGGTCTTCGGACGATCCCAGTCCTTCATTGCCGGCGCTCCGACAAATGTACAGTTTATGGT
>Ga0209698_10007933_pt1 | contig 11037 bp, 10 predicted proteins | sample LitLauG_LLR_2012_FD_187203 | JGI IMG/M metagenome (GOLD analysis project Ga0209698, IMG submission 187203) | Freshwater sediment microbial communities from Pennsylvania, USA - Little Laurel Run_MetaG_LLR_2012 (SPAdes) (version 2) | ecosystem: Environmental > Aquatic > Freshwater > Creek >... | reverse complement strand
ATGCCATACCCATCACAAGACCGCCGGGGAAACCGCCCCGACCCGGCTGCCGCATAATCGCCAAATCGCTCACCAATTCAAGTGGGTGAGACGTGTTGGCGGCGGCGTTCAATTCGTTCTCGACTTTTCCGCGAGTGCGGCTGCTTCCGACATCGGTCCAACATGCGGTCCCGCTTTCGCCAGCGCACCGGATGTCTCGGCGTCCTCCAGCGAGCGATAGAAGGTGTAGGACAGCGTGATCACCTTGATATCGGTGGTGTTGGGGTCAGTTCGAATGGCTGGATCAACCCAGAAGCTGACCGGAAATTCCATGCTCTGGTTGGCGGATAGCGTCTGCTTGTTGAAACAGAAGCAGGCCGTTTTGTGGAAATATTTCCCGACTTTCTCGGGGGTGACGTTGTAGAGCGCCATGCCGGTGACCGGTCGGCCCGAGTGGTTGACGGCGTGATAGAATGCAACCTGCTCGTCACCCAGGTTCAAGGAGACTTCAAGCTGGTCCGGTGCGAAGGTCCACGGCAGGCCGGGACTGGTATCGGCATTGAAGCGCACCCGTATAATTTGACCGTGAGAGCCAGGCGCGGCTTCCGGGCCGATGTTGGGTGTGCCCGCATAACCAGTCGCCGCGCAGAACAGGCGGTACAGCGGGATGGCGGCAAACGACAGTCCGGCCATACCGGCGATGGCGGCACAGACAAAGCCCGCGACGATCATGTTGCGCCGCCCACCTGTCATTGAGAGCCACCGGTCATTTAGAAATGTGCCATTTTGACGATCGTGATCGCATAGAACAGCGCGCACAGCCCTAACAGCACGATCAGGATGGCCCAGCTTCGACCTCGACGCCGACGAGCGGCCTCTGCGCCTGGATCTATAATAGGGGTGATCCGCGGATCCTGGGCCATCGGTTATCCTACCATACGATCGATGGCGAGCGCCCCAAACAAGGCGAACAGATACAGGATCGAGTACTTGAAAGCGGTCCTGGCCGGTGCGTCGCCTGTCAAGCTGTTGCCCTCGGCGTCTTGCCGGTCAGTGATCACTCGATACACGCGCTCCAGGAAAACCAGACCCAGCACTGCGGCTGTGATGCCGTATAGGCGGCCGCTGAAGCCCAACATATACGGCACCAGCGTGACCGGGATCAGGACCAAGGTGTACAGCAGGATCTGCCTGCGGGTTTCCTTGGCACCTGCGACAACCGGTAGCATCGGCACGCCGGCGCGGCGGTAATCATCGTTCGCCCACAGAGCCAACGACCAGAAGTGCGGCGGCGTCCAGATGAAGATGATGCCGAACAACACGAGCGGGATCAGATCTACCGATCCGGTGACCGCGGCCCAGCCAATGACCGGGGGGAATGCGCCGGCAGCTCCACCGATGACAATATTCTGCGGCGTTCGGCGTTTGAGCCAAATCGTGTACACAAACACGTAAAAGCAGACCGACAGTGCCAGAACGGCGGCGGCCGCGATGTTCAGCGCCAGCCCCATCACCAGGACCGAACCCACCGCCAGCGTGATGCCAAAGCCCAAGGCGGGAGCAGGCTCAATGCGTCCCGTCGGGATCGGCCGATTTTGGGTGCGGCGCATGATCGCGTCGATGTCGCGGTCGTACCACATGTTAATGGCGCCGCAGGCCCCGGCGGCAACGGTAATGCAAAGGATCGCGGTAAAGGCCAGAACCGGATTGAGATGACCCGGTGCCACCAGCAGCCCTATCGCGCCCGAAAACACAACGAGCGACATCACCCGTGGCTTCAGCAAAGCGATCCAATCGCGGTAATCCGCTTCCTGAACCATATCAAAGGAGGGCACTCTCTCGCCCGCCTCCACACCCATTGATGACGTCGTGTTGCTCATGTCCTGATCAGGTGATTTTCGGCATTTCCAGATAGGTATGGAACGCCGGCGGGGAGGTTTGGGTCCATTCAAGTGTCGTCGCCCCCTCGCCCCAATAATTGTCGGCCACTGGCGCCTTCGACGTGAAGGTGCGGAAACAGACATACAGGAACACCAGGAACGCGACTCCGCTGATGTAAGAGCCGACCGACGACACATAGTTCCAACCCGCAAAGGCGGCCGGATAGTCGGGGTAACGACGCGGCATGCCGGCCAGACCAAGAAAATGCTGCGGGAAGAAGGTCAGGTTAACGCCGACGAAGGTAAGCCAGAAATGCACCTTGCCCCAGAACTCCGGATACTGGCGGCCCGACATTTTGCCGATCCAGTAGTAGAAGCCGGCGAAGATCGAGAATACCGCGCCCAGCGATAAGACGTAATGGAAATGAGCGATGACGTAGTAAGTGTTGTGGACCGCCTCATCAATGCCAGCATTGGCGAGAACCACGCCGGTCACGCCACCGAGTGTAAACAGAAACAGGAAGCCGATCGCCCACAGCATGGGGGTCTTCAACTCGATCGATCCGCCCCACATGGTCGCGATCCAGGAGAAGATCTTGATGCCGGTCGGGACGGCGATCACCAAGGTCGCGCCCATGAAATACGCTCGGGTGTCAACGTCGATGCCGGACACGTACATATGGTGCGCCCACACGACGAAGCCGACCACGCCGATGCCGATCATCGCGTACACCATGCCGAGGTAGCCGAAGATCGGCTTCTTGCTGAAGGTCGAGATCACATGGCTGATGATGCCGAAGCCGGGCAGGATCATGATGTAGACCTCGGGATGGCCGAAGAACCAGAACAGATGCTGGAACAGCACCGGATCGCCACCGCCCGTCGGGTCGAAGAAGGCCGTACCGAAATTACGGTCGCAGATCAGCATGGTGATCGCGCCGGCCAGCACGGGTACCGCCAGTACCAGCAGGAAGGCCGTCACCAGCTCCGACCAAATGAACAGCGGCATCTTGTGCAGGGTCATGCCAGGGGCACGCATGTTGAAGATGGTGACGATGAAGTTCATCGAGCCGAGCAGCGAGCTGGCACCGGCGAGATGCAACGCGAACAGCGTGCAATCCATGCCCATGCCGGATTCATAGGTGGAGTTCGACAGCGGCGGATACAGGGTCCAGCCGGAGCCGGACTCGCCCATGAACAAGCCGATGCAAATCAGCACGAACGCGGGGGGCAGCAGCCAGAAGCTGATGTTGTTCAACCGCGGGAACGCCATGTCCGGGGCGCCGATCATCAGCGGGATGAACCAGTTACCGAAACCGCCGATTAGTGCGGGCATGACCGAGAAAAAAATCATCAGCAGCCCGTGGCTGGTGATGATTGTATTCCACTCCTGGCCCTCGGTGACAATGTGGTTGTTCGGAAACTGAAGCTGTGCCCGCATAATCTCTGACAGGATCCCACCCAGGAGGCCGCCAACAACCGCAAAGATCAGGTACAGGGTACCAATATCTTTGTGGTTGGTGCTGAAGAACCAGCGCGCCACGAATCCCGGCTTATGGTCATGCCCATGGTCATCATGCGCATGAACGTCGTGGCCGTGCGCGTCAGAGATCGAAGCCATCATAACTCTCCACTACAGCACCAGCGGCTAACCGGCATATGGGCCAGCCGAGGCAATTCATACCAGAATCAATTGGATGCGATCTTTGGAAGTTCAGCCACCGAAGTGGATTTCTTTGTCTTTTCGACCCAGGCCTTGAAGTCGGCCTCGGACACCGCGTGCACGGCTATCGGCATCCGGCTGTGATCCTGGCCACATATCTGGTTGCACTCCCCGTAGAAGGTACCAATCTGATCGGCTTCCATCCAGGTTTCGATTGTCCGTCCCGGGATCGCGTAACGCTGCACGCCCAGGGCCGGGACGAAGAAGGCATGGATTACGTCGGTGCTGTTGGTCAGAATGCGGATCTTCTTGCCTACCGGTATCACCATCTCGTTGTCCACAGCCAGGAGCCGGAGTTGTCCAGGCTTCAGGTCTTCGTCGTGGACATAGCGGCTCTCGATGTCGACATTGCCTTGATCGGGATAGGAGTATTCCCAGTACCACTGATGGGCGGTGACCTTAACGGTCATGTCGGGATCGGGGGTTCGGTCCTGATAGTAGATCAAACGGAACGACGGAATAGCGATCACCACCAGGATGAGCACCGGGACCACCGTCCAGGCGATCTCCAGAATTGTGTTGTGGCTGGTTTGGCTCGGGACCGGATTGCGCTTGGCGTTATAACGGATCATCACCCATATCAGCAGGCCGCCGACGAACAGGGTGATCACCGTGATGATCACAAGTACCAAGTCATGCAAGGCGATCACGCGATCCTTGATTGGACCGTATGAGGTCTGCATCCCGATTTCCCAGGGTTGGGGCGCGCCCAAGACCCCTTGCGCCCACGCGAACGGCGCAGCCGTCAGGCTGAAACCAAACCCAGCCACGACCGCCAAGAGCCACATTACAATCCGCATCGATTGACCATCCCAACTCGCTCGCAGATCGCGCGTCATTCACTCGACACGCGACGCCGCCTCTCCTGCGTCCGCCTACCGGACGCAACCAACAAGATCAAGGTACCAGGGTCGGTTATGGCCATGAGGGGTGGCGAATTATTTGGCCTGTGGCCGACGACTGTTGATTTAAACTCGCAACCGGACCAGCGTAAAAACGCCAAACGGGCGAATGGGTTTCACCTCGATCCGTGCGAGGTCCTCGGCGGCAAAAATCCCGTCCATGGCAAAATCCGGGTGCCAACCGAGTGCTCTGGATGCCGGCGCCATCGCACGCTCCAGCCACCATCTGGGGCCCTTAGCCGCCGCAAAATGATTGACCAGCAGGATGTCACCACCCGGCCGCACCAAGCGGCGTAATTCCGCCAGCATGCGCCTGGGGTTCGGCACGACGGACGCAACGAACATGGCCACCGCAATATCAAACGACGCGTCTTGGAACGTCGTCGCTTCGGCGTCCATTTCATGGAGGGCCTCGACATTGGTCAAACCAGCCAACCGTGTCCGCTCCCGCGCCTTGCGTAGCATCTCCTTTGACAGGTCAATGCCGGTGATGCGCTTATCCGCTGTATAATGCGGCAACGCCAAACCGGTGCCGACCCCTACCTCCAGGATGTTAATTCCGGGCAGTCGGTTAACCAACGCGACGGCACGGAAGCGCGCTTTCGAGGATATGCTGCCGAATATAGGATCGTAAACGCCTGCCCAGCGCCGATATGCCTCAACGACCGAGGCATGATCCAGCGAGGCAATTGGCACGAATCGACCGGCAGTTGCCGTCGGGTCCGGTTTTTGAAGTGTCTGGTTCATCCGCCGACAGGCATCCCTTTGCCAACCGCCCACGCATATGGGCGTCTCGCGCGATCAACGCACACGCGGTGATATAAACGCCATAAATTACCAAGAGATTCGGCGCAAGCCGGGCGTCACTTCAATCGGATCCGCAGATCCAGTATTATCGTCAGTGTGTCGCGGTAGGTTCACGGGTTGTGGTCGCAGCCTGGGCGCCAGGACCCGCCAGTGTTCCGCCGGGTTTCGATGCGCTTTCCTCCATTGACGCGTCGTCCGGCTCGGCCATGTTCTTCTTGAAGGATTTTATGCCTTTGGCGAAGTCGCCCATTAAGCCGCTAACCTTGTTGCCGCCACCAAACAGCACAAGGATCACGGCCAGCACGACCAACCAATGCCAGATGCTGAAGCTACCCATACCGTCCTCCATAACCGTTGCGACCACCCCTACCATCCGGGGCTATCATTCTTGTGTTCTGAGGGTCACCCCGCCGAACCATTCAACCGGTGACATGGCGCGAGTCGCGGGTGGATGCAAGCGCCGTTTGCCAGCCGGTGGCATCAAAGCTCGGGACGGCCAACCCGATGATACGGATGCCTCTGCATGATCGCCTGGGCTCGATACAATTGTTCGGCCAGCATGGCGCGTACCAGGAAGTGCGGCCAAGTCATCACCCCTAGGGACAGCACATAGTCAGCTCGACTGATAACCGACGCATCAAGCCCTTCGGCTCCGCCAATCACGAAGCAAACCGGGCGAGACAGGCCGGCCCACCGACCCAACTGCGCGGCGAACGCCTCACTATCCAGGACGCGCCCGCCCAAATCGAGTGGCACGACAAAAGCCTCTCGCGGTAATGCGCCCAATAGGGCTGCGCCTTCCTTCCGTTTCACGACCCCGGGCGTGCCGCGTACTTCCGGTAGTTCCGCAATCGTCAGGCGTGGCCGCATTCTTATGTTGTAGCGATCGACCAGTTCGGCTTCCGGGCCGCCGCGCAAGCGACCAATCGCGATGAGGTGCATAGGCTAAGAACTTCTTTTGCTGAACGATCCGGTCTTGCGGACCGATCACGACGCGCGCTAAACAATGGGCTCGCAAAGATTGGGTCCCTAAGGATTAGGATCTAAGATTTGGGTCCCGGTGAACCGGGCGCGTAGCTCAGCGGGAGAGCACCTCCCTGACACGGAGGGGGTCACAGGTTCAATCCCTGTCGCGCCCACCACCGCCGCCTTAGGCGGTAACAATCAATCCGCTGTCTCCACACTTCCCATCTTTGCCGCCAAGGCTGGCATGCGCGATCGGCGTGGCGATAGCCAATGTTGTAGCTTGTCCAGATACAGATAGACCACCGGGGTTGTGTAGAGCGTTAGGATCTGACTGAGCGCCAACCCCCCAACCATTGCGAAACCAAGCGGCCGGCGCAATTCTGAGCCAGCTCCAGTGCTGAGCATGAGCGGTATGCCGGCGAGCATGGCCGCCATGGTAGTCATGAAAATGGGTCGGAAGCGCAGCAGGCAGGCTTGCCGGATTGCAGCCAATGGCGCCGCTCCATCTCTTCGTTCCGCATTGATGGCAAAATCAACCATCATGATTCCGTTCTTTTTTACGATCCCGATCAGCAAGATGATGCCAATCAGTGCAATGACGGTGAGCTCGTAATGGAACAGCATTAACATAAGGAGCGCACCGACACCTGCAGATGGCAGGGTGGACAAGATGGTCAATGGCAAGATGTAGCTTTCATACAGGATTCCCAGGATGATGTACACCGTGATCACCGCGGCCGCGAGCAGATAGGGCTCGCTGGACAGCGACGATTGGAAGGCCTGCGCGGTCCCCTGAAATGAGGTTTGCAGTGTCAGCGGGGTATTCATCTCCCGCATCGCGGCGTTAACGGCATCCACCGCCTCACCTAGCGCCACGCCCTGCCCCAAATTGAACGAGATCGTCACCGCAGGGAACTGACTTTGATGGCTGATCGATAGCGGTTTAACCGGCTTGGTCGTCCATTGAGCAAAGGCTGACAGCGGCACCGTCTGACCGATGTTGGAATGAACATAGAGTTTGTTCAGCGTGTCAACATCGGCTGCGGCATTCGGCAACACTTCCAAGATCAGGTGGTAAGCATTTACCTGGCTGAAATATTGTGTGACCTGGTTCTGTCCGAACGCGTCGTAAATCGTATTATCGATTACCTGCGGCTGCACGCCGAAGCGGGCCGCCTTATCGCGATCGATGGTCAAGGTCAACGTGGTACCGCCGGTCTGTTGATCGCTGGTCACGTCACGCAGCATCGGCAACTTCTGCAGCCTTGCCAGCACCTTCGGTCCCCAGGAAAACAGTTCGTCAAAATCGGCGTCCTGCAGCGTATACTGGAACTCGGTTTTGGTTAGTTTTCCGCCGACTCGAATATCTTGAACGGCTTGAAGGAAGGCGCGACCACCCAACACCGCTTCAAATTGGGGGCGCAGCCGCGAGATATATTGCTGAGCCGATCCACCGACCCGCTCATTCCAAGGTTTCAGAGCGACGAACATGCGTCCGTTATTACCGGTCTGTCCGGCAACACCGGCACCAATCGTGGCGCCGTTAGCAGCGGTATCCGGATCGGCGACAATGATGGCGTTCAGCTTCGCCTGGAGCTTCACCATCTCGTTAAACGAAATATCTTGTGCGCCCTCGGTGATTCCAAACACTACCCCGTTGTCCTGGGACGGAAAGAATCCCTTGGGGATGATAACGTACAGATAGACCGTGGTGCAGACCGTTGCCAGAAAGACCATCAGTGTGACAAAACGGAACTTTAGGGCGATATCCAGCGTGCGAGCATAGCCGCCGACCAAAGCGTCGAAGAACCGCTCGACCATGCGATAGGCCCAGTTATGGCCGCCGGTGTGATGCTTGAGGAACCGAGAGCACATCATCGGGGTCAAGGTTAGCGAAATGAATGCCGAGAGCAGGACCGCAGTGGTAATAGTCATCGCGAATTCCCGGAACATACGCCCGATGATTCCGCCCATCAGCAGCAATGGGATAAACACCGCGACCAGGGAAAAGCTGATCGACACGATGGTAAATCCAATTTCGGCAGCACCTTTCAGGGCTGCCGCCATTGGCTCCATCCCGTCCTCGATATGTCGAAATATGTTTTCGAGCATGACGATGGCATCATCGACAACGAAGCCAACTGCAATGGTCAGGGCCATCAGCGAGAGGTTGTCCACGCTGAAACCGAACAGATACATCGCCGCGAAGGTGCAAATTAACGCCACCGGGACGGTCACAGATGGAATGATGGTCGCCCAAAAGCTGCGCAGGAAAATGAAGATGACTAGGACCACAAGGCAAATGGAGAGAATCAGCGTGAACTGAACGTCGGCCACCGACGCCCGGATGGTCAAAGTCCGATCCATCATAATACCGACGTGGATCGACGGGGGAATCGAGGCTTCCAGGTGCGGCAACGCAGCCTTAATATGTTCCACTGTGTTAATAACATTGGCGCCAGGCTGCTTGAAGATAGCCAACAGGATACCCCGTTTGCCGTTCTGCCAAGCGCCTAGAAACCTATTCTCCGGTCCATCGATCGCCTGGCCAATGTCGTGCACCCGGACTGGTGCGCCATTGCGCCACATCAGAATGACGTTGTTATATTCGACCGCCTTGGTGAGTTGGTCGTTATCGTAAACGGTAAACGATTGCCGGTTTGTATTAATGACGCCCTTCGGCGATTGAACCGTGGCATTGACCAGTACGCTACGCACGTCTTCCAAAGTCAGGCCCATCGCGGCCAGCTTGGCTGGATCGACTTGCACGCGTACCGCGCGCTTCTGTTCGCCGAAGATCAATACCTGGGACACACCCTCGATCTGCGACAATTGCTGCGACAGCACGACGTCTGCGTAGTCGTCCACATCGATCAGCGGCACCTCATCCGAGTTGACGGACAGGATCAGGATCGGTGCGTCGGACGGGTTAACCTTGCGGTAGGTTGGGCTAGATGGAAGATTCTTGGGCAGTTGACCGCTAGCCGCATTGATCGCGGCCTGAACATCACCCGCAGCCGAGTCAATATTCCGGTCGAGGTCAAACTGTAACGTTACCTGAGACTGGCCGAGCACATTGACAGACGTCAACTGTGCCACGCCGGGAATCTGGGCGAATTGCTTTTCCAACGGTTGCGCAACCGTGCTGGCCATGGTTTCCGGACTGGCGCCAGGATAGTTGACTGAAACCGCGATCGTTGGGAATTCCACGCGCGGCAGTGGTGCAACTGGCAGAAACGGATAGGCGGCAAGCCCGACAAGCACTAACGCCGCGGTCAGCAACGAGGTCGCCACGGGGCGGCGAATGAATGGGGTCGAAATGCTCATTTCATAGGCCCTCCCCGTGCGTTGCGGCTAGCTGCCGGACTTGAGTGGTACAGCCTGGGCGTCTTGTACCATGATTTTCGCGCCTGATTGTAATCGGGATTGACCGGTCGCCACCAACACTGCCCCGGCATCGAGCCCGCTGGAAACGATATAGATGTCGTCCGCCTGACGAGAAACCTGAATCGGTTGTACTATCGCAAGATTATCCTTGCCCACCCGATAGACGTAGAGGCCATCGGGGCCATGTTGAACGGCCGACGCGGTCACCGCGATCACATTGGTCTCGTCGCCCAACAGTAACCGTGCGTTCACGAACTGGCCTGGCCAGAGTGTGCGATGAAAATTGGTAAACGCCGCTTTTAGCTTAATTGTACCGGTGGTAGTGTCGATGCTGTTGTCCGGCGTTAGCAATGTGCCACGATCAAGTTCGGTCGCATTGTCGCCCGCATACACGATCACGTCCAGCGGATGTTTCTCCATCGCCTGCATAATTGCAGGCAGGTTGTCCTGCGGTAATGTGAAGGTCACGGCGATAGGCTGGATTTGGGCGACAGACATGATCGACGTCGTTTCCGCCGAATGCACGATGTTGCCAGGGTCAACGGTGCGCAAACCGATGCGGCCGGAAAATGGTGAAGTAATGTAACAGAAACTTATGTTGAGCTGAGCAGTTCCGATCTGGGCGTCGTCGCCTAGAGTCGCGGCAGCAAACTGCTTCACGAGAGCCTGCTGTGTCTCAAGCTGCTGTCGCGACGCGAAATCCTGTCGAGCCAGAGAGGCATATCGGGACAAATCCGCCTGGGCGTTGGCAAGCTGGGCTTGGTCCTGTTGCTTCTTGGCGGTCGCTATATCCAGCGCGGCCTTATACGGACGGGGGTCGATCACCGCCAGTAGATCTCCCGCCTTGACGTCCTGACCCTCTCTTACTGGCACTTGGGTCAACATGCCTTCTACACGCGGCCGTATTTGAGCGGTGAAATACGCCTGGACTGTCCCGAGGCCGTGCAGCCAGATCGGCACATCACGACGGACAGCGTTGGTAACAGTCACCGGAACAGCCGGAGTGCTGGTCGCCAGTTGGGCACTGGCTGAAAACGTTACGCCAAAAGCAAAAACCGACCCACACACCGCGCGCTGAATGGAGCGCCGAACAGAATAGGCGTTCACTAACATCCGAATACCCTAAAAAAGTTCTCTCTTTTGGGCCAAACCAGCACAACGGCTGATTCAGGTCGAGTCCGCAAAACTCGTCCAAGGCACCGATGACGCAGTATTATCAATTAAATCGCCATTGAACGCCAGGGCAAAAAATCCACCTATTCCGATATTTGCCAAGGGATAAAAGTTAAATTTAGCTCTTATACCGTTATTTGTTGATACGGTCCCAACCCGATAGGTCCGAGTATTAAATGGGCTGGCGTGGCGTTCGGGCCTAATGCCTCCAGGGTTCGAC
>Ga0209698_10007932_pt1 | contig 11039 bp, 12 predicted proteins | sample LitLauG_LLR_2012_FD_187203 | JGI IMG/M metagenome (GOLD analysis project Ga0209698, IMG submission 187203) | Freshwater sediment microbial communities from Pennsylvania, USA - Little Laurel Run_MetaG_LLR_2012 (SPAdes) (version 2) | ecosystem: Environmental > Aquatic > Freshwater > Creek >... | reverse complement strand
CTTCCAAAGTGCTGCGAAGCCAAGGCCGCGCGGCGCGCGCATCAACGCGATGACGCGCTTGCGCGGGATCTGCGCCATCTGGGCGAGGCTTTCGCCCACCAGCGTGACGTCGCCGCCCGCCAGCGCTCGCAGGAACAGGCCGACCGTCAGATGGCCGCGCTGGCGCAGCCACGCCACGAGATCGACGAGCTGCTCGCCAGGCGCGTCGCCGGCGATAGCGACGAACGCTTGTTCCCGTCCGTCGCGCGCCAGCCGTCCCGCGTGGCGGGGCTCATATCGGTCCGCCTCGGTGGCGCAAGCTTCGACCGTCGCGGCGGCTACGGCCGCCCGCAGCGCCGCCGTGAGGCCCCGCCGGACGGCGAAGCGCAAGCGCGCCTCCTCGTCTGTGGCGAACCGCTCCAGCAGCCGCCACAGGGAAGGCTCGCCGATTTCGGCGCTGAGATTGCTGAGCAGCGCCAGCACGGCCCTGCGTTCGCCGACCTCAGCGATTGCGGCGGCGACCTTCCCGGAGACGCGGGCGCGGCGCGCGACCGCGACCTGCATGAGAGCGTCGCCGGTCGCCACCGCTTCGACGAGGTCCTCGTCGGCAAGCAGCGGCGAGACGCACAGGACGATCCTCGATACACTTGCGGCGTCGCCCGCCAGCGCCACCACGACGTGGCGGGGGGCGGCGCGGGCGCCCGCCAGCGCATGAGCCAGCGCGCGGCGGACGCGCGGCTCGGGATCGTCGAGCGCGCGCGTCATGGCGATTTCGGCCTCGGCGCGCGATTCGGCGTCGAGGTGGGAATGCAGGTAAGCGCGTGCGAGCGCATTGACGAGCGCGGCGCGATCGTTCGTATGGGCCTGCGGCCAGACCGCCAGCGCGTGGCGGATCACAGCCACGGCGTCGGCGGGAGCATCTGTTGCGGCAGGCGGGTTCACGACGGCTTCGCCAAGGTTGGTAAATGTGGATCTATCAATCCGCCGTTACGGTAAACGGCGGCTTAACAGGGAACCGCAAGGGACAAGAAACATGATCGAAGGACGCCGGCCGCACGCAAGAGGCGGCTATTATTTCGAGGATTTTCAGGTCGGAGCGCGCTTCGAGCATAAGTTGCGGCGCACGGTGACGCAGATGGACAATATGCTGTTCTCCAACATGACGCTGAACCCGCAACCCCTGCACATCGACGCCGACTTCTGCGCCAACGAAACCGAGTGGGGCCAGCCTTTGATGAACTCGCTGTTCACGCTGGGGCTGATGATCGGCATGTCGGTCAACGATCTCACAGTGGGCACCACCATCGCCAATCTCGGCATGACCGAGGTGCGCTTTCCCAACCCGCTGTTCGAGGGCGACACGGTGCGCGCTTCGAGCGAGATTCTGAGCGTTCGTGAGTCGAAATCGCGGCCCGATGCGGGTCTGGTGGAGTTCCTGCACAAGGCGTTCAAGCAGGACGGCAAGCTGGTGGCCGAGTGCAAGCGCACTGCATTCATGCGTCGCCGCCCACCTGCGACCATCGCCGTCTGAGGCCGTGCGCTCGCTGCTGATCGTGGGGCAAGCCGACGCGGCGGCGTTCGCGAGCGGCGCCGACGCCCTTCTCGCCGACGCGGCGACGGCGCCGTCGCCAGGCCCGCCGCTTTATCTGCGCGTGCGCCCGCTCGGCGATCCCGGCTCGCACGACGACATAAGCGCAGCGGTGCGGCTGCAGGCGACGGGGGTCGCGTTGGCGTGCGCTAGCGGCGCCGACGTGCAGAGGCTGGGCGCACGGCTCGCCGTCGAGGAGGCGCGGTCGGGGCTACCCGACGGAACGCTGCGCATCCTCGCCTTCGCGACGCAGACGCCGGAGGCCGTGCTGGCGCTGCCGAGCTATCGCGGCGCTTCGGCGCGGCTGGCGGCGCTCATCGTCACGCCCGCCCCGGCGCTGCGCGGCGGGCCGCTTCGGCAGGCGCGCGATCTCGCCGTGATCGCCGCGCGAGCGGCGAGCGTGCCGGTGATCGACGCGCCCCTCGTGGACCTCGACGGACTGCGTACAGCGGCGCTTGCGGCGCGGGCCGACGGGTTCGACGGCATGGCGGCGCTGTCGGCCGAGCAGGTTGCTGTGATCAACGCGGCGTTTGCGCTCTGATTTGCGCGAGCAGGGATTGCGCGGCGGCCTCGGCGGTAAAGCGCGCCTCGTAGCGCAAGCGACCGGCGGCGCCCATTTCCCGGCGACGCGCTTCGTCCTGCGCGAGTTCGAGCATCGCCGCCTGCAGCGCCGCCGCGTCGCCGGGAGGGACCAGCAGCCCGCTGACGCCGGCCTCGACCACCTCGCCGCCGCCGCCGCCGCTTCCCGCGATCACCGGCTTGGCGAACATCAGCGCCTCCGCATAGACAAGCCCGAAGGATTCATAGCGCGACGGCGCCACCACGACGTCGCAGGCGCGATAATGCGCCGCGAGCGCCGCTTCCTCCACGCGGCCGTGGAACGCGATGCGGCCCTTCACGTCGGCGATGTCGGCGCGGGCGAGGAAACGCTCGCGGTAGGTCGCGCCCGTGTCGTCGCGGATCGTGTCGTCGCCAACGATGTCGAGCCGTGCAAGGGCGAGCCGCCGCAGCACGGCGGGCGCGGCCTCCAGCAGCACGTCGATCCCCTTGCGGCCCTCCAGCCGCCCGACGAACAGGAACCGCAAGCCCTCGCCTGAAGGCGTGGGAGGTCCAGCGACATCGGCGAGGCCATGCGGCGCGTAGATCAGTCGCTCGCTGGAAAAACGAAGCTCGTAGCGCCGCGCGATATCCTCGACGATGGCGCGGCTATTGGCGTGCAGCAAAGGCGCGTTGGTCAGGCACCAGCGTTCGAGCGCGAGGATCGGGCGCCCTCGCGCGCGCATCCAGGAATCGTCGCCGCGCCTCTCAGATTGCGAATCGAGCCAAAAATCCATCGTCGTCTGCAACGCGCAAACCAAGGGAAAACGGGGCGTCGCGAGAAACGCGACCGGCTCGCAGTCCCACAGCGGCGCATAAACGAGATCGACGCGCCGCCGCGCCGCCAGCGCCTCCACCCCTGCGCGCATCGTGCGCGAATGATCCCAGATCTCCTGCGGCACGTCCTCGCCAATCCCCAGCAGCGGCGGGCGCTCCTCCGAAACTACCGCCGCGCGGTGGACCCAAACGCCGTCCTCATAATCGAGGCTGGGCTCACCGCGCGCGCGCGTGAACACGTGGACGTCGTGGCCAAGCCGCGCCCAGGCGGCGGCGAGTTCGGCGGTGTTGCGCGCGATGCCGCCATTGTGGCCGGGCGGATAGTCCTGACTGACCAGACACAGGCCGAGTGTCTCTCCCTTCGGTTGGGGCAGCGGCAGGAACGGCGGCAGGGCGGGCGGCGCCGCCAGCCGCCGGGGCTTTGCACTCGCGGCGGCGAGACCCGCGGCGAGCCCGTCGAGCGCCTCCGCGTCGAAGCGCTGGAGGTCGGCGGCCGTCAAATCGCCGCGCGCAACCGATGCGACGACGTCGCGCCGCCAGTTGTCCGCGTCGTCTTGCCCAGCGTTCAGAATCTCGGCCGTGGTGTGGTGGCGAAATCCGTTGCGCAGGCCAAAATAGACGCGGTTCTTGATGAGCGGGCGCCAGTTGCGCACGACGCGACGCGCGTCGCGGTCGACGCTGGCGGCGAATTTGTGGTGAACCGCCGCGCCCGGCAATTGCACGATGCGCCCGCCGTAATCGTTGATCCGGGCGAGCAGATCGCTTTCGTCGAGAAAATATTCGTATTCCTCGTCGAAGCCGCCGACCGCCAGCAGCACGTCGCGGCGAAACGAGCAGTTGGCGCCCAGAAGATGCGGGAAATCGGCGGAGAACGGATAGTTGAACTGCGGCGTTGGCGCGCTCCACAATTCATTGGCGTAGCCGAGCCGGTCGAGCGTCACGTAACGCGCCTGAAAGGTCAGCCCCGAGGGGTCGTAGACCACGCCCCCCGCTGCGGCGACTTGCGGGTCGTCGTAGGCGAGCGCCAGATCGGTCAACCATTCAGGCTCCGGGATCGCATCGTCGTCAAGAAAGGCGACGATCTCGCCCGCCGCCAGGCCAATCCCGAGATTGCGCGCCTTGGAAAGGTTGCGTTCCGCGCAATGCGCGACCTTGATCTCGCCTTGCAGAGTGGCGAGCAATTCGCGGGTTCCGTCGGGCGTCGGGCCCGCGACCAGAACGAGTTCGAAGGCCGCATATTCTACGCCGCGCAACGCCCGCAGGGTCGTCTTGAGGATCGGCAGGCGACCGTCCGTGCAGATGACGACCGAAATCCGACGCACGTTCACCCGCGCGCGACGACGCGCATTGCGAACCCGGCGCGCGTGGGCTCGTCCGGGGCGAAGCCCGCGCCACGTAGGGCCGCGACCAGCGCGGGCGCATCGACGAGATTGCGCAACGCCTTGGCGCCGCCCGCGAATAACCGCTCTCGCCAGAGCGCGAAATCGGATCGGCTGGCAAGGTCGGCCAGCAAAGCCGGACCGTCATAGGTGACGACGACGAGTTCGCCGCCCGTCGCCAGCCGCGAGCGCCAATGCGGCAGCACGCGCGTCTCCAGCGCCGACGGGGCGATATGCTCGATCACATGCGTCGCCAGTAACCGCGACGCGCCGCCCGGAGGGATCGGCAGGTTGGCGGCGTCGCGCAGCCACGCCTCGCCGGAGTCTTCGCCCAGCGTGAGCGCGTGCGCTTTGAGCCCGTCGTCGTCGTAAGGGCCAATCGCATAGGCGAGCGTCTTCGTAGCCGGCGCTTGCGGCGGCAAGTCGGGCGGCGGCATGCGCGCGAACTCCGCGAAACGATGGCCGAGCGCCCGCAATGTGGCTTCCTGACGCTCCAGGCGGGCCTCGGCGAAGGCGATCGCCTCGGTGGTGGCAAGCTGAATGCGCGGCTCCAGCTTTTCGGCGACGTGGGCGTGGTTCTCGTCCAGCATGGCGCGCAGCAGCCGCTCCTGCATCTGCGCGCGCGTCTCTATGAAATCGCGCAGCCGCTCGACTTCCAGCCGCAGTTCATCGAGTTCGGAGCCAGCGTCGTTCTCGAAGCGAGGACGAAAATCGGGATGGCGCGCGTTCATGCGGCCCCCCGCTCGGCAATGTCGGTGCGAAACAGCACGGCCTCGCTGACCTCGATGGCGCAGCGCGCGGGAACCAACAGCCGAATCTCGCAGCCGCGCTCAACGACATCGACAGAGAAATCGACGTGCAGGAGGCCCGGCAACGAAGAGAACAACGCATGCACCGGCACGATCCGCCGCCCCAGACTGCGCTGACCGCGCCCAGCGGCGGCTTCGATCTCGATGTCGCCCTCGTATTCGCCGGGGTCGCGCCGCAGGTAGAACCCGGCCGCGTAATGCCCGGGGGTCAAGGTCAAATAAGGGCCATGACAGAGATGGCCGGCGCGCCCGTCGGAGCGCCGTCGGCCGCCGGACGTGTTGACGCCGACGGTACGGGGAAGCTCGCTGGCCTGAAAACGCACATAGGCGACCACAGCGAACGCTCCCCGCAGTGAAATCAACACCACGGTATTCTTAGAAGGCAAGGCTATAAAAGGCAATGCTTGACGTTGCGCAGCGGCGTCTCGAAAAATTACGTCGACTCTCCGACTATATTATCGCGCAATACCGGACCGTATAGCCAGTTGGCCCGGCTTCGCCTCATCCGCCCGCGCGAGGTCGCCGCTGCTGGCCCAGGCCCATGGACTTAGCCATCTGTGAGCGGGTTTCGGCGTAGCCGGGCGCGACCATTGGGTAATCGGGCGGCAATTGCCAGCGGATGCGATATTGTTCGGGCGTCATATTATAGTGCACGCGCAGATGCCGCTTGAGCGACTTGAACCGGCGTCCGTCCTCCAGACAGGTGATAAAGTCTTTCGAGACGGACTTGCGGATCGGCACCGCCGGTTTCAGCGGTTCGATGGGCGCGTGCGGCGGCTGTGCATTATTGAGCGCCCGCAACGAGGCCTGGACCGAACCTATGAGGGTCGGCAGCTCCGTCGCCGCCACAGAATTTCGTGAGATATAGGCCGACACAATCCTGGCCGACCATCCGACGGTCTTGTCGAACTTGGAGTTTTGCATGTCTCTTCCCAATGATTTTGCTTCAAACGCTCTGAAAAAGGGAAACGACGGCGAGCTGAACCCCGCCGGCTTGTTGCGTAATGTTAACGGAAAGGCGCCTTCTTTTCCCATCGTCAGTCCCTCCAGTTACACTCAGCGTCCCTCCCATTTCAATGTTGGATGGACGACATTTGCAGCGCAATTACCCCGATAGGGGATTGGTCGTAAGTGACGTCCGTCATGACTTCGCCATGACGAACGTCAGGCCTTCGCCCCGGTCGATGCGACCGTCAGGTGATTATTTCGGCGTGCGCGCCTATATGCGGGACTTCGTCTCGCCCTCCGGAGCCTCATGCCGCCGAATCCGCCTGTCCCGCGCCCTTCCGGTTTCGATTTCGAGGGAAAGGGCACTTTTCTCGGCACCGTGCGGCTGCTGGGGCCCTATATCTGGCCGTCCCATCGCCCCGACCTCAAGCTTCGGGTAGCGCTGGCCATTGCGCTGATGATCGCCGCCAAGGTGGTGACGGTGCTGATGCCCTATTCGTTCAAATACGCGACCGACGCGCTGTCAGGTTCCCCCGCCGCCGCGCATATCCCGCTGCCCGCCGCGCTGACCGGCATGTTCGCGCTGACGGTGATCTACGGCCTGTTGCGCATCCTGATGAGTTTGGCCCAGCAGGGCCGCGACGCGCTGTTTGCGGCGGTGGCGATGAACGCCGTGCGGCGTCTGGCGATGGAAGTGTTTGTGCATCTGCACAACCTGTCGCTGCGCTTCCATCTGGAGCGCAAGACCGGCGGCCTCACGCGCGTGCTGGAGCGTGGCCGCGCGGCGATTGAGACCATCGTGCGCACTTCGATGTTGACGGCGGTGCCCACGGCCGTGGAGTTCGCGCTCATCATCGGCGCATTCCTCATCACTTTCGATTGGCGCTATGTGGCGGTTCTCGTCGTCACCATCGCGCTCTATCTGATCTACACGACCGTCGCGACCAACTGGCGCATCGCGATCCGCCGCTCGATGAACGACAGCGACACCGACGCCAACACCAAAGCCATCGATTCGCTGCTCAACTACGAGACCGTCAAATATTTTGGCGCCGAGAAGCGCGAGGCCGCCCGTTACGACAAGTCAATGGCGCGCTTCGAACGCCTGAGCGTGCGCACCTATGTCTCGCTCGCCGTGCTCAATGCGGGGCAGGCGATCATCTTCACCGCCGGCATGGTCGGCGTGTTGTTGATGTGCGTCGCGGGCGTGCGCGCAGGAACCAATACGGTCGGCGATTTCGCATTGCTGAATGTGATGATGTTGCAACTCTATCAGCCGCTCAACTTCATGGGCATGGTCTATCGCGAGATCAAACAAGCCATCGTCGATATCGGCGCGATGTTTGATATTCTCGGGCAGAACCCGGAGATCAAGGATGTGCCGGGCGCAAGCGAACTCATCGTGCGCGAAGGCGCGGTGAGGTTCGAGAACGTCGTATTCGCCTATGATTCGGCGCGACCGATCCTCAAGGGCGTTTCGTTCGAGGCGAAGGCCGGCACGACGCTGGCCATTGTCGGCCCTTCCGGGGCGGGCAAGTCGACGATTTCGCGGCTGTTATTTCGCTTCTACGCCACGGGCTCGGGCCGCATACTCATCGACGGTCAGGACATCGCAGGCGTCACGCAAACCTCGCTGCGCGCCGCCATCGGCATGGTGCCGCAGGACACTGTGCTGTTCAACGACACTGTCGCCTATAATCTGCGCTATGGCCGCGACGGCGCCTCTGACGCGCAATTGCACGAAGCCGCCGAGGCGGCGCGCATCGACGGTTTCATCCGCATGCTGCCGATGGGCTATGACGCACAGGTCGGCGAGCGCGGGCTGAAGCTGTCGGGCGGCGAGAAGCAGCGCGTCGCCATCGCCCGCACCATGCTGAAAGCCCCGCCGATCCTCGTGCTGGACGAGGCGACCTCAGCGCTCGACAGCCACACCGAGCATGAAATTCAAGAAGCGCTGGAGCGCGTTTCGAGGGGCCGCACGACGCTGGTGATCGCGCATCGCCTTTCGACCATCGTCAACGCCGACGAAATTCTGGTGCTCGACAAGGGCGTGATCGCCGAGCGCGGCCGCCACGAGGAATTGCTGGCGCGCGGCGGCATCTATGCGGGCCTGTGGAACCGCCAGCGTCAGGTGGCGCAGGCGCAGGAGATTTTGCGCGAGGCCGACGGCGACGCGTTCGAACCCAACGCAGAAGCGGCGGAGTGACTATTACGCTGCGATGCGTCAAAAGGCGCCGCCTATGAGGTTCGCATGGCGGTTGTGAAATCGATTCGGGAAACGCTGGCGCCGTTGCACCCGCAGGGCTATCCGTTCGTCGGAGGCTTCGCGCTGGCGACGCTGGCGCTGTTCTGGCTGTGGGCGCCGCTGGGCTGGATCGGCGTGGTGGCGACGCTGTGGTGCGCCTATTTCTTCCGCGATCCGGCTCGCGTAACGCCGATCCGCAACGATCTCGTGGTCTCTCCAGCCGATGGTCGCGTCTGTTTCGTCGGCGCCGCGCCGCCGCCGCCCGATCTCGGCCTCGGCGGCCTGCCGATGAGCAAGATTTCGATCTTCATGAACGTGTTCGACTGCCACGTGAACCGCTCGCCGGTCGAGGGCAGGGTGGTCAGGATTTCCTACCGGCCGGGCCTGTTCGTCAACGCCGACCTCGACAAAGCCTCTGAGGACAACGAGCGCAACGGGCTGGTGATTGAGACGCCGGCCGGCCGCTTCGGCGTCGTGCAGATCGCGGGGCTGGTGGCGCGCCGCATCGTCTGTTTCACCAAGGAAGGATCGAGGCTCGGCGCGGGCGACCGCTTCGGCCTGATCCGCTTCGGCAGCCGCGTCGACGTCTATTTGCCGGAAGGCGCCAGCGCCATCGTCGGCCTCAACTCGCGCTGCGTCGCGGGCGAGACCGTCATCGCCACCACCGGCGCCGACGCGCAACGCCTGTTCAGCCGCTCGTGAACCGGGGCGCTCAGCCGCGTCTGGTGACGGTGCCGCTGCGGCTGCTCGTCCCCAATGTCGTGACGCTGATGGCGCTGAGCGCGGGCGTCACGGCGATCCGCTTCGCCTTCGAGGGTTCGCTGACCTGGGCGGTGCTGGCGGTGGCCGTGGCCGCGATCCTCGACGGCCTCGACGGCCGCATCGCCCGCGCCCTGAAGGGCGCCTCGCGTTTTGGGGCCGAACTCGACTCGCTCGCCGATTTCGTCGATTTCGGCGTCGCCCCGGCGATGTTGCTCTACGTGGCCGGGCTCAAGCAGATGGGCAGCGCTGGCTGGCTGGTCTGCCTCGTGTTCGCCATCGCCTGCGCGCTGCGGCTGGCGCGCTTCAACGTGATGATCGACGATCCCGACATGCCGTTGTGGCGCAAAGGGTTTTTCGTCGGCATGCCCGCGCCTGCCGGGGCGGTGGTGGGTCTGCTGCCGGTTTATATCCGACTCTTGGGCACGCCGGATGTGGCCGCGCCGCACGGCTGGTTGGGGCTGGACGCGGCCTATGTTCTGGGGGTGTCGATGCTGATGGCGAGCCGGGTTCCGCATTTCTCCGGCAAGTCGCTGGGGCGCATTCCACGCGAATATGTGGCGGTGGCGTTGATCGCAGTCGTTGCGGCTTTGCTGTCAATCGCCTATTTCCCCCTTCAGGCGCTGGTGGCGCTCGCCGCCTTCTACCTCGGCTCCATCCCCTTCGCGATCCGGCGGTACCGGCGTCTCGAAGCCGAGACACGGCAGGCGCGCGGGGGCAAGGCGTAAAGTTTTGGGTTCGCCAACCTTAAGGTGGCGAACGAAGAAAGGGTCATATGTCGAAGGAAGAACTGCTCGAATTCCCCGGTTACGTCGTGGAACTTTTGCCCAACGCCACGTTCCGGGTGAAGCTCGAGAACGAGCACGAGATCATTGCCCACACGGCCGGCAAGATGCGCAAGAACCGCATCCGCGTGCTGGCGGGCGACCGCGTGCTGGTGGAGATGACGCCCTACGACCTGACCAAGGGTCGCATCACCTACCGCTTCAAATAGGTTTCTCTTGACCGAGGGCCATGCCCCGCTGGTGCTCGCCTCCGCCTCGCCGAGGCGGGTGGCTTTGTTGCGCCAGGTCGGCATAGAGGCCGACGCGGTGATCCCCGCCGATCTCGACGAGACCCCGCGAAGGGGCGAGACGCCGCGCGGGCTGGCGCAACGGCTGTCGTCGGAGAAGGCCTCGGCTTCGGCTGCGGTGGCGGCGCAGCGTGAGGAATTGGCGGGAGCGCTGACGCTGGCGGCTGACACCGTGGTGGCGGTCGGGCGGCGGATGTTGCCCAAGGCGGAAATCGCCGACGAGGCCGAGGAATGTCTGGCGCTGCTGTCGGGCCGGGCCCATCGCGTGTTCACCGGGCTGACGCTGGTCTCCGCCTCTGGCGCGCTACGCACGCGGCTGGTGGAGACGCGCGTGCGCTTCAAGCGCCTGTCGCGCGCCGAAATGGCGGCTTACCTCGAAAGCGGCGAATGGCGCGGCAAGGCCGGGGCCTATGCGATCCAGGGGCTGGCGGGGGCGTTCGTATTGAAACTGGTGGGCTCCTACACGAATGTCGTGGGGCTCCCGCTGGCCGAGGTTTCTGGGATGTTGGCCGCAGAGGGCTATCCGGTGCTGAAGGGCTGGAGGCCGGCATGAACGACGAGACGCCCGCGCCCGCGCCCAAACCCTGCGCAATCTGCGGCAAGCCGAGGGTTCGCGAGTTCTCGCCGTTCTGCTCGGCGCGCTGCAAGGACATCGATCTGGGGAGGTGGTTGAAGGGGTCGTACGTGATCCCCGGCGCGCCGGTCGAGAAGGACGACGAACCGGACGAGGAATGAAAGGGCTTGGCATTGGCTCGCCCATCGCCATTTTGAGCGACAATATAGCCCACGGAGCCTGCGTCATGGCCACTACCGTCGTCCGCGCCCGCATCGACGAGCAGGAGAAAGCCGAAGCCACCGCCGTTTTGGCGGAGATCGGCCTGACCGT
>Ga0209698_10007930_pt1 | contig 11040 bp, 8 predicted proteins | sample LitLauG_LLR_2012_FD_187203 | JGI IMG/M metagenome (GOLD analysis project Ga0209698, IMG submission 187203) | Freshwater sediment microbial communities from Pennsylvania, USA - Little Laurel Run_MetaG_LLR_2012 (SPAdes) (version 2) | ecosystem: Environmental > Aquatic > Freshwater > Creek >... | reverse complement strand
GCTGCCGGGAATTGCTCCATACGCGTTGACTTGTGCTGTCAGCGCTGGCCCCGTCGAGCCGGCAGCCACCTGCAGCGTCAGGCTGAGGTTCGCCGGTGTAATCGTGCCTGCCGGCATACTGCTGGCGACCAGGGTGAGCACCGTTACCCCAGGCTGGGCGGTCGCGGGCGAGGTTGTCGCGGCCAATGTGATGGTCGCGGGGGACGTTTGCGCCTCCAGCGGCGCAAGCGCCAGGAAGCCTGCTAATGAGACCCACAACCGCCATCTACGAGGATGCATTTCCCTGCCTCCCTTGTGTCTATGTCGATGAACTTTGACCGTCGTCGAGGCCCCGTCCTATGGCAGAATCCTGGACCGGCGACGCCAAACCAAGAACAAGACCGTTACCGGAAGAATCAGACGGAACGGCTCAGGCTCGGGAGCGACCTGGATCAGGGTGAAATCCGTACCCGCTACCAGTGAATTCCCCGAAGCAGGCAGCAACATCGCCGAGATCGCGTCGGATGAGGCCGTAAACCCTCCCCCGCCATCCAATTGAAGGTTCGTGCTATCCAAGGTCGCCGAGAAGTCGGCGGACGTGAACAGCATCGTGTCCGCGAATTCCAGGCTGAATGGGCTCAAGAACCCCGGACCGATATCGCCCAACTGGATTGTCTGGCTAGAACCCCCCGACCAGAGGACCAAAGAACTGTTCTGAAACGTTAGCGGCGTCAGAACGGGGAACGTCGGCGGCAAGTCGTTGCCGCCGCTCAGCGGATCCCCGGTCAGATTGCCAACGGTGAAAGTATTGACGCCCGGGCTGCCCGGGGCGCCGGCGATCAGGATATCGAAGGAGAGATATCCAATAGAAATCTCGCCGGCCGGGCAGACCGCAGCCGAGAACAGCAGGGCCACGATGGCCGCGGTAGTGCAGTGGATTCGCACGCGCACCCTCCTTTTGATCCAGCTAAAAGGGACGCGAAAGCCTCCACGTCCAGGCTGGCCTTAACGAATAGAGCAAAACTATCACGCCCTTTCCATTAGGGTCAATGCCAAATTCTCAAATTCTCATGAATATTTTAGAGTTGCAGGGCGGACTCGATTGTTAGTCCTACTCGTACCAGGACCTTGTGCAGCGTCATTTGTGGGGAATGTCCGGACGGGCGTGCCGATTGGGCGACCTGCTGGCGCCGGTAATCGGCGCGGCGCCTACGTTTGGGATGATCGCAGGCACCCAGCTGGCAGGGGACGGCGCTATGCTCCTTTTGCCTTATTTGCGATGCAACCATGTTCCAAGGCGGCAAATGGAATTAGAGCCCTTTCGGTCCGAGACGCGGCGGCAGAGGAGCGCGGCCAGTGAGCGGCGGAGCTTATCTTTGTGATATATCTATTCCCATCCATATTACCGATACTCTTCCCCACAATCGAATTCGAGAATGCCTGCAATCGAATACCGAGGAGTGCTGGAAACGCGTGCTGGACGTTTTCCGGCGGGTGATCGCGGCCACGGTCATCAAGGTCAACCGAAGGTTGGGGACGCTCAAGGCCGACGAAATCGACGATCTGATCAACGACACATTCGTGCGGTTGTGCCAGAACGGTTGCCGGATCCTCCGGCAAGCGAGGTCCAAGGAACCGGAAATGTTTTTCGGGCTGGTGCAAGCGGTTGCCACCACCACAACCCTGGACCACTATCGAAGAGCTGGGGCAGCCAAGCGGGGTGGATCGGGGCTGCACGTTCCGCTCGATCACCTGGAGCGTGAAGCCGGAGGGAGCGGGGAAGAGCGGCGGCTGGAACGCGCGCTACTTATCGACCGAATCGACGAACTGATCCGACAACTGGGCGCGGGCGCGGAGCACGAGCGGGACCGGCGGATTTTCTGGCTGCATTACAGGCACGGGTTTACGGCGGCGGAAATTGCCGCTTTGCCCAACGTGCGGCTAAGCGCGAAGGGCGTGGAAAGCGCGCTGCACCGGCTGACGGTGGCGGTGCGAGACTCGCTGGGCCAATCCGGCGCGAAGGCAGAAGGAAAAAACGCGTGAACTACGTCGTTGCATTGGAGAAGGGCGGCCATGCCTGAGGACTGGCAGCTCAGAATCGCTAAGGAAAACGAGCACTTGAGGCCGGGTCCGGATTGCGCTCCGGACGAGGCTCTCGCGCGGATGGCGAGCGGAACCGAAGAGGGCTGGATGGAGCACGTTATTTCCTGTGACTGGTGCGGGGAACGCCTGCGCCTGCTCGTCGAATCGCGAAATGACGCACTCAGCCGGGAAGACCAAGATCTCCTCACGAGAGTCAGCCCGGAACGGCCGCGCGTCGTGCCACTGGTGCGGCGGCGGGTCGTCCGCTGGGGAATCGGGCTGGCGGCATCCTTACTCTTATGCGCCGGCGCGGCGTGGTGGTTCTGGCAGCAGTCGCCGCAAAGAGCGGAGGGGCTGCTGGCGGAGGCCTATTCGGAGGAGAGGAGCTTTGCGTGGCAGTTGCCGGGACGGCACTGGCGGGACGCCACCCTGGAACGGGGAACGGGATCGCGATCGCTATCGTTGCTGGAGGCGGAGGCGTTGCTGAAGCGCCGGGAGAACCGGGCGGCGGAGAGTGCGTATTGGTTGGACCTGAAGGGGCGCGCCGAGATGATAGGCTGGCAGCCGGAAGCCGCAGTGAAGGACCTGACTCAAGCGCTGGCGCTGGCACCCAATTCGGAGGAGATTCTGACGGATTTGGGCGTGGCTTACGCGCTGCGCGCGGAAGCGACCGGAGGCAACTCGGACTACCCCAAATCAGTGAACGAACTGACGCGGGCGTTGGAGATCAAGGACACCCCGCGCGCTCGCTTCAACCGGGCCCTGACGTTCGAGAAGTTGGGCATGGTCGATCAAGCCATCGACGACTTGCAGAAATATATAGGCAAAGAGAAGGATGCAGCCTGGCGGCAGGAGGCCCAGAAACGTCTGCGGGGGCTCAGCGACCTGCGCGAACGCCGTTCCGGCATGTTGAAAACGACTCCATGGTCGGATGTGGCGCTGGAATTCGCGGCTATCGAATGGCTGGCAGGTGACCGGGCCACCGCCGCCAAGGTGGGGGACCAACTGGAGCGGGTCTACGGCGACACTTGGCTGCGGGATGCAGAACGCGAGCCGGTAGATTCCAAGCTGTTATTGCGCGCGGCGGCAACCGGTTCCGCGGGCACGGCGGCGGAGTCGCTGGAAGCCAGCAAAGCGGCGGCAGAGGAGTATGGCCGCCGGGGAGCGAAGGCCCACGAGTTTCGGGCGCGGCTGGCGATGACCTTCGCGTTGAACCGGCTTTCAGAATCGCAGGCGTGCGTGCGCGAAGCGCGGGTCCTGATCGACCGGCTTGGCGGGATGCATTATCACTGGATTCGGATCATGGCGCGTATGTACCTGGGCTCCTGCCTGGATATGGCCGGGGAGCCGGGACCGGCGCTAGACGCATACCAGACGGCGCTGGCGGAAGCGCGGCGGTGCCACATGGAAGGGCTGGAGTTGCGAGCGGTGGGGGTGATAGTGAACGCCCGGACGGACGGCGGCGATATCTGGGCCGCGTGGCAGGAGAATCGCGATGCAGTGTTGCGGCTGGCAGGGACGGCGTATTCACCGAACCGGCTGCAACAGTGCCTGGTGAACTACTCGGCATCGGCCGAGAGAAGGGGATGGCTGGCGGCCAGCGCGGTGTTCATGATCGCAGCGGCAGACGTGGTGGCGGCCACGGGAAACCGTCCCACGGAAGCGGCGTGCCGGTCGAGCGCCGCGTCGCTGGCGTGGAAGGCAGGGCTGGTGGCGGATGCGGTACGGCAATCGGCGCGGTCGCGGGAGTTGTTCGGGTCGCTACCGCCGTCGAAAACGCGGACGCTGTATCTGAATTCGGTGGCGCTGCTCGAGGCAGACTCCCTGGTAGAGCGCGGACAGGCGGCCAAAGCTTTGCGCTTACTGGTCCCGCTGGAGGAAAGCGTACAGCTTTCGCAGGAGAAATGGCAGTGGGAATGGCTGATGGGCGCAACCTTGCTGCGCCTGCGGCGGCCCGACGAGGCAGCCGCGCACTTGATGGGAGCGGTTAAAGAAAACGAAGCGCGGGTGGCTTCACTGGCGGAGAAATCGGACCGGAACCAGGCGCGGCGGGAAGCGCAGGCAGCATACAGAGAACTGGCACGGTGGCACATCGAGCGCGGGGAACCGGACGCGGCGTTGAAGACCTGGATGACGGCGTACAGCGTTTCGCGGCCGCCGAACCTGATCTTCCTGGCACTCGAAGACGGTTACGCCTGTTGGGAGGCGCGCGGACAGGCAATTTCGTACGTGAGATTGCGGCTCAGTCAGCGAGCCGTGGGCGAAAGGATCCGGCAGTTGGTGGAATCGGCCAGGACGCCGGCCACGCGCATCGAGGACATCCGCCGCCGCGGCCGGGAATTGTATCGAGAGATTCTGGCGCCGTTGGGGCCGCAGCCGCGGGAGATCACGATTCTCCCGGACGGAAACCTGGCGTCGCTGCCGTTCGCGCTCCTGGTGGATGAGGCGGGGAAATGGTTGGCCAGCAGCCACGCAATCGCGGTCGCGTCGGACCAGAGCGCCGCAACGAAGATCGGCCGGGGCAGTGCGGTGATTGCGGGGAATGCGATCTCCCGGGAAGGGTTGCCGGCGATCGGGGAGTTCGCGCGAGAGGAGAAGGCGGTACGGTCCGTGGCGCGGGATGCGGTGGTGCTGACGGGCGGGAACGTGACGATGGCGCGGGTGTCGGAGGCGCTTCAGGGAACGGAATTGTTTCACTTCGCGGGGCATGGGTTCGAGTCCGCCGGGGCGGGCGGACTGTTTCTATCGGACGGCGCGCTAACCAGCGAGTCCATCCGGCATTTGAAGTTGACGCGCTGCCGGCTGGCGGTACTTTCGGCGTGTTCCACGGCGGCCGGAGAATCGGATGGAATCACCAACGGCAACAGCCTTGTGCGCGCGCTGTTGGACGCCGGGGCGCAGAGCGTGGCGGCCAGCTTTTGGCCGGTCGAATCCGAGGCGACGGCGCGGTTGATGGAAAAGTTCTACGCAGCGTTGGGGGAGAGCGCGCCGGCAGCGGCGCTGGAAAGAGCTTCCCTGGCCGTATCGGCAGACTCGCAGTACGGGCATCCCTATTATTGGGCAGCTTTTCAAATCTACGAATGAAAGAAGGAGAACAACGGCAATGACGGATCAAATAAGCCAAGGCGCAAACAGCGGCGAAGCAGACGGCAGCATGGCGATGCCGGCGGCCGATGCAGACGCGTCAGCGAGTTCCGGCCCGCCGGTACCCGGCGAGGTCAACGTTATCTTCCGCGGGTTATTCCTGTTCGTGCGGCGGCCGAAGAGCATCGACGTCTTCGTTCCCAACATGGGGGACGATCATGTTTACCGGGCCGGAGTGTGGCTCGGGGAGGTTAGTTTAAAACCCCACCCGATCGACCAGCCGTATATTCTCTGTGGAGTCACGCCGGGGGACGGGTGCTTTTCTTCCGGCGGATTGCTGTTCGACGGATACGACTCGGATGCGACGGCTGCCGGCCGGGTGTTTGCGAGGATCGTACTGCCCCGCCCGAAGGAGGTGCTGTCTCTCCGGCCGACCATCGATCCGCTGGGATGCGAGCGGGATGCGTTGAACCTGGTGAGCGGGCAACGGCCGCTTTGCGTGCACATTCTGCGCTACGACTCGCCCGACCTAATGCGTGTACACCTGTTCGATCACGACCAACCCGACGATTTGCCGCCACACGACATGGAGACGGTGTTCGATCCCGATACGGGCAAGCTGAAGCAGTTCATCAACCTGCACATTGTTGCGGAGCCGGACCGGGACGACATGCCGGGCCACGTGGCCAACGGCATGACTGAACTGATGAAGCTGGTTTCGGGGCTAAACGGGACAGTACTGCTGGACGCGAAGAAGACCACGAGTCTACGCATTCCCGGGGACGATTACCGGGCCAAGGGCTTCCATCCGTACGAGACGTTCAACCTGATCGAGACGGCCGTGCTTTTGGTGCAGGCGGGACGGTCGTGGCGCAAAGGTAAGCCAATTTTTCCCGTACCACCGCAACCGGTTACCCGACCACCCTTGAGTTGTCTGCCGGCAGTTACGGGATCGAGGTCATAAGCCATGACACAGACCGCGCCGCCGGAATTACTGGACCTGCAGCAGCGGATCGTCAGCATCTTCTGGTGGGGAATCAATGTGCCTGCCGGGTTAGCGACATGGGTCGGTTGGGGACGAGACAACATCGTGGGTGTAGCCGTGGCGCTGGCGGCGCGGATCGATGCGTTGCGAATTTTCGAGGTGGAGGTCTACGTTCGGGATTGGCCTCCACTGGGGTTTTACCCCGCGTTCGCACTACTCGTGGGGGCAGTGGGTGTGCGCTTCGTGCGGACGGGCGCCTTCCGCTTTCTGAACGGCGGCGGTCCATTTGCTCCGCATATCGGCGGCCCTGCCGCGCTGCCGGCGCACGTCGCCGGCAAAATCGGGTTGTTTGTAAAAGGCAACGACGGGACATACGCGGTCACTTGCGCGCACGTGTTGAATTCCGCCGGTAAAGGCACCCAGGTTCTATCGGGCGATGAAGTCCTGGGGACGCTGTTCTGGCTGAGCGATATCACAACCCCAGGCGAAGTACACAAAGTGGACGTGGCGCTCGTCAAGCTGGGGGTGGATACCAGGAACATCCTGCCCAACGGGGCGCCGCTGCCGACGGATATCGCTGATCCCATAGAGAAAGATGCGGTGGATTTAGTGCAAGGCGGTGAAAGTCAAATTCGGGCCGCCAATGCCTCGGTGAGCATCATCGACGATCACGGCACCGACACCAAGTTTTCGGGCGTGACGATTATTAACCTACTGCTGGAGAGCGGCGCTTCGGGATCGCTGGTGATCGAGAAGAGCAGCTCGAAGCCGGTGGGCATCGTAATGGCGTCATCGCAGAGATTCGATACGGACGATGGCCAGAGCTTTCCGATGGCGTCAGTTATCTGTGACCTTCACCCAATCCTGAACAATTTGCCCGCGCCGCAAGGGCCGTGGAGCATACGATAGGCTGCCGGAGTTTTGCGCAGGTGAAGATCGTCCGGCGCTGTTGGCGGCACCCAATCGCCTACGCCCGCCAATCGACTTAAATCCGCAACACCGCGAGGAACTCCCGAACACTGCTTCGGCAACTCTCCGATAAGTTCCCAGTGTGCACTTAGTGGTATCGAACCAGTCAAAAGGAATTCCGCTGGCGCTTGCGTCTTCTCACTTCGGGAGGAGAAACGCAGATGAAAAGACGATTTCAGCTACTGGCATTGATGGCGCTGCTAGCAGGCGGCACCGCTTCTTTGTCGGGCCAGGAGCAGACGTTCAACATAGGCGGGCCGCAACACGTGCTGGACGATCCCGCCAGGTTTGTGGATATCAATTCCGCAACCATGACGGAGTCCAACGCCCAAGCGCTGATCACAGCGACTCTTGGGACCGCCGCAATGAACAGCAAGAATTTCCACTGCATCATCCATATTTTGCGCTGGAACGATGCCGGGAAGGTAGACAAACAGAGCTGGTATGTTTACAGCAAAAACGAGAGCGGCTGGTCGGATACGCAGTTTCAGGGATTAAGGATCTTCGGCAGCCATAACATCGCGCTGCTGTACGTGCATCTCAACGCGCAAGGCGCCACCTTCGACAGCGTGGCGGCATTCCGGGGACCAAGCTCGGTTCTGCAGGACCTGTACAAACGGGCGAACGCCGGCCCGGCGGCGAGTAAGGTGAAGGTGCTGCGCTACGTGCTTGCCTCGCGGTCATCGGGCAACGCACAGGAACTCGGAGATGGCGAACTGCGAGACGCAGCAGCCAAGCCCGAGGATCCGCGGATCGCGCAGGCCCTAAATACACGGGGCTGGGACACACAGGATCTAACCAGTCTCGAATCGCTGTATGTATCTCACGCGACAGACGCGGTGCGTGGAGCGAGCGCCGACGTGGTACACGAGCTTAGCGGACTCAGCCCCGGCGGTGATTGCAAGGCCAAAGACTCGAACGGGCTCAGCCTGGTGCGCGTGGGACATGCCAACTCCTGCGTGCCGCAATATTACAGCCAGGTTACGTACAAGGTGGAAGTCACCAAGAAGCTGCCGTCGGCAATCAGCGATCTGTTCAAGCTGGCGACCCTGAACGGCAACCAGGTTCCGGACAAAGTGAAGATGGAGCCGGTGGCGCTTTGGGGCGGGCAGGCGATGAATATCGGCCCGGTACCTTCGGACGTAAAAGTAACGCCGAGCGTGACGACGTCGGGAAGCGACACACCGACGGCTCTGGAAAGTCGCACCTACGACAACGAGGGCCGGTATTTTTGGGACATCAGCGCGGGCATCCCGCTACGCTCCATCAACGAGACGACTTACGATGCGACCGCGGGCACGCTCACGGCGAAGAACGTCAGCAAGCAGAGCCTCTATGCAATGTTCAACGTTTTTCCGTTCAAAGTCGACACCAAGGGCACCAATTACCGCTGGCTGACACCCGCGCTGCTGATGGGCATGGGAGTCACCGGGAAGCCCCTCGACCGGCTGATGGCAGGGGGCGGGCTGGGATTGAACAAGATCCAGTTCTTCGCCGGCTGCGCGTTCACCAAGAAGCAGTTTCCCGGACTTGCCAGCAATCCTGCGGCGACGACGATGGCATATCGAACCAACCTCATCTTCGGCCTGAACGTGCCGATCCGGCAGGTGTTGCAGACATTAAAGGCGGCAAAATGAAACACGACATCCTCAAAATCAGCCAAGCCGCGAAGGTCTTGGATTTCGCCTTCCGGCGGACGGCACGGCGAAGCGTCCCAGAGAGCCGGGAGGCGCGGTCGTTCGCGCGCGACGTGGCGCGACTGCGGGGCTGGTGGTCGCCGAACATCGCCGGGTTCGGTATCGGGCCGAAGGAGCAACGCAAAGGCGGCAAGAGAGCGCGGCCGGTTGTGCGGTTCTATGTCTTCAAGAAGGTCCACAAGACGCGGCTGCCGAAAGAACACATCATCCCGGCAAAGATCCCGTTCGAGCATCTGGAGATGGAAATAGCCACGGACGTGCGGCAGTTGGCCGGAGTGCCGCAACTGAACTTCGGGATGGGCGCGGGCGACGAGATCGGGCACTTCTCGGGAGAGCAAGGCACGGCAGGGTTGTTCGTGAAGCGCAACGGCGACGACGGCACGTTTGTGCTCAGTTGCGCACACGTGCTATCGCCTCCGGGGGCAAGCATCGGGGACGCCATTGAATCGCCCGTGGACAACGACAGCACACGGGCGATCAACCAGGTAGCCACGCTGGAGGATGCGTTTACGCTGAGTCCGGGCGGCGGCAATCCTTGCGATGCGGCCATCGCGCGCATGGACCCGGCGGTGGAGGTGTCTAACGCGATTCCGGATCTGGGAACGCCGGTATCGCTGCTGACAAGCCCAGAAGACCTGGTGGGAACCTCGGTCTCGCAACGCGGAGTGACGACTGGAAAAGTGGTGAGCGGCGCCATCCGCGAGATGTCGTGTTCGACGTCGTTCAGCTTTCGGGGAAGCATGTTCCGCGTCAGCAACCTGGTCCGGTACGAGATCGAATGCCAGCGCGGGGATTCGGGCGCGGCGGTCATCGAGAACGGAACAGGCCGCGTGCTGGGTATTCACATGGGATCGGAAGCGGGGACGACGAGCGCGTACTTCAGCCCGGCTCACCTGATGACCGATCGTTTTGACATCACTCTATAAGGAGGCGGCGGGAATGCCTATCAATCCGACAATAGTTACCCTGACTGAACAGCAGACCGTGCAATGCAACTGGCCGGAGGCCGCGGGCGCGATCACATGGACGCTCAATCCTCCGGGCGCCGGCACGATCACGGCCGGAGGATGGTATACAGCTCCGGCAGCGATACCATCGCCGCTGCTGGTTGGCGTGACCGCAACAGCCGGCGGCGCGACCGAGACCGCGCAGATGAATCTTGTGCCACCGGAGGTAGTGCTGGTTCCGGGCGCCACGGTGGTGCTCACCGGCGGGCAGGCGCAGCAGTTCGCGGCGACGGTCCCCGGCGACGCGGCCAACGGCGTGAACTGGAACATTTCGCCGGGCGTGGGGACCATCGACGATAGCGGGCGGTACGTCGCGCCGAATCCGATCGCACGGGATACCGACGTGACGGTAACTGCGATGAGCCGGGTCAACGCCCACAAATCGGCGACGGCTACCGTGCGGCTAATGGCGGAACCTCCCTGGGGCGGCTGGCTGGCGGGGCTGTTTCTGTACCTGGCCCTGGTGTTTGGCTCAGTGATTTGCATGGCGATACTCTGGCCGCCCGGAGAACACAACAACCTGGACAGCCTGCACACGGCACGTATCACGGCGGAGAATGCCCAGCAACAGAGCAGGAGCGACGAGTTCAAAGCCAAGGCGGCCCAAGGTCAGGCAGAGGAGACGCTCCAGAAAGATCCGGCAAACGCGGATTTGAAGAAGAAGGCACAGGATGCTAAAGCCGTTGCCGACAAAGCGGGGGCGACGCGTCAGACCGCGGAGGCGGCGCTGGAGGCAGCGTTCGAGCGAGAGAAGCAGGAGGCCGACCGGGTGCGCGCCGCGGAGTCCGCGCCGGTGAACACACAGTTCGGACCGGTCTCGAAGGAGGTGGACCTGATGTGGCTGGTACTCTTGGCGGGAGCGCTCGGCAGCTTCGTCTACGGCGCCAAATCATTCGTGGCGTTTGTCGGGAACCGGAAGATCCGGCTGAGCTGGAGCGCCTGGTACCTGATGTACCCGCTGATCGGTGCGGCGCTGGCGCTGGTGTTTTCGCTGGCGGTCCGCGGCGGACTGCTGATGCCGGCGGGGAAAACGAGCGACATCAACATTCACGGATTGCTGGCGATCTCCGGCATGGTGGGGATGTTTTCCAAGCAAGCGACCAACAAACTGGACGAGCTGTTCACGATCCTGTTCAAGACCGACAAGGACGACCAACGCCTGAAGGGCAAGCTGAACGGTTGATCACGCTCACGGATCGGGCGCGGCCGGAACGCACTAGAGACTCAGTTGCACGCG
>Ga0209698_10007929_pt1 | contig 11041 bp, 5 predicted proteins | sample LitLauG_LLR_2012_FD_187203 | JGI IMG/M metagenome (GOLD analysis project Ga0209698, IMG submission 187203) | Freshwater sediment microbial communities from Pennsylvania, USA - Little Laurel Run_MetaG_LLR_2012 (SPAdes) (version 2) | ecosystem: Environmental > Aquatic > Freshwater > Creek >... | reverse complement strand
AATGATGTGCAAACCGCGAAGTCATCACAGAGCCGTGCCTTTGGAACGGCCGGCCCATGGCGAACGTCGCCAGGCTCTGGCCCTGGACGACGGCCGGTATCGAAATCCCCAGCAGATCCAGCACGGAAGGCATCACGTCGATCAACTGAACGGGCGTGGCGATCCTGCGCGGCGTGGGAATCAGTTTGGGGTTCCACATGAGGAGCACACCGTGCGCCAGTTCCTGGTACAGCGATTGGCCGTGACCGGTCCAACCATGTTCCCAGAATTCTTCGCCGTGATCGGAGACGACGACGATGAGGGTGTTGTCCAGAATTCCGAGTTGCCGCAGCTTCTCGGCCAACTGTTCGATGCTCCAGTCATTGTGGAGTATCTTAGCGTCATAACGATCGATGGCGCGCCGGATGAAACGCTCCGGATCGATCCCGCTTTTCAGGCACAAAGCCCGGCTGACCCCGAAGCCTCCCCGGCTAAGGGCGATCCTCTTCAGCCTGGCGAAATCGCGGTCGAATTCGGGGGTTTCCGTGGGGTTGGCGAATTTCTCCTCGAAACCCGCGGGAGGCCGGTAGGGCGCGTGCGGATCGGTTGCGTGCGCGTACAGGAAAAATGGCTCATCGCGGTGCCGCTCGAGCCATGGGAACAGAATCCTGTTGAGCCCCGCTGAGTCCGTAGCGCGGTCCTCGTCCTTCAAGTGGCGCGCGGCCACCTCCCATTCCGACAGGTAGTCGAAGCCGCGCTGCAAGCCCGAGAGCCGGCCGACCAACGGATTGGTCACCATGCTCGCGGTCACATATCCCCCGGCACGCAACTGCTCGGCCAACGTAGTGGCCTCTTGCGGGATGGTGTCGTCATCGCTCCGGATCGCGTGCGTAAAGGAGTAGAGAGAGGTCATCAGCGAAGCCACGGAGGGCTTGGTCCAGGTCGCCTGCACCAGGCAATCGTCGAATAGCAGCCCCTGCGCGCCGAGCTTCTTGAGGTACGGCGTGGTGTCGCGGGAATAGCCGTACAGGCTGGTGTGATCGGCGCGCAAAGTGTCGATCATGTAGAGGAGCACGTTCGGCCGGTTCTTGGGCGCCTTGGTGGTCAGCAGAGGATTCGCCCAGAAGCCTACCGTGCCTGGTTTGGCGGCGCTGGTCTCGAATGACAGCTTGACCTCGCGGCCTGCATAAGAGGAGAGGTCCACGCCGGCGTCTTCCCATGTCTCCGCGTCCCTCAGAGTCTTCGAATAGACTTCCCGCGAATCCGCCATCACGCGAAAGGCAATCGGAGAGTTCTCCGCGATGCCCATGCCGAAATGCAACTGGCCTGACCGAGGGATCGCCACCTCGTAGACCAGCGAGGAAGGCGCGTGCACAAACAGCGTATTGCGGTACTCTTCGCGCTTGCCGATCATGCGGCGGCCGGCCGCCTCGGGAAACTCGGCGGTTCGCGGGATCAGTTCGATCGACTTTATGGCCACCAGGTCGTTGATACCGTCGGTAGGCATGATGAGCAGTGGTTGGATGCCCGTTCCGGTTTCGATGTGAACCTCGAAGCGGTAATCGTTGTACCGGCCGGAGGGCCCCAGCTTCTGCTTGAATTCACGATCGCCGATTCTGATCTTGATCTCGTGGCCGCCCTCCGCCATCATGCGGATCTGTACGGCTTGATAAAGATCCCAGGCGATCACCGGACGGCCGGGCGCCAGCATCACGGGCGAGCTGCCGTCGCCTTTAATTACCAGATCGCCCTGACGGTAACCCATCCGGCCGCGCAGCAGATTCCAGGTAAGATCCTTCTCGGAGAAAAAGTTGTGCCAGAGGATTGGTTCGGCTGCCAGTGCCGAAGAGCGCGCAGCGGATGCCTTAACCGCCGACGTTTGCAAATGGTCGTCGAAACGGTAGGGTGCGAACGCCGCGGGCGCCGGTTTAGACGATACCGGCGGCGCTTTGTTGCAACCCGTTAACAAAACGACGAGCAGGATCGGTACAGAGGTTCGCAATCGCTATTTTCGCACGAGGTGGGCAGAGCAGGCCCTGTCCAGATTGCATAATCCTTCTTAGAACTCCACTCGCGCGCCGATCTGAATAATGCGTGGGTCGTTTGCCTGCTGGCTCAGATTGATCAGCCCAGTCGTCGCGTTAGGGTTCAGGTCATTGGGGTGATTCAGGAAGTTGAAGAAGTCACCCGACAGCCGCAGCTTAACTCGCTCTGTAAGCGTTAAATACTTAAACAGCGTCGCATCCGCGCTCCAGGAGCGCGGCCCAAGGAGGAAGTTGTGCGCATTCCAGTTCAGGTTGTCGGTGATCGACGTCTTCACCACCTGGCCGTTCGCCAGGGTGACAGGAATCTTGTTGTCGAGAGCCGGCCCAACGGGTCTCAGCACACGTTGCGAACGATCCACCGGCACCAGGGCCTCGAGTTTGGCCAGGTCGACGCCGGTGGCGGACGTCGGATTGAAGTCGCCCGCGAAATACAGCAACTGATTTTGTCCGAAGATGTTCATCGTCAGGCGCTTGCTGGCATCGAGGGACGGATTCCCAAACAGATAATCGTTGCCGGTCACGCCCATCCAGAAGCCACTCCGCCAGGTGCCGAGAAACGCCACCTGCCAGCCTCCCACCACCTCGTTGACCGCCTTGGAGACATTACCGGCGAAGTGCTTACCCCTGCCGAACGGCAGTTCGTAGATGCCGTTCCAACTGATCAGGTGCGGTGGAACCTGGCCAGTGTTGTAGTACACGAGTTTGAGCCTCTGGCTGAAGGACAGATTTGGCTCGCCGAGAATTTTTGAATTCAAGGGAACCAGGGCGCCATCGGATCCATCGCTAAACCCGCCGGAATCGCTGGTGGTGAGGATGTGACTATAGACATAGAACGCCTGCAGGCTCAGCCCGCTCGAGAAACGGTGCTGCACTTGCGCCTGGAACGAGGTCGAGTTCGAATATCCCACGTGAGATATCAGGGTGGGATTCCAGTTCGGGTCCGGGCGGCGCGCGTCGGCGCCTATGCCGCCTGGCAGAATATTTAGTCCGGTTCGCGTCTCGTAATTCAATGAGGATTCCGGTTGATTCAAGGTCACGCGCTGTTCCAGGTTGCTTCCATGATTGCCAATGTAGCTCAACCTAACGGCAGTGTTCTTCTGTGCCTGGTACTCCAGGCTGACAGTCCACTGTTGCATGCGGTTGTCCGCCCAGTTGTGCGGGTCAAAAACCCAAATGCCCTGCGAGCCAGCCTGAATGCCAGCGATACCGTTTACGTTGACAGTTGCATTGGGAAGAAAATCGGTCGTCGCAGGGACGTTAAGGAGAGCATAGTTAGGCGACGTGTTGTTCTTATCCCACACACTGTTCACAAAATCCAGGTTCAGCGGCGGATTCGTCCGGGAGCCCTGCAGGATCTGCGACAACGGCATGGGCCAGTAGAACATTCCGTACCCGGCGCGCACGACGAACTTGTTGCTGAGCTGGTAGGCAAGGGAGAGTCGAGGGCCAAAATCCTTCCAGTATTGCGGAATTAAGGCGCCGGGAAAACCCTTCACTGTGTCGGCCGTTACCCACGACAAACCAACGGCCTTCCAAGAGGCGAACACTCCGGATGGAATACCAGGGATGCTATCGAGCACGGTGTTGTGCGGGCTGATGACGGTGAAGCCGGTGAGGTTGGCAGGATCCAAGTTGACCAGCCGGTTGTATTTCTCGTGGTATGGGTTCCAGTGGTCCCAGCGCAAGCCCAGTCCGACCGTAAGCCGGGGGGTTACTTTCCAGGTGTCGTCGACGTATAGACCGAACTCCTTCTGTTGGAAGTAGAAGTAGCCGCGGTTGTATTGGTTCCTGAGATGCGACGGCAGGCCCAATAGCAGGTCGGCGTAGCCCGTGCCGGTAAACGGCGCAGCAGACTGCGCAGCCGGGTCGTACAGTTGAGTCCAGTACCCATAAAAATCGTGGGAGCCTTCCGCCTGCTGCAATTCCTCAACGTTATTGTATTCCTGACGTCCTTTGAAGCCGAACTTGACGGTGTGCTTGCCCTTCACCCAGGTGACGTTGTCGTCAATCTGAAACGACGTCAGGTTCTGGTGGTGGTTGTTATCTCCATCCCAGCCGCCGTAGTACAGCATATTGCCGAAGGGATCGCCCGAACCGGCTGCGTACACCGTCGGCCAGCCGGTCACGCCGAACGGGTTCGGCAGCCCCAGCTTGTTCGCCCAATTCGTGCTGTCCCCAAGCGTGCCGTAGTGCGTCGGCGAGCGGTGAGCGGAAAGCTGCAACTCGTTAATTAATGTAGGCGAAAACACGTGGTTCCAGCGAATGTAGGAGGAGCGGACCTTGGCATCTTCTTCCTTGGTGCCGCCGCAGTTTGTGCAGCCTATCGGAGGATAACCATAACGGCCGCCATATTGGGCATTGAAGTACGGGGAACTGGTAAATCGTCCCGAAATACTGTCCTTTTCCGAAAAGGTCTGGTCGATCTTGATGGTCCAACTGTACTGATTGGCAGGCACCGAATAATATGCGACAAAATTGTAGTCGGTCCACGGGTTCAGGTTTCCGGCGATATTCGGCGTGGGCGTGACGGTCTGAAAGACCTTGGCCGTCTGGCTGATGCGGTTTGACGGAATTACATTGTTGGGGAATGGTGTACGTGCGCCATTGGACCCGCTGGTGGTAAGGGGGTCATAAATCGTGAAATGATCCCCGCTGGTATCCGTGATGCTGCTGAGATCGCCATTCCACAAAGCCGCGGTCGGTACCGCCGTGGTGGCGAACTTGTTCTGGCGCTGCTTCAGGCCTTCATAATCGAAAAACCAGAAAGTCTTGTTCTTGCCGTTGTAGAGCTTTGGGATCCAGACCGGACCGCCCAAATAGCCGCCATATTCGTTGCGGATGTACTTGGCGGCAGTGTTGCCATCCTGCCGCTGGCGGGCGCGCAGACCGTCGGCGTTGGAGCGGAAGGTTTCGAAGCCCGCGCCGTGAATTTCATTGGTACCACTCCGGGTGACCAGCTCGATCGTGGCGGGACGCGAGAACTGCGCGCCGGAGCCGGCCGTCTCAACGCGGAATTCCTGCACCGTATCGAGGCCTGGCTGCACGCGCGATATCCCTCCGCCGAAGCGGTCCACGTAAGACATGCCGTCAAAGACCATCTCCGTGGATCCCACCTTCATGCCGTTGGTGCGCGGGTTGGTGCCGCCGACCACGCCCGGCGTCAAATCGAACAGGGTAGAGATGTTGCGCCCGTTGAGGGGCAGGCCATGGATGGTCAGGGCGTCTTTGACGTCGCTCACCTGGGCACCCTGTGTCTCAATCATGGCCGCGGCGCCGGTGACCTCCACCGTGCTGGCTAGGCTGCCGACCTCCATGGCGGGGTCGATGGAGACGGTCTGGCCGGCCTGCAGAGTCAGCGTGCCTTCCCATTTCTTAAAACCGCCAGCTTCTATCACCAGTTTGTACGGCCCCACGGGGATGTTTTCGAAAACGTAGATGCCGTCGGCGTTACTTTGGGTGACGCGCTCGATCCCTGTAGCGGTATCGCTCAATCCGACCTTGGCGTTGGGCACGACGGCCTTGGTAGCGTCCTGCACAGTGCCTCGGACGACGCCGAGGCCGGACTGGGCGTATAGCGGAATTACCAGCAGGGTAGATACGACCACCGACTTCCTGAGAAGTCGCAAGAAAGCATCGGAGAACATTTGGGCCTCCCAGCCGTTTCTGTGGTAAATTGTGCTGAGGTTATCAAGAATCAGGTAAGCTGTCAAGTGGTTTTTGGGGTGGCATTCACGAGTTTCTTGCGCAACCCAAGGAAGCTGTAGAAAGATGTCCCAACGCGAGAAGATCTTGCGGCCCCGCCAGGTGCGCGGCGCCAATAGCGCTGCGCTGTTGGAACTGTTACAGCGGCATGACAGGTTGTCGCGCGCCGAACTCTCCCGCTACAGCGGCCTCTCCGAGGGTACCGTGTCTCGAATCGTCACGGACCTCATCCGGCGGAAACTGGTCATGGAAGACGGGGCGGAGAACTCAACCGGCGGCCGCCCGGCGACATCTCTGCGGCTGGAACAGAACCGTTTCGCGGTGGGGGTGGATGTCCACAGTTGGGAAACGCAATTCGGCGTCGGCACGATGCGGGGAAGGATCGTGGAGACGCTGTCGATGCGCACGCCCCGAGATGCGGAAGCGACTATCGACATGATCGCCGGCCAGTTCACTGCCTGGCGGTGCCAATACGGCAGGAACCAGTTGGAAGGCATCGGTGTGAGCATTCGCGGAATCGTAAACAGCAGGACGGGGGTGGTGGAACTCGGCGCCGATCCCGGCTGGGTGGACGTGCACCTGAAGGATCTGCTGGAAGCCCGGCTGCAAGCGCCGGTCTGGGTCGAAAACAACGTGCGCGCCGCGGCGCTGGCCGAGTACAACTATGGCCACCCGGGCGTTCGGGACAGCCGCTGCCTGCTGGTGGTTGTGGTGGACGAGGGCGTAGGTATCGGCATTGTGCTGGACGGCCGGATTTATCCCGGCCCCCGCATGGCTGCCGGCGAATTCGGACAAATGGTCATCATGGCTTCCGATTCGTCGGAGCGTTACGACCGCCCGGGCTGCCTGGAGCGGCTGGCTTCTAACGTGGCGCTCTGCGATCGATACGCGGAACTGGCGAGCAGCCGGTCGTTCGCCGGATCGGGCAACGTGACGGCGCGCGTGCGCACGATCTGTCATCGTGCGATGAATGGTGAAACAGCCGCGCGAACAGCCATCCAGGAGACCTGCAAATACCTGGGAATCGGGATCTCTAACGTCGTCTGGGGTCTGGACGCGGACACGGTGATCCTTCACAGCGTCATCACCGAAGCCTGGCCGCTAGTAGCTCCCGCCATCCTGGACCAGTTTCCGGAAGCCAGCCTGACTGTAACCCGGCAAAGCCTCGTTCTGCGGCCGTCACTATTTGGGAGAGAGGCCTCGTTGGTCGGGGTTGCGACACTTCCATTCCAACAAATATTTACGGAACAGGCCGTGGGGCAAGCAGTCGAGACGGATGCCAGCTAAGATCGGCGCCCTTTTCTTAACCTTCATCTTCGCGGGTGACGAGCGTGAGCCAGTGCAGATGGTGCTGGTGGAGTTGAAAGGCTTGGTAGAGCCGCTCTTTGCCGTAACGCACGTCCGGCGTGTACGTGAAGCTCCAGCTTTCGTTGTCCAGTAGCAGGGGAATCTCCGTCCCCGGAGGCGTACCCGCCGCTAACCGGAGGACGCTGGTGCGCTCCTTGGCGCTGGTCCACTCGAGTTGCTTCTGCTCCTCCAGGCGCGCCGATTCCGTGATCCAAGGCGAATCGGAATACACCTTGGCGCGGTACCAATTGCCTTTATCGAACGGATCCAGACCCTGGTCGAGTTGGATCCAGATGGTGGCTTCCTCTCCGGGCTCCAGCTTGCCGTTGCCGTTTCCTTTGCCTTCAGTGATGCTTCTTGCGACGGAACTGCCGCCCCCTTGATTCCCTTTCTGACGGAAGACCGGCAAGGTGATGGTGCGTCCGTCGAGAATCTGGTAGGCTGCCGGCGCGGGCAACCGATCCGGCGTAACAAGTACATCGATATCTTCCATGTTTTCGTGCCAGCCGTCATAAGTGAGCTTGAGATTCAGAAGCGTGGGCGCGAAGTATCCGCTGCCGGCGGTGAATTCGACCGCAAACTTCGTCGTCAGGTCGGCGACTCCGCCCGGTTCAATCCGCGGAACGGTCGCGGCATTCGTGAGAAGTTTCACCGTCGGGTAATCCGATGAGAGCAGTACTGCGACATCGGTCAGTGCCTCGGCGCGCGGGTTGAAGATACGCACGGGAAGGTGGACTTCCCTTCCCGCCGGCAAGCGCAACCGGTCACCAGTTGTAAGGTGCAGCAGGAGCGGCGCATCGCCGCCCGCCCCTGGGCCTACGAAGCTAATCTGGTGGCCCTCACCGTCGAGAGATAATTCGATCCTGCCGTTCGCGTCGGCAGTCACGGTGCGCACTTGTGCGGCACCACCCGACAGCTTGCAGTCGAGCAGTTTGTAGATCTGGCCCGGAGCATATACCGGAGCGGTTGTCAGGCGAACGGCGGCGCTCTCCATGGGAGGGCCGTCCGGCGCCCAACGGCGCGTGGTCACACGCAGGCTGCCCTGGTGCACACCTTCGAGGTACACAATGCCGGAGCCGCTCGCAGACACATTCGCGCGATATCCCCAGACCTCGAAAGTCTGATACGGGCTGGAATAGCTCCATGTTTCGGGCACGTTGTCCAGCGCCGGATTCCCGCACGCACGGCCATGAAAATCGAACGTTTCAGCAATCGAGGTGGCCCAGTGTCGATGGTATTCGTCCTGCCGGTATTCGAAATCGACGGGCGACCGCGCGTATGCGTCGCGTGTCTCTTCGTGGTACTGGCTGATGTAGTCGCCGCTTGCCCGCACCAGCCGCACCATGGTGTGCGTGTGGCTCGCCAAGTGATCCTTCGGGCTCCACAACACCCGGCGGCCTTTCTCGCCGGCATAGAACTCAGGGCCCGAATTGAAGGCGGACGCGCTGCCGATCCAGTCCGGATATCTGGCGCTCAAATAGAGGCTCATAAAGCCGCCCATACTCAAGCCCGAGGTGGCGCGGTGCCGGCGGTCGGTGAACGTGCGATAAGTCGAGTCGATGTGCTGGACCAACTCCAGAAAGTAGGGGCCAAAATCGCGATCTCCGCCTTGTTCCAGGAGGTCCCAAGGCGAGCCGCCGTAAAACCCGGTGTAGTCGGAGGCGACGTAGCCATCCACGCAGACGACGATCGCATCGTGTTTCGCTACCCAGTCCGCCATTTTGGGGATGGTGTCAGTTCCGTTATCGTACTTCTCGACCGTGTACCGGTCGCTATGCCCGTGGAAGTAATAGATCACGGAGTAACGCTTGCCGCCGGTCTCGTAGCCGGGCGGCAGAAGAATGCGGTAATGCCGCGCTTCGCCGAAGACCTTGGAGTCGTGCGTGCGATCGAAGAACGGCTGCTCTGCGAATGTAGACCCGGCGAGGACGATTGCCGTAATCCCAATCCAGTGGCGCCGGTGCATCAGAATACGCTCCTTCCGCTCATCCCCACTCCCGGCCCCGCGCCGAACAGCCCGAGGATCGTGACCGTCAGATCCTTCAATCCAGGATTGCCGCCGCGCAGGATTCGGTTGCTCAAGAGCACGCCGGGCACATCGTCCGGGTTGATGCAGTGATCCCCGATCCAGGCATCCCTATTATCTTCGAGCACGGACGGGGGAACCGCTCCCAAAGCTGTCTGCCAGGAGCCGCGGTACGATCGGCCATAGCCCACGATCAATCCGGACCAAGGTCTGCTTGAGTTGGAGAAAGCACTTCCACGACCTGACGCCCATCCGCGGGATCGCGAAACTGGGCCAGTTCTTCGCTGAGCTCCTTCACGACCACGTCGCTCCCAGCACCGCGACGCAGGATGCCGTTCTTCTCCCGCCCGGCGATGTTCAGGTACAGGCTATTCAGTCCGAGCGCATAGACCTGCGTCTTGGACCAGTCCACGTCGGCGAACATCTCATCGTCGCCGCGGGGCGGCCCCTGCAAGGCGAGAAAGCCCTGCTGCCATAGCCAGGTATTCAGGTTAACGCTGCGATCGAAGGAGTTGAAGCCGTGATCCGACATGACAATGATATCCGCATCCGGAAACCTGCCGATCACCTCGCCAATGGCGCTGTCCACGGCTCGATAGACGTCGAGCAACTGCGGCTCGTGCTTTTCCCAGAGCATGTGCGAATTCTGGTCGATGGAGGAGAAGTAGAAAAACAACAGCCCTTCGCGAAAATGCTCCAATGAATAACGCAGAAGCTTCAGCTCGTCGCTTTGGACCCGGGCGCTCTGCCGCTCGAATTCCTCCATTGTCAGGACGCCCTGACGAAAAGCCGATGTGTCCTCGGCGATGCCTTGCGTGTAGAATGGTCCGATCTCGCGGGCGACATTGCGACCGTAAGACGACGGGGTCGAAATGGGAAGGTCCGGGGAAAGCGGATCGATGTTGACCGGCGTTACATACATTGCCAGGCGCGGGTGTAGTTCCTTGGCGTAGACCCGAGACATTCCTCGTGCGCCTGCTAACCACCCCAGCAGCGGAAAACCCGCGCGCAGCCAATCCGACCATTCCCCCTGCTTCACGATCGCAACCGGGTCGCCTATCGATAACCGGGCTACGCTGTTTTCCGCATCGACGTCCACCGCGAGGTCCACCGTAGCGAATCGCGAATCCTTGCGCAGGGAGTTGGACGGCCCCTCCACGGGCAGGATGAATCGCCCATTCTCCCCGTGAACCTTGACGATGCACCCCCCAGGTACTTCGCGCGCCAGTTCTTCCGGATCGTCGGTGTAGTAGGTGAACGTGCCCTGGGTCCCGCGCATGTCTGGCGTGCCCATCCCAGCCAAGGCCTCCCCCACTTTAACGGGTGGAAAGTTCGTGGGCATATGCATAACCACGACCGGAGTCTGGCGATCCGTCAGGATTTGCCAGAAGGCCCGGCCTTTGCGCAGCGTCTCCACCCGCGCGTAAGAGAGCGGAATCACATACGGACCGAGAGGGAGCTTGAACCTGGGCTCCACAGTCCGGCTCATCGACGAGTAGGGCTGCATGGTCCTGGGATCGCGGTGGACAAAGTCGAAGATGCCATGCTCGAGAGGATCCAGGCCCGTAATGAAAGTCGACCAGGCCACAGGGCTTTGGGGAGGCGTAGTGGTTCTGAGCCGCTGGAAACTGCCCGTGTCTCGAAGGTGGGCGACATTGGGCAGTTCCTTCCAATGACGCTCGAGGAAGCCGGGATCCATCCCGTCCACTCCAAGCACGATGACCTTCTTGCCGTGCGCTGATGAGTGGTGGCATCCGGTTGCGGCTACCACCGATAATGCGAGCAGCGCGATGCTGCAATGCAAGCGTGCGACCCGACCATGCCGGAACCCGGTCACTGCTTCCCGCCGATATATCCGAGGCTGCGCAATTGATCGAGGGTCTGTTGATCCAAAGTGGATCGCGCGCCCTTCCCCAGCACGGCGCGGATCTGCTTCTGCGCA
>Ga0209698_10007928_pt1 | contig 11041 bp, 7 predicted proteins | sample LitLauG_LLR_2012_FD_187203 | JGI IMG/M metagenome (GOLD analysis project Ga0209698, IMG submission 187203) | Freshwater sediment microbial communities from Pennsylvania, USA - Little Laurel Run_MetaG_LLR_2012 (SPAdes) (version 2) | ecosystem: Environmental > Aquatic > Freshwater > Creek >... | reverse complement strand
CCCCAGCACCCCCAGTCCCGTGCGCCCTCCCCCGCGGCGCTCGACAAGGCCCAGGGCCCCGGCGGCTGCGAGCAGTCGCTCGAGGCGCTCCAGCGGCAAGGCCAGCGCCTGGGCCAGTTCCGCCGGGGTCTGCGGACGGTCGAGCAGGCGCCGCAGCAACCCCAGGCTGACGCAGGCATAAAGCACCTGCGAATAGACGAAGCCCGCAACCAGGTCAAAGAGCGCACGCGAGCGCGCCCGCGCGATGGGACGGGTAAGGACGAAGGCCGCTGCGAACCGCTGGAAGCGGCCATCGGCCAGCAAGCGGTCGCGGCGCCGGCGCAGCGCATCGAAAAACGACTCGCTATATGCGGCAGCCATGGGCGGTGGCGGGCCGCCCGCAACGCACGACGGCGCCGCCGCGGCGGCGGCCGATCCGGATTTCACGCGGCGCGCTCGAGATATTCCTCGGGAACCAGCCGTAAAGCCTCGGCCCGGATCAACTGCTGCAGCCGCTGGCGGCCGCTGCACGGCGGAATCGATTCGAGCGCCTGCTCGACCAGCGCCTCGAAGATGGCAATGGCCCGCGCCATGCCCAGGGCCACCACGGCATTGGGCCGGCCCAGCGCGGCATCGCGCCCCACCGGCTTGCCGATTTCCTCCTGGCGTGCCACTACATCACGGATGTCGTCGGCGATCTGGTAGGCCTCGCCCAGCCGCTCTCCCAGGGTGCGCCAGGCCTGAGGATCGCCGCCGCCCGCAATGGCGCCCGCCATGGCGGCCGAGACGAACAGCGAACCGGTCTTGGCGCGCTGGTAGGCCGACAGTTCGGCGGCCGGCTCGCACTCCCAGGCCTGGCCGGCGATGATGCCGTTGGGCGGGGTGAGCGCGTCGGCAAGGCAGCGCAGCAGCGCGATGGTGCGCGCCGGATTGCGCCCTGCGCTGCGCGCGATGACATCAAAGCCCATGGCGATCAGCGCATCGCCGGCCAGCACGGCCTCGCGCTGGCCAAAGGCGCGATGCAGCGAGGGCTTGCTGCGCCGCGTTGCCGCGTCGTCGAAGCAGGGCAGATCGTCATGGACCAGCGACGCACAGTGGAGCATCTCGATGGCCGCGGCAGCCGCGTTGGAGGCGGCCGGGTCGTCGTCCCCGAGGGCCAGCGCCACGGTCAGGCACAGGCGGGGGCGCACGCGCGCACCCGCCGGAAATATGGCATAGCGGATGGCCTGCCCGAGCCGGGGCGGACCGCCGGCCGCGCTGTCGGCCGTTGCCACCGCGGCCACCAGCGCATCCTCGATACGGGACGCCATATCCATCGCTGCCGATCCATCCATCGCCGATCCTTTCGCGCGGGATGCCGCGCATGCGCCTGCGGTTTCTGCCCTGGGGAAACTTCCGTTTTGCCTTGTGTAATTCTGTCATTACAACCTAAAATGTCAAGCGTAAATGACTATCGAATCACCGCGACCGGAGTCACCGGACGGCCAGTCCGTCGATGCAGCGCGTCATGCAACGACTCAAGATCTCTGATCAACGGCCCGTGGTTGTGGTCGGGGCCGGCGTTGCAGGCCTGGCGGCCGCGTTCGACCTGGCGGCGCGCGGCCTGCCGGTGCTGGTGCTCGAAGCCGCCGACCGGCCCGGCGGCAAGATGCGCCGCACCCCGCTGGGCGGCAGTGACTTCGATGCCGGGCCCACCGTGCTGACGATGCGCTGGGTCTTCGAGGAGATGTTCAGCGACGCCGGGCTGTCCTTTGCGGACTACGTGGCCACGCGGCCCGCCAGCGTTCTGGCGCGCCATTCCTGGGGCGCAGAGGAGACGCTGGACCTGCACGCCGAGGCAACCCGCAGCGCCGATGCCATTGCGCGGTTTGCCGGGCCCGACGAAGGGCGGCGTTTCCTGCACTTTTGCGATGAAGCGCGCGCCACCTACCGCGCGCTCGAGCACGCCTTTATCCGCGGCCAGCGCCCCACCATGCCGGGTCTGGTCGGCCGCATCGGGTCGCGCCGTGCCGCCGATCTGCTGGCAATACGCCCCTTCGAGAACCTGTGGCACGCCCTGGGCCGGCACTTCCGCGACCCGAGACTGCGCCAATTGTTCGGCCGCTATGCAACCTACTGCGGTTCCTCGCCCTTCGATGCGCCGGCAACCCTCATGCTGGTGGCGCACGTGGAACAGGAAGGCGTGTGGCTGGCCGAACCGGGCATGTTCGGCCTGGCCGAAGCGCTGGAAAAGGTCGCGCGCTCACGCGGCGCGCGTTTTCGCTACGACAGCACGGTGCGCCGCCTGGCGCGCGATGCGCAGGGCCAGTGGCGGATCGAACTCTCCGGGGGCGAGGTGGTGGAAGCCGGGGCGGTCATCGCCAACGCCGACGCGGCGGCCATGGCGCGGGGCAGCCTCGGACCCGAGGCGGCGCGTGCCGCGGCCGGGTCCGATCGCCTGGCGCGATCGCTGTCGGCCATCACCTGGCTCGTGAACGCGCCCACGCAGGGCTTTGCGCTGCTGCGCCACAACGTCTTTTTTTCGGCCGACTACGCCGCCGAGTTCGATGCCATCTTCGCCAGGCGCGCTTTGCCCGACGATCCCACCATCTACGTCTGCGCCCAGGATCGCGGCGCCAGCGGCGAGGAAGGCGCCACCGGCGCGGCGGAGCGCCTGCTGTGCCTGATCAACGCGCCGGCTGACGGCGACCGCCCCGCCGCAAGCAGTGCGCAGGCCCCGGCCAATGCGCATCCGGACCGCATTTATGGCCTGCTCGAGCGCTTTGGCCTGCACATCGACCGCGCTCGGGCGACCGTGCGGCAGAGCCGTCCAGAGGATTTCGAGCGCCAGTATCCGGGCACCGGCGGCGCGCTCTACGGCAGCGCCACCCACGGCTGGCGCGCATCGTTTCAGCGCCCGGGCGCCGCCAGCGCGGTGCCGGGACTATTCCTCGCCGGCGGCAGCATTCACCCGGGGCCCGGCGTGCCCATGGCGGCGCTGTCGGGGCGCCTCGCCGCGCAGTGCGTGGTGGCAGCAGCATGAAGCGGATCCGATGAGGTGGCAGCGATGAAAGCACGGCAATGAGTACCGTCCCGGACTTCGACCGGCCGGTGCCGCCCGGCGGCTACGCCTGGTGGTACCTGGACGCACTGGACGCCGAGGGCCGCTTCGGCCTGGCAATCATCGGCTTCATCGGCAGCGTGTTTTCGCCCTACTACGCCCACGCCCGTCGCCGCGGACTGACCGACCCGCTCAACCACTGCTCGCTCAATGTGGGGCTCTACCTGCCCGACCGCAACTACTGGACCATGACGGAGCGCCCGCGCTCCAGCATCGCGCGAACGGCCAACGAGTTCGTGATCGGCCCCAGCGCGCTGCAATGGGACGGCAGCCGCCTGCGGATCGATATCGACGAGGTCACGGTGCCCTTGCCCGCGCGCGTGCGCGGCACGGTGACCGTGCAGCCGCGCGTGTCCTTCGACCGCGATTTCGCGCTCGATCACGATGGTGCGCACCGGTGGCGCCCGATCATGCCCTGCGCCGATGTCGAAGTCGACCTGCAAAGCCCGGCGCTGCGCTGGCGCGGCACGGGTTATGTGGACTCCAATTACGGCAATGGTCCCATGGAGGATGCGTTTTCCAGCTGGCAATGGACGCGCACCCACCTGGCCGGCGACGTCACGGCCATCGCCTACGACGCGGAGCCGCGCATCGGCGCGCCGCGCTCGCTCACCTTGCGAATCGAACGCGGCGCCGTTTTCCAGTCCGACGCCGTGCGGCCGCGAACGGAACTGCCGCAGACGCGCTGGGGCATCACCCGCTCGGTTGCCGTCGATCCGGGCACCCAGCCGCGCATCTTGCGCGGCCTCGAGGGCGGACCGTTCTACGCGCGCACGCTGCTGGGGATCACGCTGCAGGGCGAATCCGTGCTGGCGGTGCACGAGTCGCTCTCGCTGGACCGGTTTTCCTCACGCATCGTGCAGGCGATGCTGCCGTTTCGCATGCCGCGCAATGTCTTGCCGGGGCAGCGCAGCCGCATCGCGCACGACTGAAGGCGGCAGACCACGGGAAACAGGGCTGGTAATTCCCTCTCCCCCCGGAAGAGGGTCAGGGTGAGGGTGGGCGCAGTTGCACAGCCTTCGCTGCCGCCCTCACCCCCGGCTCCTCCCCCGTTCGCGCGGGCGAGGGGAGCCGGCCTGGCGAGCGGAGTTCAGGCCTGGGCGCGCCGGATGCCCGCTGCCTCGAATCCGCCGTGCAGACCGCGATCGCGGCGCTCCAGGCGCTCGAAGATCGCCAGCACGGTATCCACGGACGTGGCAGGGGGCGCCGGCGCATGCAGCGGCAGGCCAGAGGCTTCGACGAGGAAGTCGATCTCGTGGGGCGGCGCGCCATGGCGTGCGGAACCGGAGGCCACGCTGGCCAGCGTGGCCAGCGCCAGCAGCTGCAGCTTGCGCGCCGGTCGCACGACGGCGCGCGCGCTGACCGAGTCGAAGCCGCGCACCTGCACGGTCCGGCCGATGTCGGCATAGAGCAAGGCAGCGGCCTGAATTCCGGGCCGGCAGCCCATGGGCAGCTGGGCAATTCCGGCGGCACCACCGTCGTAGCGGTGGCGCGCTTCATCGAGGAGGCGATTGACCACGGTGCCCAGTGCCGGCGTGAATGCCGGCCGCGCCAGCCAGGCATCGGGATCGATGCCCGCATCGCGCATCCAGGTACGCGGCAGGTAGAGCCGGCCCAGCCGCGCATCTTCGCCCACGTCGCGCGCAATGTTGGTCAGCTGCATCGCGATGCCCAGTTCGCAGGCACGCGCCAGGGCCACGCGCGACTGCACGCCCATCACGCGCGCCATCATGGCCCCCACCGAACCGGCGACGCGGGCAGCATAGGCCCGCACCTGGGACAGGTCTTCATACTGACGGCCGGCCGCGTCCCACTCGAAACCCTCGAGCAGGGCGCCGGGCCAGGCGCGCGGAATGCGGTAACGCGACACCACGGCTGCAAAAGCGCGGTCGGCTGCCTCGTCGCGCGGCGCACCGGCATAGATGCGGTCAAGCCGGTCGTGCAGGTCGGACAGGGCTCCCGTGCGCGCACCCGCGCGCACGGCGCCCGCGCCGTGGCCTTCGCTGCTGCCGTCGACGCTGTCGTCGGCGAGGCGGCAGAAGGCATACAGGGCGCAGGCCGCGCGCGCCACCTGGCGCGGCAGGATGCGCGACGCGGCAAGAAAGCTGCGCGATCCATCGACAAGCAGGCGCTGGCAGGCCAGCAGGTCCTGGTCTGCGCGGAGACGCTCCCGGTCAGGAGCGGCGGCGGATTGTATTGGCATCGGGAACCACCATGTCGAGAACCCGGGCAGAGGACAGAACGCCTGGCACCCCGGGTCCGGGATGGGTGCCGGCGCCGACCAGGTACAGGCCGGCAATGTCCTCGCTGCGATTGTGCGGACGGAACCACGCGCTCTGCGTCAGCGCGGGCTCCAGGCTGAATCCGGCGCCCTTGAGCGAGAGCAGATCGTCGCGGAAATTCAAGGGCGTGACAACTTCGGAAACCGTGATCTGCGCGCAGAGGCCCGGCAGCATGGTCTGCTCGAGAAAGCGCTCGATGCGCCGGCGGTAGGGTTCGGCCATGGCCAGCCAGTCCACGTCGCCGTCCAGGTTGGGTACCGGCGAGAGCACATAGAACGTCTCGCAGCCGTCCGGCGCCAGGGAGGGATCGGTTGCGGTGGGGCGGTGCAGATACAGGCTGAAGTCTTCGGCCAGCACCTTGCGGTCGAAGATGTCGGCGAGCAGTTCGCGATAGCGCGGGCCCACCAGTATCGTGTGGTGCGGAACCTCCGGATACTGGCGCCGCGTGCCGAAGTACCAGACGAACAGGCCCATCGAATAGCGCGCCCGCTGTGCGCGGCGCGCGCTCCAGCGACGCCGTGCCGGCGCCGGCGCCGGCAGCAGGTGGCCGTAGGTCCATCCGGCATCGGCGCCGGAGACGACGATATCGGCCGGCACGTTCTCGCCGCTGGCCAGGCGCACACCCGTCGCCGTTGCGCCCTCGACGGTGATGGCGCTGACCTCGGCCCCCAGCCGGATCTGGTTGCCCTGCCCTTCTATGAGTTCCACCAGGCCTGCGACCAGCCGGCCGGTTCCGCCCATCGCAAAGTGCACGCCCCAGCGCCGTTCCAGGAACGCGATCAGGCTGTAGATGGAGGTAACGGTGAAGGGGTTGCCGCCCACGAACAGCGGATGAAAGCTCAGCAGGAAGCGCAGGCGCGGATCGCGCACGTAGCTGCTCACCAGGCCATGGACCGAACGGTGGCTGCCCAGCAGCACCATCTGCGGCGCCACCTTGAGCATGTCGGTGAAATGGCTGAAAGGCACATGGCCGAGCTTCTCGAAGCCCAGCGCGCAGATCCGCTCCGCGAGGCGCATGAAGGCCTCGTAGCCCGCGACGTCGCCGGGCGCCAGCGCGCGCACGCGCTCGCGCATCTCGACCGGATCGCCGCTGCAGTCGAAGGTCACGCCGTCGTCGAAACGCACCCGGTAAAACGGCGACAGCGCGCGCAATTGAATGCTGTCGGCAAAGCGGCGGCCGCACAGCGCCCACAGTTCCTCGAAAAGAAAAGGTGCCGTGATGATCGTGGGCCCCGCGTCGAACGTATAGCCGTCTCGGTGCAGCACGCGGGCGCGCCCGCCCGGGATGTCCAGGCGTTCGAGAACGGTCACCCGGTAGCCGCGCGCGCCCAGGCGCACGGCCGCGGCCAGCCCGCCAAAGCCGCTGCCGATCACGACGGCGTGCGGACGCGTGTCCCTTACCGGGGCCGTGGCGGAAGACGCCTGGAAATCGGAATCGAACATGAAATACGCCTCAGTGCAAAGCCGCGGTTTCCGGCAGGTACGTAACCGCGAGCGCCCGCATGGCCAGCGGCCGGTCGCGCTTGTTGATGGCGGCGACGATGCCCTCGCGCGTCAGCCCCAGCGCGGCGAACAGCTGGGACTGCTCGCCCTGCTCGATGAAGCGGTCGGGCAGACCCAGGTGCAGCATGCGCACGGCCAGGTCGGCCGCGGCGATAACCTCGGCAACGGCGCTGCCCGCGCCGCCGCGCACCGTATTGTCCTCGATCGTGACCAGCAGCTCGTGGGTGCGCGCCATCTGCAGGATCACGTTCTCGTCCAGCGGCTTGACAAAGCGCATGTCGACCACGGTTGCGTCCAGCGTCTCGGCTGCGGCCAGGGCCTCGTGCAGCAGCGGGCCGAAGGCCAGGATCGCCACGCCCCTGCCCTCGCGGCGGACCTGCGCCTTGCCCACGCGGATCATGTGCATGGGCTTTTCCACCTGCACGCCGGCGCCGGCGCCGCGCGGATAGCGGACCGCGCTGGGCCCATCGAGCATGATGCCCGTGTACAGCATGCGCCGGCATTCGTTCTCGTCCGAGGGCACCATCACGGTGAGATTGGGGATGCAGCGCAGGTAGCTCAGGTCGAAGGCGCCGTGATGGGTGGGCCCGTCGGCGCCGGCGAGTCCGCCGCGGTCGATGGCGAACAGGACGGGCAGGTTCTGCAGCTGCACGTCATGGATCAGCTGGTCATAGGCGCGCTGCAGGAATGTGGAATAGATCGCCACCACCGGCTTGCGCCCTTCGCAGGCCAGGCCCGCGGCGAACGTGACGGCATGCTGCTCGGCGATGCCCACGTCGAAGTAGCGGCCCGGATGGCGCTGCGCGAAATCGACCATTCCGGAGCCCTCGCGCATGGCCGGCGTGATGGCGACGATGCGCTCGTCGCACGCTGCCATGTCGCAGAGCCATTCACCGAAGATCTGCGTATAGGTGGGCCGCCGCGGAGCCGCGCCCGCTGCGATGCCGTGGGTGGGGTCGAAGCGGCCCACGCCGTGGTATTGGGTGGGATCGTTCTCGGCGCGGGCGTAGCCGCGTCCCTTGACCGTGCGCACATGCAGCAGCTGCGGCCCCGACAGCTCTCCGGCGGTGCGCAGCGCGGTCAGGAGCGCGGCGAGGTCATGGCCGTCCACCGGTCCGGTGTAGTTGAATCCCAGGTGCTTGAACAGGTTGGGAGTTGCCGCGATGGCCGAGCGCCGCGCTTCGCGCAGGCGGCGCAGCGGCCCCACCCGATCGAGCGAACGGCCCACGGTCCGGCCCACGGCGCCGGCCAGTCCGGCGCGCGCCGGGCGCGGCGGGCGCGGTGCACGCAGCTTGCCCAGGTGACGGTGCAGGGCGCCCACGGCCGGCGAGATGGACATGCCATTGTCGTTGAGGACGACCAGCAGGTCGACGCCGGCCTGGGCGGCATTGTTCATGGCCTCGTAGGCCATTCCGGCCGAGAGGGCGCCGTCGCCGATGACCGCGACGACATGGCGGCGCTTGCCGGCCTTGCGCGCGCCCACCGCCATTCCCAGCGCCGCACTGATCGAGGTGCTGGCATGCGCGGTGCCGAAGGCGTCGTACGGTGATTCTTCGCGGCGGGGAAATCCGGAGATGCCCCCGAACTGGCGCAGGTTCGTCATGGCGCGGCGCCGGCCCGTGATGATCTTGTGGGTATAGGCCTGGTGACCCACGTCCCACACGATGCGGTCGTGCGGCGTGTCGAACACATAGTGCAGGGCGATGCTCAGTTCCACCGTGCCAAGGTTGGCGGCCAGGTGTCCACCGGTGCGGCTGACGGTATGGAGCAGGAAATCACGCACCTCCGTGGCCAGTTCGCGCAGCTGTCCCGGCGCAAGGCGGCGCAGGTCGGCGGGCTCGTCAATCGTGCGCAGCAGGCGGCGGGTCATGCGCAAAGCTCCGCGTTGCCGGCCGGCAGCGGCGCGTCGTCGAGCAGGCCGCGTTCGCGCGCCACCGTGACGACAATGCGCGCGATGACCTCGGGTGCTTCCTCGTGCGCGAGGTGACCCAGCGCGGGCAGACTGATCCGCGAACTGCCCGGGACGCGCGCCTGCACCCAGTCGGCATCCTGCGGGGCGATGGTCCTGTCGGCGCCTCCGGCCACGAGCGTGAGCCGCGGCCCCAGGCGGGGAAGCTGCGGCACCAGAGCGCGCAGGTCCCAGTTGGCCAGCATGCGCAGCGTGCCGGCGATATGGCCGGGGCTGCGCATCAGTTGCTCGTAATGGTTCACCATGCCGGCATCGACGCGCGAACCTGTGGCGTCGAGCAGGCGGCGCACCGAGCGGGCATCGGCACGTACCAGCGAAGCGACGAAGCCCGGCACCAGTGGATTGATGCCCAGCAGCTTTGCCATGGGCACGTAGGCCGCAGCCGTCCAGCCGTGCAGCGGGCGCAATGCGCCGTTGATGCTCAACACCGCGACGCGCGCCGCATCGGCCTGCAGGGCGATGCGCGCTGCAATTGCGGCGCCGGCCGAATGACCGACGATGATGTCGGGCCACGCACCCATGTCCGTGACCAGCGCGGCGACCGCGGCGGCGTAGGCATCGAGCCCGGATCGGCCCGGCGGCATCGCGCCCGATGCGCCGTGCCCGGGCAGGTCGGGCGCCAGGATTTCAAAGTTGCTGCCCAGCGCCGCGGCAAGGCGGCTCCACGAACCGCCGGCCGAGCCCGTGCCATGCAGCAGCAGCAGGCGCGGGCCCTGGCCCGCCGACCGCACGTGCCAGCGAATTGCGCCGCTATGGAAATGGCTGCCCGCCTGCGCATCCGCGCGCTCGCCGCTGCCCTCGCCGGCAAGCGGCGGCATCGCGCTGGCCGTCCATGCCTGCGAAGACGGCTGCAGCCCAAGAGGGGCCGGCATTTGCGCAGCGGCACTCTGGCCAATCATCGGGTGGCCCCGGAGATGGTGCAAAACCTGCAGGAAACCCACCGCTGGGTGGTGGCACGCAACGGCAAGGGGCGCGCCGGCTGCACGGCCCGGCAATGGGGACTGCACGTGCCAACATATCCGCGCCATCGTTGCTCGTCCATCACCGGAGCCCTCTATGGTCAGGCACTGCGGGTCAGCGTGGCGGGGCATGCGGAACGGGCCACGCACCGCGCGCAATGCGCCGCGCACTCGGGATTACGATGAATCATTCAGCGGGGATTGTCAAGCAACCTTTACACTTATTCTGTCATTTTAACGTGACAGTTCGCCCAAAGGGATGATGGCCGTCCGGCCGGCGCCGGAACGACCCTCAGCGCACGTCCAGGCGCGCTGTCCGAACCGCCCGGTCAACCATGCCGGCGTCGGCACGCGGCAACGGCAGGTACCGGGCCCCCAGGTCCTGCGCCAGGCGCTGGGCCTCGGGCTGTACCCGCTGGGAAAAATCCACCAGCAGCGCGCGCACGGCCATGCCGCGGAGCAGGCGCGCCATCGCCAGCGCATCCTGGCCGGCGCGCTCGCGCCCGCCGGTGCCATCGAGGGCAACGTTGGCCTTGCCGTCGGTCAGCACCACCAGCAACGGCACGTCACCGCGCCGTTGCACGCCGTCGGCCACCGCAGCGGCCATCCGCAGGCCCGCGGCAATGGGCGTGCCGCCGCCGCCGGGCACGCCGGCCAGGCAGCGGCGCGCCCGCGCCAGCGAGCGCGTGGGCGGCAGAAGCACCTCGGCCTGGCGGCCGCGAAACGCGATGAGCGCCACCTGGTCGCGCCGCACGTAGCAATCGGCCAGGAACAACTCCACCGCCCCCTTTGCTTCGGCCAGGCGGTTCATGGCGGCGGATCCCGAGGCATCGACGACAAAGATCACCGTCGTCTGCGTGCGCTGGGCAAAGCGCACCAGGCGAAAGTCCTCCTTGCGGACCGCGATGCGCTGGCCCTCGCCCGGCGCCGTGCCGGGAGCCTGCAGCGCCCGGCCGCGCAGCGCCTGCCAGGGCGCCGCCGAGCGCAGGGTTTCGAGAACATGCAGTCGCGCACCATCGCGCAGTTCGCCGCGGCGCAAGCCCACGGGCCGCCCGCGCAGGCGGGAGCGGATCTGCACGCCGGTGCGCCCCGCCACCGTGCCCGCCATGCGCCGCGCAACACCGCGCGAGATCTGCGCCAGCAGATCGGCCGGAAGCGCCGCCTTGGCCGCCTCGAGCACGACCTCGGCCATGGGTCCTTGCGGGCTGGCCGCCTGGGACTCATCGGTGTCGGCCGCCTCGTCCTGGGG
>Ga0209698_10007927_pt1 | contig 11047 bp, 13 predicted proteins | sample LitLauG_LLR_2012_FD_187203 | JGI IMG/M metagenome (GOLD analysis project Ga0209698, IMG submission 187203) | Freshwater sediment microbial communities from Pennsylvania, USA - Little Laurel Run_MetaG_LLR_2012 (SPAdes) (version 2) | ecosystem: Environmental > Aquatic > Freshwater > Creek >... | reverse complement strand
TCCGGAGAAAATGGGTACCTTCGCCAGCGTCTGGCCAAGTGTGAATGTGGATTCCGGCACGGTCGTTATTGTACCGGAGCACCTCGGCGAAGAAAGCGGTTCGTACCGGGATCACAGATTTCGATAGGGCCAGCACCGGGTGCGATTAGTACCCTGCCGCCGGGCAGCACGATTGCATCGGGGACCTGTGACCGGAGTTTTGGGTGCTAAGGCCTGAACAGTTGGCCCGGGGCAGTTTCCGGTTTACCGCCATCCGGGGAGCAATCGACTCAAGTATTCTTGCATCGGGTCTTTTGAGCAATTGCGGAAGGACTCTTCCATAAATTGTATGCAATACAGACGATTGCAGTGAAGAGTGTTGCCGTAAGTAATTGATATAAGGTCTTCAGCGTCGTACTATTGCATGCAATGTCAGCATCTCCTGTTGTTTCAAACTCGGAAACGCAGACGGAGCGCCTGCGGCGAAGCGGGCCTGGAAGAACAACTTGTCCCTTGGTGGAAACCTTGGTTTGCATGGTAAGACGATCTTACCTCTCCCTCGCTTGTCTCTGCAACCGAGATCACATCTACGTTTTAGGGAGTGATTCGCTCCCTCATAGAGTCTTGGCTTCGTTTCGTAAAATGTCGGCGTCCCTGGTGCTATAGCTACTAGATATACACATGCACCACACTATTACTCATGATGAAGAGCTTCCCTGCCAGCCACCTTTAGGGCGTGTCATTTCCCGTTAACAGCCACTCGATTGTTTTTCCGGATTTGCGCGCTAGCCGGAGGAGCACCGCTGCCCCAATTTCGCTGCGCCCCTGCTCGTATCTTGAGAGCTGTCCTTGACTGACTCCGAGTTCATCCGCAAATAGCGCCTGGTTGGCGTCGAAACCTCGAATTTCACGTAGGCGGCGGCCAACGCTCTTCCAATCGATCTCGAATTGTTTTGAAACCGCCATATGAGAATTGACAATAAAACGCCTATGCATATAAAATGCATATGTACATGCGCATTACCTGTCGACGCTTTGGTCTTTTATACCCGAGTTTCGATTCGAGAGTAATCGCCCAGGTAGGTTCGGGGCAGAAGGATAGACAGATGGAAAAGAGTTCAACGCACACGAGAAGACCTGAAGGAAACACCCGCAAACCCATGACTGCCACTGTTCCGTTCCCGAAGCGTTATCGGCTCTCTGTCGAATCCGGCGATTTGCTCCGGCTTGATGGCCACTGGTATGTGACTCATTCCGGTCTTATCCGTCTGGCTCGACGAAATCACTGCTCTGGCATACATGTCGAACCAGTCGCGCAGTTCTCAGATCCAGCGACGTCACGATGGGCATTCAAAGCTACTGTTTACAAGTCACGAACCTGCAAAGGCTTCGTCGGTTACGGCGACGCAAACCCTAACAATGTTTCGCATCTCGTTCAGGGCGCTGAAATGCGCGTGGCCGAAACTCGAGCCGTCAATCGTGCTCTGCGCAAAGCTTACGGAATCGGCATATGTTCATTCGAAGAGATCGGGGCCGTTGCGGAGCGGCCGCCTCAGACCCCCGCTTCAGAGAAGATTCCGCCACAACCTGTTAGCGGGAACGGAACGGGTTGTACCGTCCGCGATCGCCTCTGCCAAATCATCCGCCAGCATCGGCTTGATCCAAACCTTGTAAAGGCTTATGCGACAGACTTCTGCGGCACCAAAGCTCTGCGTGAAGCTACTCGGGAACAGGTCGAGCACTTTGTCACTCACTTAGCCGATTGGGCAGAGAAGGACCGCAACGCGCTGCTCTGCCAACTCAACGGCTATCCCGATCAGAAGGACGGTGCTGCATGAGACGTCAGATCACAGGCTTGCACGCCGCCGATCGCTGTGCCGCCGACCGGATTCCCGACGGAGTCTTCCTGGTTCGGGTGCAACGAGTTCAGTTTCGTCGGCAACCTCCAAAGCCCTACTACACGCTGGCCCTGGTCATTCTTGAGCCCAGCCGGTTCTCTGGCCACGTCATTTCGAGCCGTATCTACTGCAACCCGAAAGCGTTGTGGAAGCTGAACTGGTTCCTGCGCGACTTCGGCTACGACACCGAACTGCTCGGACGCGACGAAGTGGACGAAAACCAGCTCGTAGGTCTGAAGGGCGTGGTCAAGATCAGCCACATCGTCTTCAACGGTACTTCCCTGCTCCGGCTTGATGGCTTTGCTCCCGCCAGTCGTTGGGAAGAACTCTCCCCCGCAAACCTGGACAACCCGCAGGTGGCCTGATGACGTACAGCTACACCCAGATCAGCCAATACCTCACCTGCCCGCGGTGCTATCGGCATCGCTATCTTGATGGCTGGAAGGAGAAGGACACGCGGGCCGCGATGCTCTTCGGTCGCGCCTTCGAACTGGCTCTGGGCGCCTACTTTCGTCGGGACGATCCCGGAGAAGTCCTGTTTCGCGAATGGTCCGCTTGCAAAGATCAGGGCCTGCAGTTCTCGAACAATGACACCTGGGATCGGATGCTCGAGCGGGGGATCATGCTCCTTATCCGCTTCTGCCAGGACAACCGCATCCAGATTCACCAACCGCGGCGCAACCTGCAGATCAAATTCACACGGCCGGTCGGAAGAAACGAATTTGTCGGCTACATTGACGGTATCGGGAAACTCGATGGCGTTCGCTGCCTGCTGGAATGGAAGACATCTTCAAGCCGCTATCCGGAGGCGCCAGAGGGTCTGCTGGCCCTGGATCCGCAGCTGGTCTGCTACTCGTGGATGACAGGCATGACCGAAGTGGCGCAGGTGGTGTTCGTTCGCAAACGGCTGGTGGAAATCCAATATTTGCGAACCCCTATTACCGATCAGCAACGCGAGGAATTCGGGCGGTTGGTTGAAAGCACAATCCAGAGAATCAAATCCGCCGAGTTCCTTCCCCACAGCGGCATCCGTTTTCCCCAGAATCCGTGCAGCACCTGCCCATACGTCGGGCTTTGCCTCGGACGGCAAGACATGGCTGATGCTGTTCTGATACGGCGGCCAGGAGCAGAAGACCTTGGTTGGCTTGACGAACTTAATTACTAAGGACCCACCCATGCCACCGAAACTGAATCGTGAGCGTGCCCTGTTTGTACTGGGCAAGATCGACGAGATTCTGGCGTGGGAACAAAGGAAGGAAAACGAGCGGGACACTAAGTTCGTGGAACTCGGCCGCTACCTTTGCGAGGTTCGGGCGGGGCAGTACTGGCGCGTGGAGAAACTAAAATCGTTTGACGAGTTCCTGGAAAGAAAATTTCCAGAATCGCGGAGGAAAGCCTACTACCTGATGTCAATCCACGAGCATCTGCCGCCGCAAGCAAGGAGACAGCTGAAGGAAATCGGATGGACGAAGGGACTGGAGTTGGCGAAAGTGGCGCGGAGGGATGGGCAGAGGTTCAATTGTGCAACCTGGTTGCACAAGGCCCGAGAAATGTCGAAGGATCAGTTCAGACGGGAGGTGGAGCGGGAACTAACCGGGGAGGACAAGGAACCTTGGGAGATCGTTTACTTCAAGCTCTATAAGAGCCAGATCCCCGTGATTGACCGGGCGCTTGAAACGGCAGCCCTGATGCTGGGCTCGGACAAATCCCGTAGCTACTGCCTCGAAATGATTTGTGCCGACTTTCTGGCGGGCGCCAACCTGGACAACGGAGATCCAGAAACGCTGTTGTTTTCAATGACGAGATTCTTCAAGTTCTTGCCAGGAGGGCAGCGGCAGGCATTCCTTGCAGGACTCAGCGAGAAGGCCTCATGAACTCGATTTGCCTAGGGCAGTGTGGCTTCAACTGGATGAGAGGCCACTGGAGCAACGTGCATTTAGAGGCGCAGCCGTTTTCCCGGACATGCTATCTTCTTAGCTGGCGGACAGAGAAGTTGCGACTAGAGCGTTCATTAAAGGGAGGTAGCAGTGAAAACTTTCACACGCATCACCGTGGACCCCCACCAAATGGGTGGCCTCCCGTGTATCCGGAGCCTGCGTATACCAGTCGCTACCGTCGTCGGCATGGTAAGCGAAGGCATGGCGGAAACGGAAATCCTAACTGCCTATCCCGACCTTGAGATCGAGGATGTTCGCGAAGCACTGCGTTATGCGGCAGAGGCTGTGAGCGAGCGGGAACTTCCCGTCATTGGTGGTTCTTGAAATTCCTGGTGGACAACGCTTTGTCACCCTTTATCGCTCAGGGTTTGCGATCTGCAGGCCACGACGCGGTTCATATCCGCGACTACCACATGCAAAAGGCAACCGATCCTGAAGTTTTCGCACGTGCCGCAGAAGAAGATCGAATTCTGATCTCTGCCGACACGGATTTTGGAACCTTGCTGGCTTTGCGCTACGAAGAGAAGCCATCTGTCATTCTGCTCCGCCGTGGACCCAAACGTCCAGGAGTTCAATTACGATTGCTATTAGGGGCTATGCCTGTGATGGAAGCGCCTTTGCGCGAAGGCAGCATCGTCGTCCTCGAAGAAACGCGAATTCGAGTCCGGCGACTGCCTCTGGGGCGTCGAGAATAGAGCAGAGAGCACTCGATTGTGCAACCTGGTTGCACAGGGCCCGCGAGATGCCAAAGGAAGACTTTAAGAAGGCGGTGGAGAAGGAACTAACGGGGCGGGAGACGGAACCGTGGGAGATTGTCTACTTCAAACTGTACCAGAGCCAGATGCCGGTCATCGAGAAAGCCATCGAAACAGCGGCGCTGATGCTGGGAAGCGATCGATCCCGAGGCTACTGCTTGGAAATGATCTGCGCTGACTTTCTGGCGGGCGCCAACCTGGACAACGGCGATCCGGAGACGTTGCTGTTCTCGATGACGAGATTCTTCAAATTCCTGCCCGGAGAACAGCGGAAGGCATTTCTCGAAGGTTTGTGCGAGAAGGCGTCATGAGTGCAAATGGGCCAAGACTCCCGCGCTTGCGACTCGATGCTGCGTCCTATGAGAGGCTCCGGCAGCAGGTACTGCGTCGCGACGGGTGGAGGTGTCAAGCGTGCGGCACGATGTCGAACCTGGAAGTTCACCACAAGGAGTTTCGCAGCCGTCTGGGAGACGACTCCGAGGCGAACATGATCACGCTTTGCACAGTCTGTCACGCCAGCGCCCACGATGTCTCGCTGAAGCGTTGTTAATATCTTCGGCAACCTTGGCCACAGGGTCTAACCCGTCTTCCGACTCTGAGTCTCGCTCTGGCCAGACTCGAAACAGTCGTCTAGACCATGCGCCTGTGCCGTTGCCCAAGACTCTTTACTCTCCGACGGGCTCAGCGCCCAGGGCTTGCCCTCATGTTCCTGGGGGCTGAGCTCTTCTAGGCGTTTTCGCATGTCAATTCCCCAGCACTCCTGCAGAGCCTTGCAGTGGTCACAGACCGGTTCGCGTATGCGCAGAACGGCCAACACTCTGCAAAGCAGATGTCCCAAGTTCATTAGCTGACTCAGCAAAAGCCGCTTTCCTATAGCAGGTGGATTTTTCCTAAGAAGCGTCAAGACCTCGATCGAGGACGATGGCAAAATCAAGGCTGTGGAATCAACGCTTCAACTACAGGTGTTGGTTCGCTCTCGCGATCCTTCTTGACTGCTGTCACTGCGTATCGATATGTCCCTCCGGCCTCGACTTGGCAGTCCTCATAGTTCGTGCTTTTAACAAGTTGTTTGGTTCTAAAGCACGAACCGTCAAGGCTCTTCCAGCGATAGACAATATAACCTTCTGTTTCTCCGGGTGAGGGAGACAGAGTCGCACTCGCCTTCCAAGATAACCTGACACTGTGGCGATCCTTGCATGTCACCGACGGCACATGGCTGGTCTCGGCTTTGTCAGGTTTGTCGTTGGCTTGTATTGTGGAGCACACAGGATTTGTGGTCCGCTCAAAATCAACCTGCGACTGCGCAGTGCATGGGTTTCCCCGAAAAACACCCACGACTAAGACAACGGGAAGAAAGTAATATTTCATAGGAATTCCTCGGTCCGTCATGCTGCTGAAGAGCTGAAGTTGTGCAAAAGGGCCGCAATGACTTGGAGGCGTGGGCAGGATTTGAACCTGTGTTAAGGGCTTTGCGAGCCATTCCCTGGCCACTCGGGTATCGGTTGAGCTCGTACAAGCTCCGCCCCGTCCCAACCGGCATCCGAGACTTTAGGAAGAATCCAGCCGCTGCAAGAGTGACATGGCTGCAACCCTCGTAATACATCGCCACAAATCGGACAAGATTGTGAGCCGAATAGCTGGGGTCATGGAGTGCCAGAGGAACGGCCCCGGCAAGCGGGAGCAAGAGAACGCCACACCATCGGGCATACCCGTAACGCCAGCGACCTATTCGACATTCACTCCGAGCAACGGTTGCAGCCGATCTCTGCCCTCAACCAGCAGCCTGCGAACCACAGCCCATAGACTTAATCCAGAGGCGGCAACTTTACGGTAATCGACTTGCTCCATGGGCAGGCCTGACACATGAACTGTTTCACCCGGAGCTACTTCAATCGGCCCGGCGTTACGGCCGGACAAGAACGCCTTCCTTCCCGCTTTTGCACCTGCACACAGGAGTGGCTCCTGCTCGGTTTCGCCAAGCCACGGCCTCTCGATGGAAAGACTCCTCACGCTCTCCGGAATCTTGAGTTGGATCTTCCGGGAGCACATCTGAATCTGCAGCATGGAGCCCGCTGCCCTAGTTTTGTAGTTCGTGCGGCTGATGGTTTGCAGGTTACTCCATTGTGCTCCGAGTTCGTTCAAGATGGCTGCTCGTTGTCCAAGAATGTCCAAACCGTTTGAGCAGTCTCCGTGATGTCCTTTCAAGATAACGGGTTGGCCGAGGAATGCCGCCAAACGAATTCCAGTTTCGGTCGCTGAATCACGGAATGCAAATCGATGAAAAATCGGAAATCCGCCTACAGTCCACGAGACTGCTTCCAAGCCCCAATGCTGTGGCCAACTGTTTCCCTCGTTCCACTCGGCCAAATGCTCGGTGGCCAAACAGCCCGCTTCATACCCTAGCCTGAGCATTGAATCCCATGTGAAATTCGACCAGGCTTCGTGGGGGGGGACCATGATACGGCCCACTTCTAACCCGGTTTTCACTTCCAATCTCTCCAATCGCTGCAGACCTAAGGACAGCAGCGGAAGGCCATCTCCCTTTAACCGCCCGAGTTCCTTCTCAGTGTGCGCTACTCCGTGCGTTGTGAGAGAGATGTATGGTGATTGCTCTCGGAACAATCTTGCAACGTCGGCGTTGACATACCAGCCGTCCGCCGGCACTGTAGCGAACACAACGTGGTAGTTGTGTTTCTTGGCTTCGCGAGCGACGCGACGAAAGTCAATATGACCATACTTAAAGGTATGCAGATTAGGATCGTCTAGCACGAAACATGCTCGTAGTGGCGCCTCATCCCAGCCAATCTCCCTTGTCACGGAGCGCAGGAAATGCAGAAGAGGCAGAAGGCCAAGCCATCGTTTCGAGTCAAAATGTGCAAAAAGGGCGTCTCTATCACCGAGCCGAGGCGGCTCAACCGCAACCCGGTGAGTTAGCCCACGAACTGTCCAGACCGGACGGTTGTCAATAACGGCAACCACGATGTCGCTCCCCACGGCGGCAATAAAGTCTATCTCGCGCGATGTCGCCTCCGTCAGCGATTGACCGCGTATCGCGTACTGCAGTTCCGGCCACGAGGCAAACGTAACCTGGGCGGATTCGAGCGGTGCAGTCGTGGAACCGTGCTGCCAGAGGTAGCAGGGAATGTCTGGCGGAACGCTCATTGCAGGACTATTCCCTAGGACAATGCAGGCGTCGGGAACAACGGAAGAAGCCGGATCGAACGCTTCAAATTTAACTGGGAAGATTCCGGACAAACCGTCGAAGGTGCTTTTTCGCACCTGCAGTTCGCTGGGCGGAAATACCCCAACACGTTTTGTCATATTCCTCATGGCCGATTAGCGATTCATTCGCCTGAGAACTCGCAGACAGACAAAGAGAAAGTCATAGAAGCCCGCAGATGGCGGAAACGTTCACGCCTAAGCTTTCCTTCAACGTGCCTTGTCGTCCTCCCCGCGAAGCGGTCTGAGGCTGGCCGAAAACTCTTGAAAGCTGACGTGCATGCTCGGCGGTATACCAACTCTGGCTACCGGTTTGGCAGGGTTCCCCTGCACCAGCGTCATTGGTGGCACCGAAGTTGTCACCACACTACCGGCCGCCACGACAGCGCCGCGCCCGACCACAACATTGGGCAGAATGATGGTTCCTGGCCCGAGAAATGCATCTTCTTCGATGACTACGCCTTTATCCAGTCCGCGAAAATGGGCGATAATCAGCGCCCGAATTCCAATCGTCGCGCCATCTTTGATCGTAACCAGATGCGGATGAGAAGTTTCGATGATCGCGTCGTAGCCGATCCACACGTACTTGCCGATGTTCACGCCCCTCCACCGATGCAAGCGGGGACGCCAACTCAACGCCCCGGGAACGTTGCGGGCAATGTGCTGCAGAATGCGGTTCCGGATGCCAGAAAGAGTCCCTTCAGCCAATGTCGTGCACCTTGACGGCGCCCGTCGTAAGAAGTGCTGTTTCGCCGATCGCCCTGAGTTCCTCTTTCATCACTTTGCCCGCATGATTCTTGGGGAGCGCCGGCAGAGTGATGATTTCGCGTGGCACAAGTTCAAATGGAAGCCGCTCTTTGCAGAAAACCCGCAATCGTTCTTCTACTCCGTCGCACCCTGGGCGTGGCACCACAAACGCCCTCACCGCTTCTCCCTTGACGTCGTCGGGAACACCGAGAACCGCCGCCTCGAGCAGGCCCTCGAATTCGAGCAACTGTTGCTCAAGCTGTTTGCACCCGATGCGTTTCCCCGCACACTTCAGAAAGTCTCGGTTGCGACCTACAATGTAGAGAAAGCCGTCGCCATCAACGATCGCCTGATCTCCGGTGTAAAGCTTAACCCCCCGATATGAGGCGGCGCTCTCCTCGGGATCGCGCCAGTAGCCTTGCGTGATGTTCTCTCCTTCGGCAACGATTTCGCCTGTCTCTCCGGCACCGGCTTCACGACCGTCCTCCGTCAGCACAGACAGTTTCACGCCCGGAATGCCTTTGCCGACGGAGCCTAATTTCGTATCGAGGAATTCTGGTGGGAGGTAGGAAAGCCGGGCCGTGGCTTCGGTTTGTCCGTACATGACGTACACGCGAGTAGTAGGCAAAGCCTCCCGCAGCTCGCGCACAAACACGGGCGCAAGATGTCCTCCAGCCTGCTGAACGTATCGCAAATGAGGAAAGGACTTCTTCCGCAGGCTGGTCTTGCGTACCAGAATCTGAAAGTGGCTCGGGACTCCTGCAAAGCCTGTGCATTCGGTTTCCTGCATGCGCTCAAGGACCTTCTCCGGATACATGAATCGATGATCGAGAACCAGAGTGCCTCCCACTCTGAGATGCGTGTGCAACAGCGAGGTCCCGAAACAGTAATGAAACGGCAAGACGGTCATCATCCGGTCCTTTTCCGTTAGTCCAAGGCACTGGATAATCGAGTCGGTGTTCGCCATGATGTTTGCGTGTGAGACCATCACACCCCTTGGCTTTCCTGTAGATCCCGAGGTAAACATCAAAGCTGCTAGATCCGACTTGCGAACATGAGGCAGGTCAGTGTGGCCGTTTGCCATTTCACCACGCAGTTTCGCCAAGCTTACAGTGAAAGTTGTTCCGCCCTCCTGAGAGAGAGCACCGTCGACAACTATTCTGTCTGCAGACAACAAATGGTCTCGTCGGGCCGCAAATCCTGTTTGCAGAAATCCAAAGCGGGCTTCTGTCGTACTAACGATGTACTCGTATTCCGACTGGGAAATCGTCGGTGGTAGTGGCACTGCGATCAATCCCGCCCGCAGAATCCCAAGGTAAGCAGCTACCCAGAAAAACGAGTTGTCACTTACCAGAATGGCCCGGTTACCTTGTAGCCCTCCCGCTCGCACGAGATACGCAGCAATATCGTCCGATGCAGAGCGCAACGCTCTGTAGCTATGGTTTCCCCGCAACGTCAGCAATGCCTGCCCAGCGTTTTCTTTACCGTCGAGCAAATACTCAGCCACATTATGGTGCTGATGGTTCATTTCTCAGTCGGCACCAAGGAACTTGTGTGCCAGCAATTGGGTGGAAAGGATTCCGACTAACGCCATATTGTCCTTCGTTGCGGTGGAACGTCCTGACCGGAATTTCGCGACCAACTTGCCAACCGGACCGGGCTGAAAGAAGCCGTTCTTACTAATGGCATCAGGCGAGAGAAGTTCATCCACATACTCCGGCGAGTGTTTGCCAAAGAAACTCTTGCCGTCGGGCGCGCGGTAAGGTTGCTTGGGGCGTTTGAGTATCGACGCAGGTACCTTGCCGTGTGCAGCCTTCTTCAAAAGGTACTTTTCGTTCAGGACGTGCATCTTGTCGGACGGATGGAGTCTGGCCGCGAACTCGCTCACCCGATGGTCGAGGAATGGGTATCTTCCCTCGACCGAGTGCGCCATGGCCATCCGGTCTCCCTGCGAAGACAGTATGTAGCCCGGTAGCAACTGCGTCGCTTCCAGGAATTGCGCCTGGCAAAACTCGGGCCACCGTCGGTAGCATGTCGGCAGTGAATTTGCCACCTCTGCAAGACCGTCATAGCCGACAAGCGCGGCCTTCACCGCATCGGAGAAGAACGATTTCAGTTTCGCCGTGAGCTCCCAGCGCGGCAGGTGCGAGAAAAATGGACTTGCCACTTCCTCATCCTGAACATGGAAGAAGCGACGCAAGTACGGCTCAGGTTGCTGTTGGATGTTCTCCATATAGGGATACAACCGCCGCAGCAAAAGAGGCCGTAGGTGCGAATCGGGGCGGCGGGCCCAGAAGCGGCGGATCTTGGCCTCCTTGAATATGTCATATCCCCCAAGAACCTCATCCGCCCCTTCGCCGGTCAGCACAACCTTGAAACCACTTTCTCGCACCAGCTTTGAGAGCAGGTACAAGGGAGCCGGCGCCGTTCTCAAAACGGGCTGCTCGGTGTGCCAAATGACATCCGGGAAGATTCTGCCGACGTCTTCCGATGAGCAGCGGATCTCCATGTG
>Ga0209698_10007926_pt1 | contig 11048 bp, 8 predicted proteins | sample LitLauG_LLR_2012_FD_187203 | JGI IMG/M metagenome (GOLD analysis project Ga0209698, IMG submission 187203) | Freshwater sediment microbial communities from Pennsylvania, USA - Little Laurel Run_MetaG_LLR_2012 (SPAdes) (version 2) | ecosystem: Environmental > Aquatic > Freshwater > Creek >... | reverse complement strand
GCTCAAGCGCATCGACGAACGGCGCCTGGTCGAGGCCGCGCAGGATCCGGGCTTTCTCAACAGCTACCAGCGCATGCTCTCGGCCTACGACGGCTACCGCGCCGAGGACGGCCGTGGCAACCACTCCGCCGTGCTGGGCGACAACGACCTGGTGGCTTATTTTTGCGCCGAGTTCGGTTTTCATGAAAGCCTGCCCATCTACTCGGGCGGCCTGGGCATCCTGGCGGGCGACCATTGCAAGGCCGCCAGCGACCTGCGCCTGCCCTTCATCGGCGTGGGCCTGCTCTACCGCCAGGGCTATTTCCAGCAAAAGATCGATGCCGGCGGCAACCAGCAGGCGATCTACCAGGATTCGGATTTCGATGACCTGCCCGTGACACCGCTGCTCGATGCCGCCGGTGCCCCGCTGGGTGTTGACATCGCGCTGCCCGGCCGCGTGCTCAAGGTGCGCCTGTGGCAGGTGCGCGTGGGCCACGTGCGCCTGATCCTGCTCGACACCGACCTCGAAGCCAACGCCGAGGGCGACCGGCACATCACCCACCGCCTGTATGGCGGCGACCGCGAAGTGCGCATCCTGCAGGAGATCGTGCTGGGCGTGGGCGGCGTGCGCGCGCTGCAGGCCCTGGGCGTGCAGCCCACGGTCTGGCACATGAACGAGGGCCATGCCGCCTTCCTGGTGCTCGAGCGCATCCGCGAATACGTCAAAACCGGCATGGGCCTGGATGCGGCCATCGAGGCCGTGGCCGCCAACACCGTGTTCACCACCCACACGCCGGTGGCCGCCGGGCACGACCGCTTCCCCGAAGACATGTTCCGCCGCTATTTCGACCCGATGTGCGCCGAGCTGCGCCTGCCCGGCGACAGCCTGTATCGCCTGGGGCACAACGGCGACACCAGCGACTTCGACATGACCACCCTGGCGGTGCGCGGTTCGCGCTTTCAAAACGGCGTCTCGAAGATCCACGGGGAGGTCAGCGCCCACATGATGCGCGACCTCTGGCCGCAGATTCCCCCCGAGGAAAACCCGCTCACCTACGTCACCAACGCGGTGCACGTGCCCACCTTCCTGTCGCCCGACTGGTACAACGACTTCGACCGCTTCCTGGGTTTTGACTGGTTGGAGCGCATTGCCGACCCTGCCGTGTCCAGCCGCGTCGACGAGCTGCCCGACCACATCGTCTGGAGCCGCCACCAGTTCCTCAAATCGCAGATGCTGCACCTGGTGCGCCACCGCATCACCACGCAGCACAACCGCAACCGCGGCAGCGACGCGCACCTGGATCGCATGCTGCGTTTTGCCGACCCGGCCAACCCCAATGTGCTCACGATCGGCTTCGGGCGCCGCTTTGCCACCTACAAGCGCGCCACGCTGCTGTTCCATGATCTCGAATGGCTGCGCCACCTGTGCAGCGATCCGCAACGCCCGGTGCTGTTCATCTTCACCGGCAAGGCGCACCCGGCCGACCAGCCGGGCCAGGAGCTCATCCGCGAGCTGGCGCGCATCTCGCGCCTGCCCGACTTCGAAGGCCGCCTGCTGCTGGTCGAGGGCTACGACCTGCGCCTGGCGCGGCGCCTGGTCTCGGGCGTGGATGTGTGGCTGAACAACCCGGTCTACCCGCTGGAGGCCTCGGGCACCTCGGGCATGAAGGCTGGCATCAACGGCGTGCTCAACCTCTCGGTGCTCGACGGCTGGTGGGACGAGGGCTACACCGGCGACAACGGCTGGGCCATCAAGCCGGCCTCGGGCACCCTGAGCGACCAAGACCGCAACGCCGAAGAAGCGCGCACGCTCTACGAAATCCTGCAGGACCAGGTGCTGCCCACCTATTACGGCCGCGGCGAAATGGGCTATTCGCCGGCCTGGATCAAACTCATGAAGCGCTCGATGGGCACCATCTTGCCGCGCTTCACGGCCAGTCGCATGGTGGGCGATTACCTGTCCAAGTTCTACGGCCCGGCCGCACGCCAGGGCCGGCGTTATGCGCGCGACAACTATCGCAGCGCGGCCGAGCTGGCGGCCTGGAAGGCGCGCGTGGTCGCGGCCTGGCCTCAGGTGCGCATCCGCCGCCTGGACAGCGCCGCCACCCGGGCCATGTTCGGCGAGCGCCTGCGCATCGAGGTGGCACTGGCCTTGAACGGCCTGGAGCCCACCGATGTGCGCGTGGAACTGCGCCTGGGCGAGCTCGACGCCGCCGAGCCCATGGGCGAATCGGGCGCCAAGGGCCGCTTCTTCGTGCATGCCGGCGCGCTATCCGACAGCGGGGAACAGCGTTATGTGCTCGATTTCACGCCCGAGTCCTGCGGCCGCTTCGACTATCGCGTGCGCGTGTTCCCCTACCACGACCTGCTGACGCACCGCCTGGAAACCGGCCTGATGCGCTGGCTGTAAGGGCGCGTCAAACCCCAAGCTACTGCGTCCAGTCTTGCATTTGAAGTTTTGGGACCTGCCCAAAGGCGCGGTCGCTGGTGACGAGCACTGCCGTGGCGGCTTTGGCATGCGCGGCGATGAGCAGGTCGAGCGGTGCCAGTGAGCGGCCGTGGCGCTGGAGCTCGGCGCACATGGCGCCGTACTCCTTTGCGACCGTGCTGTCCCAGGCAAGCACATCGACCCGTTGGAAAAACTGCGCAGCCGCGTCGTGCAAGCTTCGCGCATCAGGACGCTTGGCCAGGCCAAAATAGATCTCGCCCTGCGTCACGGCCGAAATGCAAAGGGATGCGATCGGCACCGCTTGAACCCGGGCGGCTACGCTGGTGTGGCGTTTGAAAAGGTGGCTGACCGTATTGGTGTCGAGCAAATAGCGCGTCATTCGACGTGTCCCGCGAAGGGATCGCGGTCGTTGCTACCCTGGTTTCGTTCGGCGGGCCCAAGAAATTCGGCCGGGACTTCGGCGTGCTTGAGCACAGCGAAAAATTCGTCCCACGACGAAGGCCTGCGCGACAAAATCACATCGCCCGACTCCGGATCCTGCCGGATGTAGACCTCGTCGGACTCAAAGCGGAACGCGGCCGGCAGGCGCACCGCCTGACTACGCCCGTTTTTGAAAATCTTGGCGGTTTGCTGGCCCATGGTGCTGGCGTTCGAGATGATATATATCAAAGTATATACCATCGGTTTTAGCGCTGGCTTTGGCGTTCGAATTGACGACGGGAAGTCCGATAGTTGCCGGCGGCTGCGATGGCACGCTGCAGTGTGCACACACAATCGGCCCCGTGCGCCGCTGGCTACAGTAGCTTTCGGGACCGCCCGTGAAAGTAACGCTGCGGCGTAAGCACCCGAAGCGCGGGCCGGCGCTCAAGCGTGCGCGGCCACCTGCTCGTACACGCGCAGATACTGTCGGGCGCTGCCGCGCCAGCTCACATCGCGCGCCATGGCATTGAGCTGCACCCGCCGCCAGGCCTCGCGATCCCGATACAGCTCCAGCGCCCGCTGCACCGTGGCCAGCAGCGCATCGGAGGCCGGCGGCGCGAAGGAAAAGCCGCTGGCGCTGCCATCGGCCAGGGTCTGCGGGGTGCAATCGACGACGGAATCGGCCAGGCCGCCGGTGCGGCACACCAGGGGCAGCGTGCCATAACGCTGGCTGTACATCTGGTTCATGCCGCAGGGCTCGAAGCGCGACGGCATGAGAAAGATGTCGGCGCCGGCCTCGACCAGGTGCGCCAGCGCTTCGTCGAAGGCCACGCGCACACCCACCTTGCCCGGGAACTGGCGCGCCAGATCGACCAGGCGCTGCTCCAGCGCCCGATCGCCCAGGCCCTGGATCGCAAACTGCACCGGCAGGTCGACCGCGCGCGCGATGATGTCGGCTACGAGGTCTATGCCCTTTTGTTCCACCAGGCGGCCGATGAGGCCCAGCAGCGCGATGCCATCGGCGGGCTCGAGGCCCATCGCCAGCTGCAGCGCGCGCTTGTTGGCCAGTTTGCCCTCCAGGCGGTCGGCGTCGTAGTGCTGCGCGATCAGGGGATCGGTGGCGGGGTTCCAGTAGTCGGTGTCCACGCCGTTGAGGATGCCGGTAAGCACGCCGGCGCGCGCGCGCAACAAGCCCTGCAGGCCAAAGCCCAGGGCATCGGTGCAGATTTCGTGCGCGTAGGTGGGGCTTACCGTGGAAATGGCATCGGCGCAGGCCAGCCCGCCTTTAAGAAAGGAAAGGTTGCCATAGAACTCGGCGCCGTTGACCGCGAAGGCGGCCGGCGGCAGGGCGATGCGCGAGACCGCATCGGCCGGAAAAATGCCCTGGTACGCCAGGTTATGAATGGTCATCAAGCTGCCGGCGCGCCGGCCCGGGCTGTGCGCCAGGTAGACGGGCGCGAGGCCGCTTTGCCAGTCCTGGCAGTGGAGCACATCGGGGCGCCAGGCCAGCGGGCTGGTCTCGGTGGCCAGCAGGGCCGCCACCCGCGAGAACAGGCCAAAGCGCAGCACGTTGTCGGGCCAGTCGCGGCCGTCGGGGCCCAGATAGGGGTTGCCGGGGCGGTCGAACAGCGCCGGGCTGTACACGAGCAGCATGGGCAGGCCGTGCGGCCCGCTGGCCGCCAGCAGATGCGCCTCGGGCAGGTTGGCGACGGCCGGCACGCCGCCCACGCGCGCCTGTGCGATGACCGGTGGCGAATCCAGCCCGAGCTGCTTGAGCACTGCCGGATAGGCCGGCAGCAGCACCCGCACATCGGTGCCCAGCGCGGCCAGCGCGGCCGGCAGGGAACCGCTGACGTCGGCCAGGCCGCCCGTCTTGATGAGCGGGGCGAACTCCGTGGTGGCGAATAGGACTTTCAGAAAAACTCCGCTGGGTAGAGGGCGTTTTGCAACACAGGACGGGGCGATCACTTTAGGATAACAGCCGTCCGGTGCCTGCCGGCCGGCCGGCGTGGCGCCGGAGCGCGGCAAAGCACAACCCCCCCGCCGAACCTCGGAAAACTTCCCACAACAAAGAGGATCCCTTGACCAATCCCCTGACGATTCCGGGCGCCACGCCCGCGCCGATCCGCGGCGCCGACGTGCAGCCGCAAAGCCAGGTTCGCCTGGCACGCTCCACCGTGGCGATCATCCTGGCCGGCGGCCGCGGAACGCGTCTGGGCCGCCTCACCGATTGGCGCGCCAAGCCGGCGGTGCCGTTCGGCGGCAAGTTCCGCTTCATCGATTTTCCGCTGTCCAACTGCGTCAACTCGGGCATCCGGCGCATCGGCGTGTGCACCCAATACAAGGCCCAGAGCCTGATCCGCCACGTGCAGCGCGGCTGGTCGTTCCTGGACGGGCGCTTCCAGGAGTTCGTCGAGCTGCTGCCGGCGCAGCAAAACGTCAGCGCCGACTGGTACAAGGGCACCGCCGACGCCATCTTCCAGAACATCTACCTGCTGCGCCGGCACGCCCCCGAACTCGTGCTGGTGCTGGCCGGCGACCACATCTACAAGATGGACTACAACCAGATGCTGCACGACCACGTGGACAAAGGCGCCGACATGACCATCGCCTGCATGGAGGTGCCGCTGGCCGAGGCGCGCGGCTTCGGCGTGATGGCGGTGGACGACAAGATGCAGGTGCGCGCCTTCCAGGAAAAGCCCGAAAACCCCGCCTGCATGCCCAACCGCCCCGACACCGCGCTGGCCAGCATGGGCATCTATGTGTTCAACGCCGCCTTCTTGTACGAGCAGCTCATCCGCGACGCGGCCGATTCGGCCTCGACCCACGATTTTGGCAACGACATCATCCCGCACATCCTGCAGCGCGGCTATCGCCTGGTAGCCCACCCCTTCTCGGCCAGCTGCGTCAACATGACCGAGGGGCGCCCCTACTGGCGCGACGTGGGCACGCTCGATGCCTACTGGGAAGCCAACATGGAGCTGACCAAGGTCGTGCCCGACCTGAACCTGTATGACAAGCAATGGCCCATCTGGACCTACCAGGAGCAGCTGCCGCCGGCCAAGTTCGTGTTCGACGACGGCGGCCGCCGCGGCACCGCGCTCGATTCGCTGGTGTCGGGCGGCTGCGTGATCAGCGGCGCCACGGTGCGCCGCTCGCTGCTGTTTTCCAGCGTGCACGCCCACAGCTTCGCGCAGATCGAGGATTCGGTGGTGCTGCCCAACGTCGATATCGGCCGCAACGTGGTGCTGCGCCGCTGCGTGGTCGAAAAAAACTGCCGCCTGCCGCCGGGGCTGCGGATCGGCGTCAACCCCGAGGAAGACCGGCAGCACTTCGATGTCAGCCCCAAGGGCATCACGCTGGTGGTGCCCGAGATGCTCGACGAACTGGCCGACAAGAAAAAGGCTGCCGCCAAGCCCGGCGCCTGAAGCGTGGCCGGGCCGGCACGCCGGTACGGCATCTCTTTTAACCACGACAAGAAAGATCGCACCATGAACACCCCCGCCGCCCCGGTGCCAGGCGTAGACCTGCTGCTGATGTGGCACATGCACCAGCCCGACTACCGCGACCAGAACAGCGGCGAATACGCCATGCCCTGGGTCTACCTGCATGCGCTCAAGGACTACTCCGACATGGCCTGGCACCTGGAGCAGCATCCGGACATGCGGGCCGTGGTCAACTTCGTGCCGGTGCTGCTCGACCAGCTCGAGGACTACACCGCCCAGTTCGCCGCGGGCACGCTGCGCGACCCGCTGCTGCGCCTGCTGGCGCGCAGCGAAGACAGCGCCCTCACCCAGGAAGAGCGCCGCCACGCCTTCGAGCAGTGTTTTCGCGCCAACCACCACCGGCTCATCGCGCCCTTTGCGCCCTACAAGCGGCTGTTCGACCTGTTCCACGCCATGGAGGCGCAGGGCCGCGACAGCCTGATGTATCTCTCCGACCGCTACCTGTACGACCTCGTCACCTGGTATCACCTGTCCTGGACCGGCGAATCGGTGCGGCGCGAGTCCGAAGTGGTGTCGCGCCTGATGGTCAAGGGCACCGAGTTCGACGAAGCCGACCGCCGCGCGCTGCTGCAGGTGGTGGCCGAGCAGGTGGGCCGCGTGATCCCACGCTACCGCGCGCTGGCCGAGCGCGGCCAGGTCGAGCTCACCACCACGCCGCACTGCCACCCGCTGTCGCCGCTGATGCTCGACTTTGCCTGTGCCCACGACGCGCTGCCCGATGCCCCGCTGCCCCAATCGCCGCGTTATCCGGGCGGCGAAGAGCGCGTGCTCGCGCACCTGGATTCGGCGCTGCGCACCCACGCCGCGCGCTTTGGCGCGCCGCCCGCGGGGCTGTGGCCGGCCGAGGGCGCGCTCTCGAGCCGCTTTGCCGGCATGCTGGCCTCGCGCGGCCTCACCTGGACGGCCAGCAGCCAGGGCGTGCTGGGCAACAGCCTGCATGCCAGCGGCATCAGCGGCGCCGACCCCGAACACGGCATCGCCGTGGCGCACCGGCCCTATCGGGCGAGCACGGTGGCCCCGGGGCTGCTGTTTTACTTTCGCGACGACCGATTGTCCGACCTGATCGGCTTCGTGTATTCGAAGTGGCACGGCCGCGATGCGGCCAACAATTTCGTGCACGAGCTCGAAGGCATAGGACGCGCGGCCGTGGGCCAGCGCCCGCTGGTGAGCGTAATCCTCGATGGCGAGAACGCCTGGGAGTATTACCCCTACAACGGCTATTTCTTCCTGGGCGACCTGTACCGCAGCCTCTCCAGCCACCCCACGATACGCACCGTGACGGGCAGCGAGGCCGCGCTCGAACGCGCCACTGCGGGCCCGCCCGACGACGACGGCATCATCGCGGTGACGGCTGGCGAACTGCCCGCGCTGGCTGCCGGAAGCTGGGTCTACGGCAACCTGGCCACCTGGATCGGCGCCCGCGACAAGAACCGCGCCTGGGACCTGCTCTGCCATGCCAAGAGCTGCTACGACCGGGTTCTGGCAAGCGGCACGCTGGGCGATGGTGCACGCGCCCAGGCCCTGGCACAACTGGCCGACTGCGAAGCCTCGGACTGGTTCTGGTGGCCCGGCGAGGACAACCCCGGCGAATCGGTGTCGGCCTTCGAGGCGCTGTTCCGGCGCAAGCTGGGCAACTTGTATCGCCTCCTGGGCCAGCCCGAACCCGCGGAGCTGGCCACGGCCTTCAGCGCCGGGGCGGCGGCCGGAGGGGGCAATGCGGAGATCGGCGGGACGATGCGAAGGGGGACGGTGTAGGAGGTTTACCGACGTCCCAAGCGAATGAACTGATTGAACGAGACCATGATCGTTGTCATACAAACTCCGGATCGATGATTAAATAGTAAGACGGACGGCGAAAAGCTAGCACGCGCGCTCAAGCGCCATCGATACGGCGAACCGCATTACGCTCATCGCCCGGCAGCGCGCCCGCCAGCGTGGGCTCAGTTCACGAAGCGCTGCTGCAAGTGCTTGAGCTTGCCCGCATAGAGGGCATATTCATCGGCATTGGTGCTGTTTTGCAGGGCCACCGCGATCTCGCGCCGCGCCTGCTCGAGCTCGCCCAGGTGCAATTCGGCCAGGCCCAGCCAAAAATGGCATTCGCCGCAATAGTCCGCGCGGCGCACCTCGCGTTCGAACGACGCGCGCGCCGCGCGATAGTCGCCGCGGGCCATCGCCGCCCGGCCCTCGAAAAAATACTGGTAGGGCCGCTCGGGGTCGAGGCTGGCCAGGCGCGCCCGCAGCGCCTTGGCCAGCGCCGGCAGGCCCTGGCGCTCGTACACGATGGCCAGGTTGTTGAGCGCGTGCCGGTTGTCCGCATCCAGCGCCAATAGCGTCTTGAGCGCAGTGCGCGCTGCGTCCAGGTCGCCGTGGCGCAGGTAGACCACGCCCAAGGTGTTGACGGCGGCCCCGTAGCCCGGATCGCGCACCAGCGCGGCGCGCACCCACCAGTAGGCCTGCTCGGCGTCGCCGCTTGCCAGCGCTTCGGCGGCGCGATTGTTCAAGTACATGGCCAAGACCCGGGCTTCGGGGATGACATGGCTGGCCAGCCTTTGCGCCTGGCGGCTGGGCAAGAAGTCCACGGTGTACGAGTCGGCGGCGAAATAGCCCTGGCGCCGGTCGATATCGGCTTGCGCCAGCACCAGGTTCACGTGATCGCTTTGCACCAGCAGATCGCCGCTATGGCTCCAGCTGCCATCGACATCCACGGCCTGGAATTGCACCTGCAAGCCCAGCGCGCGCCCCAGCGCGGCCGTCATGATGACCAGCGACAGGCAGTTGCCGTGGCGCGCGGCAAAGGCTTCGGCCGCGGTGTAGGTGCGCGTGTTGTCGTAATCGATGCGCAAGGAGCGGTCGCGGTAGAGCGCATCGACCAGGGCCTGCAGGGCGCCGTCGCGGCGGATGCCGGCGGCGAGGTCCGCCGACAGATAGTGGCGCATCGGCTCGCTCAGCGCGAACACCGCGGCTTCATCGATGGCTTGCGCGGGTGGGGCAAAGCGCGCATCCAGGAACAGGTTTTGGGCAACAGCAGGGGGCGGCGGCGGCGCCGCACAGGCCGCGAGCGTGGCGGCCAGCAGGCAAGGCAGCAGGCGCAGCATGGCGCCCTCCCCCGGGGGTTAGGGGAACCATGGTACTCCGGCCGGATAGAGCGTGCGTCCCGGGGTACAGGCGCGCGACTGCTATCGGCAGCGGCGCGCAAGGCACGACATTCACGCGATTCTGACCACGCTAGCGGCTATGGCCCTTGCCTCGGTGCACTTGCGCAGCGGTGTCGGTGCATTACAATTGGTTAATTGTAAGGAGTGGCGCATGACAGAATCGACCATCACAGCCAAAGGACAGACAACCGTGCCTGCGTTTGTGCGCGAGCAAATGGGCGCTGCACCAGGTACCAGGCTTGTGTGGCATGTGCTGCCCGACGGCAGTGTTTTCGTGCGGGCAAAATCCAAATCCATTTTGGCTTTGGCAGGTGTCCTCAAGCCACCCAAAGGCAAACGTGTCGCCATCAAAGATATGAACGCGTGGCGTTGATGGGGGCGCTCGATACCAACGTTCTAGTGCGCTACCTGGTCGAGGACGACCTTGCGCAGCTCGCGCTCGCCAAGCGCCTCATCCAAAGGTCCCTGCGTGAAGGCAAAACGCTGTTCGTACCGGTTACCGTGTTTCTCGAATTGGAATGGGTGCTTCGCACGACGTTTGCGTTCACCAAGGACGAGGTATTGCAGTGTCTGAACGACCTTTTGGCCTCCTCCGAGCTTTGCTTCGAATCCGAGCATGCCCTGGAGTTGGCACGATTGCTTTACAGCAGGAGCTCGGCCGACCTGTCGGACTGTTTGCATGTCGCCTTGGCCGCCCAAGCCGGTGAGCGGCCTCTCTGGACATTTGACCGGGCGGCGTCAAAGGTGGAAGGCGCGAAGCTGTTGGCATAGCTCCTGCGCGTCAGCCGGCAGCGCCCACAGTTGGCAGCAGTGGATGCGTGCCGTAGTGCGTCATGTTTTGCCAACGATTTTCGCTCGCCGCGCCCTCAAACCCGCCGCACCGCCGTCAGCCGCCGCGCCGTCTCCACAAAGCGCCCGTCACTTTCCCAATCCTCGATCGCCACCGGCAGCTTGCGCCGCCAGTTCTCATACTGCTCCACGGTGCCCGGCAGGTTGACCTGCTCGCGCGCCCCGAAAATATCCTCCAGCTGCACCGCCAGCACCCGCGAGGGGCTGCGCGCCAGGTATTCCTGCACGGCATTGGCCAGCGCCGGCGTCATGGGCACGGGCCAGCGCGGATCGGGGCCCAGTTCCGGCGGCAGCAGGCCCTCGCGCTGCAAGGCGGCCAAGAGCCGCGCGCAATCGCGCTTGCGCTCTTCCACCTGCTGCACGTGCACGGCGTCGTTGGGATACAGGCCCAGGCGGTGGCGCAGGTCGATGTCGCGGCTTTCCCAATAGCCCAGCAGCGTGGCCAGGTCGTGCGTGGTCGAGGTGACCAGGGCCTCGAGCGGGAAATCCCCGGGGTAGAAAAACTCGCCGTCGTGGCGGCGCGAGAAGATCAGCACGCGGTAGGACAGCATGCCGCTCACGTCCATGGCGCGGCGCACTTCATCGGGCACGGTGCCCAGGTCTTCGCCGATCACCATGCAGGTGTTGCGATGGCTCTCGAGCGTGAGTATGGCCAGCAGGTGCTCGAAGGGGTAGGAAACATACGAACCG
>Ga0209698_10007925_pt1 | contig 11049 bp, 6 predicted proteins | sample LitLauG_LLR_2012_FD_187203 | JGI IMG/M metagenome (GOLD analysis project Ga0209698, IMG submission 187203) | Freshwater sediment microbial communities from Pennsylvania, USA - Little Laurel Run_MetaG_LLR_2012 (SPAdes) (version 2) | ecosystem: Environmental > Aquatic > Freshwater > Creek >... | reverse complement strand
CTCGTGCCCCGCGCTCAAAATATTCACAAACAGCCGTACCGCCCCCGGCACGCCTGCCGGCAACTGCCGGAAGAATGCGTAGCCCGTGTAGATGTACGTTCCCTTGCCGTACTGCGCGCGCAACAAGCCGCCCTTCTGCGGATCTTCTCCCGGATCATGGCATGACAGCAGCGCCTTGAAGTGATCGTCCCATTTGTCCATGAAATACAGGCCGCGCTCCTGCACCCAGCCATCGAAATCTTTCGCTGTGATTTCGTTGGGCGAGTGGAATATCGAATCCTCCGGCGCCAGAATGTCCACCGGCGTTTCTTCCACTGAAACTCGGGCGCGGCTCAGTTCTGCCGAATACGGCGTAAATTTCCCGGCATTGAACTCTCCGGGTGAAGTGTTGTACTGCACGACCAGCGTGCCGCCCGCCGACACAAAATCGAGCAACTTCTGATTGTTGGCCACGACATCTTTCTGCGTGTCGTAAGCGCGAATGCCCAGCACGATCGTTCCGTTCTGGCTCAAGTCTTCCGATGCGAGTTTCTCAGCGGGAATCATCGTCACATTCAGCCCTACCTGCTTCAACACGGGAGGAATGTCATCCCCGGCGCCCATGATGTAGCCGATCTTCAACTCGTGAGGAACCTTCACATCAACGATGCTTACCCTCTGCCGCGCCGGTTGGTAGTAATAGAAACTGCCAAGATCCTCGCGCGTGATCAGCGTGTAGCCTTCGCCGTACTTCTGCCCCTCGGATTCGAAAGACGCTCGGACCGTCGAACGCCCTTCTTGCAGTCCCGCTGTGAGCACCTTGAACTGAAAATCCCTTTTTTCCCCTCGTTCCTTGAAGTCCGCTGCAAACTCCGCTGGTTCCGATCGCCATCCCGCCGGCAACTCCAGCCGCAACACACCATGCGTCTCACGCGACAGATCGCTGGTAACACCCACATCGACCGTCGTTGTCGATCCATTATGCGTCGAGATCACCTGCGTCCCCGGCTCCAGCATCACGGAAAAGGCCGGCACGATTGCCAGGGGTCGCTCGGAATCCTTACCTTCCTCATCCTTGAAATGCGATACCACGGCCGTCGTAATGCCATTCCGAGTTCCGCCTGCGGTGTATTCGACCCGTGCTCGCAGCGCCGGAGGCGGGAAGGGAAGCGTCGCATATTTCTCGTTGTCAATGTGGTTGATGCTCTCGCGATCCGGATCATCGCGATGCCAATACGGCCTCGTATACGGCGTGCCCTTCGGCACGCGCAGCCGGAAGTCCGCATGCAGATCGTCGCCTGCCTTCACCGTCTCTGGCTTTGTCCTTCCGCTGATCGTGTTCCATCCCGCCGGAACCTCCAGCTTCACGTGATCGATCACCAACGGCTGCTTCGATCCGTTGTGAAATTTCACCGCGATCGTGAATTCCTGTCCCGGAGAAACGGTTGTTACGGCTGGCCCATTCGGACTCTCGTTGACGTTCGTGTCGAGAGAAACATTCATTACCAGGTTAAGCGCGGTTTCTGCTTCCTGCTGCTTTTCAGCGATGGCCGTCAGGAAATTTGCTTTCTCCCTCTCGCTCCACGCATAACCTCGAACGTCACGGCGGACCCGGCTCAGCCCGGCCACAACCTTCATCAAGGGCGCTTCTGCCGCCGATGCGTTGCTACCCTTCGCGGCCTCCGTCGCCTGGGAAATCTCCTGAGCTATCTGTTGCAGTTGAGACCGGATTTCGCTAGTCATCTTCTCCGACGGTGTTTTCGGTGCCAGCCCGGCGAGGCTCGTGTCGATCCCATCGAAGAAACTCTTCTCGTGCCCGTCCTTCCCCGCAGCCGATGGGATTACTGAATCCACCAGCTTGTAAAAGCTGAACCGGTCCCCGGGCTCCACAGTCCAATTTGCCGCGCCTTGTGACTTCTGATGCCGCAGTCCTTCCATCGCAAACTGCACGTAGGATTTCCCCAGCAACGGATCTTCCGCTCCGGTGTTGAACTTTACTGTCCAATTTTCGTCCGGACACGTCATCGCCCCCCACGGGCAGACATTCCCGCGATAAAATTTCTTCGGCTGCCAGGGCTGTAACCCTTCCGCGATCTGCTCCGGAAACCGCTTGGGGTCCGCCGCTGCCCGAAACGCCTCTCCCGTCAGAATGCTCGATGCCTGATGATTCCCGTGCCCGTCGCGCGAAGTGCCGGAGAATCGCGCCACCAGAACATCCGGACGGAACGTTCGAATCACACGCACCATGTCCCCGAGCGCAACGTCGTGCCCGCCCCATTTCTGGAATGTCTCTTCGGCGCTCTTGGAAAATCCGAAATCCGCCACTCGCGAAAACCGGTCCTGCACGCCGTAATACTGATCCGATGCCAGCAACTCTTCCGCTCGCAAGACGCCTAGCACGTCCGACAAATTGCTGCCGATCTTGTTCTGCCCGCCCTCGCCGCGATTCAGCGTCATCAATGACGTACTGACGCCCTGTCCACGCGACTCCAAGGTTAGTACTCCACCATCCTCATCATCGGGATGCGCCACGACCTGCATCAGCCGTCCCGTCGTGCCCAATCGTCGCAACTGCCACCGCAGTCCAGTGAGTCCCTGATCCTGCGGAATCTCAGGCGGCACGCCCTGATACAGCAGTCCCGGCGGATCGGTGTGGATGTGAACGGTGCTCGAAGATGGTTCAGCAACGGATTTTTGATTCGATTGAATTGGAGCTTGGGCGATGGCCGTCAGCGCAAAGACAGAAAGAAGACAAACAAATCTCACGCCCAAGAACCGCGAGCGCTGAAAAAGAAGAGAAAGACCGCGCACCCCTCGCGCGTGCAGACCTGCAGATCCGAAATGTCTCACGCTACAAGGATGGGGCCAACCCCCCGTTTGACGCAAATTCTTTAATAGCGCCGGCCACTGGCCGGCGTCGCCGGGGCTTCCAGCCCCGCGCCTACACATCACATAGTTCTACCGCGTTCCGCAACGCCTGAAACGCGTCCCCAGTCGCCACAAACTCGTGCGCCACATACCCCTTGAATCCAGAATCAGCGACGGCCTGCATCACCCCATCCCACTGAATCTCCTGCGTACCATCTAACTCATGTCGCCCGGGTACCCCGCCCGTGTGAAAATGCCCAATCCACTTTATGTTCTCGCGAATCGTCGCGATCAAATCCCCCTCCATGATCTGCATATGATAGATGTCGTACAACAGCTTCACATTCGGCGAATTCACTTCCTGCATCACCCGCGCCCCCCACGCCGTGTGATCGCACATGTAGTCGTGATGGTCGCGCTTGCTGTTGAGCAACTCCATGCAGATCGTGACGCCATGGTCTTCAGCCATCTTCTTAACGCGGTTCAGCCCCGCGATTGTGTTCCGTGCTCCCTCGTCGTCGCTCATCCCCTCGCGATTCCCTGAAAACGTGATCACATTGGGAACACCAACTTTCGCTGCCAGTGGGATATTCTTGCGCAAGGCCTCCTCGATCGCCGCGTGATTGTCCATGCGGTTCAGAGCTTTCTTGATGTCGCCTCCACCCGCATACCCCATGCTGCAAACCAGCCCGTAGCGCCGCGGGATCTCATATTCCTCAGGTTCCAGCAAATCAATTCCGCGCAACCCGATCTTCGCCCCGAATTCAGAAAGTTGCTCCACCGAAATCTTCGAATAGCACCACCGGCAAACCGACTGATGAATCCTGCCCTTACGAGCAACGGGCGCTGGAACCACGGCGTCAAGTAGCGATGGAACCCCCACCGCTGCCAGACCTGCAATCGAACTTGAAAGCAGTCCGCGCCGCGTGATCTCTGCCATAGATGTTTCTTGGGGTAGAACTGAGCACTGAGTGCTGAGTACGGTCTTACTGCCTTCCTTCCTTCAACAACCCCTGACAAGTATGTGCGGCGGTCAGAACTTCATCAAATGCCGTCTGTTTTCGCAAATCTTTCAGCAGCGGATCGTCCAGCAGAGCCGAGTACGCGCAGTAATTCTGCTGCACCGCTGCCTTCAGCAAGCGCAAAGCCGATTCCTCCTGTCCGCACGCCGCCATCAACGCACCCACGTGATACCAGGCCTCCGGATCGGCCTCGCTCGCGACCGACGACTCCGTCTTTTTCACAATGTCGGCGAAATCCGCCGGCCTCTGTTGCGCTGTGCATGCCTCCATCAGCGCGCGATGATATGACTCTCCTTTTCCCATACTTTTCGCTGCGTCCCGCGCTTCGGAAATGTTTCCTGCGGCTAGATAGACGTAGGGGGTGACCCATGCCGCCCACTCCGAACCGGCATCCAGATGCACGAAGTCCATCGCTCTGTCGGTCTTACCCATCTCCAGGAACGACCACGCGCACGAACGGAAGGAGAAATTCCCCGGATCGAGTTGCCGCGCCGCGTTGCACTCCTGCGTCGATTGCTCCAACATGCCCGCATAACGCAGCACGTAACTGAGCGCGAAATGGGCGTCGGCGCTCTGCGGACGGTGCCTCTCCAAATCCGTTGCCGCGTCATAGGCTCGTCCCAGATCGCCGCGGGCGACTCGATTCGTGATCAACCAACTGGCGGCCATCACGCGGTTTGGATCCAGCGAGATTGCCCGTTCCAACGCCTGATTCGACTTCTGGAACGTCTCTTCGCCGCCACCCCCGAATGTCGAATCAAAGTAATATCTCTGCCCCAAGGCTTCCCACGCCGGCGCGTAACTCGGATCGATTGCCACCACCCACTCCAGCATCTTGATGGCTTCCTTATTCGGGCCCGGATCGTGGGGCTGCGCCACGCTGCGCAAGTAGAAGTCATAGGCTTGCTGGTTCTTCGGCCTTGACGCCGATGCATCCACCGATCCGCCGCCTCCACCCAGGATCGGCATTAGCCCCTGCTGCAACTGGATCGTCAGTTGCTGTTGCAGCCCAATCATGTCGTCGGCCTTCGCCGGCACCATTGTCTCCCACAATAGGCGGTCGGTCGGCACATCAATCGCCTCCAGCGTGACCTGCAACTGATCGCCCTGCCTGCGGAACGATCCCGTCAACAAGCGGCCCACTCGCAGTTCTGTTCCCACTTTTTTCGGATCCAGATCGAGCGCCACATACTTCCTCGTTACCGACGACGGCCGCACTTCCAGCGACCTCGAATAGGTCAACACGCTAGTCAATTCGTCCGCCAACGCGAAGCGCAAATAGTCGATATTGAACTCCCCGCTCATGTTCTGCAGCGGCAATACTGCGATGGCGTTTCTCTGTTCTGCATTGGCCACCTCGCGGTGCTTGTACCACCATGCTCCCACCGCGCTCAGCACCGTCACCAGCAAAGCCGCCATCGCGATCAATAAATAGGTCTGTAGCCGTGAGTTTCTTCCAAACGTCTTCGTCGCCGTCCGCAACTTCGCGGTATGGCTTCCACTCTTGATCTGTCCCGATTCACTCTCCCGCTTGAGCAGGGCTAGGTCCGACTTCAGTTCTGCAGCGGTTTGATAGCGATGGTTGCGGTCCTTCTCCATCGCTTTCCCGATGATTCCCTCCAGTTCGATCGGAATCTTCGGATTCAAATCCCGCGGCGGCGTCGGTTTCGAATGCAGCACCGCATCCAGCGTGACCAGCGAGTTCGCCCCGGTAAACGGCTTCTTCCCGGTAGACATCTCATACAGGACCACCCCAAACGAAAACAGATCGCTCCGAGCATCCACAGTTTCGCTTCGGGCCTGTTCAGGCGACATGTACACGGCGGTTCCCGGAATTACTCCCACTGCGGTCAGCGAGTTGTCTGCGCCGGCATCGTCTTCCGTACCAAGGTTGTGCACCAGCTTCGCCAGTCCAAAGTCCAAAACCTTCACCTGCCCACTCGGAGTCAGGAAAATATTCGCTGGCTTGATATCTCGGTGCACGATATTTTTGGCATGCGACGCAACCAGCGCGTCCGCCACCTGCACGCCGACATCGAGCACCTTGTCGACCACCATCGGATGTCCTGCAATATGCTGCTTCAGGCTTTCACCCTCGAGCCGCTCCATCACAATGAACGGATGCCCGTTATTGTCTTCAATGCCGTGAATCGTGCAGATGTTGGGATGGTTGAGTTGCGAAGCCGCCCTGGCTTCGCGTGTGAATCGCTCCAGCGACTTGGGATCGCCGGCCAGATTTTCTGGGATGAACTTCAGGGCAACGTGTCGGCCGAGCTTCAGATCTTCCGCTTCATACACCACGCCCATACCACCGCCGCCCAACTTTCCAAGGATGCGGTAATGGGATACCTGCTGGCCAATCATGAATGCGTGCGAGTTCCTACTCGGCGGCTATGTTAGGCGTCCCACCGACCATCGTCAATGCCCTTATTCCCCCAAATCCATGGGCTTTACGCTCCACTCCATGAGGCGCGAAAACGCGTTCTCCCTGACAACCTCGGGGTAAAACTTCGCATCTCCACCATCGATATCCAAATACTTCTGGAAACTTTTCCAAGTCGGTCGAGTGGTTCCCATTGACTTCGACTCCTAAACTTCTTTCTTGGGGACCCGCGCTCGATAAGCGCTCGGAACCGCTCCCAACGGCCGCAAGCTCCTGACTGCCCCGCAGGTTGTAAAGGCCGAAGAATCAAGAGTGTCTATAACCAACCCAATACTCACTCCGAAGTCCGATTGCTCTGCCAGATCGTTTCTGCCGTAATCTCAAGATGGGACGTAAGTACCGGGATTTCAAAGCAGTTTCGTCTGTTACGAAATCCGAACAGGGAGACCGCATGGTGGGAACCTCGCTGGGGCAGCAACATTTTGTGAGATCGCAATCCGTCGTAGCGCGCGTGGTCGCTGGTGAAACTCTGATCGTGCCGATTCGCGCCAAGGTTGGCGACCTGGCCTCGATCTACAGCTTCAACGGGACTGGGTCTCTGATCTGGAAGTTGTTGGAAAGCCCTAAAACCTCGGAGCAGTTGGCGGCCGCCGTGGCTCAGGAATACGACATCCCGGCAGAACAAGCAGAGAGCGACGTTACGGAATTTGTAAGTGAGTTGAAGGCAGTTGGTCTGGTCGAGGTCTCCGCCGCATTTGCTATGGCGGGCGACTGACGACCAGTGGGGCGGGAAGGACTGAGTGCAGCGGACGCGTGGGGCGCGTCCGCTGCTCTTAGCCAGTGCGGAGGGTGATTGGAGCGGTTAAGCTACGGCCAATTTAGCGCCGACCTGCACCAGCGTCAGGCTGGCGAACGCGTGCCCCTGCAAGTCTCCATCGAAGTAACCCGTCGATGTCCTCTTGAGTGCCTGCATTGCTATAACAACCTGCCCATGGGCGATCTGGACGCCCGCCAACGAGAATTGACAAAACAAGAGCATTTTCATCTGCTCGACGAACTCGCCGACATGGGGTGTTTCTGGATCCTCTATACCGGTGGGGAAATTTTCGCGCGCAGAGATTTTCTTGAGATTTACACCTACGCGAAGAAGAAAGGATTTCTGATCACGCTGTTCACGAATGGCACGATTGTTACCGATGAGATCGCCGACTATCTGGCCGAATGGCCGCCATTCGCCATCGAGATCACGCTCTACGGACGCACGCGGGAGACCTACGAAGCCTTGACCGGTGTCCTGGGATCCTTTGCCCGCTGCTTGCGTGGAATCGACTTGCTCAAGAACAGAGGTCTGCCGCTGAAACTGAAAACCGTGGCCACCAGCATCAACAAGCACGAAGTAGTCGCGATGCGGCAGTTCGCGGAAGAACTCGGCGTGGAATTCAAATGCGATGGCCAGGTCAATCCGCGGATTGATTGCTCGCAGAGTCCACTCGCCACGCGGCTCACGCCGGAAGAGGTGGTCGCGCTCGACATGAGCGACCCCAAGGTCGCCGCCGAATACCGCAAACTGGCGGCGCGCGACGTGCACAATCCGCCGAACTTGGCGCAGGTCGACACCGTCTACATCTGCGGGGGCGGCTTCAACTCGTTCGCCGTCAATGCTTATGGCGAGGTCGGTATCTGTGTGATCTCGCAGCAAGAAACCTTCAGCATTCGCGGTTCCAGCGTGAAGAAGGTCTGGGAAGAGTCGCTGCTGCAACTGCGGGCCAGAAAAAGGACGCGGCACACAAAATGCATTCAGTGCCGGATTCAGTCCCTGTGCGCGATGTGTCCAGCCAACGGAGAACTAGAAAACGGCGATCGTGAAAGCCCGGTTGAGTTCCTGTGCCAGGTAGCGCACCTGCGTGCAGCCGCGGTGGGAGCAGAGATCCCGGCCCACGGAGATTGTGAATTCTGCGCCGGAGGCGCTGCGCACCAGGAAATGCTCGAGTCGGCGCGCAGAATCAGCAACCGCGAGATCGACGTCGAGGCCTGGGTGGCCAGCGATTCTTTGCTGCCGATCTTGAATAACCCAGGCGCAGTTTCTATCGGCTGCGGAAGTTGCGGCAATCACTGAGCGGACGACATGAGTGAGGTTCTATGAATTGCGAAGACCGCCAGCCCGACCGTAAGGCCCCCTACGAGCCACCACGGCTCGTCAGCATCAACCTTCGGCCGGAAGAGGCTGTCCTCGGGCACTGCAAGAATGCGTCCGGCGGCGGCCCTACACCCGGCTGCGGCATTGTTCTAGGCGGATGTCAGAGCCTGGGTTCGTAAGAAAGTCCGTAAGAGTCTCGCTCCTGAGAATGGACTGTGATCATCGCTCAACCAGCACGTTCGTCGGCGGTGCCGATGGAGTTCGGTGCGCTTTGCTGGAACCACTTCTCCGTGGGAGGCGTGTCGGTGTCGCTGGCTGGCGAGGATGAATCTGCCGTCACCCTTGGTGCCCCGCTCGCACCATTCCAGGCCAACTTTGATGCGGCGGATATCGACCTTCGAGTGCAATGGGTCGACGACCTTCCCGCCTTTACGGACGCGCCTTGCTTCGATTCGGGTGCCTTGTGGCGGTTATATGACGGCCATGACTTCCGCTTTGACTTCAGAGCCCCGGTGTTTGGTTCCGCTCCATACAAGCGCCTCATCATCGACAAGCAATTTGCGATCGGGACCCTCGAAGTCAGCCGCAAAGCAAGTGCGCAGGTTCCGGGAACCGCACCTCTGGACTACCCCCTCGACGAGTTGCTCATCATGCACCGCCTGACCCAGGAAAGAGCCATCGAGTTCCACGGCTCGGGTATCGTGCGCGCCGATGGAATCGGAAACTTGTTCGTCGGCCATTCGGGCGCTGGGAAGAGCACAACCACTCGTCTTTGGACCGAGCGCGAGAACGTCGAAGTCCTGAGTGATGATCGAATCATCGTGCGACGGGACGATTCGTGTGCGCCACACGGATTGCGGATGTATGGCACGCCCTGGCACGGCGAAGCGCATTACGCCTCGCCTGGGAGCGCGCCACTGGCGCGGATCTTCGTCCTCGAACATTGCGTCGGTAACATCCTGACTCAACTTTCTCCAGGCGCGGCAGTCGCCGAACTCTTTGCCCGCAGCTTCGTTCCTTTTCACTGCCACGAATACGTCGAGTCGGCTTTGTCTTTCCTCCACGATCTGGTGAGCCGCATTCCTGTCTATCGCTTTTCGTTTCAGCCCGATAGCCGCGCGGTAGAAACCATCCTCCACCTCCATGACTGATCGCGGAGTTGATTCCGGGCTCTTTGAAAAGATGATGCAGGAGTTGCTGCAGCGCGGACTCAGTGTCCGTTTTCAAGCGCGTGGCGCAAGCATGTCTCCCGCGATTCGTGACGGCGAGATGGTCGAGGTTACCCCCGTAATCGTGAGCAAATTACGAAAGGACGATATTGTCTTAGCAAAATCTAATTATGGATTCCGGCTTCACCGGATCGTATTAGCTGATGCCCAACGCGACCTCTTCATTACTCGAGGCGATCGCGGGCAGAAAAACGATCCGGCACTTACCGGATCCCAGATCTTAGGCCTGGCTCAGGCCAAGGAAGTGCGGGTGGGACGAAACGTAGTGCAAGCGAAATTCAGGACCGTGGGCGGAGCGGCGCTGCGAACGGCGGCGCGAGCGCAAGCCATTGCCACCAGAGTGTCTGGCCTCTCTCTTTCTTCTATCGGAAAACGTGCTCTGATCCGCGCGGGTATCCTCAGCCTTCTTTTGCTGCTGATGTCGATCGTTGCCGTCGCGCAAGTCGCGGTCGATTCCAGCAATTCAGCCGGCCGCGAGGCTACCGGAGCCGGCACGGTCACGCTCAGTTTCAATCAAACGACGACCGCCACGCCCAACCGTCTTCTCATTGTCGGCGTGTCGATGAACATCGCCAACGCGCCCGCAACCGCCGTGAGCAGCGTGACCTACAACGGCACGGCGCTGACTCTCGTCGGGGCGCACAACGATGCTGGAAATACGCGTCGCGTGGAGCAGTGGTATCTCCTGAATCCCGTGTCCGGCACGAATTCGATCGTGGTATCGGTCCAGATTCCGACCGGTGGTGCGGTCGTTGGCATCGTTGCGGGTTCCACGACATTTACAGGTGTCGATCAGACAGTTCCGTTGGGATCGTTCGTTTCGTCCGACGGCGCGGCGGGGACCTGCGACACGTCTGTGGCCTACGGATGCAGTTCCGAGTACGTGCCCAGCGTGGTAAACGGAATGATCCTGGATACGCTGGCCACCGGCGGTACACAGGGAGTGACCGTGTCAGGCCCTCAGGTTCAGCAGTGGAACGTAACCACCAATAATGGCACGACCAGCAACGATCCTCCCGACGTCACGGGAGTCGGCAGCAGTCGCACCGGCGCGCCGAGTGTGCCGATTTCCGAACTGTTCAGCGGGACCTCCAACTGGTCGCTGGGCGCGACCTCCATCAATCCCAGCACCGCTGATATTGGCGTCACGACCAGCGTGAGTGCGGTGCCGCTCGGATCAAACTCGACCTACAACATCACCATCACGAACAACGGTCCGTCGGCGGCCAACAGCGTCACGTTGACGGATACTTACGCGAACACTGGATTATCCGTAGTCTCGGTTACTCCCAGTGCTGGGACGACCTGCGTGACTGGCGCCACAATCACTTGTACTCTGCCAACGCCCTTCGCCAGCGGGGCCGTTGCGACCGTGGCCGTCGTCGTTTCCACAACCACAGCCGGCTTTTATCCAAACACCGCGACCATCAC
>Ga0209698_10007924_pt1 | contig 11050 bp, 7 predicted proteins | sample LitLauG_LLR_2012_FD_187203 | JGI IMG/M metagenome (GOLD analysis project Ga0209698, IMG submission 187203) | Freshwater sediment microbial communities from Pennsylvania, USA - Little Laurel Run_MetaG_LLR_2012 (SPAdes) (version 2) | ecosystem: Environmental > Aquatic > Freshwater > Creek >... | reverse complement strand
ACATCGAGGCCTACCCCGATCCGGTGCCGCCGCTGGTCGACATCATCACCCAGAGCACCGGCCAGTCGGCCGAGGAGATCGAGCGCTACATCACGATCCCCATCGAAATCCAGATGGCGGGTATCCCCAACGTCAAGGCGATCCGCACGATTTCACTGTTCGGCCTGTCCGACGTCAAGATCCAGTTCACCTACGACTTCACCTACCAGCAGGCAGAACAGTGGGTGATCAACCGGCTGTCGCAGCTGCCACCCCTGCCCAACGGCGCACAGCCCGGCATCTCGCCGTGGAGCCCCATTGGGGAAATCTACCGGTACCACGTGGTCGGGCCACCCGGCTATTCGGTCACCGACCTCAAGACCATAGAAGACTGGATCCTGGAGCGGCGTTTCCGCGCCGTGCCCGGCGTGGTGGACGTCAATGGCTGGGGCGGCAAGACCAAGACCTACGACGTTACCGTCAACATGGAGAAGCTGACCGCCTTCGGGCTCAACTTCCCCCAGGTGCTGGCGGCGCTCAACAACGGCAGCAGCAACGTGGGCGGCCAGACGGTGGAGATAGGTCCGCAGGCGGCCGTGGTGCGCGGCGTGGGCCTCATACGCACGATGGAAGATGTGCGCAACACCCTCATAACGGCGGCCAACGGCACGCCGGTGTTGCTCAAGGACATTGCCACGGTAACCGTGGGCAACCTGCCGCGGCTGGGCATTGCCGGTGAGGACGACGACGATGACATCGTGCAGGGCATCATCCTCATGCGGCGTGGCCAGGAGAGCATGCCCACGCTGGAACGCGTGAAGGCCGAGATCCAGAACATCAACACCTCGGGCATCTTGCCGCCCGGCGTGCACCTGGAAAAGATCTACGACCGCACGGAGCTGATCAACATCACCACCAAGACCGTGCTGCACAACATGCTCGAGGGGGTGATCCTCATCTTCATCGTGCAGTGGGTGTTCCTGGGCAATCTGCGCAGCGCCATCATCGTGGCCACCACGATACCGTTCGCGCTGTTCTTCGCCATCATGATATTGCTGGCCAAGGGGGAGTCGGCCAACCTGCTCTCGGTGGGTGCGATCGACTTTGGCCTCATCGTCGATGCCACGGTGATCATGGTGGAGAACATCTTCCGCCACCTGGTCGAGGACGTGCACGGCAAGACGATGGATTACAACCTGCACGATGCCCCATCCAACGTGGGATTGCGCGGCAAGTTCGCGGTCATTGCCAATTCCGCGCGCGAGGTGAACAAGGGCATCTTCTTCTCCGCCGCCATCATCATCGCGGGCTTCCTGCCGCTGTTCACCCTCTCCGGAGTCGAAGGTCACATCTTCGGTCCCATGGCGCGCACCTATGCCTATGCCATCGCGGGGGGCCTCATTGCAACCTTTACCATCGCGCCGGCACTGAGCGGCCTGCTGCTCGTGGGCGACCTGAAGGAAGTCGAAACCATCGTCGTGCGCTTCCTGCGCAAGATCTATGCACCGGCTCTGCGCTTTGCCATGGCGCACCAGCGTCTCACCATGGGTGCGGCGGCAGGTCTCTTCGTGGTGGCCATCGCCGCTGCAACCACGCTGGGTCTGGAGTTCCTGCCGAAACTGGAAGAGGGCAATTTCTGGATCCGCGCCACCATGCCCAACTCGATCTCGCTGGCCGAGGGCAACAAATATGTCAACGAGATGCGCCGGCTCATCAAGAGCTACCCGGAGGTGGTGACGGCTGTTTCGCAAAACGGCCGGCCCGATGACGGCACCGACTCCACCGGCTTCTTCAATGCGGAGTTCTATGTCCCGCTCAAGCCCTTCGACACCTGGCCGGCCGGCGTGGACAAGGCCAAGCTCACCAAGGAAATGAGCGATGCCCTGGAAGCCAAGTTCCCCGGCGTGGATTTCAACTTCTCGCAGACCATCGAGGACAACGTCGAGGAGGCGGCCTCCGGCGTGAAGGGCGAGAACTCGGTCAAGCTCTACGGCACTGACCTCGAAGTCCTGGAAAAGACCGCCAACAAGATCAAGGACGTGATGTCCACGATTCCCGGCGTCGTGGACCTCGCGGTGTTCCGTTCGCTGGGGCAGCCCACCGTGCGGATCGACGTCAACCGCGAACGCGCGGCGCGCTACGGCCTTGCCCCCGGCGATGTCAATGCCACCATACAGGCGGCCATAGGCGGCCAGTCGGCCGGCGATGTCTACGAAGACGGCAGTGACCGGCACTTCCCCATGATGGTCCGCCTCGCGCCCGAATACCGCAAGAGCCTGGACGCCATCCGCCGCATCACCGTGGGCACGGCCAGCCCCACCGGCAACGGCGTCATCCAGGTGCCGCTGAGCGAGTTGGCCACCGTGAAGCTCGTTTCCGGCGCTTCGTTCATCTACCGCGAAGGCCAGCAGCGCTACATCCCGATCAAGTTTGGCGTGCGCGAGCGCGATCTGGGCGGCGCCGTGTTGGATGCCCAGCGCCTCATTGCCGAGAAGGTGCCGCTGCCGCCGGGCTACCGGCTGGACTGGGCCGGCGAGTTCGGTCAGTTGCAGGACGCCCTGGAGCGCCTGGCCATCGTGGTGCCGATCAGCCTGCTCATGATCTGCCTGCTGCTCTACATGAACTTTGGTTCGGTGGTCGACACCCTGCTGGCGGCCAGTGTCATGCCCATGGCGCTCATTGGGGGCATCATCGCGCTCTTCATCACCGGCACCCCGTTCAGTGTCTCCGCTGCCATCGGCTTCGTGGCGCTATTTGGCATAGCCGCGATGGACGGCATCATCGTGCTCTCCTATTACAACCACCTCATCTACGATGGCATGGAGGCCGCCGAGGCCGTGGTCAAGGCGTGTGAAGTGCAGATGCGTCCGGTGGTGATGACCTGCATCGCGGCCTGCGTGGGCCTGCTGCCGGCCGCGTTTTCCACCGGCATCGGCTCGCAGGTGCAAAAGCCGCTCGCGCTGGTGGTGGTGGGCGGCATAACGCTCGCGCCCGTGCTGATATTGATCGTGCTGCCCGTGCTGATCCGGCAGTTTGCCGGCAGCCGCCGTCAGCAAGCCCCGGACCCGGAGGCCGGCGTATGAAGCTGCCCTTGCCTGATGTAGCGCGCCGCGCACCCTCGCGGATTGCCTTGGCCGTTGGCCTGGCGCTCCTGGGCGGCTGCTCGGTCGGCCCGGATTACCACCGCCCGGTGATTGCCTCCGGCGACCGGATCACGGCTGAACCCCTGCCGGCCAGCACGGTCAGTGCCCCGACCAAAGGCGGCGCCGCGCAGCATTGGGCGCAACCGGGACAGGACATCCCCGCGCAGTGGTGGCGCGCCTTCCATTCGGAAGCCATCAATGCACTGATCCAGGAAGCGTTCAAGGCCAATCCGGACGTGCAGGCGGCGCAGGCGGCCTTGCGCCAGGCCAATGATCTGGTATGGGCGCAACGCGGCTTCTTCCTGCCAACTGTGCAGGCAGCCTTCTCGCCCTCGCGCTCGAAAAACGCGACGGGCACGCTCCAGCCCACGCTGCAGTCCGGTGTGCCGATCTACAACCTCTACACCACCCAGCTCAGCGTGGGCTACACCCTCGACGTCTTCGGCGGCAACCGCCGCCAGGTGGAGACGCTGATCGCCCAGTCCGAGATGCAGCGCTTCCAGCTGGAGGCCACCTATCTCACGCTGTCCACCAATGTGGTGACGGCAGCCGTGCAGGAGGCGGCGTTACGGGCGCAAATTGCAGCCACCGAACGCATGGTCGCGATCGAAACCGAGCAGCTGCAGATCATGATGAAGGAAGTGGACCTGGGCGCCATTTCGGTTTCCGATGCCACCGCGCAGGAAGTGCTGCTGGCGCAGACGGCCGCCCTGCTGCCGCCCCTGCGCAAGCAGCTGGCCGTGCAGCGCGACGCCCTCACGGCCCTTTTGGGGCGGCTGCCCATGCAGGAGCCTACCGAGGTCTTCGACCTGGACAAGATCGATTTGCCCGAAGAGCTGCCACTCAGCCTGCCCTCGTCCATCGTCGAACAGCGGCCCGACGTGCGCATGGCGGAAGAACAGTTGCACGCCGCTACCGCGCAGGTGGGTGTGGCTATCGCCAATATGCTGCCCCAGGTCACCATTGCGGCCGGCGCCGGCGGCACGTCTACCGCCTTCAGCCATATGTTCTCCACCGGCAACAAGTTCTGGACGGTGGGCGCGAGCCTCAGCCAGACGCTTTTTGACGGCGGGACGCTGTATTTCCACGAACGTGCGGCGCGCGACGGCCTGGACGCGGCAGGTGCGCAATATCGCGGCGTGGTGATCACCGCCTTCCAGAACGTGGCCGACACCCTTCATACGCTGGAGTTCGACGCCCAGGGGTTCAAGGCCAATCTCGACGCCGAACGCTCGGCCGAGAACGGTCTGGCCTATGCGCGCAGGGCCCAGGAGCTGGGTTCGGTCAGCTACCTCACCATGCTCAATGCCGAGCAGGCGTACCAGCAGGCGGTGGTCAACCGCATCCAGGCCCAGGCCAATCGTTATGCCGACACCGCCGCGCTGTTTCAGGCGCTGGGCGGGGGCTGGTGGAACCGCGATGCGGCCGAGGGCAAGCAGCGCTAATATCCGCGGGTGTTTGGGTTCCGGCCGTGATTCCACGGCCCCCTTGCCGAGGTGCCCATGGAAACGCCCGCCTTTGTTGAAGACCTGCAGCAGCGTATTGCCGCGCTGCTGGAAGGCACGCCGGCTGCCGACCTGCAGAAAAACCTCAAGGCGCTGCTGGCCCAGCAGTTTGCCCGGCTCGATCTGGTAACCCGCGAGGAATTCGAGATCCAGCGCGATGTTCTGGCGGTGGCGCGGGAAAAAATCGCCCAGCTGGAGATGAAAGTCGCCGAGCTGGAAAAAGGCGCAGCGCAGCGCTAGCGTCGTAAAGGGCGCTGCGTGCGGCCCACGTGGATTCAACGTGGGATCAAGGCACGGTCAATGCCCGGTCAATGCGCGGCGGCGATGTCTTCGCGGCGGGGCGCTCGTGCACCCGCCGACCCCCGCGTTGCCGCGCGCACCCGCGCAACCGCGATGATCTTGGCCGCAATGCGGATATCGATCTTGCCCAGTTCGCCGCGAATCCGTTCGGCGTCGAAGATCTTGACGCCCTGCGCGCCGACTTTCTCCACCAGTTCTGCGTCCGCCGCGGTGCCGGCGGCGATGAGCAGGCGCTTGAAGCCGCTGGCGCGGGCCAGGGTAAAAAGGCTGGATACCCGCTGGGCGGTGAGCGCATCCCGGACCATCATGAAAGCGTAGGCTCTTTCGGGTGTTGCGTTGTGGCGCAGGAGCAGCTCCATGGGCTGGCTATCCGCCGGCAGGGCCGCCGGGCGGTAGCCGCGGGCTTCAAACCATGCCAGCACCAGCTCCCGCACTGGCACGGCATCGATATCTTCCATGGCCGGAACCGGCGGGGCCGCCGGCGCTGTGGCCGGCGCGGGCGGCGGGACGGGCGCGGCTTGTGAAGCGGTGATCAGGGGATCGGGAGCGGGCTGGCGCTGCGCCAGCGGCGCGGGCACTGGGGGTACCGGCGGGCTGGGTGTGGCCAGCGAGAACGACAAGCCGCGCCCGCCAACGTCCAGGCCGATGTCGGTGGTCTGTTCGAGCTGGCGTCGTGCAAAAGCGGCAACGCTGTCGGGTTCGCCCGCCAGCAGGGAATCGATCTCAACGGCATCGTCGAGTTCCACCGCCTGTTCCATGGGCGGAGGCGGCATGAAATAGGAATTGCCACCCAGATCTTCGAGTTCGGCTTCGCGCTTGACGCGCTCGAGCCGCCGGCGGGCCGAGGACGCGCGGCGCCGGGAAACGACAGCAAGCAGCAGCATGAGCCCCGCTGCTGACAGCATGAGAACGAGATCCTGGGTTTCCATCCTCTTAACCTTACTCCGGTGCACGGCCGGCTGAAGCGCCAAAAGCGGCACACAAACCCGCCTTCATTTCGGACCTTAGCATTGCGCGATGACCTATTCTGACCCAGCCTGCTCCCGGTTGCGGCGGTTACAGGATCGGCCATTCGGGCTAACCATTGCGTATCGCCAGAAAGCGGACCGGTGGGCCGTAAGGGCCGTATCGAACCATCCGCTGACCCCAGCACGCCCAGATTCCGGCCCGCCAGCCGCTCTGGTGCACATAGTGATCTCCAACCAAAGCTACCCGAATGGCTCTTGCTGTCGTCCACAGTCGCGCAGTTTCCGGAATGTCGGCCCCCGAGGTCACCGTCGAGGTGCATCTGGCCAATGGCTTGCCCAGCTTTACCCTGGTGGGCTTGCCGGAGGCCGAGGTCAAGGAGGCGCGAGAGCGGGTTCGCGCCGCCCTGCAAAACTGCAAATTCGACTTTCCCGCGCGGCGCATAACCGTCAACATGGCACCGGCCGACCTCCCCAAGGAATCGGCCCGCTTCGATCTACCCATTGCCCTGGGCATTTTGGCCGCCAGCGGTCAAATTCCCGCCCAAATGCTCGAAAAGTTCGAATTTGTGGGCGAACTGTCACTGTCGGGAGAACTGCGCCCCATCAGCGGTTCGCTCGCCATGACCCTGGCCGTATCCAAGACCACCGCGGAACGCCAGCCGCGTGGCTTCGTCGTCCCCATGGACAACGCCGATGAGGCGGCGCTGGTGGGGGGCATCCGTATCTTTCCGGCGCGCGACCTGCGCGAGGTGGTGTCGCACCTGGAAAGCATGGCCGGCAACGTCCAGGCCACACCCATACGCGAGCACTTTGCCCAGGTGCGGCTGTCACCGCCTGCGTATCCGGATCTCTTCGACGTCAAAGGGCAAAGTGCGGCCAAGCGCGCCCTTGAAATCGCCGCCATCGGTGGCCACAGCGTGCTCATGGTGGGTCCGCCGGGTACGGGCAAGACCATGTTGGCGCAGCGTTTCCCCGGGCTGCTGCCGCCCATGAGCGTCGACGAGGCCCTGGAGTCTGCCGCCGTGCTCAGCCTGGTGGGCAAATTTGCGCCGCAACGCTGGGCCACCCGGGTCTTTCGTGCGCCCCATCACAGCACCAGCGCGCCAGCGCTGGTGGGCGGCGGCGCCAATGCTGCGCCCGGCGAGGTCTCGTTGGCACACTACGGCGTGCTGTTCCTGGACGAACTACCCGAATTCGACCGGCGCGCGCTGGAGGTCATGCGCGAACCCCTGGAAACCGGCCGCATCACCATCGCCCGGGCCGCCCGCCATGTCGACTATCCGGCGCGCTTCCAACTCATCGCCGCCATGAACCCCTGCCCCTGCGGCTATCACGGCCACCCCAGCATCAGCTGCCGCTGCACGCCCGAGATGGTGTCGCGTTACCAGGACCGCATCAGCGGGCCGCTGCTCGACCGCATCGACATGCGTATTGAACTGGCCGCCCTCAGCCCGGATGAACTCACCGCGCTGCCCGACGGCGAGGTCACGCGCTATGCAGCGCTGCGCGTGGGCCTGGCGCGCAGCCTGGCGCTCGAGCGCCAGGGCAAACCCAATGACGAACTGGTCTCATCGGAGATCGAGCGGGTCTGCCGGCCCGAGGGCGCGGTCAAGCAGTTGCTGCATGCGGCCAGCTCCCGCCTGGGCTGGTCGGCCCGCGCCTACCATCGCGTGCTCAAGGTTGCCCGTACCATTGCGGACCTGGATGCCTCGCCGGTTATCGAGAGCAAGCATGTGGCCGAGGCAATTCAGTATCGGCGGTCGCTGCGCGATAACTGAGGCTGCCCGCTAGGCCAGCTTGCGCCGCAGCACCTCGTTGAGCTGCTGCGGATTTGCCTTCCCCTTGGTCGCCTTCATCGCCTGACCCACCAGCGACTGGAAGGCTTTTTCCTTGCCGCCGCGAAACTCCGCAACGATGGCGGGGTTGGCTGCCAGAACCTCGTCGACCACGCGCTCGATGGCGCCGGTGTCGGAGATCTGGCGCAGGCCCCGCGCATCGATCACGGCATCGACGGAATGCGTCTCGCCCGACCAGAGCAGGGCAAAAAGTTCCTTGGCCGTCTTGAGATTGATGGTGCCATCGCCGACGCGACTGATGAGTACGGCCAGTTCGGTGGCCGGCACCGGACATTGCGCGGCATCGAGACCCGCGGCATTGAGCGCCGCGCTGACCTCGCCCAGTACCCAGTTGGCCGCCGCCTTGCGATCCGCTACCGCGCCCGCCACCTGCTCGAAGTAGGTGGCGAGGGCGCGGCTGCCCGTAAGTGCAGCTGCATCCTGTGCCGGCAGGCCGAAGTCGCGCACGAAACGTTCGCGCATGGCCCCGGGCAGTTCCGGCAGGGCCGCCTGTACACCCGCAATGAAGGCAGGCGTGATCTGCAGCGGGAGCAGGTCGGGGTCGGGGAAATAGCGGTAGTCGGCCGCGTCTTCCTTGGAGCGCATGGAGCGGGTTTCGTCGCGGTCCGGGTCGTAGAGGCGGGTTTCCTGGACGATGCGCCCACCGTCTTCGATGCGCTCGATCTGCCGGCGCACTTCGTGTTCGATGGCCTGCTGCAGGAAGCGGAAGCTGTTGAGGTTCTTGATCTCGACCCGGGTGCCAAAGACCTGAGATCCGGCCGGCCGCACCGACACATTGGCATCGCAGCGGAAGCTGCCCTCCTGCATATTGCCGTCGCAGACGCCCAGCCACACCACCAGCGCGTGCAGCGTGCGGGCGTAGGCCACGGCCTCGGCGCTGGAGCGCATGTCGGGCTCGGTGACCACCTCGAGCAGGGGCGTTCCGGCGCGATTGAGGTCGATGCCGGACATGCCGCGGTAGTCCTCGTGCAGCGACTTGCCGGCGTCTTCCTCGAGGTGCGCGCGGGTCAGCCGCACGGTCTTGAAATACGGCTCGCCGTCGCGCGGCGCGACCGCAAACCCCAGGCTGCCCCCCTGCACCACGGGGATCTCGTACTGGCTGATCTGGTAGCCCTTGGGCAGATCGGGGTAGAAGTAGTTCTTGCGCGCAAAGACCGAACGCGGCGCGATGGTGCCACCGACGGCGATGCCCAGGCGCACGGCGCACTCGACCGCGCCGGCGTTGAGCACCGGCAGCACGCCGGGCAGGGCCAGGTCGACCACGCTGGCCTGGGTGTTGGGCTGTGCGCCAAAGGCCGTGGCGGCTCCGGAAAATATCTTGGAAGCCGTCTGCAGCTGGACATGGGTCTCGAGTCCGATGACGGTTTCCCAGGCGCTAGTCATGCAAGCTCCTCATATCAATAACCCGCCGGAACGCGCGTATGCCAGTCCGTGACCGCCTGGTAGCGATGGGCCACGCCCAGCATGCGGGCTTCGTCGAAGTGATTGGCCATGAGCTGCAGGCCGATGGGTCGTCCCAGCCGTCCGAAGCCGCAGGGGATGCTCATGGCCGGAATGCCCGCCAGGCTGCTGGGAACCGTATACAGATCAGCGAGATACATCGCCACGGGATCGGCAGACTTTTCGCCAAAGCCGAAGGCGACGCCGCTGGTCACCGGCCCGGCGATGATGTCGCACTGGCTGAACGCCTGCTGGAACTCGTTGGCAATGACGCGCCGCACGCGCGAAGCCTGCAGGAAATAGGCGTCATAGTAGCCATGCGACAGCACGTAGGTGCCCACGAGGATGCGGCGCTTGACCTCGGCACCAAAACCCTGGGCCCGCGTCTTGCGCATCATGTCGAGCAGGTCGTCATACTGTTTTGCGCGCAAGCCGAAGCGCACCCCATCGAAGCGCGACAGGTTGCTGGAGGCTTCGGCAGAGGCGACGACGTAATAGACCGGTATGCCCAGGGCTGCATTGGGCAGCGCCACATCGACCAGCGTGGCGCCCATGTCCTTGTACTCGCGCAGGGCAGCGCGCACGGCCGCTTCGACCTCGGGTTCGAGACCGGCCGCGAAAAATTCCGTGGGTACGCCGATGCGCAGGCCCTTGAGATCGATGTCCAGCGCACGGGTGTAGTCCTCGCGCGGACGGTCGACGCTGGTCGAGTCCTTGGGATCGAACCCCAGCATGGCATTGAACGCCAGTGCGCAATCCTGGGCGTCGATGGTGAGCAGGCCGGCCGTATCCAGGCTGGACGCGAAGGCCACCATGCCCCAGCGCGACGGGCGGCCGTAAGTGGGCTTGGTGCCCGTAATGCCGCTGAAGGCCGCAGGTTCGCGGATGGAGCCGCCGGTGTCGGTGGCCGAGGCGATGGGAGCAAGGCGCGCCGCCACCGCTGCCGCGGATCCGCCCGACGAGCCGCCTGGAACGGCGCCGTGGTCCCAGGGGTTGAGGACCTTGCCGTAGGCGCTGTTCTCGTTGCTCGAGCCCATGGCGAACTCGTCGCAATTGAGTTTTCCCAGGCAAACCATGCCGGCCTGGGCCAGGCTTTCAACGACGGTTGCATCGAAGGGGCTGATATAGCCCTCGAGAATGCGGCTCGATGCCGTGGTAGCCCAGTCGCGTGTGACGAAGACGTCCTTGTGGGCAATGGGCACGCCCAGCAGCGGGCCGGTTTCACCCTGGGCGCGCCGGGCATCGGCCTGGCGCGCCTGGGCCAGGGTGACCTCCGGCCGCACGTCCAGGAATGCGTTGATGTTGCGATGGCGCTCGATACGGCCCAGGAAATGGGTGGCCAGTTCCACCGCGGATACCTCGCGGCGGTCGAGCAGGCCGCCCAGCTGGGCCAGCGAGGCGTGCGCCAGGTCAGCGGGCTTGGGCGTGGCGCTCATTCGACCACCCGCGGCACCAGAAAGAGCCCGTCCTGCTGCTCCGGCGCATTGACCATCGTGCGCTCGCGATCCGGCTGTTCGGTCACGGCATCGGGCCGCAGGCGCTGCACGCCGTCCAGCGGGTGCGACATGGGGGCAACATCGGTGGTGTCGACGCGCGAGATGCGTTCGATCATCGCCAGGATGTCGTTGAGTTGATCCGCGCTTTCCTGGGCCTGTGCATCGGTTATTTCAATGCGCGCCAGGAGGGCGATCCTATGTACGTCGGCTAGTTTCAGAGACATGGTCTATTATGGCGCACCGGGGAAAAATGCCCATCCGCCCCGATCCGCAAACTCACCTAGCAGACCCGATGTTCGGCTTTTTCCGCAGCTATTTTTCGAACGATCTTGCCATTGACCTGGGCACGGCCAATACCCTGAT
>Ga0209698_10007922_pt1 | contig 11050 bp, 23 predicted proteins | sample LitLauG_LLR_2012_FD_187203 | JGI IMG/M metagenome (GOLD analysis project Ga0209698, IMG submission 187203) | Freshwater sediment microbial communities from Pennsylvania, USA - Little Laurel Run_MetaG_LLR_2012 (SPAdes) (version 2) | ecosystem: Environmental > Aquatic > Freshwater > Creek >... | reverse complement strand
GCCGGGAATTCCGGCAGCACGGTGACGCCGGGGAGGTTGTAGAGCCGCACCTCGGTCGCGGCCGGGAATTCCGGCAGCACGGTGACGCCGGGGAGGTTGCAGAGCTCTACCTCGGTCGCGGCCGGCAATTCCGGCAGCACGGTGAGGCCGGAGAGATTGTAGAGCCGCACGACGGTCGCGGCCGGCAGCTCCGGCAGCACGGTGACGCCGGGGAGGTTGTAGAGCCCTACCTCGGTCGCGGCCGGCAATTCCGGCAGCACGGTGAGGCCGCGGAGGTTGTCGAGCCACACCTCGGTCGCGGCCGGCAATTCCGGCAGCACGGTGAGGCCGGGGAGGTTGTAGAGCCACACCTCGGTCGCGGCCGGCAATTCCGGCAGCACGGTGAGGCCGGGGAGGTTGTAGAGCCGCACCTCGGTCGCGGCCGGCAATTCCGGCAGCACGGTGAGGCCGGGGAGGTTGTAGAGCCGCACCTCGGTCGCGGTGGTGGGATTTTTAATTTGTGCCATTGACATCGGATGTCCCCGCTACCCACGCATGAAATTGCGCAGCCCACTCGGCCGAGGTTGCCGGCGGCTTATAGCCATCGGCCGGGACAATCGATTTCGCCAGTTCCATCATTTCGCCATACGTCAGCGACTGCGCCATCACCTTGAGCTTGTCGAGGCGGCTTTCCTGCGTAGCCTCGGCTAGCCGCGTCATGTCGATTTTCGGCCGCCGAGAGTTTCTCGAAGCGTCGATCGGCAAATCGACAGGATCGTCGAAATTGACCGGGCGCGGACGCCCGGTCAACAATTGGCGGCGGTCCCGCTCGGCTTCGGCGGCAAAGAGGGCGGGGTTCGGTGCGCGATCGGTGACGGACATGGTGGAGCTCCTCAAGCCGCGTCAGGCGGCGGTTGATCATCGTGGTGAAACGGGGAATCGCCGGGCGGCCCGCAGTCTTTGGCGTTACGCTCGCGCATTGTTCGCAAGGCGCGCTTTAGATTGCCGTACGTCGCCCACATCAGCGGATTGCGATAGCGCAGGATATCTGCGCTCTCGCGCGGCGGCGGCTTCGACGGCCGCAGGATCGGCATGGCGAGAAGCTTACCCATAGTCGGCCTTTCGTTGTTTCGCCGGCAGCGCCGCGACCCAGTCTTGCGGAAAACGCGAGCCGCCGCGCTTGTCCACAAAGGCGCCGCGCGGGCCATACCGCCGCGACAATTCCGGCCAGCGCGGATCGAGCTGGGAAATCCAGATTTTGCCGTCGTTGACGGGCTTGGCGGCGCCGCCCGCAAGATCGCGCATTAGCGGCAGATGCGGCGCGTTGGCCGGCGGCCGTTCCTGCAATACCCAGACGCGGAACCGCGCATGCCATTCGCGGGCGGTGCGGAGATCGTGTGGCCGTGCCTCGAAATGGATGCGGAACTTGGCGAGGCAGTTGGCGGCGTCGATCTCGCCGAGCTTCTCGATTGCCAGCTTCCGGGCGCTCTCGGTCGGCTGCCAGTCGGCGGGCAGCGGCATCAGGCCGGATGCAACGGATGCAACGTTGCATGCAACGGGCTCGCGTTGCACCTCTTCCTCTCTCTCTCTTGAAGAATTTATATATTCTCTAAGAGAGAGGGGGGACGATGCAACGGATGCAACGTTGCATGCAACGGACGCCGTTGCATCCGTTGCATCGGCCGTTGCGGGCGGCGTTGCATTGATTTCATGGTCATTTTTGAGAGCACGCCGCTTCCGTGAACGCTCCGCGCTCGTCATGGGGCGCTTCGATGCAACGCCCGGCGTTGCATGCAACGTTGCATTCGTTGCATCGCCGTTGCATGTGGCGGCAGCCACGGGCGCCGCAATGGCGCGCTCGGCGAGGTCGGCATCGAATGCCGCCGTCAGCACCGCCGCGGTGGCGGCCGCGGTGAGACCGTGCCGGACTGCCCATAGGGCCAGTTCGCGGAAAGCCGCGGAGGTGAGCGCGCTCACGATGCCGACTCCGCGACCTCACGCATCTCCCAGGCATCGGCCTCGTCCAGGCATTGCTCGATGAAGTCGAGCGCCGCCGCGGCCGGGCGGTCGCCGGTGCGGAGACAGTGCGTTTCCAGGCGGCGGCGCAGGTCGACCGGCATGACGATGAGCAGGCCGGTGCGGTCCTTGGGACGTTGGCGGGCGGACAGATTTTTGACGGGCATGCGAAGTTTTCCCGGGATTGAGAACGGAAACGCACGCAACTTTGACTGACTCGACTGTGAAGGACGACTCGCCGCATTCAGGCGCGGGGCGACAATCGGCGGGGCGCAATATGGCGAAGAAGATTCCGAAGGCGGGTGAGCATGATGGGCTTCCGCGAGGTTAGGCCGCGCGACTCTTCGCGGCGGCGATTTCAGCAAGTCTTTGAAGGTTGAGGCTGGCCATGCCGCGTTTGTGCGCGACATTGACAAGAGGAGACCAATAAAAGGGCGGAATGGAATCCCGCCGCTTCCATGAATCAACAGTGGTTATTGGCAATTTGAGTGCAGTGGCGACTGCGCTCGAACCGCCGAGGTCATCGAGAATTTTGCAAAACGTTCTCATGGGGCGAATCGTTACTCAAAAGAAGTAACGATGTCAACGCCCATTGGATAACGCAATTTGCGAATCGGCTCCTCCTAATTTATTTTAGATCATTACGCAACTTGAGTTGACATTATTAATCGCAATGAGTAACGTCCTCCCCATCGCACCACGTCGCGACGAGGGGAGCCCGCCATGACCGCGCACTACTTCGCCAGCAAAACCCGCAAATTCGTCATCATCAGCAGCAGCTATCTGATGCGGCCGCAGGATCGAATCGGCGAATTCGAAGTCACGGGGAAGCTTGAAGCCCGCAAGATCGCCAAGCGCTTCAACGCCCGCCCATGGAATTTCTGAGCCATGCGCACCGGCTACAAGGCCCATCGGCGCGAGCGCATCTTCGAAGCCGCCTGCGTCGATTGCGACGGCACCGCCGCGCCGCGGCCCGACTGCAACATCTGCGGCCTGCCGATATTCGCCGGCGACGACTGGGATATTTCGCATGCGCCGGTGCCGCGCAGTTTCGGCGGTACGGCAATCGGGGTCGCCCACCGCGCCTGTAATCGCCTCCATGGCGCACAAGTCGTCGCGCCTGCCGCCGCCAAGGCGAAACGCCAGCGCCGCAAGCACCTCGGCGTGACGGCGCCGGGCCGCGGTCCCGCCCCGCTGCCGTGCGGGCGGCTGTCGCGGCGCAAGAAAACCTTCCGCAACGGAGTCGTCGAGCGACCCGAGCCGGGCGAGCGCCACCGCGCCTTGATGGCGGCGCTTTACGGAGAAAGCTCGTGAGGAAGCCCAACAATCCTATTGAAATCGCCATCTCGGCACATGTCGGCCGGCGCTTGCGCCTGGCGCGTAAGGTCGCAGGCATTGACGACGAATTGTTCGCCGCGCGCCTCGGAATTCATCGGTCAATGCTTGGCAGGATGGAAAACGGCAACGTGCTGCTTACCGCGCCGCGGCTATTCCGGGCGGCAGCAATCCTCAATCGCTCGACCGACTGGTTTTTCGAGGAAATGTCTCTCGGAACCGGACGGCGCCTATGAACCCGATCGCGCCCGGACACGGACATGAAACCACGCATCCGGGCGTGCGGCGCGGCCTTCCGGCCTTCCCCCCCCCTGCATCACCCGGGAGGCCGCGCCAATCTTTTCCCATTGCACCCTGCGCATACCCCAAGGCCGCGCAGGGTGCACGGCGCCGCTCGCGAGAAAGCTCCGGCAGCGCGGGCGGCGCCCCCATTGTTCACGCGGAGAATCTTCATGAGAGTCGACAAAGCGCGGATGCGCAACGCCAAGCGCCGCATCATAACAAGAGGCGAGCGACGCCTGTTCGTCGCATTCGGCGAGGACGGCAATTTTCGCGATGCAGTTGTTGCACACCTGCGCGAGGACAACGACTGCCTGCGCGCGGCGCTGATCAAGATCGCCGAAATCAATAGCCGTCGCGTGGAATCGCCCAATCGGCAGAAAATCGCGAAAGTGATCGGTTTCGCCATCCCGAGGCTCGCGCCGCCATGAGTGACGCGCTGCAAATCGGCATGGCATCCGCTTTCGCGGCCGGCCTTGATCGCTTCGACCAGCGCCTCGCGGCCTGGAAGCGCGGCCTCCGGGACGGCGAAAACGGTTTCTGTAATCCGCCGCCCGATCATACCGCCGAGGATTACGTCGACGGAAATTTGCGCGGCTTGATGATCCGTCTCATCCTGCAACAGGGAACCCGCTCCGATGTCTGACGCGCCCGAACATCGCCTGTCCGCCGTCCAAATGGTCGCTTTGCTGCGCCTGGAAAAGAAAGCGCTCTCGATGCACGAATTGCACGTTCCGACCGCGCGCGCACTGGAACGCGACGGCCTGTGCCGGATCAATTCCGGCCGCATCAGCATCACGGCGCGCGGCCGGAAATACATCCGGGCCGAAGTCGACGCCAGGCGCGCCAAGGCGGGAGCGCCGGCATGACATTGCGATTCACCCTGCCGCCCGGAGGCGACATCCCGCCCAGCGCGGCGGCGCGTCGCATCGGACTGTCGCTGGAAGCCTTCCGCGTCATCCTGCCGGACTTGATCAAGCGCGGTTTTCCGTTGTCCGACATGACCACCGGCAATTACGACCTCGACGCTATCGACGAATGGCGGCGCCGCCGCCACCCGCACCTGTACCAAGGTCGGTTGACTCCGCCCGCGACCGCTCGCGACGCTAAGGACGTTGTCGGTGAGCGAGTCGCGAGGCTACGCAGTGGGTAGCGTGAAAATTCCCTATTACGTGAGACGGCGGGCGTGGAAAGGCAGCCGCGCACTCTGGGGTTACTGGGTGCCCTGCCTTGCCCGCCGAAATCCGAAAACCGGAAACATCGAGCCGACCTTAATGGCGCAATTGGGCTTCAAGATCGTGCGCTGCGGCGAAGACGGCGCCCATGCCTGGGCGATCGCGCAATCATGGAACGCCAAATGGCACGAGGCGCGCGAACGCCATCTCGCCGGCCTATCGGCCGTCCATCCCTCCAAGCTCGAAAAGCTCTATCCGCCCGGCAGCCTGGGTGACGGTTTTTCCCGCTTCAAGGCCACTATTTCCTGGCAATGCAAGCCGGCCGGCACCCGCGCCGATTGGGAGCGCGGCTGGAAATATATCGAGCCGATCTTCGGCGACGTGCGGCCGTCGAGCGTTGCCTTCGAAGATGTCGATCGCTGGTACGCCGCGTTGCTCGACAAGATCGGCGTGCGAGAAGCCCATCGCGGCATGAAAATATGGCGGGCGCTATGGCGCATCCTCGGCTCGATGAGGTCGGCCGACGGCGAAAAATACTGCGACCGCAACGAGGACCCGTCGTTGGCGATCCGCCGCAAGACCCCGCAACCCCGTAACGCGATCTGGTCGGAGGGCGAGGCGGTGCGCCTGGTCAAGCGCGCCTGGCGCCTCGGCTACAAGGGCCTCGCCGGCGCGCTGGCGGTCGCCTGGGATACATCGCTGTCTCCGGTCGATGTCCGCACGCTGACGAAAGCGCAGCTCACCGGCGACGGCGACGGGCCGTTCTTTTCTCGCGACCGCACCAAGACCGGCGAGGCCGCGATCGGCACCATGTCGAAGCGCACCCAGCGCCTGCTGGCGGAATACAACAAGACCCTGCCGCCGAATCTGCTGCCGAGCTCGCCGATCTTCTACACCCGCGGCGGCCGGCCGGGACCCAAGGGCGGCCGGCCGCGTCCGTCGGCGCCCTACACCAAGGACACCCTGGGGGATGATTTCCGGGTGGTGCGCGCCGCGGAATTCGGCCCCAAGGAATACCGCAAGATCATGGATTTCCGCCGCAGCGGCGCCGTCGAGGGACTGGCGGGCGAAGTCGATCCCGCGGTGCTGGCGGCCAAGATGGCCAACGGCATCGATCAGAACCGGGAATTGCAGAAAACGTATCTGCCGACCAACGCGAAGCTGGTCAGGCTGGCGGATGAGGCGCGTTTGCGGGGGAGGAAGAGAATGAGGGGGGAGAAGAAATGATGAGCCGTCGCGTCGATGATTCTCTCGGCATCAAGCGAATGCCGAAAGGATACGCGCTCATGCTCGACGGCGATGAAATGTATTTTTACTGGCGATGCGAGGACGGACGGGAGAGCGCGATTCACTGGAATAAATGGGCGGTGTGGCGCGGCGCCATGGAAGATGCGCGGCGGATGCGGGGGGGAGAAGGGGAAATGAATTTGGCGAGGCGTGGCAAGGCTCGGCTTGGCACGGCCGGGCTGGGCTTGGCACGGCTCGGCAAGGCCGGGCGCGGCCCGGCGTGGCAAGGCAGGGCAGGGCAGGGCCGGGCAAGGCAAGGGGCCGTATGGCCATTTCAATTGGAGCGGAACATGAGCAAGCGATCGTTTTTTCCTAACGCAATTCCATGTGACGAAACTTTGGCGCGGCTCAATGCGCGGTTCGCACCGAAGCCCGGCGACTTGATCACTCATGAGCAGATGCGCGCAGAAATTCAGCCACCGGATGAAAATCGATATCGCACGGTTCTTGTGGCCTGGAAAAGACAGCTTTACCGCGAACGCCGATTACGATTGTCGGGCCAGGGTCGGGCACGCGGCATCGGAATATTAGTGTGCACAACACACGAAAACATCGAACTTGGAATTCATGGATTGCATCAGGCATCCAGGAAACTACGCCGGGAAGCCCGCGGCCTTGACGACATCGACTCGCGGGGCCTTCCGGCCGATGAAGTCGAGCGATTTAATATCGCGCGTCGGCTAGCGCATGCCATGGCCTCGGATATCGCGCGCAATCTGAAAGAGATTCCGCCGCCGCAACCGACCCAGCCGGACAATGTGCGGCTTTTCAAGAAGGCGGAATGAGTTTGGCCGGGCTCGGCGTGGCTCGGCCGGGCTTGGCATGGCAAGGCCGGGCGCGGCAGGGCAGGGCAAGGCAAGGGGCCGTACGGCCGTCACAAAAGGAAAGCAACATGGAACATTACTTGATCACGATCACCGGAACGCAATCGCTTCTGATGCACGCCGACGATATCGAATGGGCGGATCAAATGGAGGCATGGAAGAACGACAAGGACAACAAGAAAGGCAGCAAGGCCGGCGACGATCGTTCGCCCGCCTGGCGGTGGCTTGGAAATCTCTATCACGACGGCAAGCGGATCGTCATGCCGATCGGCAACATCATGCGATGCCTGATGGAAGGCGGCACACAGGTTCCGGTGCCGGGCGGCAAAGGCAGCAAGACTTTCAAGGCGCAAACGCAAAGCGGCATCCAGGCAGTCGAATCGTCGTGGCCGTTGCTGCTTGCCGGAAAGGAAATTCCGGTGGCCAAATTGCTCATGCTGACCGGCAACAAGGATTTCGCCGCGCACAAGCAGGCCGCGATAGATCACGGATTCACGCTGTTCCTGAAACGCGCGAAGATCGGCAATTCCAAGCATGTCAGGGTCAGGCCTAGATTCGACACATGGGCGATACGCGGCGAAATCGTCGTCGCCGACGAACAGATTACCGAGGCGATCATTCGCGACATCCTGGAAATGGCCGGGCGATACAAGGGTCTTGGCGATTGGCGCCCATCGTCGAAAACGCCGGGCTCCTACGGCATGTTCACCGCGCAGATACAACCGATCACCGCCAAGGCGGCACGCAAGGCGGCTTGAGTTTGGCACGGCGGGGCAGGGCGGGGCGGGGCCTGGCTTGGCGGGGCACGGCACGGCACGGCAAGGCAAGGGGCCGTATGGCCAAGAGTCGAATCGCAAATAAAATTCCTCAATGATTTCGGTGCCGGCAGAGTCGAATCGCAGCACCCCAAAAGGAGGCCTAAGTGATTGATCCCACAATGGCGGGAGCGACGGGGCTCGAACCCGCGACCTCTAGCGTGATAGGCCAGCGCGCTAAGTGCAATTATTCAGCGGATTCAAATACCGATTCGACTCGGGCGCCGGGCAACAGCGGTTATAAGCCCCCGCGATTCGACTCTCTGCGGCATGGAGTCGAATCGCTCAAATGCCTCTTTGGCCGCCACGATTTCATCTACATCGAGGGCTTCCAAATTCTCGATGAGGATTGCGAGCGCTGCCGGCATTGCTCGTTTGCGCGCAAGCCGGCGGCGATGGCCCAGCGATAGGTTAGACGGCCCATGCGAAGAGGCGGCAAATGAGCGTGACCCGTTATCCTCTCGCATGGCCGGAAGGCTGGCCGCGCTGTCGCCACATCGGCGGACTGCGTTCGGGAAATTTCAAGGTCACCTATGAAAAGGCGATCGCCGAGCTGGCTGCGGAGATCGAACGTCTTGGCGGCCGATATCCCATATTATCGACCAACCTGGAACTTCGACTCGACGGAATGCCGAAGCGCGATCGGAGCGAGCCGGCCGATCGCGGGGTTGCGGTCTATTTCGAACTCAAGGGCACACGGAAAGTTTTCGCCTGCGATACCTTCACGACGGTACGCGACAACGTCAGGGCTATCGGGCTGACGATTGCGGCATTGCGTTCGATCGAACGTTATGGCGCCACCGCCATGCTTGAGCGGGCACTGAACGCCTTTACGGCGCTGCCGCCGCCGCACGATCCGTGGGCAATCCTTGGAGTGCCGCGCGGCGCCGATCGAAAAAGCATTGAAGAAGCTTTCAGGATACTGGCGCTTAAACATCATCCCGACCGCGGCGGATCAAGTACACGAATGAGCGAGATTAATAGAGCCCGCGAAGAAGCACTGAGGGGAACATGAGCGCGACGATGCATGGCGGTGAATGCGATCATATTTGATTGGAGCAAGCCATATGAGCGAAAACTGTGCCATTAATGATTGTCACAAGCGCGAGTTGGAGGCCCGCATCCGCGAGCTTGAGGTCGAGCTTAGTAAAAGGCCGGCGAGAACACCGCAAAGGCAGAAAGAAGTTGAGACGATGCATGAAATGAATTTGCGTTTGAGGGGACAAATCCGCGAGCTTGAGGCGGACCGGGATGTCGCCATTGCGAAAGCCGGCGATATGTGGCAGGGCCGCGAAGAACAGCGCGAGCTCGCCAAGAAGGCCGAGGCTGCACGGGATTGCTTAGAGGCAGAATTGCGGGTCTGCTACAAACTACCATTCGCGATGGGCCATGCAGTTGCGCAAAAACTCGTGGCTGAACGAGACGCTATCGAGGCCGTCACCATCGAGCGGTGCGCGCATGTTGTTGAGACCAGAGTGAACACATCAAATGTGCCGAGACTGATACGGATGATTGCCGCCGACATCCGCGCCCTGAAGGCTTCGACAAGTGCTCAGCCCGAAATCGCCGTCCCACCGCAATAGTTGATCTATTAACCCTTCCCATGCGATTCTCCCGCCCCTATCGGGAGACCTCTATGCCTACCGCAACCAGCCGCCGCGCCCCGCCGCCCGCCAAGGCGCTCAAGGAGCGGCGCGATCTGTGCCGGGAACGGCTCAACATCGAAAACCGTCTCGCCGGCGACTATGCCCGCATGGCCGAAATCGACGCCATCCTCAAGAGGCTCGCCACCGATGCCGGTGCCGGTTTCAAGGAAGAGTTCCCCGGCCTCGGCTATGTCGGCGCCGCCGGCGCCGTGGCGGCCGAATTCAAGGGCGATGTCCCGGTGATCCAGACCGAGGCCTGGCAGGCGCTCTCGCCGGCCGATCGCAAGGCGCGCATGAAGGGCGGCGTCATCAAGATGGAGCCGCAATGGTCCAAGGCCAGCAACGGCCGGGTGACCGTAAAGGTGTACGCATGAATGAACATCATGTTCACGAACTCGAACGCCGAATCAGGCGCCTCGAGGCCGAATTGATCGCCACACGCATTCGGCTGGCCGGGTTCGACTATGCGCACGAAACCCCGATTCCTCATGAGCGGGCGCAGGAGCCACTGCCATCATGATCATCCCCACTGTCGGCCGCGTCGTTTGGTACTATCCCCGCAAGGGCGAAATCGAAGCCGGCACCATCCCGGACCCGGAGGGCCAGCCGCTCGCCGCCATTATCGCGCACGTCAATCCCGACAGCGTCAACCTGATGGTAATCAGCGCGCGGGGGACTCCGTACTGCCGCAATTTCATCCCACTGATGCAGGAGGGCGACGCCCAGCCGGCGGGGGATTATTGCGAGTGGCCGAAGAGGGCTACGCCAAATGAAAAACCCCGCCCTCTCCCCGCTCGCGGGGAGAGGGCGGGGCAAGTCTAAGGAGGAAACGCCTTGTTGCAAGGCAGCGGCAGCGTGTCGCGAGCGCTACCGCACGGGCGTGCTGATAGCCTATGGGGCTTTCAAATGCACGCCGAAATATCCCGCCAGCGCGCCCAGCACGGCGCCGGCGCCGGAATACCAGTGCTGGCGATTTTCGACCCGGCCGATGCGCTTCTCGTGCTCATCCATGCGGGCGCCGCTCTTCTCCATGCCGCCCTTGATCCACGCCACGTCCTGCGACGTGCGGGTGGCGACGTCACGGATGCTGTCGAGCACGTTGCGGATTTCGGCGAGGTCGGACATGGCCTATCCTTGCGACTTCGCCCCCGGCGGCATCCAGTGCCACCAGAAATGGACCGCAAGGCCCCCGACCACCATGCCGTAAATGACCAGGATCGGCGGCCACGCGAGCGACAATTCCCACACGTAGCGCGACAGGGTGGTGTCGCCCCACGCGATGGCCACGCCTTCGATCGCGCCGAACGAAACCAGGATGGCCAGCAGCCATCCGGTCCAAATGAGCGGAAATCGCTTGTCGGGCATGGCCATGGCGGCGGACTACTTGTTGCCGTCCTTGGCCAGCAATAGCCCGATGCCGGTGGCGATCGCCACGCCGGAATCCATGGTGAATCCCGGCACATGAAGATCGAACGCGGCACCGAGCACACCGACCATGAGCAGAATTGCCCCACCGGCCGACGTCTGCCAGTTGGTGGTAATGGTGTTGAGCATGGGGATTGTCCTCTCAGCTATCGAAAGCGAGGTGATGCCAAATGAATGATTGGCCGCAAGAGAACAGCCGTTCCCGCGGTATAATGCGACGCCCCGGTCTTCATTCTTGATGGCCGGGGCCCCTAAAGAAAGGGCCGTCC
>Ga0209698_10007921_pt1 | contig 11051 bp, 8 predicted proteins | sample LitLauG_LLR_2012_FD_187203 | JGI IMG/M metagenome (GOLD analysis project Ga0209698, IMG submission 187203) | Freshwater sediment microbial communities from Pennsylvania, USA - Little Laurel Run_MetaG_LLR_2012 (SPAdes) (version 2) | ecosystem: Environmental > Aquatic > Freshwater > Creek >... | reverse complement strand
TCGTGCGCGATCACCACTCGCAGTTGCTCCTCAGAGAGGCCAGTTAACGCGGTTGCCGGCAGAAACACGATCGGACGGAACCATCCAATCACCGCCGGCGCCTGCAGGAAAGTACTCTCGCAATATTGAACAGCACGATGGATGCCGAGTTGATCCTGCAGCATGTAGCAGATCTCGAGCACCCAATCTTTCACGACAGTCGAGTGTCTCCGCCGCTCCCGCTCCAGCAGGAGGAACCCGCCTGCCGAACGCAGACTGAACAGTGCCACTCCGAGTAGCCAGATCTCAACCATCCAGGAAAAGGCGTCCGGGGAGTGACCTTGAACCCTCGGGGTCGTTCCGCTCGCCGCGGCGTTGCCCCTCGCAATTGGCCAAGCGACCGCGGCGAACGGTGACGACTTTACAGACTCCGTGGAATTCGCATGCTGCTGCGAATAGAAGAGAAACGTCGCGATCGGAGCGACGAGCATCAGTCCCAGCGCGCCGATCCCGATCAGGTATCGCGCCGCGGGCTTCCGAAACACAGCCATCGCCGCCGCCGCGAGCGCCGCCAACGCACTCCCCTGCCAGAGAAAATGTAACAAGGCCCATCCCAGCGATTGCATTGCGCCCGGACTGATCCAGTTCGTAAGAGTCGTCATCGGCGGTTCCTTTCATATTCGTCGAGCAGTCGGCGAATCTCCTCGATCTCTTCGCGCGAAGCCTTCTTCCCTGCGAGGGCATGCATCATGAGCTGGCTCGCGGAGCCTTCGAATACGCGCTGCAACATGTCCCCTGCAAACTGTCGCTTGGTTTGCTCGGCGGGCAGGCATGCTTCATAGACGTGCGCCCTCTGCCTTTCGTTTCGCCGTACCGTGCCTTTAGTGGTCATGATTTGGAGCAGTTTTAAGACCGTGGTATATCCGAGGGACTTTTTTTCGCTGAGCGCTTCGTGAACTTCGCGCACTGTGGAAGGTCCACGGGCCCATAAAACGCGGAGGATCTCCAGCTCTGATGCTGTCGGTTTTTGCGGCAAACGCGTCATGAACGAGACATTACTACGAAGATATTCGTAGTGTCAACGAAAACCTTCGTAGATAGAGTCGACACGTTCCGCTCGCGCTTCGCGCTTGCGGGACAGCCGAGGCGGCTGTCCCTACGTGAGCATTGGCCGACTGATGCCATGCTTTAGATTGATTCTCTTTGCTGGTACGAGTAGATTGGTCTGTCCCCATGACAGCCAAGCAGGACATTCCAGGAGATCCCCCCATGTTAAAACGATTTATTGTGTGCATTTGTCTGGTCGCTGGACTCGCGAGCCTGGCGATTGCCGCCGATGAGAACGTCTGCAAGGGCGATCCCAGCAAGTGGCAGCAGCTTTTTAACGGCAAGGATTTGACGGGATGGAAGCACGTCGGACCCGGCGGCGATACGGTGGAAGACAGCCTCATCCGGACCCACGGCGGAATGGGCCTGCTTTACTGGACCGGCGGAAAAATCGGCGACTGCGAAATCCACGTCGTGTTCAAGATGCGCGACGAAAACGACAATTCGGGCGTGTTCATCCGCATCCCCATCGAGCCTCGCGAGGAGTGGATGCCCGTGCACTATGGCTACGAAGTCCAGATCGACAACCATCCCGAAAAGTCGAATGAGGACGAGTATCACGAGACCGGGATGCTGTACTCCTTGACCAAGCCTCTGGTAAAGAACGCCTGGAAGCCGGGCCCTGAGTGGAACACGATGGACATCACCCTGGACGGTCCACGCACCATCGTCACGCTGAATGGCAAGAAGGTGACAGACTTTAAGGAAGGCGATCCAGTGCCGGAAAAGAAATTCGACTTCGAGCCACAACACGGCACGCGGCCGAATCTCGGGTACTTCGGTCTGCAGAATCACAGCGACAACGACATCGTGTTCTTCAAGGAAGTAGCCATCAAACCGCTGAAAAAGTAAGGGTGCGAGCCAAGCGCGGGATCGTTTGCGCCGAATCAGGCGTGACGATCGCGCGTTGGGTTCTTCGGCGCGCAGAATTCGCGTGCACAGGATGACAATCCTGAAAAAACCTAGAGGAGGATTCGGCATGAAACGTATTCTTTCCCGGCGTGCATTCTTACAAGGAAGTGCGGCCGCGGCCGGCGGCCTGGCAGTTGCCAAGACAATCAGACTCGAAGCTCAACCACTTCGCCGAGCGGTCGCCCCCAGCGATCGCGTCCGCTTTGGCATGATCGGAATCGGCATGCAGGGCTCAGGTCTGCTGGCCCAGTCAATCACGATCCCCGGCGTGGAATGCGTCGCGGCTGCCGACTTGTACGATGGGCGGCATACCCTGGCAAAGGAGATCACGGCGAATCCGAGTCTGCCGACCACGCGGAAATATCAGGAATTGCTGGATCGCAAAGATATCGACTGCATCGTGGCGGCGGTTCCGGATCACTGGCATCGACGTGTCGTGGTCGATGCCTGCAATGCAGGCAAGGACATCTATTGCGAAAAGCCGATGTCGCACAACGTCGCCGACGGCCTCGCGATGGTTGAAGCTGCGCAGAAGAACAATCGCATCGTGCAGATTGGCTCGCAGCGCGTTAGCTCGGTGCTGTGCGCCAAGGCCGCGGAACTATACAAGGGCGGCGCGATTGGCGACATTGAAATGGTGGAGCTCACACTCGGTCGCAATGATCCGACCGGCGCATGGGAATACCCCCCGCCACTCGATCTTTCTCCGCAAACGCTGGACTGGGATACCTGGCTAAACGATGCTCCGAAGGTACCATTCAACAAGCTGCACTTCGCGCGCTGGCGCTGCTGGAGAGCGTACGGCACTGGGGTCGCTGGCGATCTGATGGTGCACCTTATCAGCGGCATGATGGCTACCTTGGGCTGGAACGAAATTCCCCGTTCCGCCACGGCGATGGGCGGAATATTCCGTTTCAATGACGGCCGCGATATGCCCGATTTCCACACCGTGCTGTTCGACTATCACGGGATTCCTGTCTATGTGCGGCTCGACCTGGGATGCGAGACTCCCGAACTGGCGCGCTTTATGGGGCCGAAGGGCCTGCTTGACGCGGGCGAATTCGAACTCCGCCACGCTTCCCAGACGGGCGTGGATCAAGATCCCAGCTATTACTCGTTCAGTTTCCCGGCGAAAATGCGTGAGGAATACGTGAAGCTGTGGCATGCCGAGCACGATCCGCCGCTCGGCAAAGAACCCCTGCGCGAGGACACCATTTACAGAGGGCACGATTGGGACGATATGCGTCCGCACCTGAACGTGTTCTTCCAGGCAGTGAAATCGCGCAAGCCGGTGACCGAGGATGCGGTCTTCGGCAACAACGCGGCGGTCGCCTGCCATATGGCCAACGAGTCGTATTTCCGTCAGAAGGCGGTCACCTGGGATGCGGCTTCGAAAACGATCAAGTCGTAGCTCTCTGGAGGAACGATGCGCTCGATCTCTTTGACCGGGCGGAACCGAAGAATCACACCGGTTCTGCTCGGGTTTGTTGTCCTGAATCTCATCGCGCACGCGCAGGACCTTCCCGCGGCTAAACCTGAATCGATCGGGCTTTCTTCCGATCGCCTGGAGCGCATCGCGACGGTGGTGCAGCGTGATATCGACGACAAACGTATTGCGGGGGCAGTTACACTGGTTGTCCGTCGCGGCAAAGTGGCGTGGTTCAAGGCGCAGGGAATGTCCGACCGCGAAGCCGCGAAGACGATGCCGACGGATGCGATGTTCCGCATTTGCTCGATGACCAAGCCCATCACCAGCGTCGCGGTGATGATGCTTTACGAAGAAGGTAAGTTCCTGCTGGATGATCCGGTATGGAAGTACCTGCCGGAATTCAAGAACCCAAAAGTACTGGTGAAACCCGCTTCGGGTGCGCCCTACTCGATTCCAGCGACCAAGGAAATCACGATTCGCGATCTCCTGCGCCACACTTCCGGAATCACTTATCAATGGAATGATGATCTCGGCTCGATGTACGAAAAGGCCGACGTGGCCAGCGGGTTGCTGCAGTATGACGGAACGATCGGCGACAGTGTGAAGCATCTGGCCGCGCTTCCCTTGCTATTCAATCCCGGAGACCGGTTCGAATACAGCCTGGGCGTCGACGTATTGGGCCGTCTGGTGGAAGTTGTCTCCGGAAAACCGCTGGACGAATTCTTCCGCACTCGAATCTTTGAGCCGCTGGGCATGAAGGACTCGTATTTCTTCCCTCCCGACAACAAACTCGATCGACTCGCGACGGCTTATACGTATTATCCCGATAAGGGGCTGAATCGCTTTCCGGATACTCCGATCCGGGAGGGATCATTCGTTTACTCTGCCGACTATCCTTCGCGCGGGCCGAAAAAGCTTTTCTCCGGCGGAGCTGGTCTGGTTTCCACCGCTATGGATTACGCCCGCTTTTGCCAGATGATGCTCGACGACGGGAAAGTCGGCAACACGCGCCTTTTGAGCAGAAAATCAGTCGAGTTGATGACGCACGACCAACTCGGCAAGATCACGCCGGATATGGGTTTCGGTCTCGGATTCGGTATTGATGGGGTGAAAGCGCCGCTCTCGGAGTTGGGATCAATCGGGTCTTACAACTGGGGAGGGTTCTTCTATACGGGCTTTTCGATTGATCCGAAAGAACAGATGATCGTAGTCTTCATGGCGCAACTGCATCCGACCGGTGATTTGACGCTGGATCGGCAGGTGCATGAACTGGCGTATCAGGCAATCAACGACTAGAGAAAAGCTGTTGTTGAATTTTGATTGTTGATAGCTGAATAAAAACCGTGGCGTCTAAGTTTTTCAATCAACAATCACCAATCAACAATTCTTTGCTGCACGGTATATCATTTTCAGTAACGAGTTCCTCGGAAATCTTCTGGCAGCTGCCTCGCTCTGGAGCACGGCATGTCCACGATTCAACTGGCGATTAACACCAAGAGCTACAGCGTCGACACAGATCCCCAAACCAGTCTCCTGACGGTGTTGCGCGAATATCTCGACCTGACCGGAAGCAAATATGGCTGCGGCGAAGGCCAATGCGGCGCCTGCACGGTGCTCATCGACGGGAAAGCACAGCGCTCGTGTATCACGCGAGTCGGCTCGGTTTCCGGCAAGCAGATCACGACGATTGAAGGGATCGCAAAGGGCGATCGCCTCCATCCGGTGCAGCAGGCATTTCTCGACGAAGGCGCTATGCAGTGCGCCTATTGCACTTCGGGGATGATTATGTCGGCCGTGGCGTTGTTGCAGAAGAATACCGAACCCCACGAGAAGGAGATCATCGATTTCATGGACGGCAACATTTGCCGCTGCGGAACCTATTCGCGGATCGTGCGCGCCATTCAAAGGGCGGCGAAGGCACAAGCCCCGGCGCTGGCGAAAGGAGCAAGCCGATGAGCGCGAAAACAAATACCGGCCTTCCTCTGGAGCCGGAACGTTACGAACTCAGAGCCGCCGCACCTTACCGATTCGATCTCGATCGCCGCGACTTCTTCAAGTTTCTCGGTGCCGGTGTGGTTGTCGTGTCGGTTCTCAAGCCAGCGATTGTCGCACAAGAGTCCGGCGGAGGCAGGCAACGGCGGGGAGAATCCCTTCCGCAGCAGATTGATGCCTGGCTGCATATCGGAGAGAACGGCAAGGTGACGGCTTACACCGGAAAGGTCGAGATGGGCCAGAACATCCGGACCTCGCTGAGCCAGGCCGTGGCAGAAGAGCTTCATGTGCCAATGGACATAATTGAAATGGTGATGGGAGATACGCAGCTCACACCATTTGATATGGGAACATTCGGCAGTCGGACGACACCCACGATGAATCCACAGCTCCGGAAAGCTGCGGCTGCGGTGCGCGAGATATTGATTGGCTTGGCAGCATCGCAATGGAAGACTGACCGGCAGCAGTTAGTCGCTTCCGACGGGAAGATCGTCGATCCGAAGAGCAATCGCTCTATCGAATATGCAGCCCTGCTGAAAGGGCAACAGATCACGCAGGACATCGCAGCGGATCAGCTGCTGATTCCCGCGACGCATTGGAAAGTGGCAGGACAGCCTGCGCTGAAGATCGATGGACGCGACTTCGTCACCGGCAAGCATCGCTACCCTTCGGATCAGAAGTTGCCGAATATGCTCTACGGCAAAGTGCTCCGGCCACCAGCCTTTAACGCGACCCTGTTGTCGGCCGACACGAAGATGGCCGAGCAGATGGGTGCGACGGTCGTGCAGGACGGCAATTTTGTGGGAGTCGCCGCTTCGAGCACCCAGGCAGCCGAGGCTGCCATCGCCGCCATTCACACTGAATGGAAGCCTGAGCCGCAGATTTCGAACAAAGAACTCTTTGACTTTCTCCGAAAGGATGCGGCAGACGGCAAAGATCCATCCGGCGATGGAGATCGGTTCGAGACCGGCTCGGTGGACCAAGCGCTGTCATCCGCCGATCATCGCCTGCAGCAGACCTACACGGTCTCCTACATCGCGCATGTTCCCCTTGAACCCCGCGCTGCGCTGGCGAATTGGGAAGGCGATCAGTTGACAGTATGGACTGGGACGCAGCGTCCGTTCGGCGTCCGCGGGCAGTTGGCAGAAGCGTTCCGCATTTCCGAAGAGAAGGTGCGAGTGCTGATGCCAGATACCGGTTCGGGATACGGCGGCAAGCATACCGGGGAAACCGCGATCGAAGCGGCGCGGCTGGCACGCGCTGCCAAACGTCCCGTCAAAGTTGTGTGGACACGCGAAGAGGAATTTTCGTGGGCATACTTCCGGCCGGCGGGCGTGATCGATGTGATGAGCGGAGTTCGCAGCGACGGAACCATCACCGCATGGGAGTTTCACAACTACAATTCGGGCTCTGCGGGAATTCGCACATACTATGAGGTCCCCAACCAGCGCATCATGTTCCACGAGGTGCACTCGCCTTTGCGGCAGGGGTCGTACCGCGCACTGGCTGCGACGGCGAATCATTTTGCGCGCGAATCGCACATGGATGAAATAGCGCACGCACTCAAAATGGACTCTCTCGACTTTCGTTTGAAGAATCTGAAGAACGAGCGGTTGCGGGCGGTGTTTGAGGCGGCCGCGAAACAATTTGGCTGGGGCAAGACCAAGGCGCCCGGACAGGGCTATGGGATGGGTGGCGGATACGAGAAATTGGGGAACCTCGCGACCTTCGCCGAGGTCAGCGTCGATAGCAAATCGGGCGACGTAAAAGTCGTGCGCGTGATATCGGCGTTCGAGTGCGGCGCGATCGTCAATCCCGACAACCTGCGCAACCAGATTGAAGGATCAAATGTGCAGGGCCTTGGGGGAGCGCTGTTCGAGGCCATCGAATTCGAGAATGGCAAGATTCTCAACGGCAGGCTGTCGCAGTATCGAGTGCCACGTTTCAGCGATCTCCCAACGCTCGAGACCGTACTGTTGGATCGCAAGGATATTCCTTCTGTCGGCGCTGGCGAATGCCCGATGATAGGCTTGGCGCCGGCCATCGCGAACGCGATCTTCGATGCGACTGGCACGCGGTTACGAGCACTGCCGCTGGTGCCGAACGGTTTGAAAGCAAGCTAGCGGATCAAGCGCATTTCCTGGCAGCTGTGAATTCTTCCGCAGGAGTCACTATGAGCAATTTCCTTCCGGTCAATCGCCGCGAGTTTCTCGAAAAATCGGCTGCCGCAGTAGCAGCCGGAGCTGTGCTGCCCCATGGCGCACTCTCGTATTCCAGAATCCTGGGCGCGAATGACCGCATTTCACTCGGTCACGTCGGCATCGGGAATCGCGGCAGGGATCTTGATCTGATCGCATCGAAGCTGAAAACCAGCCACAACGTCGAGATGACCGCGGTATGCGATTTGTGGACGGTGAACCGTGAAAAAGCCGCAGCGACGAATGCCGGTTACTACGGCAGGCCGCCTCGGGCCGCGCGATACGTGGAAGAACTTCTGGCGATGAAGGACGTCGATGGCGTGCTGATTTCCACGCCCGAGCATTCGCACTCTCCAATCCTGAAGATGGTGACCGAAGCCGGCAAAGACGCGTATGTCGAGAAGCCGATGGGAAACGTTCTCGCGGAAGCGAAAGCGGCGCGCGATACCGTGTTGCGGGCCAAAACGATCGTTCAAGTTGGAACGCAGCATCGCAGCGAGCCATATCAGCAGGCTGCACAGAAAATTGCGCGCAGCGGTGCTCTCGGCGACGTCAGCAAGGTCGAAATCGTTTGGAACTATCACGGGCCACGGTGGCGCGGGCGCCCGGAGGTGAAGCAGATTCGCGAGCAGGACACAGACTGGAGCAAGTGGCTGCTGACGAAGCAGGCGAGGCCGTTTGATCCGCAACTCTATTTCGAATTCCGGCTCTACAAAGATTTTTCCAGCGGGATTCCCGACCAGTGGCTGAGCCACGCTATCGACGTGGTGCACTGGTTCATGGACGATAACTATCCTACGTCAGTGATGTCGCATGGTGGCGTCTTTGCATGGCACGATGGGCGTGAGAATGCCGACACATTTCAAACGCTGCTCGAATATCCCAAGGGATTCCTGGTCAGCTATTCCACCAGTTTTGGCAACGACGCGCCAAGTTTCACCCGATACATGGGGAAGAAGGCGACTCTGATTAACATCGGCGGCGAAGGCAGTCCACGGTATCAGGTGATCGAAGAAAAGGGAACCCACGAGGATGATGCCGATATCGACCGGAAGAGAGAATCGAAGTACGTCTCGCTGCCTGGAGAAAAAGGTTTGCCGCCGATGGGCATCGACGACCTCAGCCTTGAACACATGGCGAACTGGTTCGAGTGCATGCGCTCGCGCCAGCAACCGCACTGCTCGGTACACGAAGGATATGCGCATTCCGTAGCATGCATGATGGCCGCGGAATCGTACTGGACAGGCAGGAAAGTCTTCTGGGATGCCAAGACCGAGACTTTTTCGGACAGCCGGCCGAGCTAGCCTTTGCACACGCGGGCGTTACCCAGACACTGGCCAACCACGCGAGCGAAATCAGCGATCGCAACTTCGGGATCGGCAAGATCCGGGTGCCAGACTTTCTCCCATTCGAAGCAGTAGAAGCCTTTGTAGCCGATCGACTGCAGCGCCTTGATCTGGCGCTCGATCGGAACGTTCCCGGTTCCCGTCAGAACGTATTTGCGGTCTTCACCTTTGCCCACTGAATCTTTCAGGTGGGTGTGGCGAATCCACGGGCCGAGCTGCTTGACGGTGAATTCGGGGTCTTCGTTCGAAGCGGCAAAGGTGTGATGCGCATCCCAGAGCAGACCGACGTGCTCGGAATCCGCCGCGTGCAGAACATCTTTGAGCGTGGCTGAAGATGTGAAGTGGTCGTGCGACTCGATAATCACGGTCACAGCCTTTGGGCCTGCATATTGCCCGAGGTCGCGCAGTCCCGCAGCCACTCGAGCCTTCGTCGCCTCATCAGGCACCGGGGCATTGTCGGATTGGGCCTTCCCGCCGAATACGCGGACGTAGGGCGCTCCGAGAGTTGCCGCCAGATCAATGAAGCGCCGTGCATCGGCCAATTCCTTTGCGCGCTTATCTGGGTCCTCCATGTAGAGATTCGCGGAACTGCTGACGCAGGCGATGCGCAGCTTGTGATCTCGAATCTCTTTTTTCGTTTGCTCGATGTGATCGGAAGCAAAGATCGCATGAGAAGGCAGATCCAGGTTTCCTTGCAGGCCACGCAACTCGATCGCGGAGAACCCGTGCTGTTGAGCGAACTGTAGAATCCGTGTCCAATCCCACGCTGGACATCCGAGCGTCGAGAAGGCGATCGGAATGCGACTCTTCTCGCTCTTCCCAAACAGAGGAGATAAGGCCGCCTGCGAGAGTAGCGCGGCTGAAAGCGTTTTCAGGAATTGTCTGCGGCTGCTCATACGACTACAGGTCCCCCTTTTTCATTTGCCGCACGGCGTAGTCGCAAGCCCGCGCAGTCAGGGCCATATAGGTCAGGGACGGATTCACGCATGACGACGATACCATGGCTCCTCCATCGGTAATGAAGAGGTTCCGGACATCGTGCGCCTGATTGAAAGAATTCAGAACCGATGTCTTCGGATCGCGACCCATGCGCGCCGTACCCATTTCGTGGATCGCGAATCCCGGCGGGTCATTTCTTTCAAAGGGCTCGATCTCCCTGCCTCCGACGGCGGCGAGCATCTCTGCCGCCGATATGGCCATGTCCTTGCGCAGAGCCAGTTCATTCTCGCTCCATCCACAATGAATCTTGAGCGTAGGAATTCCCCAGGCATCGACCTTCTCTTTGTCGAGTTCGACGTAATTGTTGTGGTTCGGCAGGCATTCTCCGAATCCCCCAAAGCTGAAGCGCCAAGGTCCGGGCTTACTGAGCGATTTCTTGAAGTCTGCCCCGAACCCCGTTTGGGTGATTCCGCGGTTCCATCCCTCGCGGTGGGCTCCACCCTGGAAGCCATACCCGCGCAGGAAATCCGGGTACTTCGATTTCACATTGCGAAAGCGTGGCATGTAGGTTCCATTCGGCCTTCTGCCAACTTCAAGCCGGTCCTCGTTGCCGGGAATCAATGCGGTCGCTCCGCCAGCTGTCACATGGTCCATCAAGTTGTGTCCCAATTCTCCGCTCGAATTTGCCAAGCCGATCGAGAACTCGGCCGTAGCCGAATTGAACAGGATGCGCACGGATTCAAGCGCCGAGGCACATAGGAATACCACCTTGGCACGAAACTCGACTGCAGCTTTTGTTTGCGCGTCGATTACGCGCACTCCCATTGCCCGCCGCGTCTTCGCATCGAATATCACGCTGTGCACCACGCTGAAGGGACGCAGCGTCATGCGCCCCGTCTTCTCCGCGGCAGGCAGGGTGGCATTCAGGCTGCTGAAGTACGAACGCGTAATGCACCCCCGTTCGCAAGGACCGCAATAATGACAAGCAGCACGACCGCTGTGGTCCTGCGTCAGGATCGCTGCCCGCCCGATCGTTAGCACTCGCTCTCCGCCAAAGTGTTTCGCCAATTCGCGGCGAACGAACTTCTCCGTGCAGTTCAATTCCATCGGAGGGAGAAACTTGCTGTCGGGAAGCTGCGCAAGTCCCAA